>ENA-UESC01001404-UESC01001404.1-human-gut-metagenome-genome-assembly--contig:-NODE-1404-length-18288-cov-3.134424_pt1 | contig 18288 bp, 10 predicted proteins | sample MGYA00242998_ERZ507999 | MGnify/ENA primary metagenome ERZ507999 (study PRJEB26167, sample SAMN06115465) | human gut metagenome | host: Homo sapiens | place: China:Hubei | collected 2016-04-27... | reverse complement strand
CCAAGCCCACCATTGTTCCACATATTTACGTGCCAGCATCCACATGCCGACAATGCTGAGCGCGGTAGTAAAGCTATCTAGCCAGGGAACATTGCTATCCGTATATGCTATCAGTATCCATGCAATACCGAGGAAAGAAACGACGAATACCAGAAAAAGAGGCAAGTAACATTTTCCCGGAGTATGTACGATAGGAAGATCTTTAGGGGTGTCACCGGTTGAAGCATCTGCTGTCGTCAGTTGACCTTTCTTTTTCCTGTGTCCCCACATCCAGAAGAACCATCCGTAGATGGCAGCTATCAGATAGTAGATATTGATACCGAAATCGGCATACAGTCCTGCTTTGTAATATACGAAGATGTAGATGGCAGGCATCACAATACCCGCTATCCAAAGGTAGATACTTGCCCGGTACTCTAACCAAAGGTAGACTAGCCCGACAATCGTACCGAATATTTCCAGAAAATTCAATTCCATAACTCTGTGTGATTAAAAGCGGAAAGAAACATGTCCCATAACGTTTGTTCCTGCTTGAGCTGCATATCCGGCATAGTTTCCCCGATTTTCCAGCGTATCGGTGTAGTCACTTGATGCCCAGCCGTTGTTTTCATATTTTTCATTAAACAGATTGTATACAGTAAATCCTATGGTGACTTCTTTCAGTACTTTCTTGGGACGGAAGCTGTACGCCAGATTGAGGTTGCTGACAAAATACTTATCAAGAGTCAGTTCTTCAACTTCTGCGTTTGTCATATACTGTTTGCTCACGAACTGTGATTGCAGGGCAGCTTCGAATCCCTTATAATTGAATGAGAAACGATTGTTGAGTAAGAAGTCCGGTGAGAAAGCAATGTGAGTGTCTTTATGCTTTATCTGAATAGTCGGGAGAGAAGTAGAGCTACCGTCGTCATTATAGTGGTAGCCCGGCAGGCTCTCTACGAAATCCTGAATACGGTTTTTGCTCCATGTAGCGTTTATATCCCATTGAAACCATTTACACGGTTTGATTCCCAGCATGATTTCGATTCCCATGCGATAACTGTCCGGCACGTTTTCGGTCAGTGCTTCACCTATATCGTTTAAGGCTCCGGTCAGAACCAGTTGGTCGGTATAGTCCATGTAGTAGAAGTTTGCACCTGCTGTCAGCCATTGGTTGGCGAAGGTATATCCTGCTTCATAGTCGAGCAGCTTTTCTGCTTTGGGGTACGAGTCCGGATCACCATCCGTATAATTGTTTCTTGTTGGCTCTTTTTGAGCAACCGAGAAAGAGGAATAGACACGATGGTTGGAAGTGATGTTCCAGTTTAATCCTACTTTCGGATTAAAGAAATCGAACTTTTTATCTACTGCCAGTGGACGCAGCGCATTCTTACTCCAGTCATATTTATCATTGTTTCCGTCGATGGTATAGTTGATGTGGCGATACTGGAGATCGGCATAAGCACTTAGTCCTCTAGTAAGATCGTAGTTCGCTTTCAGATAAATATTTCCATCGGTCTTCTTGGATTTGTTGCGGTAATATTCATGGTCGGGAGATAGAGAACCTACGTAGTTTTTCACCCAGGGAACTCTTCCGAAGTTATTGCCCCGGTATTGATTCAAACCACCTCCCAGAGACGCATTTAGCCTGTTAGCCGTGTAATTGAGAGAAAAAACGCCGCCGCCGAATTTGTTGTCCATCTTCTTTTGACGGACTAAATCGCTTTTAGATACTTCGGTTCCATCTATTGTAAATGGTTTTAAACCATATTCTATCAGGTATCTGCCGTCTTTGTACTCTTCGTAATAACCGTCACCTTTGGTATAATGTAAGGCAACGTTCAGATTCCAGGCTGTCGAGAAAGTATGATTGAAGAGAAGCTGATAATTCTTTTGCAGATAATTATCTGTTTGGTCGTCGTAATAATATTTTTTGCCGTTGGCATCAGTGTACATTTCCCCGCAAGGATTGTAGCGTCTGCCGAATTTTTCCATTTGCTCTTTTGTTGCGTATCCCCAAGCATGATATGTTTTTTCTTTTCCGGCAAATGCAATCAGCTTCACAGATGTGTTTTCTGCAAAATAACCTCCTTGCAGGTAGTAAGAGTTCAAGTCCACCGAAGCACGGTCTATGTATCCGTCCGTACCGATATTGGAAAGGCGGGCGTCAAACGTCCAGTGGTTATTGAGTAGGCCGGTTCCCACTTTCACTGTTTCCTTGTGCGTGTTGAACGAACCGTATGAACCATTGAATTCGGCGTATGGTTTCATATATGGACCTTCGGTTTGCATATTGACACTGGCTCCGAAAGCACCTGCTCCGTTCGTCGATGTACCTGCTCCGCGCTGCACCTGCATATCTTTTACGGAAGAAGAAAAGTCGGGCATATTCACCCAGAACAGGTTATGGCTTTCGGCATCGTTCATCGGTATGCCGTTTACCGTGATGTTGATACGTGTACCGTCGGTTCCGCGCACGCGAAGAGTCGTGTAGCCGATACCTGCTCCTGCATCCGATGTAGTCAGCGTAGAAGGAGTCATGCTTAACAGATAAGGGATGTCCTGTCCGAAGTTAACCTTCTTCAATTCTGTTTTGTCTATATTGGTGAATGCCACGGGAGTTTTGGCGGTGGCACGCATGGACACTACCTGTACTTCTTGCAGGTTTACTACTCTCATACTATCCTTTGCACTCGTCTGTGCATGAACAGTGATACCTGCGCCCAATAAGGCGACGGCCATCCATACAATTCTTTTCATTTTTGCTTACTAATTAGTTCTCTACGCCGGCATTACCCGGATCAGATTCTATGGGTATGTTCTCAGCCCGTCATGTTAAGGCACCCCTACCAGTGAATCGGTTACAAAAATACGGTTTTTGCCCGAAGAAAACAAAAAATATATGTTTTATTGGAAAAATAGTATAACTTTGTCCAGCCATAAGATATATTTGGAACTAATTACTATTCCTTCGTTTTATTATAAGCCTATGATTATCCAACCAATTGAGTGGGGAAAAAATAAGAAGAATGAAGAAAACTTCGAACTTCTTTTTGAAAGATACCATCTTTCCCTCTTAGTTGTAGCTAGTCATTTTGTTCCTCGTACAGCTGCTGAAGACATTATTCAAGATGTGTTTCTAAAATTATGGGAGAAGCGGAAGGAGTTGGATAAGATTGAATCAGTGAAAGATTATCTTTATTCAGCAGTAAAGTATGGTTGCTTTAATTATATTCGTTCGCAGGCAATGGAGCAGCGCTGCATTGAGAAAATCATGGATGAGGCTTTTGAAGAAGTCATGCTGGATGAAGAAGTTTTTATTGAGTTGAGTAAAGCGATAACAGAACTCCCGGAATCTTATCGTAAAGTGATCGAACTTAGTCTGGAGGGCAAACATGCAGATGAAATAGCGCAAATAATGGGAGTTACTCGGAATGCGGTAAATGCGTACAAGAAACGAGCTAAGAGTAGCTTGAAAAAGAAACTTTCATGTCGGGCATACAGTCTGGTTGTTCTTATCTAAATCATAACTTTTGGGTCGGGTAACTGACAAAAGAATAATTTCTTGAAAAAAAAGTAACCACGAAGCGACTAATTTCTCCAGCTCGTGTGTCTTTAAGTAAATAACGACAAGATTATGGGATATAATGACATTTATCGCATTGCTGCGCTAATCGTAAAATCTATTAAAGGAAAAGAATCTGAAGAGGAACGCAATGAATTAGATGTATGGCGTAATGCTTCAGACAGAAACCGGAGATTATATCAGAAATATCAGGATGCTGAGTATTTTAGAGCACGGTCTATCGTGAAAGAAAAAGAATATGAAAGCTCGGAAAGAATCTGGAAAAGTATTAAGACTGGCATTGCCAAAAAGAAGAAACGGGCATTATTAGTAAAGGTCGTTTCTTGTGCTGCCGTTTTTGCCTTACTGTTATCTGCGGGTGCTCTTTGGATTATTCAATCTGATGTTCATCAATTCGAGTATCAAGATGATCTGACCGCTATTAGAGCGGGAGACTCCAAAGCTATACTATCTTTGGTTGATGGGAGCGAATATTATTTGAACTCCCGTATACGTCTGGCATTGGTAGGAGAAAATTATGCTATTAGAGATGAAGCAGGTATTCATATTCTTGACAATAAAAAAGGAACAGATACAAAGAGGAAAAATAAACTGTTTGTTCCAAGAAATGGTAAGTATGACATAACTCTTTGCGATGGAACTAAAGTTTGGGTAAATTCTGATTCGGAGTTATACTATCCATCTGCTTTTGCTTCTGATCAACGAATTGTGAAAGCAAGCGGAGAAATGTATTTTGAGGTGTCGCATCACGATAGTTGGCCGTTTATTATTGAAACCGATTATGGCCGGGTGGAGGTAAAAGGTACTTCTTTTAATCTGAGGAGTTACCGGGAAGAAAAGAGGTTGGTAACCACACTGGTACAGGGAAAGGTGTTGGTTTCATCCAATGAAACAGAAGATATTATAGAGCTTCATCCGGGTGAGACTGCTGTTGTTACAGACAATCAAGAGATAGATGTAGTAACTGCCAATGTACAGGAAGTCGTATCCTGGAAGGATGATATGTTTGTTTTCCGCAGTTCTACTTTGGAACAGATTATGGAAGAAGCAGCACGCTGGTATGACATCCGGATAGTATGGGTTTCAGAAGAAAGAAGGCATACGCTGTTCAGCGGAGAGTTGCCGCGTTCTAAAGATTTTGTAGACTTTGTACGTATGATAGAACTAACAGAGAAAGTGAGTTTCTCTGTTAAAGGGCGTACTGTTTATATCGATTAAACTTCATAAATATAAATACTAACTTTAATTTTTAATGATGAAAGAGCTTTCTAAAACAGGCTATAGTCTGGCAGTTATACAGGCGATAGCGTTAAGAATGGCATTTGCATGCTGGTTGCTGTTTACGACCTTTCCAATTTTGGCGCAGGAACACTCTGTTAGTTTACATTTGAATCATGTATCCTTACTTGAGGCTATTAATGAGATTAAACGGCAATCAAATCTGAATCTCATGTATAGTGATGAAGATGTGAAGTCAGTAACTGATATTACGGTAAACGTGGATAATGTGACACCGGAAGTTGCATTAACTGCTTGTTTAAGTGGTACTAACTTGGTTGCCCAAAAACAAAATGGGGTATTTGTTATCCATTTGAAAAAAAAGGAGAAGAAGATCAAACTTACAGGAAAAGTAATGGATAGTAAAGATGGATCTCCGTTAGCAGGAGCTACCGTTTTTATTATGAAGAATGATAAGCGCACGGTGGGGACAGCGGCTACTTTGGATGGAGATTTCTCATTGGAAGTTCCGGCAGATACAAAGGAGGTTGTTGCATCATATATAGGCTACAAGAACAAATCTGTAAAGGTCGTTGCTAATAAACCTTTACAGATCTTTTTGGAAGAAAACTCGAATAGTTTGAATGAAGTGGTCGTGAATGGTTATTCGAGTGTGAAACGTACAAGTTTTACCGGAAATGCGGTAACCGTCACAAAAGATGACTTATTGAAAGTGTCTACACGTAATATGATTGATGTATTGCAAGTGTACGATCCTTCTTTACGGATAGCGGTTAATAATGAAATGGGGTCAGATCCCAATAGTTTGCCGGAGTTTTATATCCGTGGACGTTCCGGTGTCGGAGTCATGGAATTGGATAAGGATGCAGTTTCCCAATCCGCTCTTTCAAATAATCCGAACACTCCTATTTTTATTATGGATGGTTTTGAGGTATCTGTGTCGAAAGTGTATGACTTTGACCCTAACCGTATAGAACGGATTACGATTTTAAAAGATGCGGCCGCTACTGCCATATATGGTTCACGTGCGGCAAATGGAGTGATTGTGATTGAAACGAAAGCACCGGTTCCAGGCAAATTGCGTGTGAACTATAATTTCTCTGCAGAACTCACAGCTCCGGACATATCTGATTATAATCTGATGAATGCCAGTGAGAAACTTGAGGCTGAACGTCTGACCGGACTTTATGAAAGCGACTCGCCCAGTACAGCCCTGAACTTACAGAAAGAGTATCTGGCAAAACAGAATAATATATTAAAGGGTATTGATACCGATTGGATTGCACAGCCGTTACGAAACGGTTTTAACCATAAACACAGTCTTTATATAGAAGGAGGTGTTAATGATATCCGTTTCGGTGCTGAGATGAACTATGACATTCAGAATGGAGTAATGAAAGGTTCATATCGAAAGCGTGCGGGAGGAGGATTTTACATCGATTATCGTATTAACAATCTGCAAATCAAGAATTATGTGACATTCAACTCTGTAAAGTCGGAGAATTCTCCGTATGGGACTTTTTCTGATTATACTTCCAGGCAACCCTATGACTCATTTAAAGATGAAGAAGGTAATTACGTGGAATATCTGACTACTTGGCATACGGGAACTTCGAATCTCCGTAATCCTTTGTATGATGCTACCATGTTGAGCAGTTATGATCGTTCGTCTTATACGGACTTGACTAACAACCTAAGCCTAAATTATCATCTGGCGGATGTCTTTCAGTTGAAAGCACAGTTCTCCGTAACAAAACGTGATGATGAATCCAGGCAATTTACAGATCCGGGAAGCGGTAAATATGTCAATTATGCGGATAGTGATCCTAAAGGAGAATTATTGTCCGGCCGTTCGCAAAGTATTTATTGGAATGCTAACTTATTGGCAAATTATGTACAGACAGTAAACCGTAATCACATGAATTTTTCTTTAGGTTTGAATATACGTGAAACCAAGGATGAATCGGAGAGTGCGCTGTATCGTGGATTTCCTTCCGGTAAGCTGGACTCTCCGAATTATGCGGATGAAATTGCTACTAAGCCTTCGTTTTCGGATAATCATACCCGGTTAATGGGTACATTCCTTTCCACCAACTATACGTATGATAACATCTATCTGATGGATGCCTCTTTCCGTATGGATGGTTCTTCGGAATTTGGCTCGAAAAAGAAATTCGCTCCTTTCTGGTCGTTTGGAGCCGGACTGAATATTCATAATTATCCGTTTATGAAACGGCAGACACTATTTAGTCAATTCAAGATTCGCGGTTCTTATGGTCAGATTGGTAAAGTCAATTTCCCGGCTTATGCAGCAAAGAACACTTATCAGATCTTATCGGATAAATATGGAACCGGAGCCGGCGTATTGCTTTATTACATGGGGAATGAAAACTTGAAATGGGAACGTACTAACACTTTTGATATCGGTACGGATATATCATTGCTCAATGATGCGGTTTTATTCAGATTCTCTTGGTATAACAAGAAAACGGTCGATCTGATTACGGATGTTACTCTTCCTTCATCAACAGGTTTTACCGTATATCGTGATAATCTCGGAGAAGTACAGAATCGTGGTATTGAGCTGGATATCAGAGCCGATGTGTTCAAAAACAGGGATTGGACAGTGACTTTGTTTGGTAATCTGGCACATAATAAGAATAAAATATTGAAGATCTCAGAATCATTAAAGGCTTATAATGATCGTGTAGACACATACTTTGCTGATTATGACAAGAATATAGGTACTATGCAGGATGCTAAGTATAGTAAACCTTTTATGAAATATACAGAGGGCGGTTCGTTGACTTCCATTTGGGGAATGCAGTCATTAGGCATTAATCCTTCGGATGGTCAAGAGACTTTCCTGAAGAAAGACGGAACAATTACTTCCGATTGGAACTCATCGGATCAAGTGATCATAGGCGATACGGAACCTACTGCACAAGGAGCTTTTGGTGTAAATCTACGTTATAAGCAATTCACTATGTATGCTACTTTCAAATACGAATGTGGCGGGCAGCTGTATAATAGCACGTTGGTAAACAAGGTCGAAAATGTGAATATTTACGAAGTCAATGCAGATAAACGGGTATTGACTGACAGATGGAAACAACCGGGAGATGTAACTATGCTGAAATCAATAAAAGATCGTTACCAAACAACACGACCGACTTCTCGTTTCGTGCAGGATAATAATACACTCGAATTTAATTCATTTACTTTGGCCTATGAGTTTAGCAATAAGTTGCTTGCTCCTATCAATCTCAGTATGTTGCGTGTACAATTTAATATGAATAATATTGCTCGTATTTCTTCTATTCATCAAGAAAGAGGTCTCTCTTATCCTTATGCACGTACATTTACTTTCTCTTTAAATTTAGGTTTCTAAAAACAACGGATATGAAAAAATATAATTTTGCTATAATAGGTGTTACCTTGTTGCTGTCATTAAGCGCTTGTAATGATTGGCTGGATATTGATCCTTCTGATCAGGTATCAAGCGAGAAATTGTTTGAAAGTGGAGATGGATTCAGAAATGCGTTAAACGGAATTTATATTGCTATGTCGTCTTCCGAACTGTATGGGCGCGAGTTGTCTTGGGGGCTTGCCAGTGTTCTTTCTCAAACATATGCAGATAACGATATCACCAAATCTAAAGCATACGGTAGTGCTATAGAATATGAATACGGAGAACTGGAGATCAAAGCAGTGCTGGAATCAGTTTGGTCAAAAGGATATAATGTAATCGCTAATTGCAATAAGTTGATATCAGAAGCAGAAGCAAAAGATTCGACTGCTTTTCGTGAGGGAGCACTTGAAAGGAATCTGATTATCGGGGAGGCTAAAGCATTGCGGGCCATGATGCATTTTGACATTTTACGTTTATTTGCTCCTTCAGTAGAGTCCGGCGATGGAAGCAAGCGAATTCCGTATTTTACTGTATATCCATCTAAATATGAGCCGAATCTTTCAACAAAAGAAATCCTGAAGAAAGTAGAAGAAGATTTACTGGAGGCTCGTCAGTTGGTTGCAAAGCACGATACGATTGTCAATACGTCAACCATGGCAACACCGGATTACCGGATGGGAGGTACGAATAAGGCTACAGGTGGTGACTTTTTTGGTCAAAGAGGGATTCGTATGAATTATGTGGCTATTAATGCACTTTTGGCTCGTGTATATTTGTATGATAATGATTGGAACAATGCTGCCAAATATGCCAAGCATGTAATCGATGATTTCGTAACTCGTCGAAATTGGTTCTATTTTACTGATTATTATGATTACACCAGAGTGACAGATAAGGATAAATTTATCAAATTATATGAAGACGTATTCCTAGCTTTTTACGACCGGGAGTTATTGGAGCGTATTGATAATTTTAAATCTGCTAATAATAGTTTATTAATGACTCTGAAGAATTACGATGCTTTGTTTGAACTGGATGCGGACGACTATCGTACTTCTTTAGCGACCTCTGACGGTAAAACTGGTAAAACATCAATGAAATGGATAAATACGAATTCAACGAACCAAAGTGTTATCATTCAGTATAAGCTGATACCAATTATTCGTTTAAGTGAAATGTATTATATCTTGAGTGAGGCTAGCTCCCACACAAGTCTGCGGGAAGCTCTCTCTTATTTGTCGGTAGTTAGAAAAGCACGTGGAGCGAAACGAGATATTTCAGGCACAGCATCGAAAGACTATTATAATGAGTTGGTAGCAGAATACAAGAAAGAATTCTTGGCGGAGGGACAGATGTTTTATTTCTTTAAACGCTGGAATATGCCTGTCACCACGGGAACACAAGTAATACAAATGGATGGCAGATATGTAATGCCGATACCGGAAAGTGAGATAATCTATTAAATTACGGAGATAAACAAGATGAAAAAGATATATTCATTATTGATAGCTACCTTCTTTTTGTTGGTTGCTTGTGAAAAGGACGAAATCCAAATGTGGGATTCCGGTAACTATGTGCAGTTTATGGAAGAGTATAAAGATTCCTTGACTTATTCTTTTTTCTTCTATGGGACACAAGAGGAAATAAAGGTGCCTCTCAATATACGATTGATAGGATTACCGTTGGCAAATGATGCTTATGTTAGTCTGAGGGTTAATAAGGAACTGACAACAGCTGAACCGGATTCGTATGAATTGGAGAATGAGATGGTTTTTCGGAAAGATGTTTTGGAAGAAACTGGATATTTTTTGTTGAAGAAAACGGCATTGTTGGATACAAAAGAAGTCCGGCTTGTGATTGACATTGTGGAGAATGATGTTTTAAAACCCGGACAAAATATATATACTCGTAAAGTCGTTCGTTTTAGCTCTTTAATATCTCAACCTCTTTGGTGGGATGATGTTGTAACAGAAAGCTTATTAGGAAAATATACAGAAACTAAGTTCAGGCTTTTCATGGAAGTTACAGGAGTGGGAGATCTGACGGAGCTGTCAGAATCTGAAAGATGGTCTTTGGCTCGCCAGTTCAAGTACTATCTCATAAAAAAAGAAGATGAGGGAAATCCGGTGCAGGATGAAGATGGATCGTATATGTCTGTTCCGGTAGTAGGATAATTTAAAAACGATATGATTATGAAAGCAAGATATCTTATTTATTTATTGAGTGGGTTGATGACCTTTTACTCTTGTGTAGATGATAAAGGTTCTTATGACTATTTACAAACTCCCATGGTGAAGATAACTTTTAGTGAATCTATATATGACGGGGTCATTGGAGAAGAAACGCATATTGAACCTAATCTGTCTTTTAGCGAGGGAGATGATGTCTCTAATTATGAATTTGAATGGGAGCTAAATGGTGAGGTTGTGTGTAACGAACAGATACTCTCATTTGTACCCAAAGAAGCTATTACTTATTATGTTTTGTACTCAGTCATCCATAAAGACAGTAAGATTAGAACAATGAAAAATCTGCAACTGGTAGCTAAATCTTCTTATAAAACAGGATGGGCTATTTTGTCAGATTTGAATCATAAGTCTATGTTAACACAAGTTCGTGACGATAATGATGAGTATGTGGATTATTTAAATATTTATGAGAAGGTAAATGGCGAGGAACTAGGCAGTCAACCATATAAATTAGTAGAACATTATTCCGGTAAGAAAACTAATCCGGAAATTCTGGTTGTCAATCAGGATGCAAAAGGTCCATTGGAATTGGAGGGGAATTCGATGATGAAAGTTTTATATACTACACAGGAATTTACCGAAGGAGTGCCTGAAGATTTTGTTGTGACAGATGCTGCTTATCTTTATTATACAGATGTTCTGTTGACAGCTAACGGACAAATATATATTCGTTTGTTGAAGAATCCTGATAATGCGGGGTTCCATTCGGCACCTTACAGTAGTATTCCTGTGCATTATAACATGGGAATGAAAATAACCCGAATGATACAAGCCAATTTTTATAAAACAAGACATGTATTGATGTATGATGAGAAGAATAATCGTTTCCTCAGTTTGAGTAGCCTTTATAGTTACTATACGGGCGCAATAGATGATGTTCCGATCAGTGGATTGGAAGGTAAAAAGTTAATATATGCAGATGCTTATCTTCCAGATCCTTATGCGGATTATCTTTGTGGTTATGTATTAGTGTTGCAAGATGCGGATGGAAACTATTCGGTGAAGACATTCGATTTGGAATATGATTGGCAGGGTAAGGTAATAATAAAGAATGAAACAGATTTTAGTTTCTCTGACGGTGGCGACTATTTGACAGATAAATCTAAGTTTTATTGTTCAAAGGATGCTTCAGGAAGTTATTTGTTCTTTTCAGGTGGAGCCATTAATAATGAATTGTATTATTATGAGAAAAGTACTCAGCGTGTAATACCTTATACTATTTGTAATAGTGAAATTACAGATCTTCAATTGAATTATGAAAGTATGACTTTAGGAGTTGGAATGAAGGACGGTTTTGTCGTATACGCTGTAGATGAATCGACTATTATGGGTGGTGAAGCAAAGAAACTTCACGAAGTAAATAATATTGGAGAAGTGGTAGACGTGATTTACCGTTATGGAAGTCCGTCAAAAATGTATCGTTAATAATTTATTCAAATGAAAATACGTTTATTGACTCTAGTGGGTCTTTCGTTGTTAGTTATGTTTTCTAATGAAGGGCATGCTAAGTTTCCTTGGAAAAAGAAAAAGGCAAAATCGGAACAGGTGAAGAAAGCTACTCCTTATGAGAAACTGTTTCGTGGCAAAAAGTGTGAAACAGTAAAAGGTATGATAACACTTCATAAAATGGATGACCGCGTCTATTTTGAATTACCTTTGAATTTGTTGGAAAAGGATATGTTGTTAGGCTCTACTATTAGTGAGACTACAGATAATCGTTTTGGAAGTGTTGGTGAAAAACCGTATGCTCCTTTGCATATTACATTTATAAAAACAGACTCGTTGATTAGCTTATGTGAAGTATCTGATGATTATATGTCACATGATAGCAATCTACAGCAGAGAATATCAGAAAGTACCCGACCGGCAATTCTGAAGAACTTTAATATAAAAGCATATTCACCGGACAGTACAGCTGTGGTTTTTGATATGACAGATTTTTTATTGGCAAATCGGGACAATATGAATCCCTTTTCCCCATTTTCTCCTATTATGGCAGCATACACTGTCAGCAAGGAGTTCAGAAAGGAGGATTCATCTATTATGTCAATCAAATCATTCGATGATAATTTAAGTATTCGTTCTTCTTTGACTTACAATGTTACTGTATCGAGTATGGGAGTGACATATATTAAGCAGATGCCTTTTACAGCGGTATTGACGCGTAGTATTATTTTACTACCGGAGAAACCGATGCGTCCTCGTTACGCGGATTCTCGCATCAATATCTTTTATACTCCTAAAGTTAAATTCAGCAATGAGAGTCAACGCGTTGAGAATGTTTATTATGCATTAAGATGGCGTTTAGAACCTGCAGATGCAGAAAGATATGAGAAAGGGGAATTGGTGGAACCTAAGAAGCCGATTATATATTATATAGACAATGCTTTCCCTAATTTTTGGAAAAAATATATTCGTCGTGGAATTTTAAGATGGAATGATGCTTTTGAGAAGATCGGTTTTAAGAATGCAGTTTGTGTGAAGGATTTTCCATTGGATGATCCTGAATTTGATCCGGATAATATAAAATATAGTTGTGTGAGATATTCTCCTTCTTTTATAGCCAATGCTATGGGACCTTCTTGGAGTGATCCGCGTACGGGGGAAATTTTGAATGCATCTGTTTATTTGTACCATAATTTAGTAGGACTGGTACGTAACTGGCGTTTTGTACAGACGGCACAAGCGGACACAGATGTTCGCCGGAAACAACTTCCTACAGATATATTGGGTGATTGTATCAGTTATGTGGTGGCTCACGAAGTAGGACATACGTTTGCTTTTATGCATAACATGGCCGCGTCTTCTTCGATTCCTGTGGATTCATTACGCTCTGCCTCTTTTACCAATAAGTATGGAACTACTTATTCAATTATGGACTATGCACGCAATAATTATGTGGCACAACCGGGAGATAAAGAAAAAGGAGTTCGTTTGACCCCTCCTGATTTGGGGATATATGATTATTTTTCAGTAAAGTGGTTATATTCTCCTATTATGTCAGCCAAATCTAGTGAGGAAGAAATACCTATTTTGAGACAATGGATTAGTGAGAAATTACCCGATCCGGCCTATCGTTATGGCAGACAACAGATTCGTACTCGTATCGACCCAAGTTCTTTTGAAGAAGATTTAGGGGATGATCCGGTGAAAGCTTCCTCTTACGGAGTCATGAATCTGAAATATATTTTGTCTCAGATGAACGAGTGGATTAAAGACGATGTAGAAGATGACTTCCGAAAAGAAATTTATAACGAGATTATCGGTCAGTATATACGTTATATTAATAATGTATTATTTAATATTGGCGGTATTTATGTAAATGAACATTATGAAGGCGATCCGTTCCCTTCATACGTTCCTGTGACAAAGGAGAAGCAGAGAGAGTCATTAAAATTTCTTTGGGAACAGGCTCTTGATTGTTCATGGATAGATGAACCGACTCTTCAAAAAATATTGCCTCTTCATTCGAATTTGAGCAGTGTGATAGAGAACCTGATTATTGACTATGTGCTAAAACGTTTCCCTTCGGTGGCAATTTGTGGGGATAAGATGGAACAGAATCCTTATACGCAGGTGGATTATATGAATGATCTATACTATTATATGTTTATAGTTCCGGGTAAGAAAAAAGTGCTTTCGGCTTCTGAAAAAAATATGCAGCTAAAGTTCGTATCCTATTTAATGAACGGAATCAAAACTGTCAAGAAGGGAAGTGCTGCCGGAACGTCGGGAAGAATGTTGACGGATGAACGAATTCCTTTGCCTGAAGGTATTGTTGCTCCCACTTATTTGTATGATGGACCATTGAATCATTTCAATGATCCTAAAGAAGTTATGGGATTTGAAGATACTGTTTCTGTTACTATCCCTGTAGAGTCGATGGAACATCATTATTATTCTATGTTACGGAAGATTGAGCGGTTGGCTAAAAATCGAATGTCTGCCGGTAGTGATGAGAATCGCACTCATTATCGTCTGTTGGTTTATAAAATATCTCAATCTTTAAAATAGGTGTATGAATAGGAAAATTATATATTTCTCTTTGTTATCTCTGTTATTGTTCTTTATTGTACAGGATGTTTATGCACGTAAGAAAAAGGAGAAGCCTGTAAAAACGGAAATAAAAGGATATGAGAATCATTTAAAAGATTGTGTTGCCTCTGATTCGACGGGGTTAATGATAATGCACCGGACTAAAGATAAAGTTCTGGTAGAGTTTCCAGTCAGGTTATTGGAGAAAGAAATGCTTTTAGCCTCTTCGATTATTAATATCAGTGACAATGGAGAAGGAGTAGTCGGGCAGTTCACTTCTCCGGAAGTCATGTTCCGTTTTGTGAGAAATGGCAAAAAGTTGGAAGCAAGAATGATGACTAACCAACCTTTAATGCGTGAGGAAACGGGAAAAGAAGGAGTAGAGTCTTCTTTGTTGAAGTCTGCGTCGGGAGGTGTCTATAAATCTTTTAAGATAGAAGCTTTTGCAAAAGACAGTTCTTCTGTTCTGGTTAATCTGGCTCCTTTATTTTTGGAACATTCGGATTACTCGAATCCTTTTTCGTCTTATGCACCTAATTCAATGTATGGAATGGTAACCCGGAAATTCAGATGTGACACTTCACGTTCTTTTTTAAAGGATATTCATAGTTATCCGGATAATATTTCGGTAACCTGTGTATTGGGATATGATGTGGATTATACTGCTTTCGGAACAATTACTATGCAACGAAATGTACCGGTGACGGTTACTGCAGCACGAATGTTGGTATTACTTCCGGAAACGCCGATGGATATCCGATATGCTAATCAAAAAGTGAATACGGCATTTCTAGTCCGTAAGCAGTATGTAGATGAGATGTCTCCTTTGAAAAGCACTCATTTAGTAAAACGTTGGCGTTTGGAGCCTTCGGACAAAGCTGCGTTTAAAAGGGGAGAAAAGGTAGAACCTAAAAAGCCGATAGTATTTTATATCGATACGTTAATGCCGGATTCTTGGAAACCTTATATCAAGGAAGGAGTAGAAGAATGGAATAAAAGTTTTGAGAAGATTGGCTATTTAAATGCTGTTCAGGCTAAAGAATGGCCGAAAGGAACAGACTTTTCTTCTTCCAACATCCGTCATTCTTCTATTTGTTATGCACCGGATTGGATGTATATGGCACAGACTTCTATGCACACAGACCCTCGTACCGGCGAAATACTGAATGCTTCAGTTTACATCCATCATAATTTTCTTTCTTTGTTATATAGCGGTCGTTGTACGCAGACTATGGCTTCTGATCCGACGGCCAGAACATTGACACTTTCGGAAAAGCAGATGGGAGAATTGTTAAAAGTCGGTATTGCACAGCAAGTAGGTCGTTGTTTGGGACTTACAGATAATATGGGGGCTTCTTATCATTACCCGGTAGACTCGCTCCGAAGTGCTGAATTTACGCGTCAGCACGGATTGACTGCTTCTGTTATGGATAACATAATGTGTAATTATATTGCCCAGCCGGAGGATGTTGAAAAGGGTGCTGTGTTAGTGCAACCGGGAATTGGTCCGTATGACTATTTCCCAATTCGTTATTTGTATGCTCCTGTTGTTGCTGATAAGCCGGAGAAGGAACTCGTTACTTTAAATAAATGGGTAGAAGATGCTTATACTGCTCATGAGTATCATTATGGGCCAAGACAGGAGTTTTATGCCCTATATGATCCGACTGCATTATATTGGGATCTCGGTGATGATCCGTTTAAAGCAGCAGATTATCAGATTCAAAATTTGAAAATTTCAATTGCAAACTTTATGAAGTGGTATGCAAAAGAGGATTATGATATAAGTCGGCGTGCAGAACTATATGCAAGTTTGATAAAGCTATTTACCAATAGAGCAATGGAATTATCATTCTGGATAGGTGGACTTTATCTGGATGAAGGAAAGGAAGGAATAAGCTTTCCGGTATCTAAGGAAATGCAACAGAAAGCATTGAATTATCTGGTGAAAATGTCGATGGATTTGGACTGGCTGACAAATGCTGAAGTTAAATCCAGTTTGGAATTACAGGATTTGATCGTAGATAAGACACGCAAATACATTTTTCAGTTATTATTCGACAGAATCCGTTATGTGGCATTATGCTCGGAGAAATCCGACGGAGAATACTCTGTAAAAAACTATATGGATGATATTCATTCTATTGTTTGGAAAGGAGTGTTGCAAAACAGAGTACTGACGAATACGGAGATGCTGTATCAAAATGCCTTTATTGATTATTTAGTAAAGAATATATCGAAAAATATGGGTGGAGGTACGGCTAAGAATGCCGGACGTCAGCAAGCTTTACGGGGAGATAGTTTTAAAATGGATATTTTTAATGAGGCTAATTCTTTCGTAATGGGTTGGCAGGCGCAGGATATAGTACCAGTGAACTCACATCAAGACGCCTCAGTTTATTGGGATATGCTATTAAAAATAAGAAATCTTTTGAGTAGCCGTATTTCATCTGCTTCTCCGGACATGAAGGAATATTATGGTTTTTTGATTTACAAAATAAATCAGATCTTAGATGATAACTGATATAAATGAAGCTGTATTGCAATAAAATGTAGGAAATAAAAGGATTAATAATCTTGAGTATTAAAAACTTTTTTATTTATGAGAAACAATATAACTTTGTAAATTGTTGAAATAACAAAACTGCATTTATTCACTTAATATATATTTAATTATGCTACTATTATTGCAAGCAACACAAGCTGCGGACTCTGTGCAAGTGGCTGCAGATGAATTAATAAAAGAGGCGATTGCCAATGCTGACGGCTTAGATAAACTTTCGCTGATTACTCAACAACTGATAGACTTCGGTATTCGTGCCGGAGAACGTATATTGATTGCGATCCTTGTCTTTGTCGTCGGACGTTTCCTCATCTCGCTGCTCAACAAGTTTATCAGACGCCTGATGGATAAACGAAAAGTGGATGTAAGTATCAAAACTTTCGTTAAAAGTCTGGTCAATATTCTGTTGACGATTCTGTTAATCATTTCTGTCGTTGGCGCTCTAGGGGTTGAAACCACTTCGTTCGCAGCTTTATTGGCTTCTGCCGGTGTTGCTGTCGGTATGGCTTTATCCGGCAATCTGCAGAACTTTGCCGGGGGATTGGTTATTCTTTTGTTCAGACCTTATAAAGTTGGCGATTGGATAGAAACACAGCAAGGTTCAGCTGGCACGGTAAAAGAAATTCAGATATTCCATACCATCCTTACTACCGCGGACAACAAACTGATTTATATTCCCAATGGTTCATTGAGCAGTGGAATAGTGACCAACTACAGTCATCAGGAAACCCGCCGTGTAGAATGGATTATTGGTATAGATTATGGAGAAGATTATGAGAAAGTACAGAAAATCGTTTATGAGATTCTTGCTGCTGATAAACGCATCCTGAATGAGCCGGTTCCCTTTGTGGCTCTTCATGCGTTGGACGCCAGCAGTGTGAATGTAGTGGCACGTGTATGGGTAAATAGCGGAGATTACTGGGGTGTTTATTTCGATATAAATAAAGCGATTTACGAAACCTTCAATGAAAAAGGTATCAACTTCCCTTTCCCACAACTTACAGTACATCAGGGAAATTAATTATTCTACGCTGATTATTACAAAAAACGAGGGAGTCTCACATTAAGTGAAACTCCCTTATTTTTTGGAAAACTTGTCTGGTGTGATTGAATAAATTTCTTTCTTTTATTTTATGCCGAAATCTTCAGCTAGTTCATATCTATCTTCTTTGATTCCCAGTACATGATTAATTTTTCTCCTTTTCTCGAGATCTTTAAAGTAGTT
>ENA-UESC01001394-UESC01001394.1-human-gut-metagenome-genome-assembly--contig:-NODE-1394-length-18360-cov-9.144068_pt1 | contig 18360 bp, 13 predicted proteins | sample MGYA00242998_ERZ507999 | MGnify/ENA primary metagenome ERZ507999 (study PRJEB26167, sample SAMN06115465) | human gut metagenome | host: Homo sapiens | place: China:Hubei | collected 2016-04-27... | reverse complement strand
CGCCTTCGGTCGTGGGAATCTTTTTGTTTTCCTCCACTCGCTAACCTCCAATCTTTCTGTAATTTTGCACAAAAATGCGCTTGAAAATTTTGTACTTATTTTTTAGAAAATTTCTGCCTCCTTCCGAGCTTTCCACGCAAAAAGGCCGCCCGTTGTCTTGACCGGGCGGCCTTTTGCGTAATGTGATAGCTCTGTTTTATTTTGTCGGGTCTGAAAACCCTTGTATTTACAGCGTTCCTAATAGGAAGCAATCATATCCTTGTTGTATAGGACGCCATTTTCTGCCGTGAATGCCGTGTTTTCTGCATCTACCGTAAACGCAGAAAAATGTGCCATATATAGCGCACAGCTTCCGATCTTTTCAAGCGAACGCGGCAGCGCCAGCGGAGTGTTTATCGCGGTTAGCTGTCGAAGTGAATGTGCACCGATTGCCGTAACACCGTTTTCAAGCGTCACAGCTGTAATTGCGTTTGCGTACGAATACCAAGGCTGATCGGATGCTTTTGTATAATCGGCCATCGCGCCTGTGCCGGAGATCGTCAGCGTTCCGGTGGCGCTGTCAAAACTCCATGTGAGGTTTTCGCCGCAAGAACCGCTGGTCGTCGGGTCAGCCGCCAGGGCCGTGGCGGGCAGCAGGGCCAGCAGCATCACCAATGTCAGAAGACACGCCAAAAGTCGTTTTTTCATGACTGTTTCCTCCAAATTCAAATCTTATCATATCTCCACGCGTGGAGATATGCGAAAGGGACGTCCCTTTCGCAGTTATGGTTTGATTTTAGCACCATTTTTTCCAGAAAGCAACTGCTGGGCCGCAAAATGTTTGCCCGGGGCGATGTTTTTTGCGTGAGGCGGGAGATGCGAACATCTCCCGCCTTACCCCTTTTAAAATTTCCATCCTCACGAATGAAAGTCAGTATGAAAATGCGGATATTTTTCCCATTTTTTGAGCTGCACAGCTGGGACTAAAGACTCGCTGTCCAGCCGAAACAAAACTGTTCAGAGGTTCCCCGATACACGGTATCAATCTGATAAAAGTGTTATAGCAACTGCGCCAGAAGCGCGTCCGGCATTACGCCGGAGAAGCCTGGGATGGTCAGCTCTGCCGACGGGAGCAGCCGGGCCGTTCCGATGCCGATGGCTTTCATTCCGCCCCGGTGGGCGGCCTCGATACCTGCGGCTGAGTCCTCGAAAACCAGGCACTGCTCAGGTGGGAGTCCCAGAGCCTCCGCTCCTTTGAGGAACACCTCCGGGTTGGGCTTGCCGTTTACAATTTTCCTGCCGTCGATGACGGCGTCAAAAAACGCCGTAATTTCCAGCTTTTTCAGGACAAACTCCGCATTTTTGCTGACACTGCCAAGAGCTGTCCGGTATCCCTCGGCCCGGGCAACGCGTAAGAATTCCGACACGCCCGGCAGCAGCGCCGCCGGGGTCAAAGTGTCGATCATCTCCCGGTAGCGGTCATTTTTCCGGGTGCACAGCCTCTCTTTTTCGGATTCCGAAAGGGAGCGGTTTCCCTTTTTCAGCAGAATTTCCAGGCACTGTGCCCGGCTGATGCCCAGAAAGGCCTCGTAGTCTGCCGGAGTGAAGGGAATTTCCAATTCTTCGGCAAGCTCCTGCCATGCCCGGGCGTGGAGGGGGTTCGTGTTCACCAGAACGCCGTCCAGATCGAATAACAGTCCCCGGATCACAGCAGCTTCAGGGTGCCGGAGGTGATGCGCCGACCGCTTGACCGGTCAAAGAGCATCACGCTGCTGCCGGTGATATCCAGCAGGTGTTTGCTTCCGATGGTAAACAGGGTGCTGCCGAAGACCACGCCGGTGAGCAAATACTCTCCGATGCGCACCTTGACGGTGGATTCCATGCCGGTGGGCATGGCACCGTAAATCTCGCACTCCACATTTCCACCGCCGGTGATGGACAGGAACTCCGGGCGGATGCCCAGCACCAGATCCTCGTTGGTGAGCATCGGCTCCTCGTGGATGCCGTCGTCCTCGTCGTTGAGTCTGGCGATGTGGTAGCGGAAGGCCTCGTCCTTGTTGCTCTTTTCCACGTAGCCGCTCTCTCCCGCACGGGCCTTCAGAGCCTGCGCCTGGGCTTCCAGCTCCTCGTCCCGCCGGTGGAACCACTGGGGCAGCTGCAATGGCTGCTCGGGGGTGAAAACTGCCTTGTGTCCGTCCAGCAGCGTCAGCTCAATGCTGCCCTCAGGCCCCTGCCAGCCCTTGGCCTCCACAAAGTTGATGGAGGGGTTGCCCACGAAGTCTGCCGCAAAAAGATTGGCAGGGTGATTGTAAACTTCCAGCGGCGCGGCATACTGCTGAAGGACACCGTTGTTCATCAGGCAGATCTGCGTTGCCAGCGTCATGGCCTCCATTTGGTCGTGGGTGACGTATACGAAGGTGGAGCCGGTCTCCACATGGAGCCGCTGCAATTCATAGCGCATTTCCAGACGCAGTTTGGCATCCAGATTGGAAAGCGGCTCGTCCATGAACAGCACGCTGGGCTCGGGAGCCAGCGTCCGGGCGATGGCCACACGCTGCTGCTGACCGCCGGACAGCTCCGCGGGATAGCGGTCCATGAACATACTGATTTTGACGATGCGGGACACCCGGCGCACGGACAGGTCGATCTCTTCTTTGGTCAGCTTGCGCACAGCAGTTTCCACCTTGCCGTCCTTGAGAAGCTCAAAGTTCTCGTTGAAGGGCTGAGCCTTTCGAGCGGCCTCCACCTTTTCTTCCAGAGCCTTTACCTCGGCGGACACGTCCTTACCCTGCTCCAAATGATAGCCGAACAGCTTTTCGGCAGTGTACTGGGAGATGGTGTAGGTATCGATCAGCTTGATGATGGCCTTCGTTTCGTCCAGCTTGCCGTTTTTATCCCGGCATTCCTCAAGAGTCTTTACCACATCCTGAGGATTTTTGAGGATCTGTGCCAGACGGGCGGCGTTTTTCGCCTCAAAGCTGATCTTCGGCATTTCCTCCTTGATGTTTGACAGGCCGAAGGAAATATTCTGGTAGACGGTCATGTTGGGCCACAGGGCATAGTTCTGGAAGAGGAAGCCCACCTTCCGCTTGTTGGCGGGGATGTTGATGCCCAGCTCACTGTCGAATACCACCGTGTCGCCGATGGTGATGCGTCCGCTAGTGGGGGTCTCCAGTCCCGCGATCATCCGCAGGGTGGTGGTCTTGCCGCAGCCGGACGGGCCGAGCAGGGTGACAAACGCGTTATTTTCAATGACCAGATTCAGGTCGTCCACACCATAGAACTTGCCCCAGCGCTTGGTGATATGCTCTAATCTGATTTCAGGCATGATTTAACCTCCGATTCCTTTATCCAGGCTTGCGCCGGTGACTTTGTTGACAAGGGTGTTGCACACCAGAATGGTCACGATCAGGATCAGGTTGATGCCGCTGGAGAACGCGTAGAGGCCCATCTCGTCGAAGTAGTCCAGCGTCGTCGAGAGGATGAAGCCCTGCACGCACAGCAGCATGAACAGCGACAGCTCACGCAGACACGTCATGAACGGCAGCAGGAAGCCGGAAATGATCGAGGATTTCTGGATGGGGATGATGATGCGGGTCATGCGCTTGATCCAGGGAATATCCTGAATGATGGCCGCTTCTTCGATCTCGCCCGACAGCTGGAGCATGGAATTGAGGCTGCTGCGGCTGGCAAACGGGATGTATTTGACCGTGCCGACGATAATGAGCAGCGTGTAGGTATTGAACAGGTTCAGCTTTTCCGTCGAGAACAGGATGAAGAATGCGACGCCCACAGCGATGGACGGCATGAGATACGGCAGGAAAGCGACGGAGTTCACATAGTTCGCCCAGCGGCTGCGGCGGTTTTTCGAGACGGCGTAGCCGATCATCGTGCCGATGGAGCCGGCCAGCAGCGCACAGGCCACGGAGACAAGGATCGTGCCCTTGAACGCACGCCAGATCGTCTCGTTATACAAAATGCCCTTCTGGCCGTACATGCCGTTTTCGGTGACGTTCTCCGCCGTGACCCACCACTTGGTCGTGAGGTTCGACGCGTCGCCCGTGTACAGGAACGAATAGTCGCCCGGATTCGGCAGGAACGTCTCGAACGCGAAGGAAATGATGGGGAAGATGCTCGTGAAGAACGTGAGAATCACAAGGATCAAGGCGATGACGACGCGGCCGGTTTTGCCGAGCGTGATCTTGGAGATCTGGCCGGACTTGCCGGTGACAGTCGTGTAATTCTTGCGGCTTCTGAGCGAGAGCTGGTTCAGAAGCATGATCGCCACGCCGAAGACCATCATGATGATGGCAAGAATGCTCGCTTCACCCGTATACTTGGAGTTCATCGAGACATACTTGGTCGACAGCGTGCTCAGGCCCAGATAATGCGGCACCGGGTAAGAGCCCATCGCACTGCCGAAGACCAGCAGAATGGTGGACAAAATCGCGGGCTTGACCATCGGAAGCGTAATGCGGAACATGGTCTTCCACTTGGGCGTGTCGAGAATGGTCGCGGCCTCTTCAAGATTGGCGTCCATGTTGCGGAAAATGCCGCCGATGAGGATATAGGCGAACGGCGCGTAGTGAAGGCCCAGAACCATCAGGCTCGGGAACAGGCCCTTGCACCACCACATCGGCATGTTGACGCCGAACAGAGCTGCCAGCAGGCCGTTGGACGTGCCGGTGACGGCGTTGGAGTTAAACAGGTTCTGCCACACGACGGCCAGCGTCCACTGCGGCATGATGTACGGGAAAATAAAAATGGAACTCAAATATTTTCTCCACGCGAGGTCGGTTCGCGTGATCAAAAACGCGAACAGCCCGCCGTAGAGAATGGACACCACGCAGGTGCCGACAGCGAGGAGCACCGTGTTGAGAAGCGGCGTCCACAGATTCGTCTTTGCCATGCGGCTGGTGAAAAGGTCTGTGTAGTTGACGGTCGTGTAGCCGGTCGCCTGCCCAGTCAGATGGGCATCGATGGTGCCGGCGTGAATTTTAAAGGTATCCTCCACGATAGCGACGATCGGCGCGACCGTGGTGAAGGTCAAAACAATGCCAAGCAGCAGCAGAATGACGTTGTGCGGCTTGGAAAAGAAGGTCTTGACCTTGTTGAGTACAATCGTAGATCTGCTTGCGCGGAGGGTAGTGGGTCGGCTCATGGCTTCCTCCTCTTTTCTCAGATTTGAAGGGCGGATGATAGGGGTACTGCAAACGCCGTTTCCTATAGGGGCCGATGCCCACACCGGCCCATCCGTATAGCCCTGCAGCGGGACAGAACGGGCCGATGTAGGCATCAGCCCCTACAAAAGCGCCTTTGAATCAGCGTTTTTGCAAAGGCGCCCTTGGATGCGCGATCCAAGGGCGCCGGTAAAGTGCGGATTTACAGATTAGCCTGCGGAGTATTTGCTCAGCATTTCAATCCAGCTGCCGACGGTGAAAGCAACGTCTGCGCAGTATTCCGGATCCTCGAGCACGAGCTTGCCGTTGGTCGTCCACCATTCATAGCCGCGGTCGTTCTTGGCTGCGAATTCAACGGTGGTGCCGTCCTCGGCCATGCCGCCGATGGAGTGATGGAAGTTGGCCTCGGTCTCCTCAGCAACGGTCGGGTTGGAGGAGTAGCCGCCCATGTCCTTGCCCCAAGCGGAGAAACCGTCAGCGGTGCAGGTCATGTACGCGATAAAGGCACAGGCCGTCCAGGGCAGCGGGGAGTTATCGGTGACAAACAGGTAATGGCAGTAGCCATAGCCGCCGATACCCTGATAGCCGTCTTCATACGCGGCGACCTTGATGTTGTTGACGGAGACGGAACTGGACTCCTCGACGGAGCGCAGCTTGGAGTAAACGAGAAGGCCGAACTGATCCTTTGCGGAAGCATCGACAAGGGTGTTGCAGATGGGGCCGTCGTCGGTCTGGGCATTGTAGCTTTCGACCCACAGCTTGATCCACGCCAGTGCATAAGCGCCGTCAGCGCCGAGGCCGAGGTCTGCAGCTTCAGATTCCATCTCGCTGATGGTGGGCTGGAAGTATGCCTGCTCGTCAGCGGACAGCGCCTCATAAGATTCCTTCAGCCATGCTGCATAGTCATCGCGGGTCAGCATGTACAGGAAGTTCTTGCCGACGATCTCGGAGTCGATGTCCATGAACAGGCCATGCTCGCCCTCGGCAACGAAGTCCCAGCAGTTGTCATAGGTCTTATCGCCCACGCAGTTGTACATAAAGACCTTGTTGAGCGTCTGCAGCGGCAGGAAGCCGGTGTAGGCATCAGCGGTGGTGCCGTTGGCGTCCGCCCAATCCTTCGGGATGAAGGTGTCAAGAATGCCGGTCTGAACCATCTTGCTCTCGATCTGGTTGCCGTCCTGGATAAGGGTCATGGCGAACGTGCCGGTGCCCTTCAGGGAGTCAGCAGTCAGCTGATCGAAGATCTTGTTGTTCTTGGGCTGCTGCCACTCGAACTCCATGTTGTAGCTGGGGTCGATGGACTGCAGATATTCAATGAACAGCGGCAGGGCGCTCTTGCCGCGGCTGGAGTTGCCGACGCCGTAGAACATCTTGCCGTTGGACTCTTCGATGGCCTTCTTCGCCAGCTCTTCAAGGGTCATGCCTTCGGCTTCCTTGATGATCTGCTGGGTCGCAGTCAAATTTTCGGGCTCTGCAGTGGGCGTTTCCTCTACGGGAGCCTCGGGCGTCTCGGTGGTTTCAGCGGGTTCGGTCGTCTGGGTGTCTTCTGCGGGAGCGGTCGTGTCAGCCGGGGTCGTCGCCGGAGCGGCGGCGCAGGCAGCCATGGACAGAACCATCACAGCAGCCAGCAGAAGCGCAAGCATCTTCTTCATTCTGATATTCCTCCTGATAAAATTTGAATTCGTGCAGCAGCTAACGGGAGTTCTGCATCGTATGCTCTCATTTTACGGTGTTTCTGCACAAAAGAACAGTGGACAAATCTGCGATTATTTGTGATTCTCTGCGATAATTTTAAAAATTCAATGAAAACCGAGCCGGAGATGTGTTATAATCAGGGCAAAATAATAGAGAATTTTGTTCTCGCTGCTACAGGACACGGAAACTATGAAACACATACGCATTCTGATATTATGTATAGCATTCGCTCTTCTGACCGGCTGCGCGCCCGCCGCACAGGATACAGCCGCCTACGCGCCGGATGAATCGGAGCGTCTCGTTCTGTACACCTCGCACAAAAAAGAGGTCTGGTGGCCGATCGTCAAGGAATTTGAATCGCGCACCGGAATCTGGGTCGAGGTCGTACAGGGCGGCACAAACGAACTGCTTGAGCAGCTGCAAAAGGAGCAGGACGCACCACGGGCCGACGTGATGTTCGGCGGCGGCGTCGAGAGTCTCGAAGCCTGCCGGGCGTTGTTTGAGCCCTACGTCTGCCGCGGCGCGGAGCAGATTTTGCCGCAGTACCGTGCGCAGGACAGCAGCTGGACGCCGTTTTCCTCGCTTCCGGTCGTGCTGGTCTACAATCCGAAGCTGCTGTCCTCCGGACAGCTCAGCTGCTGGGCCGATCTTCTCGACCCTGCGCTGCGCGGGCAGATCGCCTTTGCCGATCCATCCGTCTCCGGCTCGAGCTATACCGCGCTCGTGACGATGCTCTGCGCGCTGGGCGGCGACGCGGATGAGGTGCTGCAAACATTTGCGGAAAACCTGGACGGAAAGCTCCTGTCCGGTTCAGGTGCGATCATTTCCGCCGTTGCAAACGGCGAAGCGCTCGTCGGCATCACGCTGGAGGAGACCGCGCGCAAGCGCATTGCTGCTGGGGACGGGATCGCCATGGTCTACCCCGCAGACGGCACAAGCTGCGTACCGGACGGCTGCGCCGCGCTGAAGGGCGCGCCGCACCCCGACAACGCAAAGCTGTTTCTCGATTTTGCCGTCAGCTACGACGTGCAGCAGCTGCTGCAGTCTGATTTTTACCGCCGCCCGGTGCGCAGCGACGTGAGTCCTGCCAGCAAACTGCCGGAACTATCCGCCATTCGTCAGGTCGCGTATGACGTAAGCTGGGCAAGCGAGCACCGCGAAGCAATTCTGATGAGTTGGGCCTTTTATCTCGGGACGGAGGCAGAACAATGAAGCGGCTTCACTTTTCCTCCTTCCGTCAGCGGCTGAACGCGGCGTTTCTGGCCGTGTCTCTGGTGCCGATGCTGTTGTGCTCCGGTCTGCTGCTGCAGATTTTCCGCCTGCGCATGACGTCGAACGCCCAGCAGACGGCCCAACAGCAGCTGTCCGCCTCCTGCGAGGCGCTTGATACGCTGCACAGCGGCTTTTTGCAGACAGCCGCATCCCTGCAGCACAATCCACTCGTTGCACAGGCGCTGTTTGACGCAGAAGCGGAGGACACGGCGGTCTACAGCCAGCTGTTCGACGCTACAGAGTCCGTGCGCAGCTTTGCACGCTTTGACCTTTACGATATCAGCGGCCGCTGGCGCTATTCGACACAGACAGCGCCCGAAATCCGGTCGCTGCCGACCAATTGGGGCCTTTTATACGAGGCGGCCTGCGCTGGAACCGGTGTTCTGGTGTGCAGCGCGGCAGAAGATCCGGCCGACACAGACGAGCCGCTTCTGCACGCTGCGATGCTCCTGACCGACCGCTACGGCGCGCCGGTCGGATATCTCACCATCGGCATGCTGGAAACGCAGCTGCAGACACTGCTCGGCGGCACAGCTGGTGCGCAGAACGAACTTCTTCTGCTCGACGCGCGCTGGCGTCCGGTCTACTGTACGCAGCCGGCACAGACCCAGAGCCTCGCCGACGCGCTGCGCGGGCAGCTTTTGTCCGGCAAGGCGCTCACCGGTCTGTCTGCCGACGTTTCCTATACCGTGCGGCAGCATACCGAAACCGGTCTGTATCTCGTCCTGCAGCAGCCGCAGCCGCTCAGCGCCGGAACACTCCGGCTTTTGTACTCGGTGAGCGTGCTGTGCGCGCTGGCCTGCATCATTTTAAGCGTCGTACTCAGCCTGCAGCTAAGCCGGCAGGTCTTCCAACCGATCGGCAGACTGCATCACGCCATCCGGCAGGTCGGGAAAAATAATCTGGACGTGCAGGTTCCCGTTCCCGCCGGCCGGCATGACGAATTGGGCGAATTGGCACAGCAGTTCAACACCATGGTCGTCGCCCTCCGGCACAACCAGCAGGCACTGTTGGAAAACCAGCGCGCACTTAACCGCGCGCAGATCCGCATGCTGCAGGCGCAGCTAAACCCGCATTTTCTGTGCAACACGCTCGACACCATGAAGTGGATCAGCAAAATCAATCAAGTGCCGCAGGTGGCGCTGATGTCAACGAATCTTGCCGATATCCTTCGCTTCTGCATCACGCCGGACGAATTTGTCCCCCTGCGGCGGGAGTTGGAGATTTTGAGCCGGTACGTCGAGATTCAGCGCATCCGCCTGTCGGAAAGCTTCTCATACACGGAAGCCGTGCCGGAGGCGCTTCTTTCGTGCATAGTTCCGAAAATGCTCCTGCAGCCGCTGGCAGAGAATGCCATTCTGCACGGCCTTTCCGGTGTAGAACACGGTGAACTCTCCGTCACGGCCGTGCTTGCGGAGCAGGACGTGCTCGAGATCCGCGTCCGGGACAACGGCTGCGGCTTCCCACCGGACCTTCTGGGGCCTTACAAACCGCCGGAAACGCAGACGGGACATCTGGGACTATTAAATGTAGACACGATCCTGCGCAAGCATTACGGCGACGCGTTCGGTCTGCGTCTTGAAAATCCGGAGGGCGGCGGCGCCTGTATTCTTGCGCGCCTGCCCGCGAAGGGAGGGCCCGGCGTATGATGCGGGTAATGGTTGTAGAGGATGAGGAAATGATCCGCAAGGGTATCGTCATGGCAGTAGACTGGGCGGCGCTGGACTGCATCGTGGTCGGCGAAGCCGCCAACGGCGAACAGGCCCTTGCCGTCGCGGAGGATTGCCAGCCGACGCTTATCATCACGGATCTCAAAATGCCGAAGATGGACGGGCTGGAGATGGTGCGGCGGCTGCGCGAAGCAGGCAGCCGCGCGTATGTCATCATTCTGACCGCCTACGATTCGTTCGCCTACGCGCAGACGGCCATCCGTCTGGGCGCGGTGGACTTTCTGCTGAAGCCTTTTCATGACGGCGATCTGGAAAACGCCGTTCTGGCGCTGCAAAAGCGCATCGCCGCACAAACCGCACCGCAGCCAGAGCCGCTTCCCGGCGTGAAGCCCGGCCCCAAGAGCCGCTATGTGCGCGAGGCAATGGTGTACCTTGAGCAAAACTGCGGCAGCGGCGCTCTGTCCGTCGGGCAGGCGGCAGCGCAGCTGGGACTGAGCGAAGGACATCTGAGCCACCTGTTCAAAAAGGAAACGGATATGACGCTCGGCGCGTATCTTACGCGCTGCCGCATCCAAAAGGCTATGGCGTTGCTGCGCGAGGGAAAGCTGAAAGTCTACGAGGTTGCGGATGCCTGCGGCTACCGCGATATTGCATATTTTTCCGGCACCTTCAAAAAAATCACCGGCAAAAGCCCTTCTGACTATCAGGACGCGCGCGGATAGCTTGACAAATCCCGCGTCTGCAGGTAGAATGTAGACCCTTCCATGCGGACAGCTTCCGCAGGGGAGCGTTCTATCACAAACAAGGAGATACTATTATGAAAAAGAATCAGATTCTTGCCCTGCTGCTGGCAGCGGTGATGCTGCTGGCCGTGCTGACCGGCTGCGCCGCAAAGGCAGAGCCTGCGCAGGATGAACCCGCCCAGACCGAGACGGTCCCGGAAACGGAAGAGGCCGCCCCTGCAGAGGAAGAACCGGCTCCCGCCGAGGAACCGGAAGCAGAGGACACCGCCTCCACGGTTACCCTGACCGATATGACCGGTCGTGAGATCACGCTGGACGCGCCCGCAGAGCGCGTCGTCGCGCTGACTGCCGCTGACTGCGAAATTCTCTACGCGCTGGGCGCGGGCGATCTGCTGGTCGGCCGCGGCGAATACTGCGACTATCCGGCGGAGGTTCTGGATGTTCCGTCTGTTCAGTCCGGCTATGAGACGAATATTGAGCAGATCATCGCGCTTGAGCCGCAGGTGCTTCTCATGAGCACCATGGCCCAGACTGAAGAGCAGGTGCAGCAGCTGGAGGCTGCCGGCATCCACGTTGTCGTGAGCGATGCACAGGACATCGAGGGCACCTATACCGCCATTAACATGATCGGCACGCTGACCGGCAAGCAGGCCGAAGCCGCCTCCATCGTCGAGAGCATGCAGAAAACTTTTGACGAGATCAAGGCAAATGCCGGAGACGGCACGAAGACCGTTTATTTTGAGGTTTCCCCGTTGCAGTATGGTCTCTGGACGGCAGGCTCCAGCACGTTCATGGACGAGATCGCCAATATGTTGGGCCTGACCAACTGCTTTGCCGACGTGACCGGCTGGGGCGAGATCTCCGAGGAGCAGGTGCTTGAGCGCAATCCGGATTATATCGTGACCATTTCCATGTACTATGGCGAAGGCCCGACGCCGGAAGAGGAAATTCTCTCCCGCACCGGCTGGGAGAACGTCACGGCTGTCAAAGACGGCAAGATTCTGAACCTGCAGAACAACGAACTGTCCCGTCCGGGCCCGCGTCTTGCTGATGGCGCGAAGGCCATGTATGACTTTGTCTACGGCGAATAAGTTAGACTCACAAACAGGAGGCACAGCATGCGCCGGTATCACGAAACGTTCAGACTCTGGGAATACCTGCTCTTTACGCTCGTGACGCTGGCCGTGCTGTGCCTCTGCGTCTGTGTAGGAAGCGTCCGCATTCCCCTCTCGGATACACTTTCCTATTTTGCGGCAAAACTCACGGGCGATGCGTTGCCCGCAGGCCTCGTTTCTTCCATCCTGCCCATCCGCCTGCCGCGCGTTTTATGCGTGGCGCTGACGGGAACGGCTTTGTCTCTGGCCGGTGCGGCGATGCAGGGACTTCTCAAGAATCCGCTGGCCGACGGCTCGACGCTCGGTGTCTCATCCGGCGCGTCGCTCGGTGCGGTCATCGCCATTGCTTTCGGCGTGACGCTGCCGAGTCTGCCCTTTGCAGGGACAATGGGCACAGCGATCATCTTTGCATTCGCCTCGCTCCTTGTCATTCTCGGCCTTTCCTATAAGCTTGACCGTTCACTCTCAACGAACACGATCATCCTGATCGGCGTGATCTTCTCCATGTTCGTCTCCAGCATTATGAGCGTCATTATCACGTTTGCCGCCGATAAGGTGCAGCGCATCACGTTCTGGACAATGGGCTCCCTGCGCGGCAGCACCTATCAGAATGCCGCTGTTCTGGCGCTCGCGCTTTTGTTCTGCGGCACGGTCATCCTGCTGCATGCACAGATTCTGAACGCCTTTGCCGTCGGCGAGGACAACGCCCGGCAGATCGGCGTAGATGTGAAGCGGGCCAAGCTTATGCTGCTCATCATGGTTTCGGTCCTCATCGGCGTGTGCGTGTCCGTCGGGGGAACGATCGGCTTTGTCGGCCTTGTCACGCCGCACATGGCGCGCATGCTGGTTGGCCCGAACCACAAGCGGCTGCTCCCGGCGTCGATGTTCGGCGGAGCCGTCTTTCTGATGCTGGCCGATCTTATCGCGCGCATCCTGCTGAATCCGCTGGAACTGCCCATCGGCGTCGTTACAAGCTTCGTGGGCGCGATTGTATTCGTTGTCATCTTCTATCAGTCGAGAAAGGAGCATTGACATGCCGATGCTGGAGACCAACCGCCTTTCCGTGCGGTATGGAGCCAAAACGATCGTCGATTCGCTCTCCTTCTCCGTTTCTGAGGGACAGTGGCTCATGATCGTCGGCCCGAACGGGGCCGGAAAATCCACTGCGCTCTCCGCCATTACGCAGGGCGCACCATATACCGGCAGCGTCCTGTTTGAAGGACAGGATGTAAAAAAAATGAAGTCCGCACTCCGCGCACAGGCCATCGGCGTCTTGTCGCAGAACCACTTCGTCGGCTACGGCTTTACCGTCGAGGAAGTCGTGCGGCTTGGCCGTTTTGCCTATTCCGGCGGCCTGCTCGGCCGCAGCCAGACCGAAGACGCGAAGCATGTCGAGCACGCACTAACCCTGACCGGCATGCAGGACAAACGCCAGCAGTCGGTTCTTACGCTCTCCGGCGGCGAACTGCAGCGCACGTTTCTCGCACAGGTTCTGGCGCAGGATCCGAAGCTGCTGCTGCTCGACGAACCGACGAACCATCTCGATCTCATCTACCAGAAGCAAATCTTCGCCCTGATTGGCAAGTGGCTGCAAACGCCGGGCCGCGCGGTTGTGAGCGTGGTGCATGATCTGTCGCTCGCCCGGGCTTTCGGCACGGACGCCCTCCTGATGGACCATGGCCGTCGAATTGCCCTTGGGCAGGCGAAAGAGGTTCTGTCGCCTGCAAACCTTGACCAGATCTATGGCATGGACGTCGCCGCCTGGATGCGCAGCCTGTACAGCCAGTGGATTGCGCCGTAATTCCCTGCGCAAGCAGCAAAAACCCGTCTTCCCTGTTGGGAAGGCGGGTTTTATATTTGGAATTACTTCTTATCCGCTGCAGCGGCGAGTTCCTTGAGCGCGTCCTTGCGGGAGAGGTTGACGCGGCCCTTCTCGTCGATCTCAGTAACCTTGACCCAGGTCATGTCGCCGATGTTGAGCACGTCCTCAACCTTCTCGACACGGCGGTTTTCCAGCTTGGAGATGTGGATCATGCCGTCCTTGCCAGGAGCGAGTTCAACGAACGCACCGATGGGCAGGATGCGGACGACCTTGCCGTAGTACAGCTTGCCGACCTCGGGCACGAAGCAGATATCGTCGATCATCTTCTTTGCCGCGTCGCAGGAGGCAGCATCGGGAGAGGCAATATGGATGGTGCCGTCGTCGTCAATATCGACCTGCGCGCCGGATTCAGCGACGATCTTCTGGATCATGGAGCCGCCCTTGCCAATGACCTCGCGGATCTTATCCACGTCGATCTTCATAGTGAGCATCTTGGGTGCGAATTCGGAGACATGGTCGCGCGGTTTGGCGATGCAGGGGATCATGATCTCATTCAGGATCTCCAGGCGGGCCTTGCGGCAGCGCTCGAGCGCGTCGGCAATGATCTCCATGGTCAGGCCGTCATTCTTGAGGTCCATCTGGATGGCGGTAACGCCCTCGGTCGTACCGGCAACCTTGAAGTCCATCTCGCCGTGGAAGTCCTCAACGCCCTGGATGTCAGTGAAGGTTCTCCATGTACCCGTCTCCTTGTCGGAGATAAGGCCGCAGGAAATACCGGCGACAGGTCGCTTGATGGGCACGCCTGCATCCATCAGAGCCAGCGTGGAGCCGCAGATGGAAGCCTGAGACGTAGAGCCGTTGGAGGAGACAACCTCGGAGACGACGCGGATAGCATACGGGAACTCGTCAACGGACGGAATCACAGGCAGCAGGGCCTTTTCCGCCAGTGCGCCGTGGCCGATCTCGCGGCGGGAGGTGGAGCGGCTCGCACGGGCTTCGCCGGTGGACCACTGCGGCATATTATAGTGGTGGATATAGCGGCGCTCGGTCTCGTCATAGATGGTGTCGAGTTTTTGCGCAGCGGAGAGGGTGTTCAGCGTGCAGACGGACAGAACCTGCGTCTGACCACGGGTGAACAAGCCAGAACCGTGGACGCGCGGCAGAACGCCAACCTCGGCAGCCAGCGGGCGAATTTCGTCCGGCGTGCGGCCATCGACGCGCTTGCCCTCGAGCAGCCACTTCTTGACGATCTTCTTCTGCATCTTGTACAGGCACACGTCGATCTGGACATCCCAGTCTTCTGCATACTTCTCGCCGAACTTCTCTTTGAAATCGACAACAGCCTCAGTCAAACGGGCCTCACGGACGTTCTTGTCGTCGGTGTCGAGCGCGTAGGCGATCTTGTCCAGACCGTACTCGCACAGATCGTCGAGCATTTCATGGTTGACAGCGGCCTTTTCAAACGTAAACTTCGGCTTGCCGATGGCATCAACGATGGTGTTGATGAATTCCACGACCTTCACGTTCGTCTCATGGGCCAGCTTGATGCACTCCATGAGGATGTCTTCCTTGACCTCGTTCGCTTCCGTCTCGATCATGACGACCTTCTCGTGGGTCGAAGCAATGGTCACGAAGCACTGGCAGGCGTTGCGCTCGTCCTGCGAGGGGTTGACGATATACTTGCCGTCCAGATAGCAGACATTGGTGGTCGCAGTCGGGCCGTTCCATGGAATGTCGGAATACGCGATGACGAGAGAAGAGCCGATGGAGGCGACGATCTCAACAGGGTTATCATAGTCCTGCGCGAGAATCGTATTGGTCAGAACGACGTCATTGCGGAGTTCCTCGTCAAACAGCGGGCGCATCGGGCGGTCAATCAGGCGGGAGATGAGCACACCGCGGTCAGAGGGCTTGCCCTCGCGGCGGTTGAAGGAGCCGGGGATGCGGCCGACGGCGTACATGCGCTCTTCAACCTCAATGGTCAGCGGGAAATAGTCGATGCCGGCCTTCGGCAGCGGGGACGCAACAGCGGTGACGAGTACGACGGTATCGCCGTAGCGGCAGATCGCCTCTGCGTTGCAGAGTTCTGCAACCTTGCCCGTCTCGACCGTAAAAGTGCGGCCGCCGATCTCGGTTTCAAAAATGTGATGATTCGGATACTGCTTGTGGGTAATCATGAAAGAACCTCCTTCGTTTTTCGCGCGCGTGGGAGGTTTAGCACTTGAAACTGGCGTCTGCAATCAAACGCTACTTTCAACTGCTAAATGGAACCCACGCGCAGTATAATAGTAGTTGGATTTATAAAAAAGGGCGGTCGCCCGACCGCCCTTTTCCTATGACTTACTTACGCAGGCCGAGCTTTGCAACGATTGCACGATAGCGGTTGATATCCTTCTTGGCGAGGTAGTCGAGAAGGCTTCTGCGCTTGCCGACCATCATCAGAAGGCCGCGGCGGGAATGGTTGTCCTGCTTGTGCTCACGCAGATGCTCGGTCAGGGTGTTGATCCGGGCAGTGAGGACAGCGATCTGAACCTCGGGAGAACCGGTATCACCGGCATGGGTCGCGTACTGCTCGATAATGGCAGTTTTTTCTTCTTTGCGCATCATAGTTGTGTTTCCACCTTTCAAAATATTCCCGGAGTCCAAGTATCGGGCAGGCAGAAGACCCGCGTCAAAGCGGGCGGTGTCCCGAAACTGGGAAACGGGTCGCAGCGCATGGCGCTGCTTGTTAAGAATATCATACAGGCGCAGAAAAGTAAAGCAGAAAATGCCTGTATTTTCTGAAATTTTTCGGCTTCCGCCACCGGACAGAATTCGACAGAACGGCATAGAATGGCGTGGGACCATCATTCCCGAAAGGAGGGAAGTTTATGCTGAAGGTCACAAAATTCGGCGGCTCGTCGCTGTGCGACAGCGCCGGTTTTTCGCGCGTGCGCGAGATCGTGCTTGCCGACCCGGCGCGTCGTGTCGTCATCGTGTCAGCGGCAGGCAAACGCCATGCCGCTGACCACAAGATCACAGATCTTCTTTATCTTTGCCATGCGCATCTGCAATACGGCGTAAGCTGCTGGGACTTATGGCGCAGGATTGCTGACCGTTACCGCGAAATCCGCGACGGCTGCTGTCTGACGCTGCCCATTGAAGCAGAACTCGATGCAATCTACGCCGCCATGCGCCGCGATACACCACGCGACTGGATCGTCTCTCGGGGCGAATATCTGTCCGCGCGGCTGATGGCTGATCTGCTTGGCTTTGAATTTGTTGACGCAAAAGACTGGCTGCTGTTTGATGCCGCAGGCCGTATCCGGCAGGCTGCGTCCTATGCTGCACTCGGCTCGCTTGCCGACGGGCGGAAGATCGTCACGCCGGGGTTTTACGGTGCGCTGCCTGACGGCAAGATCCATACACTCCCGCGCGGCGGCTCCGACGTAACAGGCGCGCTGGCCGCAGCCGCGCTGCACGCGGATCTGTACGAAAACTGGACAGATGTGACAGGTGTGCTCGCGGCAGACCCCCGGCTGATTCAGAATCCCGCGCCGGTCGGCCAGCTGCGCTATGAGGAATTACAGACGCTTTCACGCGTCGGCATGCAGATTCTACACGAGGACGCAGTCGCACCGGTCCGGCAGGCGCAAATCCCGCTGCGCATCTGCAATACGCATGATCCGGAGAACCCCGGCACACTCGTCCGTCCGCAGATGGAGCCGGGTGAAGGCCAGATCTGCTTTGCAGGCCGGCGCCAGCTTGCCATGCTGCGCCTGACCTGCCCGCAGGAGCCGGACGCAGAAGCAAAGCTGGCCGCCATTTTGACGCAGGCGCAGCTTTCGCCGTTTTCCATGCAGAGCGTGTGCGGCGAACTCACGGTGCTTTTACCGATGAAGTCCGGCTCCGAACGCCTGCACCGTCTGCAGGAGCAGGCCGCGCAGGCGCTGCTCCCGCAATCATGCACGCTGCGCGAAAACCTGAGCATTCTGGCCGCGCTCTGCCGTTCGACCGCCACCGTGCCGGAACTGCTCCGCGCAGTCGAAAAGAGCGGCGCGCCAGTCCACCTGCTGCAAAAATGCGGAGCTTGCGCCCTCATGCTCGTCAACGACAGTCAATACGAACAATCCCTGCGCGCCGCCTACTCTGCCAGCCGCGATCTGCACGATTGACAAGCGAAAAGCAGATATGATAGAATATACGGTAGTCAGAGCAATTCTGACTGCCGTACTCCATATCCGCGGGCATGATGGAATTGGTAGACATGCGGGATTTCGGTGATGTCACCTTGCTGAAATGTTTTTGCGCCATCCTCGCCGCGGACATTCTTCGGTAAAAGCAGGCTCGCCTGTTTTTATACCTGCGGATCAAGCGTTACGCTCCGCCTCGGTTTCCTCACCGTGTAAAAATTAGAGGATCACAAAATAGCGGCAGAACGCGCTGTCGCTCATATATGCGGGTATGGTGGAAATGGTAGACTCGGAGAATTTAGGTTCCTCTGCCGTGAGGCGTGTGGGTTCGAGTCCCACTACCCGTACCAAAAGAGATAAGCAAGCTGGAACAAGCCTGTTTGTCTCTTTTTTCTCACAAATAATAGAACAAATACTGTTTGGAGCAGTTTTTCAAAGAAATCTGCTCCATTTTCGTATCAGAAGCAAACCATAAACAATCAGCGGACAATATAAAACACTGATATAGAGACTTTGAATTGTAAAAATCCCACTAATATTTGTATTTTATATTGAAAACGCACCTCGAAATCAGTATGATTAAAAAGAGATCAAAATTACGAAATTGTTGCTAGTCGAATTGAGACTTTTCGGAAGAATCTGATATGATTACAAGAGAGTCAAGCAGGGGCTTGTTGAAATTGCGCCACAAGAAGCGGGCGTTGTCAAAACT
>ENA-UESC01001392-UESC01001392.1-human-gut-metagenome-genome-assembly--contig:-NODE-1392-length-18387-cov-4.925396_pt1 | contig 18387 bp, 15 predicted proteins | sample MGYA00242998_ERZ507999 | MGnify/ENA primary metagenome ERZ507999 (study PRJEB26167, sample SAMN06115465) | human gut metagenome | host: Homo sapiens | place: China:Hubei | collected 2016-04-27... | reverse complement strand
AAGCAATCGCCGTCCCCTGAACAAGTTCGGCGATCACTTCAAAACACTTGTAAAGGGGCAAACCGCTGAACGGCAATGCCCTTCGTATGTTTAGAGTACTCTAAATTCTTAAAAATGTCAAGTGGTTGAGGCCCAGGCGGCGGCGAGGGCGGCGGCGTCCAGCGGTACATAGTCCGCAAGCTGCTCCGGATGGGCGATGAGGGCCAGCTTCTCGGCGTGGGAACGCCGCTTGAGCTGTGCTTCCAGCTTCGAGGCCGCACTGCGGTCTGCGGCGCGCCAGGCAGCCTCCAGCGCGAGCGCCGGGTGCGAACGGGTATATTTTGCGCCGCCGGGCAGCTCTCCCCTGTGCTGGCGCATCCGGCGGGGTAAGCCCGTGGTGATCCCGGCATAGAGCGTATCGCCGCGGCAGCGGATGAGATAGACGAAGTACATCAGCCTTTCCGCTCCGCGATCGCATTGGCGAGGGATGCGAAGGACGGAATGTCCAATGTCTCGCCGCGCACGGTGGGTGCAAAGCCGCTCTCTTCGATCAGCTCCGCCAGCTCCGCCTTGGAAAGTTCGCCGAAGCCGGCGGAGAGGGCGTTCAGCAGTGTCTTCCGCCGCTGGGCGAACGCGGCCTTGACCGTGCGGAAAAAGAGCGCTTCGTCGCGGATCTCGCAGACCGGCTCGGTGCGCATCGTGAGCTTGAGCACGGCGGACGTCACCTTCGGCTGTGGGATGAAGCAGCTCGGCGGGACGTCGAACAGCAGCTCCGGCACGGCGTAATACTGGCAGAAGACCGAAAACGCGCCATAGTCCCCTTTTCCGGCGGGCGCGGCGATGCGCTGCGCGACCTCTTTCTGCACCATGACGGTGATGGATTCGAACGCGCGGGACTCCAGCAGGGCAGCCAGAATCGGCGTTGTAATATAGTATGGCAGGTTCGCGCAGGCAACGGGGCGCAGGCCCGCAAACTCCGCAGCCACGAGGGCACGGATGTCTGTCTTCAGAACGTCGCCGAAGATGATCTCGAGATTCTCGTTTCCGGCCATCGTCTCGGCCAGGACGGGCTGTAAGCTGCGGTCGACCTCGATGGCGATGACCTTTTTCGCGCTGCGGCAAAGCTCCTGCGTCAGCGGGCCGATGCCCGGCCCAACCTCAAGCGCGGCGCATGTCTCGTCGATGCCGGCGCGCGCGACGATCTCGCGCGGAACCCAGTTCTGCGTCAGGAAATTCTGGCCCTTGGCCTTGGAAAAATGAAATCCGTGGCGCGCAAGGAGCGCCTTGATCTCATTGATGTTGCATAGATCCATAAAAATATCCGCCTTTCCTGTGTATTGTAGCACAGGAAAGGCGGAGTTGCAATCCGATTTATTCGGCTGCGTTCTCGGCGGGCGTTGTGTACAGGTTCACATGCTGCGCGCCCCAGAGGATGCACTCGTTGTACGAGTCGGCGCCCATGTAGATGTCGACGACGTGCGGATGCGCCATCATGTTGGAGCCGGTATCCTCGGCGGTAAACGTGCCGATGTAGGTGCCATCGTCGAGGAACATCCAGACCTGCGTGCCGTATGGAATGATATTCGGATTGACGGCCAGCGTGCGGCCGACGGTGGTATACGCGCCGGTCGAGGTCGTGCCGGTCACGTAATAGGCTGTGGCGATAAAGCTGTCAATGTGCTCGAGATCGTCCGGAATGTCGGCATCCGCCGTGCAGGCGGCGAGGTTTTCCGGGATGTGGGTCGCCTCCGCCGAGGACTGGATCGTCTCGGATGCGTACTGCGCGACGACCGGCGTGAGCACGGGTTCTGCCGGTTCGACCGGTTCCGGTGTTTCCTCTGGTTCATCGGCTTCGTCCGCAGCCGGTTCGGTCTGTGGCGCGGGGAACGACAGCAGCTCCGCCTCGAAGCGGACAGTGGGCTTGGGCGCTGGGATCTCCGGCGCAGATGCAGAGAGCGCGGTGGTCGATGTGGAAACGCCGGATGCGGCGGGCGCAGGCTCCGCCTTCGCGGAAACGCCGGACAGGACAAGGCAGACGCAGAGCGACGCCGCGAGCATCAGAGCCAAAAACGGCTCACGCTTCAGAGTCCATTTCATATCGATTGCCTCCTTTTTTTGAGTGTCGCTCGTAATAGTTACAAAACTATTACAAAAGTATCATTCGCGATACTTTTTATGAATTATAATCAAAAAAATCTAAAAGTCAAGAAAAATAGTTCGAATTTTGCGGAATCGACAATTTATAGCAAAATATCAATCTGTGCTGCGCCCGAAAAGCAGAACCGGAGCGGCAGATATTTCCGGGAAATGATTCTCAAATTCTCTAAAATGGTTACAAATTGGTGAATTTTTTGAAATTTTTTCGAAATGTCAGAAAAAAGTTTGACAGAATGAACTTTTGGTGCTATATTGTTGTTGAAAATGGCAGAGAGAAAGACATGTTTTCTTCCGTTCCCGCGGCAGAGAGAGACCCGTATGGTGCAAGGGTCTTGGCGGTTGAAGGTTGAAAATACCACTTTTGAGCCGCTGTCCGGAACGCGGAAACGCAGTATGGGCGGACGGGTGCTCCCGTTACAGAGCGCACGAGCGACGGACGTTTCGTCCGTAAGCAGGGTGGAACCGTGGAGCGCGTATCGCGCCTCACCCCTGATAGAACACAGGGGCGAGGCGTGTTTTGTTTTGCCCCGGAAAAATCAGGAGGCTTATCATGAGCGAAAACAACGAATTTACCTTTGAAAACGAACAGTACCGCAAGACGTACTGGCACACCTGTTCGCACGTCCTGGCGCAGGCCGTCAAGCGGCTGCACCCGGAGGTGAAGCTGGCCATCGGCCCGGCCATCGACAATGGCTTCTACTATGACTTCGACGCGCCGTTCACCTTCACGCCGGAGATGCTGGCGGAACTGGAAGCCGAGATGCGCAAGATCTGCAAGGAAAAGCTGAAGCTCGAGCGCTTTGAACTGCCGCGCGACGAAGCCATCAAGTTTATGGAAGAGAAGGAAGAGCCGTATAAGGTCGAGCTGATTCAGGATCTGCCCGAAGACGCGCACATCTCTTTCTACCGTCAGGGCGAGTTTACCGACCTCTGCGCCGGCCCGCACCTCGACTCCACGGGCCGCATCAAGGGCAACGCCATCAAGCTGACGCAGTGCTGCGGCGCATACTGGCGCGGCGACTCGAAGCGGAAAATGCTGCAAAGAATTTACGCTGTCGCGTTCCCGAAGAAGGAAGATCTTGACGCCTATCTCGCCGAGCAGGAAGAAGCGCTTAAGCGTGACCACAACAAGCTCGGACGAGAGCTGGAATACTTCACCACGGTGGACTGCATCGGTCAGGGTCTCCCTGTTCTGCTGCCGAAGGGCGCGCGTGTTGTCCAGCTTCTCCAGCGCTGGGTGGAGGACGTGGAGCAGTCCCGCGGGTATCTGCTGACCAAGACTCCGCTGATGGCCAAGCGCGACCTTTATAAGATCTCCGGCCACTGGGATCATTATCTGGACGGAATGTTCATCCTCGGCGACCCGTATGACGAGACGAAGGAGTGCTTTGCGCTGCGCCCGATGACCTGCCCGTTCCAGTATCAGGTCTATCTGAACCGCCAGCGGTCGTACCGCGATCTGCCGATGCGCCTCGGCGAGACGTCCACCCTGTTCCGCAACGAGGATTCCGGCGAGATGCATGGACTGATCCGTGTGCGGCAGTTCACGATCTCCGAGGGCCATCTGGTGCTGCGCCCGGATCAGCTCGAAGAGGAGTTCAAGGGCTGCCTCGACCTCGCGAAATACTGCCTCGACACGGTCGGCCTGCTCGACAAGTGTACGTTCCGCTTCTCCCAGTGGGATCCGGCGAACCCCAACAACAAATATGAGGGCACGGCGGAGCAGTGGGATCATGCGCAGAGCGCGATGGCACGTATCCTGAAAGATCTCAACGTCGATTACACGATCGGCATCGACGAGGCTGCATTCTACGGCCCGAAGCTCGACATCCAGTACAAGAACGTCTACGGCAAGGAAGATACGCTGGTCACGATCCAGATCGATATGCTGCTGGCCGAGAGGTTCGGCATGTATTATATCGATGAGAACGGCGAAAAGAAGCTGCCGTATATCATCCACCGCACGAGCCTTGGCTGCTATGAGCGGACGCTGGCCTATCTGCTTGAAACCTACGCGGGTGCGCTGCCGACGTGGATGGCGCCGGAGCAGGTTCGTCTGCTGCCGGTCACGGACCGCGCCGTGGACTACTGCCGCGAGCAGGCCGCAAAGCTCACGAACATGGGCTTCCGCGTGACCGTCGACGACCGGAGCGAGAAGATCGGCAAGAAGATCCGCGACGGCCAGATGGAAAAGGTGCCGTATATGCTGATCGTGGGCGACCGCGACATCGAGGCCGGCACAGTCTCCCTACGTCACCGCACGGACGGCGATCTCGGTGCAATGACGCTCGACGCCTTCGCCGCGCAGCTGCGCGAAGTGGTCGACAGCAAGGCCAAGAAGTAAGAAGCCAAACCGCGGACGCCCAACCGGACGCCCGCGGTTTTCTCGATATTTTAACGTGCCAAGAATAGACTACTGCTCCCCGCTGTGCAGCAATCCCGTGGATCTTTATGGAATCCTTGTAGGGGCCGATGCCTTCATCGGCCCGCTTCTCCGATTTGCACCGCACCTCTTGTAGGGGCGGACGACTCTGTCTGCCCTTCCCCGCCGCAGCGGAAAAGCCTCCCCTGTGTAAGGGGAGGTGTCAAAAATCGAAGATTTTTGACGGAGGGGTTGTTGCGGGCAGGCATGAACGGAGTACAGTGGAGACTCGTAGACCTTAATCCCCTCAGTCGCGGCAAGCCGCGCCAAATGCCTGCGGGCATTCCGGGGCGCGGCCCCTTGATACAATCAAGGGGAGCCTTCGGGCGACCAATGGCCGCCCCTACGACACCTATTTAGCGCGGCAAAAGATCGATAGAAACGGGCGGGCAGGGTCGCCCGCCCCTACATGGTGCTTTAGGGAACTTTTGGTGTCGGCGCTCGTCTGAATGGGCAGAAGGAGTGAGAACGATGAAACGAAGCCGGAAACAGCTGATGATGGTGATTCTTTACGCCGCGGCGGTGCTTTGCTTTGCGTTCGGAGATGCGTTCAAGATCACTGCGCTCCTGTGGGTCATGCTTGGCCTTCTGGTCGCGGGATCTGTTCTGCTGATCCTGCTCGGCAGATGCCCCTACTGCAAGCTCGGCATCCCGGCATTTTCGCAATACTGCCCCTATTGCGGTGAAAAACTGGAGAAATAAAAGCAGCGCCCCGCCGGATGGCGGGGCGCTGTTTCCTGATACATTTATTTTTTGAAGCTGTCCTTCAGGCCGACGCTGCGGTTGAAGACCAGATGGCCGGCATGGCAGTCCTGATTGTCGAGGCAGAAATAGCCAAGACGCATGAACTGGAAGGCCGGGGCGTTCTTCCCCTCGCGGTTCTCCACGGCGTCAAACTTCTTTGCTTCCTCCACGAGCGCGGATTCAACCTTGCAGCCGGTCAGCACGTGGAGCGAATCCGGGTTCAGGCAGGTAAGGAAATCCTCGGCGGCATCGGGCTGCGCATCGGAGAAGAGGTTGTCATACTCGCGCACCTCAGCCTCGACGCAGTTTTTTGCGTCGACCCAGTGGATCGTCGCGCCCTTGACCTTGCGGCCATCGGCGGGATCGCCGCCGCGGGAGTCCGGATCGTAGGTCGCATAGACTTCCACGACATTGCCGTTCTCGTCCTTTTTGCAGCCGGTGCAGGAGATGAGATAGGCGCCCTTCAGGCGGCACTCCGGGCCGTTCGGCGTGAGGCGCTTGTACTTCGGGATGGGCGTCTCCATAAAGTCGTCCGCCTCGATCCATGCTTCGCGGGAGAACGTGATGGTGTGGCTCCCCTGCTCGGGATGGACAGGGTTGTTCTCGACCTCGAACGTTTCGGACTGGCCCTCCGGATAGTTCGTGATGACGAGCTTCACCGGATGCAGCACGGCCATGACACGTTCGGCGTTGTCGTTGAGGTCCTCGCGCAGGCAATGCTCCAGAAATGCGTATTCGACGGTGTTAGCCGCCTTTGCGACGCCGATGCGCTCGCAGAAGTTGCGGATGGAGGCCGACGTGAAGCCGCGGCGGCGCAGGCCGCAGAGCGTCGGCATGCGGGGATCGTCCCAGCCGGAGACGAAGTGCTCCTCGACAAGCTTGCGCAGCTTGCGCTTGGACATGACCGTGTGATCGATGCCGAGGCGGGCAAACTCGATCTGGCGCGGATGGCATGGGACGGAGACATTGTTCACGACCCAGTCGTAAAGCGGGCGGTGCGCCTCAAATTCCAGCGAGCAGAGCGAATGGGTGATGCCCTCGAGCGCATCCTGAATGGGGTGCGCAAAGTCGTACATCGGATAGATGCACCACTTGTCGCCCTGGCGGTGATGGTGCATGTAGCGGATGCGGTAGATGACCGGGTCGCGCATATTGAAGTTGCCGGAGGCGAGGTCGATCTTCGCGCGGAGCGTGCGGCTGCCCTCGGGGAATTCGCCGTTTTTCATGCGCTCGAACAGGTCGAGATTTTCCTCGACGCTGCGGTCGCGGTACGGGGATTTTGCGGGCGTGCCGATGTCGCCGCGGTATTCCTTCGCCTGCTCTGGCGTCAGGTCGCAGACGTAGGCGAGGCCCTTTTTGATCAGTTCAACCGCAAACTCGTAGTCCTTTTCAAAATAATCGCTGCCGTAGAAGAACCGGTCGCCCCAGTCGAAGCCCAGCCAGTGGATATCGGCCTGAATGGCGTCGACATACTCGGTGTCCTCCTTGGTGGGGTTGGTGTCGTCCATGCGGAGGTTGCAGAGTCCACCGAACTTTTCGGCCGTGCCGAAGTCGATGGTCAGGGCCTTGCAGTGGCCGATGTGCAGGTAGCCGTTGGGCTCCGGCGGGAACCGGGTGTGGACCTTTTTCCCCTCAAAGCGGCCGCCCGCGGCGAGATCCTCTTCTATAAAGTTATCGATGAAATTCTTGTTTTCGATCGGTCTGATATCTTCCATGCTTCTTGCTCCTTCCGGGTCACACATTACGCGATTGAATTATTATAACCGATAGCGGCGGGAATGGCAATCTGAAAATCGCAATTCGGCGAAAAAATGTAAAGAATATGAAAACAGTGCGCAAGATTGAAAATTCCCTCTTTTCTTTCCGGGCAAAATCGTATAAAATAGATAGGACTACAAATGCGAACAAGGGAGAACCATCTTCTATGAGCGAACCGAAATATAAGCGAGTACTTTTGAAGATCAGCGGCGAGGCCCTCGCGGGCGATGCGCACCGGGGATTGGACTTCGACGTGATCGGCGGCGTGTGCGACGTCATCCGGCAGTGCGTTGAGCGCGGCGTGCAGGTCGGCGTGGTCGTCGGCGGCGGAAACTTCTGGCGCGGGCTGAAGGACGGCGGCGGACGCATGGAGCGCACGCGGGCCGACCACATGGGCATGCTGGCGACGGTCATCAATGCGCTGGCCGTGGCCGACCGGCTGGAGCAGCGCGGCGTCGAAGTCCGCGTCCAGACGGCCATCGAGATGAACAAGATCGCCGAGCCATACATCCGCAGCAAGGCCATCCGGCATCTGGAGAAGGGCCGCGTCGTCATCTTCGGCTGTGGCACGGGCAACCCCTATTTCTCGACCGACACGGGCGCGGTGCTCCGCGCGGCAGAGATCAATGCCGACGCGATTTTGCTGGCCAAGAACATCGACGGCGTCTATTCTGCCGACCCGGCGAAAGATCCCAATGCCGTCAAATATGACACCATCACCTACGACGAGGTGCTCGCCAAGCATCTGGCCGTCATGGACACCACGGCGACTTCCCTTTCCATGGACAACCACATCCCCGTGCTCGTCTTCGCGCTGAAGGACCCGGAGAACATCCTCCGCGTTGTGATGGGTGAAAAAATTGGCACCGTCGTCACAGAATAACATTCGTATTTTTTGAAAATCTCCCATTGCCGCCGGGCGGAGATTTTCGTTTCCGAACCATTTACATCACATTCCGGCGGCAGAAATGGAGAAAAGAATTATGGCAGATCTGAAGCAGTTTGAGCGCAAAATGGAGAAAACTCTGGAGGTTCTGGCGTCTGATTTCGGCGCCGTCCGCGCGGGCCGCGCGAACGCGCAGGTGCTCGACCGCATCGAGGTCGAATACTACGGCACGCCGACGCCCATCAACCAGGTCGGCACGATCTCTTCGCCCGATCCCCGGACGCTGGTCATCCAGCCGTGGGACGGTAGTCTGCTGAAGCCGATCGAGAAGGCCATTCAGGTCTCCGATCTCGGCATCAACCCGCAGAACGACGGCCGCGTGATCCGCCTCGTGTTCCCGCAGCTGACCGAGGAGCGCCGCAAGGAGCTGGCCAAGCAGGTCAAAAAATACGGCGAGGACGCCAAGGTCGCCATCCGCAACGTGCGGCGCGACGCGGTCGATTTCGTGAAGAAGGCCCAGAAGAAGGGCGAACTGACCGAGGACGACCAGAAAAAGGCCGAAAAGGACATCCAGGACCTGACCGACAAGTATGTCAAGAAGGTCGACGAGATGTGCGGCAAGAAGGATAAGGAGCTCATGGAGATCTAATTGGCAGGGCTGCCCAAAGGCTCCCTTGTGTAAAGGGAGCTGTCAGCGAAGCTGACTGAGGGATTGTAAGATGCGCAAAAGCCCATCTGCGTTTTTTAGCGCCCCCATTCTTTTCTTTCTCTTTTCGGAGAAAGAAAAGAACCGCCGCGCCCGGTGAAGAAAAGAAAAGAGACGACCAGAGAACCTTTCGGATGGTTCTCTGGACTCTCCATCGACCAAGGGCCTTGCCCTTGGATCCCGCGGCGTATGAAAGTTGAAATATCGGTTGTTCACACGATACCACAAAAGCCGCCTTCGGCGGCTTTTGCTGTGAAAGGTACGAATTTATGGCACTTTTTGAGAAAAAGGACGCGGCGAAGCCGCTGCCGCGGCACATTGCCATCATCATGGACGGCAATGGCCGCTGGGCGCAGAAGCGCGGTCTGCCGCGCACGGCGGGGCACGCCGCGGGCAGCGAGACATTTCGCAGGATCGCGACCTACTGCAAAAACCTCGGTCTCGACTATCTGACGGTCTACGCCTTCTCCACCGAGAACTGGAAACGCTCGGCGGACGAGGTGCGCGCCATCATGGCCCTGTTTGACAAATATCTGCACGAGGCCATCGACGAGATGGAGCAAGATCACATCCGGCTGAAAATTCTCGGCGATCTGGGTCGCATCTCCCCGTCTCTGCGGGCGCTGATTGCGAAGACGGATGAAATTTCGACGCATTACGACGGCTTTCAGGCCAATATCTGCGTCAACTACGGCGGCCGGGACGAGATCGTCCGCGCGGCGCGGCAGTTTGCGCAGGACTGCGTCGACGGCAAGGCCCGCCCGGAAGATCTGACCGAGGCAATGTTCGGCGGCTATCTCTACACGGCGGGGATTCCAGATCCGGAGCTGATCATCCGCCCCTCGGGCGAGATCCGCACGTCGAACTTTCTGCCCTGGCAGTCGGCGTACAGTGAATATTATTTTACAGACGTGCTCTGGCCCGACTTTGACGAGGCCGAGCTGGACCGCGCCATCGCCGCCTATCAGGCGCGCGACCGGCGGTTTGGAGGCGTGAAGAAATGAAACAGCGTTTACTCGTGGCCGCCATCGGCGTGCCGCTTCTGATCCTCGTTCTGGTGTTCCTGCCGCCGCTCGCGACAGGCATCCTCGTCGCGGCCATCGCGGGCGCGGCGGCCTACGAACTGTTACATACGGCCTGTAAGCGGCCAAATGAGCTTTACGGCCTGACCATTCTCTACGCAGCCCTCACGGCAATGATGGTCTTTTCCATCACCGCGGTCAAATCGTTTGCCATCGACTGGCCTCAAATCCTGTACCCGGCAGCTGCTTTTCTCTATCTTATGGGTCTGTTTTTCTTCGCTGTCCGCACGCACGGCACAGAACATGCCATTCCGTTCACGGACGTGGCAGTCTGCATCGTGGCGGCGTTTTTATTCCCGGCAATGTACGGCTGCATCGCGCTGCTGCGCAATGTCGGCCCGGCGTTCGTGCTGATGCCGTTCGTCGTGGCGTTCATCGGCGACAGCTTTTCCATGCTCGGCGGTATGGCGTTCGGCCACAAGAAGTTCGCGCCGAACGTCAGCCCGAACAAGACCTGGGCCGGCTTCATCGCGGGCCTGATCGGCAGCGCGCTCGGCATGGTGCTGCTCTGCCTGGTCTACAAATGGGTGTGGAGCATGGAGCTGCCGATCTGGTATTTCGCGCTGGTCGGCATCCTGGCGAACCTCTTCGGCCAGCTGGGCGATCTGTCCACGAGCCTTATCAAACGCGAGGCCGGGATCAAGGACTACAGCCACATTTTCCTGACGCACGGCGGCGTGCTCGACCGGTTTGATTCGATCCTGTTCATTGCGCCGGTCGTCTATGCGGCGGTGATGTGGATGGAGGCCGTGCTGTGACGAAGGCCATCTCCATTTTGGGCTCCACCGGCTCCATCGGGCGGCAGACGCTCGACGTGGCGGACGATCTCGGGCTGCGCGTCGCCGCGCTGAGCGCGAACCGCGACGTCGACCGGATGGAGGCGCAGTGCCGCAGATATCGGCCAGAATTGGCCGTTTTGATGGAAGAATCCGCCGCAAAGGCATTAAAAGTCCGACTTGCGGATACAACTATACGGGTGGTCTCCGGGATGGACGGTCTGCTCGAGGCAGCGACGCTGCCCAGCGCCGACACCGTCGTGACTGCCGTGTCCGGCATGATCGGCCTGCGGCCGACGCTCGCGGCCATCCGCGAGCGAAAGCGCATCGCCCTCGCCAACAAGGAGACGCTCGTCTGCGCGGGCGAACTGGTCATGCAGGAAGCCGCGCGGTGCGGCGCGGAGATCATCCCCGTTGACTCCGAGCATTCGGCGATCTTTCAGTGCCTGATGGGCTGCCGCGACCAAAAAGAGGTGCGGCGGCTGATTTTGACCTGCTCCGGCGGGCCGTTTTTCGGCATGACGCGCGAAGCGCTTGCCGGAAAGACGAAGGACGACGCGCTGAAGCATCCGAACTGGAAAATGGGGCCGAAGATCACCGTCGACTGCGCGACGCTGATGAACAAGGGCCTCGAGGTCATTGAGGCGATGCGCCTCTACGGCCTGCCGCTGGAGCAGGTCACGGCCATCATCCACCGGCAGTCGGTCATCCACTCGCTCGTCGAATTTGTCGACGGCGCCGTGATGGCGCAGCTTGGCGTGCCGGATATGCGCATCCCGATTGGTCTCGCCATGACGTATCCCGCGCGGCTGCACAATCCCGCGCCCGCGCTCGATCTGCTCGCGTGCGGGAACCTCAATTTCGCAGAAATTGACGAGGCTGCGTTCCCCTGCTTTGCGCTGGCGAAGCAGGCTGCGCGCATCGGCGGCACGGCCTGCGCCGCAATGAACGCCGCCAATGAGGCCGCCGTCGCGCGGTATCTGCGCGATGAGATCGGCTTCTACGACATTCCCGCCGCGGTCGAGCGCGCGCTGACGCTTCCAGTTATGCAAAATCCGACGCTGAACGACATTCTGGCCATCGACGCAGAAGCCCGGCGAATTGCGGCTGCATTGTAAGGGAGGGCGACCAATGGTCGCCCCTACGCTCACCGCCGGAACTGCGATAGAATTCGTAGGGGCGGGCATTGCCCGCCCGCAGGGCCGATGAGGACATCGGCCCCTACAAGGTGCAGCGCAAAATCGATGAAAACAGGAGGACAGGTTCGTCCACCCCTACGCCTCATTTCGAGGTATTGTTTGAATTTCCTCACCGGAAAGGGTGATTTCATGTATATACTGATCGCGATTCTGATGTTCGGCGTATTGATCTTTGTCCATGAGCTGGGCCATTTCCTGACGGCCAAGGCGCTGGACGTACAGGTAAACGAATTTTCCATCTGCATGGGTCCCGCACTCTGGAAAAAACAGCGCGGCGAGACGCTCTATGCCATCCGCTGCATCCCCATCGGCGGCTACTGCGCGATGGAGGGCGAGGACGAGGAGTCGGACAATCCACGCGCGTTCACGGCAAAGCCTTGGTGGAAGCGGACGATCATCCTCGTCGCCGGATCGGCGATGAACTTTCTGACCGGCCTGCTCGTGCTGGCCATTCTCTACTCCACGGTCGCGGGCTTTTCAACTGCGAAGATCACTGGCTTCTTCGATGGCTGCCCGCTGCAATCCGAGCAGGGGCTGCAAGTGGACGACGAGCTTTATAAAATCGACGGGCGGCGCGTGTTCATCTACTCCGACGTTGGGACGCTCCTCGCCCGGAACAAGACGGGCAAATTTGACCTTGTCGTCAAGCGCGACGGCCAGCTGGTCGAACTGAACGATTTCGAGATGATGCCGCAGCTCTACACCGTGGACGGCGTGGAGCAGTACAAATACGGCCTTTACTTCGGGGCCGAGGAAAAGACGTTCGCCACGGTGGTCAAAAACACCTGGTACACAGCGCTCGACTTCGGGCGGCTCGTATGGATGGGCCTTGAGGATCTGATTTCCGGCATGGTTTCGGTGAAGGAGATGTCCGGCCCGGTCGGCATCGTGTCGGTCATCGCGGAGACGGGTGAGAGCGCCGCCTCGACCTCCGAGGGCCTGATGAACGTCGCCTATCTCGGCGCGTTTATCGCGGTGAACCTTGCGGTGATGAACATGCTGCCGCTGCCCGCGCTCGACGGCGGTCGCATCTTCCTGCTGCTCGTGAACACGCTGTTCACGGCGGTGACAAAAAAGAAAATTCCGTCCAAATACGAGGCGTGGGTTCACGCGGCGGGGATGATCCTGCTGCTGGGGTTCATGGCGCTCGTGACGTTCAAGGACATCTGGACGCTGTTCCAGTAGGAGGCACCTTATGACACGGCAGATTTACGCCGGCCCCGTCGCCATCGGCGGCGGCGCGCCGGTCTCCATCCAATCCATGCTCAATACACGCACGACAGACGTCGAAGGGTCGCTCCGGCAGATCCGGCAGCTGGCCGCCGCAGGCTGTGAGATCGCGCGGCTCGCCATCCCGGACATGGACGCGGCGCACGCGTTCCGCGAGATCTGCGCGGAGTCTCCCCTGCCGCTCGTCGCGGACATCCATTTTGACTACCGCCTCGCCATCGCCGCAGCCGAGGCCGGTGCTTCCAAAATTCGCATCAACCCCGGCAACATCGGCGGCGCGGAGCGCGTCCGCGCTGTGGTCGATGTCTGCAAGGAGAAGCACATTCCGATCCGTATCGGCGTGAATGGCGGAAGTCTGGATAAAAAGCTGCTCGAAAAATACGGCCATCCGACGCCGGAGGCGCTGGTTGAGAGCGCGTTTTCGCACCTCGAGCTGCTCGAGGCCAACGGTTTTTATGATACATGCGTCTCGATGAAGTCGAGCAATGTGCCGCTGATGATGGCGGCCTACCGCCTGTTCGCATCGAAATCGGACTATCCGCTGCATGTCGGCGTAACCGAGACCGGCACGAAGCGCATGGGCACGATCAAATCGGCCATGGGTATCGGCGGGCTGCTCTGCCTCGGCATCGGCGATACGATCCGCGTGTCGCTGACGGCAGATCCCGTCGAAGAGGTCTATGCCGCGCGCGACATTCTGAAGGCCGCGGGGCTGCGGAAGGACGGCGTGAACATTGTCGCCTGCCCGACCTGCGGGCGGACACGGATCGATCTCATCGGTCTGGCGTCGCGCGTGGAAGAGGCGCTCAAGGACTGCAAAAAGCCGCTGACCGTCGCGGTCATGGGCTGCATCGTCAACGGGCCTGGCGAGGCGCGTGAGGCCGATGTCGGCATCGCGGGCGGCGAGGACTGCGGTGTGCTCTTCGTCCACGGCGAAATGCGCGAAAAGCTGCCCTATGACGAACTGCTGCCCGCCCTGCTGCGGTATGTTGACGCGCTATAACATTTAAAATCTCTCAAATAGAATTTGTAGGGAGCCGATGAGAGCGGTGGCCCCTACAAGGTGCGAGTTTCTATTCTGGGCAAGCAAAAACAGTTTACATAAGAACGAGGTACTTCATGCAGGAAGTTTATTTCCCCGTACTATTTCCTGAATACATCCCTCCTGAGGGGCTGGAAGAGGCGCTGGCGCAGCTGTTGGTGACAGCGGCAGAGGTCGATCAGGCCGCACGGAGCATCCGCCTGGCGGGTACAAGCGGCGTATACATTGCGCAGCGGCGGCTCCGCGAGGTGGAGGACGCGCTGCGGCACCGCTACGGTCTGCGTGAATGCGTGATCGCCGTGCGCTATCCGGAATCGCTGCTCCCCCAGATGGAGTTCCGCGATCTGGCGCAGGTGCTCATCCGGGCATACTCTCCTGCCGCGGCGATCCTCGCCGGGGCGAAGTGGGAACTGGACGGCGACGAGCTGCACGTCCACCTTGCCGCGAACGGCAAGGCCGCGCTCGCGCCGCATCTGCCGAAGGGCGAGGCATTTTTGCAGGAGCTGTTCGGCGTCCACAAAACGCTTGTGCTCCACTCTGCGACGGAGCTGGAGGGCAAAGCGCTCTTCGCCGAGACAGAGCGCATCCGACAGGAGGCCATCAAAAATGCGCCTGCTATCGCCGTTGCGGCGGCAGCCGTGCAGAAAAAGAAGGCCGCGTCCGGCCCGTCCGATTCTTCCAGCAGCAACGCCGATCTGATCTTCGGCCGTCCGTTTGGCGGAGAAGTGGTCAAAATCAGCGACCTGAACCTTGACATGTTCCGTGTCGTCGTGCAGGGTAAGGTCTTTGCCGTGAACCACCGCGAGCTGAAGAAGCGCGGGGCCTGGGTCGTGTCGTTCGACGTCACGGACTACACCGGCTCCGTCCGCATCAACCAGTTCATGGAGGCCGACAAGGCCAAGCCCATCCTCGACGGCGTACAGGCCGGGATGTGGGTCAAAATCCAGGGCAAGATGACGTTCGACCGCTATGACAACGAGATGGTCATGCAGCCGAACTCGATTCTGAAGGTCTCCGCGCCGAAGCGCGTTGACACCGCGCCGGACAAGCGCGTCGAGCTGCATCTGCACACGACCATGTCCGCAATGGACGCCCTGACCAAGACTGGCGAGGCCGTCAAGCGCGCGGCAAGCTGGGGCCACCGCGCCATCGCCATCACCGACCACGGCGGCGCGCAGTCCTTCCCCGATGCGATGAAAGCCGCGTCCAAGGCCAAGGTCGCCGGGACGGACGAGAACATCAAGATCCTCTATGGCTGCGAAGGATATTATGTCAACGACGTGGACGACCGCATCGCCGTCCACGGCGACCGGGATTTCGACTTCGACCACGAATTTGTCGCGTTCGACCTCGAAACGACAGGACTCAGCTCGCAGCACGACACGATCATCGAGATCGGCGCGGCCATCATGCGGCGCGGCGAGGTGATCGACACGTTCCAGATGTTCGTCGACCCGAAGCGGAAATTGCAGCCGAAGATCATCGAGCTGACCGGCATTACGGACGCGATGCTCACCGGCGCGCCGGACATTTCCGAGGCGCTGCCGCAATTTCTGGAGTTCGTCGGCGACCGGCCGCTCTGCGCGCACAATGCCGACTTCGACACCGGCTTCGTTGCCGCCGCGTGCGAACGCCTCGGCCTGACATTCCAGCCGACGTTCGTCGATACGCTGATCCTCGCGCAGAACCTGCTGCCCGATCTCGGCAAATACAAGCTGAACATCGTGGCCGATGCGCTGAGCCTCCCCGATTTCAACCATCACCGCGCGTCGGACGACGCGATCACCTGCGGCTATCTGCTGGCGCGGTTCTATAAGATGCTCGAAGAGCAGGACGTCCACAGCTACGCCGCCATCAACCCCAAGATGGAGACGCTGCGGGCCGGCGGCCGCATCTTCGACCGGCGCGCGCGCCACATCATCCTGTTCGCGAAAAACTCCATCGGCCTGCGCAACCTCTACCGCCTCATCTCCTACGGCAACCTCAAATATTTCAAGCGTGTGCCGATCATGCCGAAGTCGGAGCTGCTGCACTGGCGCGAGGGCCTGATTATCGGCTCCGCCTGCGAGGCGGGCGAGCTGTTCCAAGCCGTCACCGCGCACAAAAGCTGGGCGGAGCTGAAGCGCATCGCCTCGTTCTACGATTTCCTCGAGATCCAGCCCATCTGCAACAACCGCTTCATGCTGGAAAAAGGCATGGCCGAGGACGAGGAGGAGCTGCGCGGCTTCAACCGCACCATTGTCCAGCTCGGCGAAGAGCTGGGCAAGCCCGTCTGCGCCACCGGCGACGTCCACTTCCTCGACCCGGAGGACGAAATTTACCGCCACATCCTGCTCGCCACCAAGCAGATGCAGGACGCGGACAAGTCGCTGCCCATCTATTTTAAGACGACGGACGAGATGCTGAAGGAATTCTCCTATCTCGGCGAGGAAAAGGCGTATGAAGTCGTCGTGAAAAACCCGAACTTCATTGCCGACTGCTGCGAGACGCTGCGGCCCGTGCCGCACAACCTGTTCGCACCGAAGATTGAAAATTCCGTCGAAGACCTGAACGACCTCGTCTACGGCAAATTCCGCCGCCTCTACGGCGATAACCCGCCGGAGGTCATGCGCAAGCGCGTCGAGACCGAGATGCACGACATCATCTCCTGCCACTATGACGTCATCTACATGTCCGCGCAGAAGCTCGTGCAGAACTCGCTCGAGCACGGCTACCTCGTTGGCTCGCGTGGTTCGGTCGGCTCGTCGATCGTGGCGTTCATGTCCGGCATCACGGAGGTCAACTCCTTCGCGCCGCACTATCGCTGCCCGCAGTGCAAGTATACGACGTTCGAAGTCCCGGAGGACTGCGCCTGCGGCGCAGACCTGCCGGACGCGGTCTGCCCGGAGTGCGGGGCGCAGCTGGAAAAGGACGGCTTCAACATCCCGTTCGAGACGTTCCTCGGCTTCGGCGGCGACAAGGTCCCGGACATCGACCTGAACTTCTCCGGCGAATATCAGGCCAAGGCGCACGCCTACTGCGTGGAGATGTTCGGCAAGACGCACGTCTTCCGCGCAGGCACGATCGGCACGGTCGCGGAAAAGACGGCCTACGGCTATGTCAAAAAATACCTTGCCGAGCGCGAAAAAACCGTCTCCAAGGCGGAAGAAAACCGCCTCGCCGCGGGCTGCGTCGATGTCAAGCGCACGACGGGCCAGCACCCGGGAGGACTCGTCGTCATCCCGCAGGAGAACGAGATCTGGGACTTCTGCCCCGTGCAGCACCCGGCGGACGACAAAGACTCCGAGTGGATCACGACGCATTTTGAATACCACTCGATGGAGGAAAACCTCTTAAAGCTCGACATGCTGGGCCACGATGACCCGACGATGATCCGCATGCTGGAGGATATGACCGGCGTCGACGCGCAGAAAATCCCGCTCGACGACAAAGACACGATGTCCATTTTCATCTCGAGCAAGATCCTCGGCTTTGAGGACGACCCGATCCTCGGCCCGGTCGGCACCTGCGCGATCCCGGAGTTCGGCACGAGCTTCACGCGCGGGATGCTCCTCGAGACGCAGCCGACGAAATTTGATACGCTCATCCGCCTCTCCGGCTTCTCACACGGCACGGACGTCTGGCTCGGCAACGCGCGAGACCTCATCCTGTCCAAGACCGCCAGCGTCAACGACGCCATCGGCTGCCGCGACGACATCATGCTCTACCTTATCAAGTGCGGAATGCCGGAAAAGCGGTCGTTCAAAATCATGGAGGCCGTCCGAAAGGGCCGCGGCCTGCCGGACGGCGCAGAAGAGGAAATGAAGGCCGCCGGCGTGCCGGACTGGTACATCGGCAGCTGCAAGAAGATCAAATACCTCTTCCCCAAGGCGCACGCAACGGCCTACGTCATGATGGCGTTCCGCATCGCGTGGTTCAAGGTGCACGAGCCGCTGGCCTTCTACGCCGCATATTTCTATCGGCGCAGCCAGAAAGGCGGCTTCGACGCGGCGATGATGTGCCACGGCATCGATCTCGTCAAGCAGAAGATCCAGGAGATCAAGGCCGACGAGGATTCGAGCGCCAAGGATGAAGACCTCTTCACCACGCTCGAGGTCTGCTATGAATACTATCTGCGCGGCTTCGACTTCGCGCCGATCGACCTCTATAAATCGCACGCGACGAAGTTTGTCATCGAGGACGGCAAGCTCCTGCCGCCGTTTGTCGCTGTCTCCGGCCTCGGCGAGAGCGCCGCGTGGGACATCATGGACGGCCGCGAGGGCAAGACGTTCCTCTCCATCGAGGAATTCTCAATGGCCTGCCCGAAGGTCTCAAAGTCCCACATTGAAGACCTCAAAGCCGCAGGCGCCTTCGGCGACCTGCCGGAAAACAACCAGATGACCCTGTTCTGAAAGGCGGCCCCGATG
>ENA-UESC01001367-UESC01001367.1-human-gut-metagenome-genome-assembly--contig:-NODE-1367-length-18622-cov-10.620814_pt1 | contig 18622 bp, 12 predicted proteins | sample MGYA00242998_ERZ507999 | MGnify/ENA primary metagenome ERZ507999 (study PRJEB26167, sample SAMN06115465) | human gut metagenome | host: Homo sapiens | place: China:Hubei | collected 2016-04-27... | reverse complement strand
ATGCGCCTTCTTTTTCAGATCATCGAAAAATTGCCGGATGTCGCTTTTGCGGATGTCGCAATCCAAACAGTCTTGAATCCGGTGAGAACTGCAATAGCCTTTCCCGTTCCGCTGGTAGCCCCGACAGACATATTCCACGCGGCGACTGCCGTTCCAGCAGCGGATCATAGGAATGAACGTATTCCCACATTCCCGGCAGGTCAGCAGTCCAGCATACCGGTGCCTTGTACGATTGTTGACTGCTGGACGTGCCTGCTGTTTCAGCCGCGTATGGCCTTGCTGCCAGATTGTTTTTTCCATGCTAACCGGATAGAAGTTCTCGTGGCGAAGCCAGTCCGCTTCAGTGACGGCTCGCGCTTTGCCGCCGAGATATTCTCTGCGGTGATTGACCAGCACGCCGGTGTACGCTTCTTCCACCAAGATGTTTTTCACACTGGCATATGTCCATAGGAACTGCCCATCACGGGTTTTATGCGTTTGTCGTACTTCTTTGCCGCACCGCTCGGCCCGGAGCTGTACCGGGGTTTTTCGCCCCATAGCATTGATCCTGCGGGATATCTCTTTTTGCCCGCACCCCTGCAAGTACAGAGAATAGATGTGCTGCACCGTGACCGCCGCTTCTGGGTCGACCTTGATTTGTCCAGTATTTTTGTCTTTCCAGTAGCCGAAGGGCGGCGTGATCACGATGCCGTCTTTCTGCTTCTGGCGGTATCCCGCCCGGATCTTTTTGCCAATATCCTTCGCATAGTAATCGTTCATCAGGCCGCGGACACCGATGATCAAGTCGTCTTCGTCGCGGAATGTATCAACGCCCTCCGTGGCAGAGATCACACGCACCTGGTGTTCCCGCAGGTAATCAATAAACAATGCGGTCTGGGTCCTATGGCGGCCAAGCCGGGATAAGTCTTTTACGATGACAGCGTCAATTTTATCAGCGTCCACAGCTGCCGTGAGCTCGTCCAGCCCACGGCGGTCAAAACTCATGCCGCTGATGTTATCGTCAGTGGAACTGCCGGCGATCGTCCAGCCTTGCTTTTCCGCACAGGCGCGGCAGATCTCCTGCTGATTTTGCAGAGAGTTCATCTCACGGTCATCATCGTTAGAAAGCCGCGCATAGAGCCAAACCCGCATTGCCATAATCTTTTACCCCGCGATTCCGTCTCCATAGAGCAGCCGCGCCAGCCGATCCCAGTCAAAATCCAGCGCACCGTATCGCTCCGTGAGCGTCCCATTTTCATAGACATCCAGATGTGTGCGGAACGGTGCTTTGAGCTGAATGTCCAGACTGAGTTTTCCGTCCGTCTCCTGCACATAGATCTTTTCGACCAGCATCCGCAGGTGCGCTTCCGTCATGGCACCCTCAGCCAGAATGTCGTCGATCATGCCGATATCCCGTTTGAGCTTCGTTTGCCGATTCCGCAGGACAGCGGAGATGTTTTGCAGTTCTTCGATCTGCTTTTTTGCCGCAGCGATTTCTTCCTCGCGCTTTTGAATCATGCGGTCGTAGCGTTCAGCGTTTGCCCGATCCCGTATCCGCTCCATTAAAATTGCCTCCGTTTCATCCTCCAGACAGCAGATTTTCTTTTCCAGCTTGATGATCTGCGCACCGGTCAGTTCTGCCTTTGGTGTCCACTGTGCGATCAACTGCTCCAGTGCATCCCAGTTCTGCTGATACAGTGCTTTTGTATTGCGCAGTTCGTCGATAATCAGCCTGTCCAATACGGACTCGTCGATCTGGTGCTGGGAGCAATGCTCCTTGCCGAAGCGGTTGTAGGTGCTGCAAACATAGGTGACCCGTTCACCGCTTTTCAGATGGATGCGCTTGCCGAACATGGCTCTGCCGCAGTCCTCGCAGCGGAGAAGTCCACTGTAGCGCAGGATCTCCTGCGAGGGCGCAGCGCGCACGTTCAGCCGTTTCCGCTCCGCCAGCATCATCTGCGTCTGCTCCCACAGCTCCGGCGTGATGATCGGCGGGAGATAGTTTTCATGACGAAACTGTTCTTCCGGCTCTGTGAAGCGGAAGGTTTTGTTGATTTTGTTCCGTTCGCTTTTGTGGCAGATGAGCGTTCCAACATAGCTCTCGTCCCTGAGAATACGGGCTATCATGGTTGCGTCCCATAGATACTTCTTGGAAATATGATCCTGTGTGTACGGGAGCCGTTTGTTTAGCATTTCCAACTGCATCTGTGCCAGTGTCTTGCATTTACGTTCGTTGAGCATCATGGCGATTGCTTTCAGCCCGCAGCCGGAGTTGTAAGCCGTGAAAATCAGCCGGATCGTTTCCGCTGCTTCTTCTACGATTACGACGCGCTTTGTATTTTTGTCTTTGAAATAACCGAAGGGCGGAGTAATTACAATGCCCTCTTTCTGCTTCTGGCGATAACCAGTCCGCACACAGCGGCTGCCGTCGCGGGCATAGAAGTCGTTGACAAGGCCCTTGAAGCCAATGATGAGATCGTCGTTTTCATTGAACGTATCGATATTTTCCGTTGCCGAGAGGACGCGGACATCATGCTCCCGCAGGTAGTCGATAAACAGGGCCGTCTGTGTTCGGTGTCGGCCCAGCCGGGAAAGATCCTTGACAATGATCGCCTCGATTTTCCCAGCTTCCACAGCTTCGTAGATTTTGTCGATGCCCTCGCGGTTGAAGTGCATGCCGCTGACGTTGTCGTCAAAGGACTCGCCGACCACCTCATGTCCGTTTGTGACGGCATATTCGTAAATGATTTTCCGCTGATTCGTCAGGGAGTTCAGTTCATCATCTTCGTCCCGGCTCAGGCGGTAATACAGCCAGACCTTCATGGCTTCTCCTTTCCGCTATGGCGTGTGCCGATTGCAGCACACACCATAGCACACTGTTTTTCGAATAGCTAGAACAATCCATCATGCGCAGCAGGAATCTACATGATCAACAAAATCCTCCTGCAACTTTGTATATGGCTGATCTACCGACAGGTAGTCATGCACCAGCATTTTCAAAAATTCATCGAACTGCGCATCCGTACCGATGTAGCTGAACGTGACCTCCGAAATATTGTCTTTTCGCTTTCTCGCCATAGGTACTCCTTTCATAGTTCCTGTTTCATATCCCAATCCTCATGATCGTCCTCGGCGTGACCGAGGGCTGTTTTCTTTTGCCGGAGCTTCTTGCGGCGCTTGCTGTCGATGTGCAGCGACGTGGTTGTTCCGTCCCGCTGCGGCGCATCATTCGTCATCTGCTCCACAGCACGGCCAAGGCGCACAGCGCCGCGCACAAGATCACCGCTGTAATCGAGATCCACGCGCACGTCCGGATTTTCTTCCGCGTCTCCTGCACCGTATTCGAAAGCTGCTTCTTCGTATCGTTCAGGATCGCGGTCAGGGAGAGCTTCGTATTCTCTGTCAGCGCCTTGCAGTTGGAAGAATACCTCTCGTTCAGGCTCCCAGCCTGTTTCTCGAATTTTTCTGTACTCTCCTGCATCTCGTTCAATGCGGTCTGTGCGTCCTCCCGCGTCAGGAGCGTTTTCAGGTCCGTGTCCAACTGCATCTGCTGCCGAAACAGCCTGTCCTGCATTTCGAGCAGCGCGCTCCAGTTCCGCTCCGTGACCATCACGCTGGGTTCCAGCCGTTGTGCCTCGTCCATCACCTTTTTGTGCTGCGTCAACATTTCTTGTATTGTCATTCTCCGTTCTGTATCCAAATTCTGCCTCCATTTTTTTCAAGTATTTTTCTATATGTAATTTGTTGTCACGGCACTTGCGTCCGTCCGGTGTGGTGTAGGTAATATTCTTCCGGCCATCTGTCCAAGTAGCGTTGTAACCTTCCGACCGGAGCAGCGCCAGAAATTCCTCGCGGCTTCCGGCGCAGCGCATACAATCGTCGATCACGCGCATCAGCTCAAATTTCCAACTCTCGCCTTTGGTTGCCGTGTAGTATTCTGCGTTGGACATCCCACTTGATTTCTGCTGTTCGTCTCTCTGGAATTTCGGAAGTCCAAGCTCCTCGCAGATTTGGTCATTGCGAACGCGCAGCTCTTGAATCTGCTCATCCGCCATGTGTACTTTCTTTCCCGTCTCGAAGTTCACACTGTTGATGATGCAGTGCGAGTGGATGTGTTCGCGGTCGGTGTGGGTGCAGACCAGAACTTCGCAGCCCTCAAAATATCCTGCCAGCCGCCGTGCCGCTTCGTGCGCTGTGCGAGGATCAATGTTTGCACCTTTCGGGAAGCTTTGCACCATGTGATAGAACATCGCGCCGCCCTCCTTGCGGTGCAGCAGCTTCGTACTGAGGAATTCATCGAACGCGGTTTCCGGCTGGCAGCCAATGCCGCTGACGAGCTGCTGACCATCCCAGAGGGTTTTGCTCGTCTGCGACACATATCGCATCACGCTTTTCATGCAGCCGCGCGTCTGCGTACCCTTTTTGTAATTCACGAAATGGACGATTGCGATTTCGTCGCACCTCCCTCCTGCAACTCCCGCAGGGCAGTGTTGATCTTGGAAAACTCCTGCGCAGCAGAATCCAAATTGGCGAACTGTACCTTACCCACGTTCGCCAGCACAGTCAGCTGGTTGAGGTTGTTTCCGATGGCTTTTTGCTGCCGCAGGACTTCTTTCAGTCCGTCAAGAATGATGATTTTCTTGCCCAGACAACAACTGATTACATAGTCGCTCTGGCTCATGTGCGCCTGAACCGCTTTTTGGCGGATTGTCTCTAAATCTTGTGCTGAGATTCGAATGCTGAATTGTTTATTTTTTCGCATATTTTCCTCCGTTCGCATGAAGTGGGTATGGGCTTCTGCCCGATATTTGGCATTTGGCAGGACGCCGGAACACCGGCGACTAGCCAAATGCGATGCTGGCTCCTCCCGATCGGGAGGATTTTTCCCCGCTGCGGCGGGGATTCTCTGCGCTGCTCCGGGACTCGCCCGCACGTTGGCGCAACGTGGGGCTTTGTTGCACTCCCGCGCACACACCCGCAGCTGGGGCGCAAAGCCGCACACAGCGGCGACATGCGCCTCACGGCGCGGTGCAGGCACGCTGCTCGCCGACAGGGTCGATAGGGGCGATTTTTCCCACGGCGGGAAGATCGGCACTTTCGGCACTCCGGAGCGAGATCAGCCGCTTTCCGTTGCTGCGGTAGATCTTGACCAGAATTCCGTTTCCCCTTAGAGTCTCAACGTTTTCCAGCACCAGACGGGTCACTTTTTTCGGCGTGATACCAAAGCTGCCGTCAGGGTCGATCTTTGCAGACAGTGCCGATGGTGAACCGAGGTATTCAGGATCGGCACGGAGCAATTCAGAGAAAAGATGTACGAGTTGAAGCGTTGAAAGCTTAGAAGCGCCGCTGCAAGTTTTGCTGTCCTCAAGCAGCTTCCAGATGTGATCTTCCTCACCAAATTCCAGTTTCAAAGTCCGGTTCGGAATGTCGCGCCCGGTACAATGCAGAGAAGCGACATTGGCAAGGCGAGAGCTCTTTTGCAGCACAAACGTTGAGTCCGCCGCGCCGCTTAGTCCCGTCGAGCCGGAGATCATGTTCATTGGATCGTCGTCATGGAGCTTGCGCAGGTGGTGGATAAGCAGGATTGCGATGTGCCGCTTGTCTGCAAGTTTTTTCAGAAGCCCGATGTCCTGATAGTCATTCGCGTACAGATTGCTGTCACCGCCCGCACTGCGGACCCGCTGCAACGTATCAATGACAACGAGCTTTGTGGTTGGATGCTCCGCTAAAAATTGCTCGATCTGCTGTTCCAGCCCGTGCCTTAATGTGTCAGCCATGATCGCAAAATGCAGCGTCGGCGGTGCATCTTCCGTCAGGTCAAAGAGCCGTGTCTGGATACGCTGGAGCGAATCTTCGAGACTGAGATACAGAACCTCGCCTTGCGTCGTCGCAAAATTCCACAGCGGCTGCCCCTGCGCAACGCATAAGCAGAGCCATAATGCCAGCCAAGACTTGCCGATTTTCGGTGCGCCCGCGAGGATATGCAAGCCCTCTGGAATAAGCTCATCTACCAGAAAGTGCGTCGGTTCATATGTCCTGCTTTGCAAATCTTCCGCATTGATAGTGTGTAGTTTATTCATATTGTCACCTCCTTTTGATATTGTTGCTGCGATTTTTATTTTCGATTTCCCGCACCAATATCGTAACATAAGGATTGACTTTTGAAAATAGGTAATGTATCATTTTGATAGATACACTATATCGATACAAATACATTCTCTAATGAGGAAACAGCTTATGGGCGTTTTAGGAAAAGACTTATTTGATTTACATCGGCCGCAGACAAACACCAAAGTCGAATTTGGTGCATCCGCCTATTGGGTAGAGGACAGACCGATGCCGCAGCCGTATGGAGCGGTGCTGACGGAAATATTGAATCTCGACGTTGCGCCGTTTCAGGAATTGCTGGATCGGCTGAACACAGCCGTTCAAGAAAAAAGTGGTGATGTTCTGCGTGCTTACATGGAGATGAAGAAGGGGCTTGCTTCTCTGCCGCTCTACCGGCTGTATCTGGAGGACTTTCGCGTCTTCGGCGATATGCCTGTTGAAGAATTTGTGGTTGGAGACGCACAGGATGCCTTTGCAGAATTCATAATGCAGGAAGATAACGATCTGCCCGCATTCATGCAGCAGCAGATCAGTGACATTCGATTGATTCAGGAGCGGTATGCGTGGTTCCTCGACGGCGTTTTTGCGGATGCGGTATTTGAAAAGAAAAAGGGCCAGAAGAAAATTCCTCTGGCCCCGATGATCTGTTCGCGTGGATATGAAGCTTTTATCAGCGGTGTCAGTCTCGGCGAAAACCCTGAGACAGACGCGCCGCCGGTGAAGACGCAGTACCGCATCCGCGGCGAGAAGGAAAAAGCCGAGATCGTCGAGAGGATGTACTTCGACCGGCTGCTGGATTTTGTCTATGTGGAGTTCATGAAGGGGCTGCAAAAGGGCTTTGTACCGAAACGCTGCACCAACTGCGGGCGCTGGTTTTTACAGAAACCGGGAGCGACCTATGCCTATTGCACAGAACCTGCACCGGGGCAGGACGGCAAGACCTGCCGTGAGATCGGCGCGAGCAGCAGTTTCCGCAGCAAAGTAGAGAACAACGATGTCTGGAAGGTTCACCAACGGGCTTACAAAAAATATTTCGCCCGCATCAGAAGCGGTCTGATGACCAAGAGCGAGTTCGAGGTGTGGTCCCGGCAGGCAGCAGAACTGCGGGATGCCGCGCTGGAACGATATGCGCGGGCGGAAAACGAGGAGGAACGGCAGCGCATCGCGCAGGAGGTCACTGAGGCGCTCAACACAGAATGATAGAAAAAGCAATTCTAAATAATTTAGAAAAAACAGCAGGGAAACAATATCATGAGCCAGAAATAATTCTAACGTATTGTGCCGCTACATAGTGTATGGAAAAGTGTGCATTCCTGTGTACCCGAATGCTTGAAAGGCATGTAGGAGGCTCTGACAAAATCACCAAAAGTGAGAGAGAATTTCACGCGAACTTGATGCAATATTTCCGCTTGCTAATTCGGTAAAGCATCATTATAATCAAAATTAAATTGGCCGTAATTTGCTTAAAAAGTTCCGAAAACCTTGAGAAATTTCAAGAAATGAATATATATATATATTCAAGAATTACAGGAAATGGCGGAATGGGGCTTGCGGCGGAAAAGCAGGAGGAAAGACAGTGAAAGCACATCTGACAAAGCGACTTGTGTGCCTGATCCTGGCAATTGTTTTGTGCCTGTCTGCGGCGGTTATCCCGGCGCTTGCAGCAAACGACACGAAAAATGTCAAGGTTAAGGTTCAGAAGGTCAGCAACGACACCGTTCCTACGGAGCTGAATCCGGAGCGTCAGGCAGCGGCGGAAGATACCGTCCAGACACAGTCGGCGGAGGGACCGGTTCGTGTGTCCATCGTTGTAAAAGGTGGATCCGTTCTGGATAAATATTCAACGAACGGCCTTACCGCCAACTACGCTGCCGCCAATTACCGGCAGCAGGTGCGCGCTTCGCAGAACGCGGTGGCGCGTGAAATCTCCGCAGACGTACTCGGCGGCAAGAAGCTGGACGTGGTGTGGAATCTGACGCTGGCCGCGAACATCATCTCGGCAAATGTCGAATCTGACCAGATTGACGCAATCCGCGCGCTGCCAGATGTTGAGGCGGTCGTGGTTGAGCAGCGCTACTATCCCGACCGCTCGGCGGAGAAGCTGGCGACGCAGCCCAATATGGCCACGTCCTCCAGTATGATCGGCACGAACGTCGCATATGAAACCGGTTATACCGGCGCGGGCACGCGGATCGCCGTGATCGATACCGGCATCGATACCGATCACCAGTCGTTTGACAACGGCGCATTCGACTATGCGCTACAGCAGGAAGCGAACGGCAATGAGAATTACATCAAGAGCCTCGATCTGCTCGACCAGAGCAAGGTAACGGCGGTTCTCAGCCAGCTGAACATTGCGCAGAACGGCGTGAGCGCCGACGACCTCTACTATGGCAGCAAGCTTCCGTTCGCATATAACTATGTAGATAAGAATACCGACGTGACGCACGACAACGATACGCAGTCGGAACACGGCTCGCACGTTGCCGGTATTGCGGCGGCAAACAAATATGTCCCGCAGACAGACGGCGACGAAACCACCTATGTTTCCGCGCTGGATACCGTCAAGACACAGGGCGTTGCGCCGGAGGCACAGCTGCTGGTTATGAAGGTGTTCGGCACGAACGGCGGTGCGTATGATTCGGACTATATGGCGGCCATTGAGGACGCGATCGTTCTGGGCGCGGACAGCATCAACCTCTCGCTCGGCTCCAGCTATCCCGGCCCGTCGAAGTACACGGCCTATATGGACGCGGATACCGATCCGGTTCCGGTCTATCAGGCAATTCTGGACAGCCTTGCGTCCAAGGACGCTGTGGTGTCCATCTCTGCCGGTAACTCCGGCAACTGGGCGGAAAATGCCTATGCCGGCTCCAATGGCTACGATGCCAGCAGCGGCACGGGGCTGCTGTATGACGATGACGTCAGCATGGACGTGGTCGGCGCGCCCGGCTCGTTCACCAATGCATTTACCGTCACGTCGGTTGACAACATCGGCAACACCGGCGAATATCTGGAGGTTGACGGCCAGAAGTTCATCTACATGGAAACGACCGGTGAAAAGGCCGGCCATGGCATGAAGCAGATGAAGTCTATCGCTGGCAAGTATGAGTATATCCTGATCGACGGCGTGGGCAACACGGGAGATTATGACGCCATCGGCGGCAAAGACCTGCTGGAGGGTAAGATTGTGTTCTGCTCTCGCGGTGAGCTCGACTTCTCCATGAAAGCAAGCAACGCCGCGCAGTATGGCGTTGCCGCAACGATTGTTTACAATAATGTCCCCGGTACGATCAGCATGGATCTGAGCAGTTACTGGAACGAAGCACCGTGCGTTCTGGTGACGCAGGACACCGCAAAGGTGTTCCGCGACAAGGCAGAGCCGGTCTATGACAAAAACGATTCCAGCAAGGTGCTCTACTATAAGGGTAGGATGAAAGTCAGCGCAGATGCAGCTGTCATTCCGGACTCCGCCGAGTACATGACCATGAGCAGCTTCGCCAGCTGGGGTGTTCCCGGCAGCCTGGAGCTAAAGCCCGAAATCACCGCCCCTGGCGGCAACATCTATTCGGTCAACGGTCTGGAGCAGGGCGGTAAGGGCTATGAGAATATGTCCGGTACGTCCATGGCTGCGCCGCAGATTGCCGGTATGTCAGCGCTGTTTTCGCAGTATTATCAGGCGGCCGGTCTGTCCAAGACGAACCGCTCGGTGCGCCATCTGGCGCAGAGCCTGCTGATGTCCACAGCTACTCCGGCGCGAGAGGACGCGACGCATTACTGGTCGGTTCTGAAGCAGGGTGCGGGCGTTGCGAACATCGGCGCGGCCATCACGGCAGATTCCTATGTCTGGATGGCCGATTCTGCGAACAAGGGCGCTTCCGACGGCAAGGTCAAGGTTGAGCTTGGCGAGGACGCGGCAAAGAACGGTACATACAGCTTCTCGTTTGATCTGTACGATCTGTCCGGCACGGAGCAGACTTATGACCTGTCGGCAAGCTTCTTTACACAGGCAATGACCACCATCGGCGGTGATCGTTATCTTGATGAGGCAACCGCACCGCTGGTGGCAAATGTTACCTATGGCAGTGCGGCAAGCGGCAGCAGCGTTACTGTTCCCGCAAACGGTCACGCGACCGTCACGGTAAACATTGCACTGACGGCGGAGCAAAAAGCGGCGCTTGACCGCGACTATTCGGTTGGTGCATATCTTGAGGGCTATGTGTTCGCGCAGGAGCGCACAAGCGCCGAGGGCGTGAGCGGCACGTGCCACTCCATCCCGGTGCTGGGCTTCTACGGCTCATGGACGGCTTCGAGTATGTTTGAGGTTGGCGACTACTATCACTACCAAAGTGGCGAAGAGACCCGGATGCCGTATCTGGGCAACGCCTATACCGATAACAATGTGCTGTACGTCAAGTACGCATCCGACAACAGCCCCTATAGCCGCGGCAGCGTGCTTGGCGGCAACCCTGTTGTCAACGACAGCAAATATCTGCCCGAGCGCAACGCCATCAACAGCGAGAACGGCGACAGCATTTATTATTGGAAATTCTGCGCCATCCGCAACGTGGCAGACAGCCGTTTGCAGATCATCAACAAGACGACGAATACCGTCCTTGCAGAGCAGACGCTCGGCCACTTCCTTGGCGCGTTCTATTCGCAGTATTTTAACCCCAGTGAGTACGTCAATCTGCCGCTGGACTGGAAGCCCGCTGGCATGAAAGAGGGCGAACAGCTGGAGTTGAACCTGACGCTGGCACCGGAGTACTATGTGCAGGACGACGGCAGCGTGAACTGGGCTTCGCTCGGCAGCGGCGCAACGCAGACGTTTACGGCCGTGATCGACAACACCGCGCCGGTTGTGAACAATGTTACAGTTGCTGACAACGAAATGACCGTCAATATTTTTGACAACCAGTATGTGGCGGCTGTTCGTCTGTATGACCGCAGCGGTACGGTGAAACTGGCAGAGGCCGGCGCAAATCAGACGACTGCGGCCAATACGGCAAATGACTTTACGCTGAATCTGTCCAGTGCCAACGGCAACATTTTCTACGTCAAGGCATATGACTACGCGATGAACGAATCCACCTATCGTGTGGAAATGGAAATCGGCGAACAGCCTGGCGAACCGGCAATGTTCCTCTTTGATGCCTACTATACCGGCAACAAGATCTGGAACACCATGAGCGGCAGCGATACAACCTATGTCAAAACGCCGTATGCCGCAAGCGCGGATGATTTCTATGCGGCGGCCTATGTGGACGGCAAAATTGTTGCCTCCACCAGCACGGGCGATTTGTATGTGCTGGACGCCAATGACCCCGAGAACGCAAGCTATGTCCGCACGCTGGATACGCTGCTGCTTGACATGGCCTATGACAAGACAAGCGACACGCTCTATGGCGTGGATGCTGGCAGCAAGGTCTACACCATCGACCGCTACAGCGGTGAGCTGACGCTTGTCGGCACGCTTCCGGTCAAGGCCAGAACGCTTGCCTGCGATGACAGCGGCAATTTCTACTATGCATTTGCCGAGACAGATTACAGCTACTATAAGATTTACCGCCTGCCGATTACGGCAGTAACCTCCGATGCAGCCGCAGATCCGGAAGCAATTGTGACGGTCGGCCAGCGCTATACAACGCCGGAGGAGGACGACTTCAGCGCCGTCGGTTCGCTGGAGTGGGAATCGAAAGAGAATGTTCTGTTCTTTGCCGTCAGCTCCGCGCTGCACAAGATCGACCTGACCGCAAAGACAAGCGCAGAATGCACGGAAAGCGGCTGGGGCGATTACTTCCCGGCAGAGTTCCACGCGCTCTGCATCCCGCGCGAGGGCGGCAGCTGGAGCGCTTCGGAAAGCGCCGCCGCAGTTGCGCTCTCGGATCACAGCGTTTCCCTGCTCCTTGGCAAGACGCAGACGCTGAAAGCATCGGTTCTGCCGTGGAATCTTGCAAACCGTGAGGTTGTGTGGAGCAGCTCCAACAGCAGCGTTGCAGCCGTCAGCGCCAACGGCGTGGTTACGGCCAAAAATGCCGGTACTTGCACCATTCGTGCAGCTTCGGCACAGAACCGCTCGATTTATGACGAGTGTACCGTTACAGTGGAGCAGCTGAACGTAACGCTCACCGGTATGCTTCAGGATACAAACGGTAAGGCGGAGCTGTTCAGCTGGGATCTGAAAAACAGCAGCACATGGAAAGCCGGTATTGAGATCGACACCAGCATGGCGGCCATGGCCTATGACCCCGTGGATCAGGTCTACTACGTCATCGACGCGACCGACCGCACCATGGTCAAGGACGAGTCGCAGACGTGGAAGCTCCACAAGGTCGACCCGGCGACAGGCAAGAGCCTTGCGGTTGCAGACAACGGCATCGGCGTTCCGATGATCGACATGGCGTACAGCACCAAATTTTCCGCGGCAGGCGCTGCCCGTCTGGTCGGTATCTACCGCATGGGCTACGTCTTTAAGCCGTTTGACCCGATGGACACCAGCAATGTGACGCTTCGTGACGCGATTCAGCTTCCGGTCTCCAACCATCATGCACAGAACCTGATCGGTATCGCATCGCTGGGCGTGGAAACGCACAGCAGCGACGCGTGGTACGACGGTGCAACGGATTGGTACGGCGACCCGGAGAACCCGACCTGGAGCGGCGAATATGAGGCGGAGCACTTCGCGATCCTGGACGATGCGGGTTATCTGTGGGATCTGTGGATCAGCGTGCATGACGACGGCTACGGCTTTGATTATACCACCACAAAGACGCCGCTGTCGGCACTGGAAGCGCCTCCTTATGACTCGACCAGCAACTACGTCTACTGCTCCATGACCGCGTACAGCGACGGCAGCCTGTACCTGTCCCGCTTCAACGGCGACACGAACGAGATCTACCGCCTGCGCAAGGACGCGGACGGCAGCTATGAGGCCGTCCTGATCGACGACTTCGGCAGCGGCGTCTGGCCGGCACTGCTCGGCGGCGTGGAGACCAGCAAGGACGATCCGGTTCCCGTGACGGTCGACAAGAGCGCGCTGCAGAAGCTGTACGACGACAATCAGAACCGCAGAAAAGACGACTATGTAAGCGGCTGGGACGCATTCGAGACGGCAATGCGTGAGGCGGAGGCTGTTCTTGCCGACGAAAACGCCACGCAGGAAGCGGTAGACGCAGCGAAGGTAAAGCTGGAAGCAGCCATTGCCGGGCTTAAGAAGAAGCCCGAGACGCCGATCATCCCGCCGTATTATCCCATCCTCGGCAATACCGGCTCGTCCCGTGCGAACAGCAAGCTGCCGTTTACCGACGTGTCGAAGAGCGACTGGTTCTATGATGCCGTCAAGGGCGCATGGCAGAATTACCTGATCGACGGCGTGACCGCTACGACCTACAAACCGCACGGCACACTGACCGTGGCTGAGGCGATCAAGCTGGCCTCCGCGCTGCATCAGATGCAGAATACTGGCAAGGTGACGCTGATGAACGGCAAGACCAACTGGTATAACAGCTATGTCGAATACGGCATTGCGAACGGCATTCTGGACAAGAGCTATGCCAACTACACCAGAGCGCAGATGAACGCCCCGGCGACCCGCCGTGAGTTTGTGTCCATCTTCTATCCGGCGATGGACGACAAGGCGCTCAACAACATTGCCGACAACGCGATCCCGGACGTGAAGCTGGGCGACAAGTGTGCGGATGAAATTTACGCATTCTATCGTGCGGGCATCCTGACCGGCTCTGACAAGCAGGGTACCTTCAACCCCGACAGCACCATTGTCCGCAGCGAGGTCGCAGCCATCCTCCTCCGGATGTACGATGCGTCCACGCGTGTACAATTCACTCTGAAATAATTTCCAGTCAAGCAACGAGCGGATTTGGACTTGTTCCGAATCCGCTCGCTTTTTGTATAAAGAAAACCACCGGCAATGCCGGTGGTTCCAAAAAGCTTTACAGTCCGACGTGTATTCCCGTTGCAGCATGGTTTCCTTGTCGCATTTTGCAGCAATATTATAATACCGTTCTCGCGCTGCCACGGACCACTTGACCGCTTGCGTCTCACATGGGATTGCACTCTCCAAAGTAATGTGAGGATATTTCGCTTTCAGATTAAGGACGATTTCTGCGGCGTATAAATCAACTCCAAGAGCCACGCCGCTAACAGAAGACTTGCTTCATCAGAGAGTTATATCAAATCATAAAAATCTTTCACCAAGGTGACATCACCCTTAGGTTCCATTCCGCGAGGGTAACGCTCCGATGGGATCCACCTGTTTTGCACAGGTGGATCCTGTTTGCAGAGCGTCCACGATGCGAGAATGCACGTTTTCAATCTGTAAATCCACTATTGATGACCAAGCATCCTTCTCCGGTATAAATGCACAAATGCCCTGCTTGTAAATCTGCAAGCAGGGCGCGTCCTATCCATTATAGATTTTTCAAATATGCTTGAACACTTGAAACAAAGTATGCTGCGTTTTCGATTTGTGCGGTGGTATCCGCTTTGGAAATCACAAAAAAGTCATCGTAGTCACTGTCAGTCCGCACATCGAACAGAACCGAAATAATTTCCGACATTCTCGGCTCAAAAATTCCGGTTTTGATATACCGGCGGCGGAACTCGGATATAATGCCGCTGTGATGCTTCATATCAATCTCATCGAATGCCAGTACCGCACGCATGGCGTGAAAGACCGCGTAGTAGGAACGGTTCGCCGCGCTTTTATAATTCTTCGTTTCCAGCAGGTTTCTCGCCGCCGACAGACATTCTACCGCGTGTTCCATCCGCGCCTGCGACAGCGCTTTTCGTTCATGTGCCTGCATAACGAATGCCCTCCCGCACAACGTTCCGGTAGTATGGCAGCGCCGCCTGATAACGCTCGAATTGCTCCAACGGCTTGACCGTGACAGAAACGGTAATATCATGCTCCAGACTCAGCCGGCTGGTCACCTTGGCGACGTCATAACGATGTTTCGCAATTTCCGCTTGTTCCAAATCGACGGTCAGCAGAATGTCGATGTCCGACTCCGGCGTAAAATCGCCGCGTGCATAAGAGCCGTACAGATAGGCGTCATGGATATGCCCGAAAATCGGACTGCACGCAGCATAAACGCTGTGCAGAATCTCTTCCGCCTGATTTCTGGTACACATATTCCCGCCTCCAATCTGTTTTTCTTAATTATACCCCGAAACCGAAGCGCCGTCAACGCCTGCGCCTGACTACTATTTGACTACTACTGCCTGCGATTCCGAAAAAGCTGTTTTGCCCAGTGCTTTCAATACTTTTGCGAAAGTTCGGCAATTTGCTGCAAATCCGGCGAAAACCCGCAAAGCCTTGAAAACACAGCATTTTATCAGGATACGCCTGAAAACTCCGACCGTCGACATTGCTCCTGTCACGCTCTATCCTTATGTAAAAAAGCAAGACGCAAACTCAAATGCATGAGCTTGCGTCTTGCTTTTGCCCGTACCGACTGTACCCCCATGACACATTGTGTACCTATGGGGTGAAACAGTTGAAACTTCTGGGCTTTTCGCAGCGGCATCTATTTGGGTGCAGCTTGATGGTGGAGACTGGCGGACTCGAACCGTCGACCTCTTGCGTGTGAAGCAAGCGCTCTAACCAGCTGAGCTAAGCCTCCATTGCTGGACTATTATAGCAGATGGAGGGGGCAAAAGTCAACCTTGGATTTTGTTTTCTTCCTGCCAAAGCGACGGTGCGGCAGCAAGAAGCTGCGGTTTGGTGTTCTGCTCGGGATGATCCAGCGCATATACTAGCAGCAGGTGCAGCATCCGCCCCACGTCCCTGCCGCAGAGTGTGGGGAAATCCGCGCCGGTGACAGCAAGCTGGCGCAGCGTGACGCAGTCGCCGCGCGTCTCGATCTGCCGGACAGCGTCCGTGCGCTGCAGACTTGCCTGCAGGCGCGCAGTTTCCCAGCCGTGCTCCGCGATCAGGCGCTTCCACTCTGCCCCCGTCCGGTCCTCGCGCCATGTCTGTGCCGTGAGATCGACCAGGCGGCAGAATTTCGCGGGCAAGCGGAACAACGCCGGGTCGAGCGCCGGGCAGCACAGCTTTGCGGCTGTCCATCTGGCCTCCGGCGTTTTGGGAAGGGCGGAAAGCCCGGAAAAATCGGCGGTTTCCGCCTGCATACAGGCTTCCAGAAGTCCTTCAGCCAGCATACGCCCAAAGTATTCAGGCTGATCAGACAAAAGCGCCTTTTCTGCCTCCTCCCGCACGCGCTCACGCGAAAGTGTGGCGCAGAGCGGCGCGCAGCGGCGGATCGCCGCCTGTGTCTGTTCGTCCAGTGAAAAGCCAAGCTGTGCGGCAAAGCGGTACGCGCGCAGCATCCGCAGTGCATCCTCCCGGAAGCGCGTTTCCGGGTCGCCGACGCAGCGGATCACATGGCGAGTCAAATCGTCCCGTCCTCCAAACAGATCGGTGATCGCGCCGCTTTCGTCCATCGCCATGGCATTGATCGTAAAATCGCGGCGGGCCAGATCGTCCGCGAGACTGCGCACAAAGCGCACTCCGTCGGGATGGCGGCCATCGTGATATGCGCCGTCGAGCCGGTAGGTCGTGACCTCGGCGCTGACGCCATCTAAAAGGACAGTCACAGTGCCGTGCTTGAGGCCGGTAGGGACGCAGTGCGCAAACAAGTGCATCACATCCTCCGGCAGCGCCTGGGAGGCAATGTCCCAGTCGTGAATAGGCCGGTTCAGCAGCGTATCGCGCACGCAGCCGCCGACATATCGGGCCTCAAACCCGGCACGCTCCAGCGTTTTGATAATCTCGTCCGGCCGCATGGTGCACCCCCTTAGCAAAAATCCGAAATTGTTCTTGTTTTATTCCTGTCTTCCGTATATAATATAATGCTGTCAGTTTTCATTATACGCGCCAATCCGCGCGTGCGCAATCCAAATTTTTCGGAGGAACCTTGCATGGAATATCCTTCCTGTCAACATATCGAGCAATATCTGGTCCCCGGCAAGCGCTGCCATCTGGTGGGCATCGGCGGCGTGTCGATGCGGCCTCTGGGCCTTGTCCTGCGGCGCATGGGGATGGAGATCTCCGGCTCCGACATGAACGCGTCCGTTTCGACGGACGAGCTGATCGCCAAGGGCATTCAGGTCTCCATTGGTCACCGGGCCGAGAATATCGAGGGGGCCGACTGCCTCATCCGCACGGCTGCCGCGCACAACGACAACCCCGAGATCGCCGCTGCCCGCGCCAGGGGCATCCCCATTTTCGAGCGGGCGCAGGCCTGGGGCTATATCATGCGGGCCTACAAAAACGCCATCTGCGTTTCCGGCACGCACGGCAAGACCACGACGACCTCAATGCTGACGCACATTTTCATGCAGGCCAACCGCGATCCCACGATCATGATCGGCGGCTTCCTGCCGCTGCTCGGCGCGGGGCACCGCGTCGGCAAGGGCGACACGATCATTCTCGAAAGCTGCGAATACTGCAATTCGTTCCTGAACTTCTTCCCGACCGCTGCGGTCATTCTCGACGTGGACGCCGATCATCTGGACTTCTTCAAGGATCTTCAGGACGTGGAGCGGTCGTTCCGGAAATTTGCCTCCCTCGTCCCGGCAGATGGTCTGATCGTCGCCAACGGCGACGACAAAAACACCCGCGACACGCTGGCCGGGATGCCGTATCTGTCATTCGGCTTCGATGCGAAAAACGACGTGTACGGGAAGAACTTCTCTGAAGATTTCAGCGAATTCGACGTTTTCTGCGGCGGACAGCCGTATGCGCACCTGCATCTGGGCGTCATTGGCCGTCACAACGCGCTGAACGCGCTGGCCGCCTGCGCGGTGGCATGGAAATTCGGCATTTCCGGCGAAACCGCAGCCGCGGCGCTCGCAGAGTTCCACGGCGCGGGCCGCAGGCTCGAATACAAGGGCAGCTTCCACGGCGCAGACGTCTACGACGACTATGCCCACCATCCCAACGAGCTCCACGCGCTTTTGCAGGCTGTCCGGCTGATGCATTACCGGCGTGTGATCTGCGCGTTCCAGCCGCACACGTATTCGCGTACGAAGGCGCTGTTCCAGAGCTTTGTCGACGAGCTGCGCACGGCCGACCAGGTCGTTCTGGCCGATATTTACGCCGCGCGTGAACAGAACACCGTCGGTGTCAGTTCGCAGGAGCTGGCCGCGGAGATTCCCGGCGCGGTCTACTGTCCGAGCCTGCAGGGCGTGACGGCCTATCTGCGCGAGAATGCGCAGCCGGGCGATATCATCCTGACCGTCGGCGCAGGCGATATCTACAAGGCCGGAGAGGCGCTTTTTACAGAATAACGGAACTTTTCTCAAAAACCGGCGTCTGAACTCCCAGACGCTGGTTTTTTGATTGACAGCCTGTTCCAGTATCCTGTATAATAAAGTCGAAGAAACAAGAATAAAGGAGGATTCTTATGGTCTCAAGCATTTACAAAAAAACATTTTCCGTTTTGATGAAGCGCCCCTTCCGGCTTTGGGGCATATCCCTGCTTGCAGAGTTCCTGTGTCTGGTGGCCTACGCCGG
>ENA-UESC01001351-UESC01001351.1-human-gut-metagenome-genome-assembly--contig:-NODE-1351-length-18794-cov-8.488967_pt1 | contig 18794 bp, 10 predicted proteins | sample MGYA00242998_ERZ507999 | MGnify/ENA primary metagenome ERZ507999 (study PRJEB26167, sample SAMN06115465) | human gut metagenome | host: Homo sapiens | place: China:Hubei | collected 2016-04-27... | reverse complement strand
CTTGGGCAGAAAACCGATACAGGCAAGGCTGATATTCACATCCTGCATTCGATGTCCGCTGCTCTTGTCGGGAGCGCAGACATACATCTTGTTCACAAACTCATGCAGCACGGCGGGCGTCAGTTCCCGCAAGTCTGGATATTTCTTTGCCCGGGGAATGAACTGCTCAATGCTGTCAGCCTCGTCTTCCTGCCGGGCAATCTCCTGCTCCAAGAACTGCATTTTCTCCGCCAGTTCGGCCTGTTCATTCTCATAATTGGCGGACAGCTTTTCAAACCGGCTGTCATTGATTTTGCCGGAGATGTTATCCTCATAGAGCCGCTTGAACAGCCGTTCTAGTTCTCCCATCCTGCACTGTGCCTGCGTGCGTTATCTGCGTTTTGCGGCAAGTTCTTTCTCGAAATCCTCCCTGCGTTTTGCTCCCAGCTTATCACGGAACAGGTCTTCACAATCGGAGATATGCCAAAGCAGGATTTGCAGAAGCTTCCATACACCCTTTTCCAAAATACCCGCAAGGATGAAGTGCGTTTCGCACATGTCTTTTCCCTTCTTGCGGGAGGTGGAGCAGACAAAATGATCCTGCCATTCTTCAAAGTTCTGCATGGTGCAGTAGTACAGCTTTTCTCCGCAGTCAGCACAACAGGCGACGCCGGAAAAGAGATTGTTCTTGCTGGTTGGCACTGGGCAATATGCCGGGATTCATAGGCAGATTACGGGCAGTTCGCCGGGTGGCACAGCCGTCCGTGCAGGGCTTCTGTTCATGCGGCATTCGGAAGACATCACTTCGTCAGCGGCTCCACAGCACAGCTACATTATTTACTTGATGGCAGCCTATCAGAAACATACGTTCGAGTCAATAACAAGCAAATCTGGTGCATACCCACACCGAAAAACAGAGCGTTTCGACTGTCTGCCGAAACGCTCTGTTTTCATTTTTGGGATAGTCCCAAACCCTTATCATCAAAGATTCAAACATACGAAAATCATTCTAATGGCGTTTCTACCGCACTGTATTTCTGTACTCATTTACTGTCTGTCCCGTCCAAACCGTGAACGCTCGCAGGAACGACCCACTCTCCTGATACCCCAGCAGGAACGCAATGTCCTCGGTGGTCATATCGGTGTTGGCAAGGTAAGTTCTTGCCAGCAGTTCCCGTGTATGGTTGAGCTGCTTCTGGAAGTTGGTATCTTCCTCTTGCAGCTTGCGCTGTAACGAGCGCTTGCTGTAGCCCAGCTTCTTTGCCACATCGTCGATGGTGCATTCTCCGCTGGGCAGCAACTCCATCAAAGCGCTGCGGACACGGGCGGCGCAGCTATCATCCGTCTCCATCATCGACATGCGGCGCTTCAACTCCGGCTCAAAGAACTCCCACATGGACTCGTTGCGGCTGCAATATGCCGCAAAAATGGGCGGTGAAAATGCTTCGATACCTTCCGACGCCGCCAAACGAATCAGCGTCTGCTCGTCCGGTGAAAGAGCATCAATAGCCCCCATAAAGCGGAAGTATTCCTCCGCCGTCAGACTGGGCGTCTGCCGTGCAAACAGGTCCTCCGGCAGCATCGCTTTTTTCAGCACTTCATCCATCGAAAAGCCCATTCCCGAAAGATAAGTGCCATAGTTTTTGTCAATCAAAAAGTGCTTCAAAATACCACTCCGTCAGCTAAAGTTTTTGATGACCCAATCAAACACCCGGTCTCCAAAAATCTTGTGTGTCCAGACCATCGGCTTTGCGCCAAAAGCGATCAGATAACGGGTACGGGGGCGGCGCTTGGTCACCGCTTTACGGATAGTCTTTGCAATCAGTTCCGGCTTGGACAGCATATTGCCGCCGTAATTTTTAATCATACCGTCAGCAGCTTTGTTCGCCATTTCTGCATACGCGCCGCTTGCCGAAGTTTTTTTCAGATTCTCGGCAGCGATGATGCCCCAATCGGTCTTGATGCCGCCCGGCTCCACCACGATCACGTCAATGCCGAAGGGTCACACCAAAACAAATATCATAGAACGCCATCATTCCAGCAATTCACGCCATCCTCATTATATCGGAAAATGCGGACAATTCAAGAAGTACGGCAACAAAAGCGGCATCTCGGCAAAAAGGTAAAGAATGGACATCTATTTGCCAAATACGGTGAGTTCAATATCACGCAGGAAAGTACACGCCTGATCCGCTTTGTGCCGCCTCTAGACGGAACAATCCTTCATTTTCTGTCCTAAATCGTACACAAATCCATCCTATCCATCTGCAAAGCCAAACGCAAAAGGAAAAGGGTATGTACCATTAAGGCACATACCCTTTTTGTCAGCAACCCTTGTCCGGCAACTGCCATAGTATTTGTTTCTCAACACCTGTTTTATGGACAGCAGCCCGAGTCACTCTATTTTTTATGAACAGGTCACTTCATCTGCGCAATATCACAGACAATTTCGACACATTTGTCAACGCCGAGCGTGCCGCTGTCGAGGCAGACGTCGTAATTTTCGGCCTCGCCCCAGTTGCGGTTGGTGTAGTGCTTGTAATAGACCTTGCGCTTGCTGTCCTTCTCCTGCAGGCGTTTTTCCATGGGTTTGCTCGTCTCGCCGTAGCGCTCGCGCACGCGGGCAGCACGGTGGGCCATGTCGGAGTGGACGAAAATGTGCAGGCAGTCCGGCTGATCCTTCAGGATGAAGTCCGCGCAGCGGCCAACGATGACGCACGGGCCCTTGCTGGCAAGATCACGGATGACGTTCGTCTGGCAGACGTAGAGTTTATCCGACACGGACATGGTATCGACCAGACCCATCGGGTGCGAGGAGACGGCAATATTAAACAGGAAGCTGCTGGTAACAGAGGCGTATTCACCGATCTCCTCGATGAACTCATGCGAGAAGCCGCTTTCCTTGGCGACCTTATCGACCAGTTCCTTGTCATAATAGGGGATGCCGAGCCTCTCGGCCACCGCCTTACCGATGCTTCGTCCGCCGCTACCAAACTGGCGGCTGATGGTGATGACCTTATTTGTCATAAGAACTCCCCCTTTATTTTGATAACTCCATTATACACCAAAACGGGCGCGTTGACAAATATAAATTTTTATGTACATCAACAGTTTTCGCGGCATGCGGTGTTTTTACAGTCATTCACGGTGAATCCAGCGAAGCAGTTTGACTTACCTCCGGGATACAGCTTTTCAGGGTGCGACATCTGACATATCGTAGAGCGAGGTCTTTCCGTCGCGGGCGCGCTGGACAGCTGCGAGTGCGTAGAATGCCTGCGTGGTGGCAAGCAGATTGCCGCCGTCGCCCTGCGTATGCACGAAGCTGCCGTCGTTCTGCGCAAAGCGCAGCAGTACCTCTTCCAGCGTCTGCCCGTTCTTCACAAACCGTGCATCATCCGGTGAAAGGCCCAGCGCTGTCAGCGCTACGAGCACCTGACTGACCGATTCGCTGCTCTCCGCTCCCCAAGAGAGGAACGCACCGTCTTCCTGCTGCATCTGCGCCAGGCATGAGAGTCCAGCATCTGCCGACGCAGACACGTCCGTGCGGCTGCGGTACCCGGCAAGTGCCTGCAAGGCCATTGCGGTCAGGTCAGGATCCGATGCTCCCCCGCCGAGGCTCCAGCCGCCGTCCGGGTTCTGCTGGGCAAGAATCACATCAACATAGCCGTCGCGTGTTGCCTGCACCGCCGCCTCCGGATTCAGCGGAATTTCATACCCGCCGCAGTCCAGCGCCAGCAGCGCGAATGCCGCGCCGTTGACGCCCTGCGCTGTCGTTTTTTTGAGATCTGCCAGCGGCAGGAGCAGATCATAGCCGCCGACATTTCGCGGGTCGCGCCCGATCGCCGTCAGCGCAAGAATCAACCGGGAATACTCGGTATACCGGTTCTCGTCGAGTTTTCCGTCTGCCGCCTGTACTGCGGCTTCGACTGCGCTGTAATACCGTTCAAAATAGTCATCTGACAGATCTGCCCCGGCCCGCGCCAAACCGAATACAATCCAGTCGCCGTCCAGCGAGCCGAAGTCCGGCTCCGGCACTGCTGTTTTCAGATACTCTGCTGTCCGCTCAAGCGGCGTCTGTGTGCTGCCGCAGCCAGTCAGCAGCAGGCACAGCACCAGAAGCAGCGCAAAAATCCGTGTCTTTCGCATCCGCTCACCCCTTTACCGTCATGGCCTTGCAGACCGGCTGATTGGTTTTATCCAGCAGGAACAGGCGGATTCGCGCGCCATTTTCGACCAGCGCAAGCGTCTGCACCTGCGTCAGCAGCTTTACCTGCGCCAGGTGCCCATTCTGATCATAATAGGCTACGGCCAGCTTCTGCCCGTCTTCAAATTCGCCGCTGATTGTGAGCGTTCCGCTTTCAATATCGTAGGCCCATGTCAGCGTGCCGATCCGGCCGCTTTCTGCCGTTCCGGGCTCAACTGTCAGCTGGACGGATGCGACCGGCGTCTGTGTCTTGACGTTTGTCAGGCGGCCGGACTCCTCGCTATCCTGATCGTGATACAGGGCATAGGGGAAACGGATATCGATCGCTGCATCGTCCTCCGTGAGTGGATCTTCCGACCATTGGACATACTTTGTCACATCCCGCCGCATGCCGTTCGCATAGACAAGATCGGCCTGCATGCCGGTAGGATCAAACGCCTCTCCGGCTTTATACTGCGTCTTGTTTGGCTTCCGGGTGATTTCCAGCGTGGCCGACGGCCCGACGGCCATAAGCTTCGCGCTGTCGTTTTTGAAATACATCACGCCGTAGGAATCCACGATCGGGGAGCAGATCGCATACTGTGCGTCCTTCCCGCTCGGCGTAAAGAGAACGTAGGGTGTATCCACGCCAGATTCCTTCGTCACATACTCCACACGCGTCTGTCCCGGTTTGTCCCGCAGGACGCGGAGCTTGCCAGGTGTGTAATTATCGACGAAATAGACATAGACATAGCCGCTCTGGGCCTCATAGGCCGTCGTGAGAATGCCGGATGTCTGCGGATAGCCCTGTGTCAGCGCACGGTAGGCGATCTTGTGCGAGGCGAGATCCACAACGGTGAGGCTGTGGCCGCTGTACTCGTCGAACTGTGCCGTACCTCTGACGCCAATATAGGCGCGGCCATTGTACACCACCGGTGTCGAGGTGCTCATGGCCTGCACGGTGCTCGATCCATTCTCCAGCTTCAGCGTCCATTTGCTGCTTGCCCGCAGCCGCCAGCCGTCGGACGTTTTCTCGGTCTGCACGCCGCAGAACCAGCCGCCCTTCGTGGTAAAATAGAATGCTTTAGTTGCCGTATCATAGCAGATTGTGCTGCGCACATCGCCGTAGAGGCTGTCCCATTTGTCAAGCAGTCTGCCGGTCTTTGCGTCGAGCAGCAGAAGGCTGCCGGTCATGGAGGTGCTTTCATCCGCTCCATCATCTGTACCGACCAGCACATAGTCCTCGCAGGCATACGCGCCTGCCCAGTAATAGCCGCCCGGATTCGTCCAATACCAGCAGGCGGTCTTTTCTTCGTCTGTCCTTGTCGGGTCCTCGTCTGTGATGGACAGGCAGACAAAGTTTGCAGGGAATTCCTCACTGCGCCAGAAGCCGGTGTAGAGATAGTCACCGCAGATGGTGATTGGGCTGTTCGGCTGGCCCTCAAGTGGGTCATGGTAGATCCAAAGCGATTGCAGCGTTTTGGCATCGAACGCCTGAATCGTACCGTCGGAAAGCCCGACAAACACCATACCCTTGGCATATGCCGGGGGTGTGATGGAAAAGCTTGATGCGTGATCCATCTTGGCCCGCGTCAGAATTTCGCCGGAAACCGGGTCGATCCGGTAGAGCGTATCCCCTGCGTAAACAATCAGAACACCGTCTACCAGCAGCGGGCAGCCGGTCGAACGGCTGCCAGTGCCGTTGCCAAGCGCATTCGACCAGTACAGCGTGGACGCATCGGCATCTATCGGCGTCTGGATGGACACAACGGCATTGTTGCTGCCCGCGCTGCCGCCGCGTGTGCCGCTGGCATCATAACTTGTTCCGCGGAAATCAGCCCACTCGGCAGGCAGGGACTGGATCGTTTCGTTTTTCTGCGCCGCGCGGAGTGTCATCCCGGCGCGCGCCGCGCCGTCTGTAACGGCGACAGTGTCCTCATCGATTTTCAGAACCAGCGCGCCGGATGCGCTGTGTGCCGGATCAATGGTTCCGCTCCGACCCGCATAGCCGGGGCAGGTCAGCAGATATCGGTAGGTAAAGCCGTCAAACAGTTCATATGCACCGCTCGCATCCGGCCAGACGCGCGTTCCGGAAAGCATATCACAGACAAACAGCAGCGCGTCCGAAGGCGTCAGCTGCGGCGTAAAGAGAACCGGCTGGGCCTTGCGCACCTGAATCCGGTATTCTGAATCCGCCGCTTCGCCTGCAAATTCGTTTTTCAGCGTCAGCGTGACCGTTTCCGGATCTGCTGTCCCGTTCAGCGGCACATCGGCAGCCACGCTGGGCGTCAGTTCGCGCCCGTCCAGCCAGACATGATAGCCGGTGTTCCCGCCGTCGCGGTAACAGGCATCCGAGGCATAAATGTCCGCGCAAACAGACAGCGTCTGCGCTGCCGCAGGCACGGTGACGATATAGTCCCAGATTGAGGAGGTATAGCCTGTGCCGCCGCTGTATGTAAGCGTCTGCGCCTGCCCGGCACAGGTGAGCGAGAGGCTGCGCAGCGAAAGCGTGCGGCGGAGCATGACGATATAATCCTGATAGTATGTAACGCTTCCGACACTGCGCTGGCAGCGGATCGTAAGCGTATTGCCGCGTCCGTTCTGATTCAGAAGCAGATTCCGCAGGAATATAGGCTTTCCAAGCCGGTCAGAGGTGATTGTCTCCTCCAGCAGCTGATCGTCCTGCGCCGTGGAGGTGATGGTACGGTATTGCGCAAGGAATTTTGTGCTTGCCGTCTGCACATCGCCGTCGATGCAAAGATAGACTGCGGCGGGCGTATCGGGCACAGCCGCCGTATAGGCGTGGACTGTCGGGTCAAAGGTCTGGTCAAGCGCGATGCTGCCCTTGCTGGCTGCCAGACTGTCCTTGCCAAGCGCCAGTTCTGTCAGCCATGTGCCGGTCTGCGCACTGACGCGGGGCAGCGTTTTTTCTGCGGCGACAAAGCTTTCTGTCACATGATAGTAAGTGTCCTTCGTCGCCGTATAGGTATAGCGCCTGCCGGGGATCAGCGTAAAACGGTACTGCTTTGCAGCCGCATAGAAGGTGCCGCTGACAGTCTTCCCGTTCTCGTCGCAGACTGTCATCTCCATATCCGCAGAATCAACCGGAATACGCACCACGCAGCTATCCGTGCGGCGCAGCAGAAGCGTATACTGCGTCGTTTCGCCGCCGGCCTTCAGTTCGACCGTTACGGTCTTCTCTGTCTCCTCTAGCAAAACCGTGCAGCTGCCTGTCTCCGTGACGTTTTCGCCATCGACATAGAGTTCATACCCTTCCGTTTCCGTGGGGATCAGCGTCAGCGTGACCTGCTGGCCGAGCACCAGCCATGTATAGCTTTTTGTGCTCTCGTCAAACTTCTCCAGCGCAGCGGCAGAGCCGTTTTCCTCCGTCACGCGCAGTTCCTTCAGCGTTGGCGCACGCCGGATGGTGAGCGTATAGTCCTGATACTGCGTCATACCCTGCGCGTCCTGCGTGCTGGCCCGGTATATGACGGTATTGCCCTGCACACCGACAGCGAGCACGCCGTCAATTCCGCTGGTTCTGGATTTCAGCGCCTGTTCGGCCTGCTGCGGCTCCGTGCCGCCGGCCGGAGTATAGATTGCGGTCAGCGTCGGAAGCTTTGTATTCTGAAACACTTCTGTATCATACGGCCAGAACGCATAGAGTGTCCCGGTAAAACTGTCGTCCAGAACGGCGGTCAATTCACGCGCCGTCTTCTTCTCCACGGGAAGCTTGCTGCCGTCAAACTCCGTTTTGGACGCGGATGAAAGCTTGAAGCCGTCCGCTTTGAGCCAGTCGGTCCTATCAAATACGGCGGTAACAGAGGTCTGCTCCGGGACCGTGATACTGCCCGTCACGCCGCTTGAGCGCGCCTGCATGGTGAAGGTATAGCTTCCGGCGGGCAGCGAAAGCGTGCCGTCGCCGTCCTCGTCCTGATAGACGCGGCCATACTGGTTCTCGGCATACAGCGTATCGCCGGACTGCCAGACGCTGTTCCGGTCCGAGAAGGTAACGTTATATTTTGGGCCGTCCAGCGTCTGCTTGTACTGTTCGACCGCGTTATGAAGCGTCGTGTACAGGCTGAGCGCCGCAGTATCGTCCGCCGCGACGTATCCGGCGCAGGCGGCCTCATAAGCCTCCTTTGCGGCCAGCTGCATGTCCGGCTCCTCCAGCCTGTAATCGGCCATGGCCGCGATCAGGCTCTTTCTGGCATCCGACGGCTGCGCCGTCAGCCTGTCTGTGAAGCAGAGATACCGGATCCCGGCCTGCGCGGCGTTTCGCGTCAGGTCGTGGCTGCCGGTTTCATCACTGCGGATAAAATTTCCTGTTTTGCCGTCGATCTTCGTCACGCTGTTCTCGTCCGGCCCAAAGCTGTGGCCACTGGCGTTCAGCGCTTCAAAAATCGTCTGATCCGCCGTATAGGAGACGCGCTCCGGCGCAATCAGCAGCGTTCCGTTCCAGTCGGCGGCGAGGTAAAACCAGCCGCCCTCCGCTGCCAGCGCCTGCACCGGCAGGCAGCCCAGCAGCATGACGGCCGCAAGCAGCAACCCGAGCAACCGAACCTTTTTTTGTTTCATATCTGTCCTCCCCTATCAGTACAGGCATCGAATCCATTTCAGCCACGCGCGGCGCGGCAGCGGTACATTCTTTTGCAGGCGGTCTACCGTCTGTTTCCAAACCCGGAGGGCGCGCTTCGCCTGTTCGCGCGTCATAGTGTGACTGCTGAAACGGGCCTCGCCGTTCAGCGCAGCAAGGTCACGAACCGCTCCGGCGTATTCCGCATCCGACTCCCGGAGCGATTCGCCGAACGCGAAGACCGAACCGCCGTCATAGCCGAGCCCCATCGCGGGCCAGAGCGCCGCAAGCGCCCCCGTCACCCAGGCAACAGACTGTGCAGGCGCGGTACGCGCAAACCGGTACTGCCATCTGCGGCGAATGAGCGCATAGCGCAGCGCGACGGCTGCCAGCAGTAAAAGCAGAAGTCCGACTATCAGTAAGATCCAGAGCCAGATCCGTGCTTTGACTGCGGGTGCGCTCTGCGCACCGTCTTCGGGCTGCTCCTGCGGTGTATTCTCTGTTTCGTCTGCTTCGTTTTCGATCGTTTCCGCCTGCGCGATGGAGCCGTCGTCCGTGTGTGCGTCGCCGGTCTGGCTGGCAGATTCGGACTGATGCGGGGAAAGAATATCCGTCAACTCTCCGTAGCCCGGCGTGAGGGCCAGCGGCATCCAGCCGGTGCCGTCCTGATAGACCTCGGCCCAGCCCTGCGCGTCTGCCGCAGTCAGGGTGATCGCGGAACCGGCCTGCGCACGCGCGGCAGTTTCCTGCGTGAGGACGAAGCCCTCGGCGTAACGCGCGGGGATGCCGTAATAGCGAAGCGCCAGAACGGTCAGGGTCGCGGTCTGGTAGGTTGTATCCTTTACAAGCTCGTCCAGCGGCAGCACCGTTCCGGCTTCGCGGAGCGCGTCCAGCTGTTCGAGAAAGCGCGCCGTGCAGAGCTGCGCCTGCTCCGGCGTCAGAGAACCGGCAGAGCCGTAGTCCCTGCAGAGCTCGTCCAGAATCGTAGCAAGCTGCGCGCGCGTCTGCTCAGGAAGCTTCACGTCCTGCTCCTGCACAAATGCGCGGTAGCTGCCCTCTGCGCTGAGGTAGGCGTCTGCCGTCTCCGGCTGTTCCCGCAGCGCGTCCAATAACTCCGCTGCGGTCTGCTCCGGGGCAAGGGGCATGGTGAAGCGGTACTGCCGCGCTCCGCGCAGGCCGCTTGTCGGGATCTGGGTGCTTTCCAGACTGTCTGTGCGCAGTGCGCTTTCCTGCGGGAGCGCGGAGAGCGCGTAGGGCGCGTATACATAGGCGCTGCAAGCGCTGGTATTTTCAATCAGGACTGTCTGCGTCTGCTCCTGCCGCTGCAGGCCGCGCGACGCGGCGGCAAACTGCGTCTGCGGGTAGAAGCCCTCCTTGTGCAGCCAGTACAGCAGATCGGTCTGTTCGGCAAGCGTCTGCGTATCAAGCGCCTGCCATGCCGTGCCGGTGAAGGTATCGCCGGTAAAGCCGCGCAGATAGAGCGCCGTCGGCTGCTCCATCGTGATGGTCAGGCACGGTGTCTGCTCCGGTGCAGCGGAAAAATCAGAAAACGCTCCTTCCGGCAGCACAGCCTGCCCGGATTCATACCGGAGCCGGTGCAGCGCCATGTTGGAAGCGGCGCTCCATTCGGAGAACAACGTACCGCTGCGCAGTCCCGGCACAGCCAGAAGCGCAGCCGCAAGCACGCCTGCCGCTGCCAGCAGTGCGCCATAATTCAAAAGCATCGGAACGGATTCTTTGTGATCTGCCGCGCCGCCTGCCAGCAGAAGCGCCGCACACAGCGGGCACACCGCCATCCAGGGCTGCGCCGCAGCCGGTTTTATCAGCGCCAGAAGTGCCGCAGACAGCGCCGTCAGCAGCAGGCCGCAGACGGTCGGCGACCAGCGGACAGCATAGGCACAGAGCGTGCCGAGCAGCGCTGCCGAAATAGCCACAAAAAGTGCCGCGTCCGCTTCCACTCCGGCCAGCGGCAGGAGGATATGTCCCGTGGCCTTCGTCAGCGTCTCGCACGCGGCGCTGCTGACCGTAATGGCTCCCGCGAGGAAGCGCCCGGAAAAGACCGCTGCGCAGATCAGGCAGAGCAGCGGAAGCACAGCGCGGAGCCAGCGGCGCGGGAGTCCAAGCGCCACGCTCTGCCAGACCAGCGCCGCAGCGCCTGCGGCGGCCCAAAGCCAGCCGTAGTTTGTCCAGATCCCGGCGGCTCCCTGTGCCGCAGTCAGAAGTCCGGCGAAAAAGAGCGCGGCACGGATTGCACGCACCGCCAGTGCGGGCATTTTTTTCTCCGTATCGCAGCGGATGAGGGAAAACGCGGCAGTATCCTGTTTTTTCATGCCCGTTCCCCCTTAAATTTCGAGTTCAGAAAGCTGCTCGGCATAGTGCTCTGCGTCGAAGGCGATCGCCTCCGGCGCGTCTGGGCCGCAGCTCAATATGGTCAGGCGGCCGAAGCGCCCGAGCTCAGCCGCGTCCTCCGGGACACGGCCCGTAATGTACAAAATGTGCGACAGGACGGCCTCGCCGCTGCTCCGGCTGAACAGCGCCGCGCCGCTTTCGCCCTGTGCCGTGCCTGCGGAGAGCAGGCGCGGCAGAAGGCCAGTCAATTCATCGACACTGCGCACGGGTTGGCTCACGCACTGCTGCTCCTGCGCATCGTTCCAGCAGACGGTGAACTGCACGCCGGATTCCAGCAGCGACCGGCAGGCCGTAATGACAACATCGGCCTGCGCGTCGGACTGCTCCGGCGAGGCGGTCTGCGTCCGCTCCCAGAACACCAGTACAGAACGGCGCACGGGGAGCGACGGCTCCCGGACGACCAGCTTGTCGAGTTTGCTGGACAGCTTCCAGTGCATCTGCCGCAGGCTGTCGCCGGGCGCGTATTCACGCAGGGCGTAGACCTCGGCCAGATCGTATCCCGTCCGGTCGGGCGAATAATTCTCGCTGTCGTCCGGGCAGTTCGCATCCGGCGAAACATAGACGCTCTGCACGAAGCCCTTCGGCTGCACGGTCATGGCCGCGACTGACGGCTCACCCAGCCGGATGCCGATGAGCCCGAACGGGTCATACAGGCGGCAGCGCTCTGCCGTCAGCTGAATCCTGCCGCAGTGTGCGCTGGAAATGCGGTATTCCGACACGCTTGTTCTTTTGGGCAGGGCTGTCAGCCGGTAGTGCCGGACGGCGGTTTGGCCGGTCAGCAGATTCGTCAGCCGCAGCCGCACGCCGAGCAGGCATACAGGCAGTGCACTTGCATTTTCCACGCGGATGCGCAGCGTACCCGCTTCACCCTTTTCCAGATTGACCGGCGCGTCCAGCCGCACGCGCAGCTTTTTCGCCGCACGCAGATGCAGCAAAGCGCAGACCAGCGGCGTCAGCACGAGAAGGGCTGTCGCCGCTGCGCTCAGGATGCTGCCGCAGAACGCGTCCAGCCCCAGAACCGTCAGCAGGAGCAGCGCATATCCGATCCGAAGTACGGTCATACGCCCTCCCGGCTCTTCCGGATCACCGGCATTTCCACGTTTTTCAGGATTTCGTCCACGATCTGCTCCGCGCTGCGCTCCATCATGCGGGCCTTTGTACTCAGCATCAGGCGGTGGCAGCAGACGTCCGGGAAGATTGCCGCGACGTCCTCGGGCATCGCGTAATCCCGGCCCTGCACATAGGCATACGCCTTTGCCATCCGGCAAACGGCCAGCGCGCCGCGCGGGCTGAGGCCCAGCTGCACCAGCGGGTGTACGCGCGTCGCCTCCGCCAGACGCGTGACGTATTCATAAACGCTTGTCTTCATTTCCACAGCTGCCGCACGCTGCTTGAGCGCGTTCAGTTCCTCCGCGCCGACGACGGGGTGGACGCGGTCAAGCGGGTTTTCCGTGTGCCGCTCTTCGAGAATGCTGACCTGGCTTTTGAAGTCCGGGTAGCCCATGGTCAGCTTGACCAGAAAACGGTCAAGCTGCGAGTTCGGCAGCATCTGCGTACCGGCGGAGCCGGCGGGGTTCTGCGTCGCAAGGACGATAAACGGGTCTGGCAACGGATGCGTTTTGCCGTCGATGCTGACATGGCCCTCTTCCATCGCCTCCAGAAGCGCGGACTGCGTTTTGCTGGAGGTACGGTTGATCTCGTCGGCCAGCAGCAGATTCGTCATAACCGCGCCGGGCTTATAGACCAGCTTTCCGGTGTCCTTATCGTAGACAGAAAAGCCGATGATGTCCGACGGCATGGTATCGGAGGTGAACTGCACGCGGCGCGTTTCCAGTCCCAGCACGCGCGCGAACGTCATAGCCGTCGTCGTTTTGCCGACGCCCGGCACGTCCTCCATCAGGACATGGCCGCCCGCCAGAATTGCCATCAGGATACGCTCCATGACCGCGTTCTTGCCGACGATCACGGTTTCGATCTGGTCTAAAATTTCCTTGATTTTTTCCTGCATCTGTGTTCCTCCTGTTTATTCCTCTGGGCCTTCCTCCGTACCCGGATCGGGTTCCGGGCCGGGTTCGGGATTTGGATCTGGATCCGGGTCTGGGCCGGGGGTAACGGGCTCCGGCGCGCCGCAGAAGCGGCAGAAGCCGTCTACATAGCTGTGTGGATAGTTCTCATAGGTACCCGGCTGCTCCGTTTTGTCGCCGCAGTACACGCACTGCTTTACCTCAAGGCTGCAGGTGCATTCATCCACGACGATCTCATAGCTGTGCGGGTAGTCAAACGCGCCGGGCGCGTCGCGCTCAAACGTCTTGCCGCAGCCGCTGCACCGTGTCGTCTCATGACTGCAGGTGCAAAGGTCCAAGATAGCTTCCAGCGTGCCCTTGCAGACCTCCTTGTGGGTATAACCGCAGGTGCAGGCCCAGTCCTGCAGACCGTCGTCCCATTCGTAGCGGTGTTCGGCGCGTGAGCCCTCGATCTCCTCGCCGCAGACCTCGCATTCTTCCCAGTGTTCCTGTTCGCTGACATGGATTGCAGGTCTATGGCTGAGTTTCTCGGACGGTTCACGCTTTTCATAGCCGCAGTCCATACAGCGGGAGACTGTCTCGCCCTCCTGTTTACAGGTGGCAGTGTCTTCTATGAATTCAAAACGGTGTTCCTCTTCGATTTGCTTTTCGCAGCGGCGGCAGGTCTTGCTGTGCTGCTCGTCGTTCTGTTCGATCGGTGTGATCTGCCAGTCGTGCAGTTCCGGATCTGTGATGGCTTTCTGGCACTTGAGGCAGAATTCATAGCACATCGTGCCGTCTTCTGTCTCGCGGTATTCCGTCTGCGGATGCTCACATGCGCGGATCTTGCCGCAGCTTGCGCAGACGGCCGGTTCTGTGCCGTCCTGCGACCACTGGTGTGAAACGTTCAGCGAGCCGTTGAGCATGGACACGCAGAACGCGTTTCCAATGTCGCCGCTGCCGACGTCGCGGCCATAGGCCAGCGTATAGCGCAGCACCAGCACGTCGCCGTCCTGCAATTCGTAATCAGCAAGACTCGTAGTCGGATAATAGGTTCCGCCGCCGATTGAATACAGCCAGCCGGAGCCGTATGCGAAGTCAAACTCTCCAACGGAGGTATCGTGGCAGCCGTTCAGGCTGATGCCTGCCAGATAGATGCTGCGCCAGAGCGCGGCATAGGGTGAATTTTCGCCAAAAATGCCGTCGATGGCGGCAAGGACGGAATCACGGTCCGAGCCGTAGTCGGACCAGCTGCCGTGTAGCGCGTTGGCGCTGGTGCCCATGCTGCTGCCGTTGCCGAGGCGTTTGAGATAGAATTGACTGTCGAGACTGCCGTTATATGCGGCCTCAGAACTCGGCCAGCCGAACGTGTTAGCTGACGTTCCAAACGGGTCGCCCGCGTCGTAGCCCCAGACGGCCTTTGCTACGCTGTAGGACGCGGGTTCGCCGGAAAGCACCTCGTAGCTGAGCGGAGATGTCACGCCGAGGCCCAGCACCGTCATGTCGATGTAGATCGTCGCATGACCAATGGGCTCGCCCTCGCGGGTGCGTTCACCCAGAAGGGTCAGCGTAATCGTGTCGCTGTTGCCGTAGGCATCTTCACAGCTGATGACCAGCGTATGCTCGTTTTCGTCGCCCGCCGCCGGATTCTCCGGTACAAGCTTGTATTGCAGCCGATCGCCTGACGCGCCGCCGCTGCGCTGCACCACGCCGTCCAGCGTCACAACGGTATCGGAGGCAGTCATCTGCGCGATGCGCGTGCCGTCCTCCTTTTCGCTCCACGCGCTCACGGTCAGCATGATTTCCGTCCCGTTCATCACCTTCTGCCCGTCGGTCAGATTCGTCTCGATGATAACCTTCCCGTCGCCGCGCAGCTTGTAGGGAACATTGATTCTGAAGGTGTACTGTTCTCCGGCTGCGGATTTGGCCGTTACGGTGAAGGTATTTTCGCCCTCGCTGCCGTCTTCGTTGACCAGCAGTTCGATCTGGCCGGACGCATCAGCGCCGAGTGCTTTTGTTCTGCCGCTGCCGGACTGATAACAGGAAACGTCGCTGATCTCGACGCCGCTGGCCGCGTCGCCGCCGGTCAGCGCCAGCGTATAGGCAAGAACGCCGTCCGTTACCTCGTCACTGTAGACCGTCTGTGCCGTTTTGTTCTGCCCGTTCGCACAGCGGATCGCGGTCTGTGTCCCGTTCAGCAGCGTATAGCGCAGTTCCAGACTCACATCGCCGGAATAGCGGAGCACATAAGTAAATGTCAGGTTTTTCAGACTGCCGTCGCTTTTCTGATACCGCGCCTGCACGGTCAGAGTATATTTGATCGACGCGGCGCCGTCCGGGATGCGTAGGACGGTGCTGCCATCCGGGACGGCAAGCGTCTGTGCCGCGCCGCCCTCTGCGGCAAGACTGGCGGAAATAATCCGCAGCTGCTCTGCATCCCGGCCATCCGGTTCAAGCCGGTAGCTGAATTCTCCGAGTTTCAACTCGGTGCGGAGGATCTCGGCGGAAACGCGGTCGCCGGGTTCGCAGACAATACTCTGCGCCTCGGTGCTGTTTTTCATCCAAACGAGATTCAGCCGGATATCCTGTTCCTCCTGCCATTCCAGCAGGAACGTGAACGTCAGCTGCCGTGTCCGGCCGCCGCTGTTGATTTCGGTGAGAAGGGAGATCGTATAGGTATTTTTTCCGTCCGCATCGCTCTGGAGCGTCAGCGCGCCGCCGTCTGTCTGCAGCGTACCGCTCTGCCCATCTGCGCTGCGGTACTCGGCAGAGAGAATCTTCGCGTCCTCGGCGCTTTCGCCACCCAGACGGAAGCTGTAGCGCAGGAGATTTTCGCTGATTTCATCGCTTTTGACTGTGCGCGCCGCCTGTCTGCCGGGCTGGCAGCGCAGACTGGCCGCGCCGCCGCTGGCCAGATTCCATTGCAGCTGCGCTTCCAAATCCAATTCGTCGGAATAGACCAGCACGAAGCAGAATTCGGTTTCCTGCTCCTGCCGCGTTCCATCCTCCAGCACATGCGTGCAGACAGCCTGCACGCGGAGCGTGTAATAGCTGTCCTCGCCCTGTGGGCCGACCTGCATTTCAATGCTGCCGCGGACATCCGCCGGTTCATAGGCGCCGTTGTTCTCCGAAAGCTGCACGCCGGTGATCTGCGTATCGACTGCATCGAGTCCGCGCAGGTCCAGTTCATAGCGGAGATATCCGTCCGGAAGCTGCGCGGTGCGCACATCCTGCCGCACGGTCGTGTCCGCCGGGCAGATCGAGCGATACCGCTCCCCACCGTAGCGGTACCAGCTGAGCACCAGTCCGAGGTCGAGCGCATCGGGCTGCGCCTCGTCTCCGGCATCGTCCGTCTGGCCACCGGTTTCCTCGCCGGGCTGTTCACTGCTTGCCTGTCCGGGCTGCGGCTCAGGCGTGGGCTGCGGCTGCTCGGGGGATTTCTCGGGCGTCTCGTCGGTGTTCTCCTCCGGCGGCTGCTCCGGCTGCTGCTCCTGCTCCGACTTGCCGCCGCCCGAACTGTCTTCATGCGAAAGCGGCGCGGCGGCAAGCGTTCCGCCGTCTCCGTCGCCAAAACTCAGTCGTCTGACCGGCTGGATATTCTCCTTTCGTATCGGGTTTTCCGGCTCCTTCTGCTGCATCTGCAGCGCAGGAAGCACGACCGGCGCCAGCAGCGCGGCAGTCAAAACCACGCCGAACAAAACGCGGAACCAGCGCATATTCCAAAGCTTTCTCATAGAGGCCTCCAGTGCAAAACAAAAACACCCGATCCGCACACGGATCCGGTGTTCGCAGCTATAACCGAAGAGAGCAATTCTCCTGACTTGCGATCTGGGCGGATATCCGCCCGCGTGCTGCTCCTACCTTCTCACGGTTTCCCGCAATGGCTGTCTTTCGACCCGGCGCTTTCGCGCTTCGGAGCGGCCCTCTCGCGCACAGTTCTTTCGAGTAGGTCCATTCTTTTTTCACCATATCCTGCCGAACACCGCGGCAAAATACAGCTACACATCTTCGTTATTCGATTGCTTTTATCATACCGCAGCCGGGCGGAAAAGTCCACTGTTTTTTGCTCCTCTTTTCGCGCAAAAGGCTCCCCTAAAAAGAGGAACCAGCGTAAAGCGCCTGAGTGGGTTGAGCGGCAGGCAGCAGCGAAAAGCGGAAGTCCAATGTGAATTCGTACTGCCTGCAGCCCCCTCCGACTCGGCGGAGCGCACACACTAAGCCCCCTCTGAGAGGGGAGCCTTAGTGACAAGAAAAAGCCTCTCCCGAGGTGGGAGAGGCTTTTGTGTGGGGTTCAATCGTGTGATTTGTCAGGTAATTATCCAATCGTCGTGATAACGATCTTGACGTTCTTGTTGGTGCCGAAAACAGCTTCCAAGCCGGCCACATCGTCAATCAGGATTTGAACAGTTGCCATTTTGCCTTCTGCCCGAATCTGATCCATAACGTCCCAATAAGGCGTAGAATAGTTCAGCTTTTCGCCTGCATTGCCCTTGAACTTTTCGTTCTTCACTTCGTCACCGTTAACCTCAACAGTGACACAGATCGGGTCTACAACGATATACTCGACATAGATCTCTTCCTCGCCTGCACGGATGACATCAAAGAGGTTTCTGTCGTCCTTCGTGACTTTCGTTTCATAGGTATCGCCTTCGTAGTCGAAGGTAACAGAAACGAATTCCTGACTGCTCAGATCCCACGGATTTTTCATGACGTATTCCTGCTTGGCCGCGTCATACTTGAGCGCCGGGCATGTATTCCACTGCGGATACTTGTGGTTGAGCTTGATGTTCGTCACATTGCTGATGATCTCACCGGCGGTGTTCTTGATGGTCACATGGATGCGGTTGCGGAGGTTGACGCCGAAGGAGAGGGTGCCGGTGACAGGCTCCTGATTCCCCTTTGTGCCGGTGACGGAAACATTGATCTTCGTATAGTTACCGGTGATCTTCACAACGCGATACCAAACCGTCTTGGAGTTACCTGTTGCATCGGACGCGATCTGCTTAAACGCAGGGTTCGCTTCAAAGTTGAATGTAAGCTTTGCGTCCGTGTTGGCCGTAGCCGTGACCTTGAACTCGCTGCCGAGGTAGAGCAGAGCACCCTCCGAAATACTGGAGGTGACCTTTACTTCGGTCAGAGCCTCTTCCCACGTTGCAGTGTAGGTCGCATTGGCGGTAACAGTCTCAGCAACTTCGGGTTCCCAGCCGAGGAAGACGTAGCCTTCACGGGTGGGAGTGCCGTCGAATGCGGGGGTCGCGCCGCCTTCCTTGACGGTGTAGGTCTGGTCAGCGAATGCAGCGCCGTCAACGCCATCGGTGTAGGTGACGGTGAACTCCTTCACTTCCGGGGTGGGGGCGGTGTGGGTGATGTCGATGTAAATGGGAGCATCGGAGCTGCGGAACTGCCACTTGGAGAGGTCTGCATTCCAGTACCACGTTGCAGTCTCTGTTGCGGCCTGACCGTCTTTCAGATAATGCGTACCATATTCGCGGCACTCAGAGTTGTAGGCATCCAGATACTTATTGGCGTCCAGTGTCATGACGCAGATCCACGGATAGGTTGACGCGCTCAGAACACTGCCATCGTTTTTCACGACTTCGCCCAGCGTGTACGCGTCTTCAACCTCCGTCACATAATCGAACCA
>ENA-UESC01001330-UESC01001330.1-human-gut-metagenome-genome-assembly--contig:-NODE-1330-length-19066-cov-5.605087_pt1 | contig 19066 bp, 10 predicted proteins | sample MGYA00242998_ERZ507999 | MGnify/ENA primary metagenome ERZ507999 (study PRJEB26167, sample SAMN06115465) | human gut metagenome | host: Homo sapiens | place: China:Hubei | collected 2016-04-27... | reverse complement strand
AGGCTTGGCAGAAAAAGAAGGAGCGACATATATAGATTTGTACTCCCATTTTATAGACAAACAAACCGGAAAGATGAACACTACCTATACAAATGATGGTTTGCATCTTCTGGGGAAAGGTTACTTGAAATGGGTAGAGATTGTGAAACCTTACATTGGGAAGAAATAAATGAAAAAGATTTTACTATTATTCGTCTGTCTGTTCGTTTGTTGGGTGTTGTCTGCCCAGCAACGGATAAAGGTTGCATGTGTAGGAAACAGTATTACCTATGGTACAGGATTATCTGACCGTGCAACACAATCTTATCATGTGAAGTTGCAAAAGCTGCTGGGAGAACGTTATGAAGTCGAGAACTTCGGGAAACCTGGCGCTACCCTGCTTAATCAGGGACATCGCCCTTATACCCGACAGGAAGAATATCGGAAAGCATTGGATTTTGCAGGAGATATTGTTGTCATTCATTTGGGTATCAATGATACCGACCCTCGCAATTGGCCTAACTACCGTGATTTTTTTGTGAAAGATTATTTGAAGCTGATTGATACATTCCGTGAGGCCAATCCCGCTGTACGGATTATCATTGCACGAATGACTCCGATTGCCGACCGCCATACCCGTTTTTTGTCGGGAACCCGTGATTGGCATGGAGAGATACAAACCGCTATTGAAACGGTGGCACGCTATGCCGGGGTACAGTTAATCGATTTCCACGAACCGCTTTATCCATATCCTTATCTTTTGCCGGACGCTGTTCATCCTGCTGCTGAAGGGGCTGCGATAATGGCGAGAACAGTTTACTCGGCTATCACCGGAGATTATGGAGGCTTGAAATTATCTCCGCTTTATACGGATAATATGATTCTTCAGCGCGATACTCCTTTGAAGGTTCATGGGATAGCCAATGCAGGAGAGCAAGTAACAGTTTGCATAGACCGCCAGCAGTGGATTACAAAGGCTGCACCGGACGGTAAATGGTCCGTGAAATTATCACCGTTGAAAGCGGGAGGACCTTATACGCTAACAATTTCTACCCCTCATAGAATCTTGAAATATACAAATGTCTTGATAGGAGAGGTTTGGTTATGCTCCGGTCAGTCGAATATGGAATTTATGTTACGGCAGACTATTACCGGCAAAAAAGACATTCCTCAAGCTGCCGACGAACAGTTACGTTTGTATGACATGAAAGCGCGCTGGCGCACGGACGCAGTGCAATGGGACGCTTCCGTTCTCGATTCCTTGAATCATCTTCAATATTATAAGGAGACCGAATGGGAAATTTGTACTCCTGCCAATGCTGCCCATTTCTCTGCAATCGCTTATTATTTCGGTCAGATGTTGCGGGATAGCTTGAAGGTTCCGGTGGGGTTGATCTGTAATGCTATCGGCGGTTCACCCACCGAATCATGGATTGACCGGAATACGTTGGAATATCAATTCCCGGCTATATTAAAAGATTGGACGCGTAATGACTTTATACAGGACTGGGTACGTGGAAGAGCTGCATTGAATGTTAAACTCTCGAAGGAGAAGTTTCAGCGCCACCCTTATGAACCTTGTTATTTATACGAGTCCGGTATTCGGCCGTTGGAGCAATATCCCGTCAGAGGTGTGATCTGGTATCAGGGGGAATCAAACGCTCATAATTGCGAAGCTCATGAGAAGCTCTTTAAACTCTTAGTCGGTAGTTGGCGTAAGAACTGGAAGAATGAGGATTTGCCATTCTATTATGTACAGCTTTCCAGTATAGCTCGTCCTTCGTGGCCGTGGTTCCGTGACAGCCAGCGTAGAATGATGGCTGAAATTCCGAATACCGGTATGGCAGTATCAAGTGATTATGGTGATTCGTTGGATGTACATCCTAGAAATAAAAAACCGGTTGGAGAACGCTTGGCTCGCTGGGCATTGAATAAAACTTATGGAATGCATGATGTGTTGCCTTCCGGACCCTTATTTTGTCGGGCCGATTTTTGTGAAGATGTCGTATATGTTACTTTTGATTACGGCAAGGGGTTGAAGAGTTCGGACGGTGGTCCTTTGCGTACGTTTGAAGTTGCCGAGACAGACGGCGTTTATTATCCCGCAGTTGCCGAAATAATAAACGGTCAGATAAAAGTATATAGCGAACAAGTGAAACGTCCGCGATATATCCGTTATGGCTGGCAACCTTTCACACGTGCAAATTTGGTGAATGAGGCAGGTTTGCCCGCGTCAACTTTTCGTGCGGAAGCGCCCGAATCTTTTGTTGCCGATCTCCATTTACAAAGAATGGAGGGATTTCCTAAGTCGGAGAAAGGACTTAAATCAGGAGTCTCTGCCTGTTATGCAGGAATGCTGAATGGGAAACTGCTGTTGGCAGGAGGTTGTAATTTTCCCGGAATCCCCGCCGATGAAGGAGGAAAAAAGAAATACTATCAGGGGATTTATGTAGCAGAGATGAATCCAGATACAGTGTTTGTCTGGAATAAAGTTGGAGAACTTCCCGTTTCTGCCGCTTATGGCGTTTCTGTATCCTGTTCGGATGGAATCATCTGTATAGGAGGAACTGACGGTCAGGATGCACTAACTTCTGTTTATAAAATCCGCTGGGATGAGAAAAGCGAAAAGAATGGGAAAAATAAGAAGAAAGGGAAAGTCGTCATCGAAACATTACCGGCTTTACCTTATGCTCTGGATAATATGTGTGGGACGCTAATTGGGGAACAACTATTCATAGCCGGAGGAAATAGAAACGGAAAGCCATCCAATTCCTTCCTCCGACTCGATTTAACTAATCTTTCTGTAGGCTGGCATGAGTTACCGGAATATCCCGGAGATGCACGTACACAAGCCGTTTGTGCCGGCCAGCGTAGGGGAGACGACTACCGTTTCTATTTATGGGGAGGATTTGCTCCTTCTACGGAAGGAAAACCGGCAACACTTTCCACAAGTGGTTACTGTTATTCTTCCGTATCTCGGCAATGGATGCCTGTAGCTACTCCGAAAGGAAGTGACGGAGAGGTTGTATCTTTAGGGGGGGGAGCTGCCGTTGCATTAAATGATAGCTTGGTATTATGTACAGGTGGAGTAAACAAAGACATATTTCTAGCGGCTCTACGGTGTCCTGAAAAAGATTACCTCCTTCATCCGGTAGAATGGTATAAGTTTAATGACCGTATATTGGTCTATAATATCAATCTGGACATCTGGCAGGAAGTTGCCCGTACATCGCTGGTAGCGCGTGCCGGAGCTGCGTTAGTGGGGTGGGATAAAACATATTATAATATTAATGGAGAATTGAAGCCCGGTGTCCGTACTCCGGAAATTATAAAAATAACGGTCGAATAATGGGGGAAAATTGACAAAAAAGTAATATCTTTGACTCCGTTAATATCTAATACCCCCACTATGATATTGAATTTGACAGGAAAAAAGGCTCAGATAGCATGCGGACTACTATGTTGTTGCAGCATGGCGTATGCACAGAGTAATGACAATTCAGAAGTTGTACTTCTACACACAGGCTGGGAATTTTCTCAAGCAGGAACAGAACTATGGCGAACGGCAGAAGTGCCCGGTACAGTACATCAGGACCTTATTCACCACAAATTACTTCCTTCTCCTTTTTATGGAATGAATGAAGAGAAGATTCAATGGGTGGAAAACGAAGATTGGGAATACCGCACTTCTTTTACCGTTACAATGGAACAATTGGAGCGGGATGATGCTCAGCTCATCTTTGAAGGTCTTGATACCTATGCAGATGTTTATCTCAACGGTTCCTTACTGTTAAAGTCCGATAATATGTTTGTCGGTTATTCGTTACCTGTAAAGCCACAAATTCGTCTAGGGGAAAACTTACTCCATATATATTTCCATTCACCTATCCGGCAAACTCTTCCTCAATATGCCTCCAACGGATTCAACTATCCGGCGGATAATGACCACCATGAGAAACATCTGAGTGTGTTCTCCCGTAAAGCTCCTTACAGTTACGGTTGGGATTGGGGAATCCGTATGGTAACTAGTGGTATTTGGCGTCCGGTAAAAATTCGTTTTTATGACGCCGCTTCCATTAATGATTATCATATCAAGCAACTGTCGCTGACAGAACACTCTGCCGAACTATCTAATGAACTGGAAATAAACAATATACTTCCTCAATCGATTCAAGCAGAAATACGGATTAATTATTCATTTGAAAAAGGAGAAGAAACTGTAATTAGCCGTTCTGTCACTTTGCAACCCGGACTCAACTCTATCCATATCCCTTCCGAAGTCCTGTCTCCGGTACGCTGGATGCCGAATGGTTGGGGCAAACCGGCTTTGTATGATTTCTCTGCTCAAGTTGTCTTTGACGGTAAAGTGGTAGCCGAGCAATCCCACCGTATCGGTTTACGTACCGTCCGGTTGGTGAACGAGAAAGATGCGGACGGAGAATCTTTCTATTTTGAAGTGAATGGCATTCCGATGTTCGCCAAAGGTGCCAACTATATACCACAGGACGCTCTATTGCCCTCTGTGACTACCGAACGCTATCAGACATTGTTCCGTGATATCAAAGAGGCCAACATGAATGTAGTCCGTATATGGGGTGGAGGAACGTATGAAGACGATCGTTTCTATGATTTGGCGGATGAAAACGGCATCTTGGTTTGGCAGGACTTTATGTTCGCTTGTACCCCTTATCCGTCTGACCCTACATTCTTGAAGCGGGTAGAGGAGGAAGCTTGCTACAACATCCGCCGTCTTCGCAACCACCCTTCGCTGGCTATGTGGTGTGGCAACAATGAGATATTGGAAGCCTTGAAATATTGGGGGTATCAGAAAAAATACACTCCGGAAATCTATCAGGAAATGATGTCCGGTTACGACAAACTCTTCCGTGAACTACTTCCCGCCAAGGTGAAAGAACTCGATGCTGACCGCTTTTATATCCATAGCTCCCCTTATCTAGCCAACTGGGGACGTCCCGAATCATGGGGAATAGGCGATAGCCATAATTGGGGTGTTTGGTACGGACAGAAACCTTTTGAATCATTGGATACCGACTTGCCACGTTTCATGAGCGAATTTGGTTTCCAATCCTTCCCTGAGATGAAAACTATTGCTACATTCGCAGCTCCTGGAGATTATCAAATCGAATCGGAAGTGATGAATGCCCACCAAAAGAGTAGTATTGGCAATGCTTTGATCCGTACTTACATGGAACGTGACTATATCGTACCTGAGAAATTTGAGGACTTTGTATACGTCGGACTGGTTTTGCAAGGCCAGGGAATGCGTCATGGCTTGGAAGCTCACCGTCGTAACCGTCCTTATTGCATGGGTACTCTATACTGGCAGTTGAACGATAGCTGGCCCGTCGTTTCATGGTCGAGTATCGACTATTATGGTAACTGGAAAGCTTTGCATTATCAGGCGAAACGTGCTTTTGCTCCTATTCATATCAACCCTATTCAGCGGAATGACAGCTTATGTGTCTACCTTCTTTCCGATCGCCTTGATACGTTGGAGAAAATGACATTAGAAATGAAAGTCATAGACTTTGAGGGAAAAAAGATCAGTAAACCGATGCTCTTGAAATCTTTGTCGGTTCCTGCAAATACCTCTCAATGTGTATATCGGACAAAACTTGACGCCTTACTGTCTTCGACAAAACGCCCGCTTTCGGAAGAACTCCTCCACTGCTTCATGCTGCTTACCTTGAAAGACAAATCCGGACATGTGGTAGATGAAACGGTTTATTTCTTTGCAAAGACCAAAGACCTACTTTTGCCCGAAACGACTATTTCCTATAAAATGAAGCAGACAGATGGCGAATGCGAACTGACACTTCTTTCTCCTGTTTTGGCAAAAGACGTCTTTATCGAAGTACCATTACAGGGTGCCCGTTTTAGTGACAACTTTTTCGATCTTCTGCCCGGAGAACGTAAAACGATTCTCATTACTTCTCCTCAAATAAAGAAATGGGAGGAACTGCCTCTGACTGTGAAGCATATTCGTGAGACCTATAATTAAATAATTCTATTAATAACTTAACACCTAATTTTTTAGTTTATGAAACAACTCTTAAAATTAACGGGATGTCTGGCGGTAGCAGGGCTTTTTGCCTCTTGTCAATCGGCTCAGCAAGAAGCTGATTACCAGATTATTCCCATGCCTCAGGAAATTGTAACAGCCTCGGGAAACCCCTTCATTCTGAAGAGTAGTGTGAAGATTCTCTATCCGGAAGGTAATGAGAATATGCAACGTAACGCGAAATTTCTGGCAGACTACTTGAAAACAGCTACCGGAAAAGATTTTGTTATCGAAGCCGGAACAGAAGGAGAGAATGCAATTGTATTGGCACTTGGGACAGAATCCGAAAATCCGGAATCTTACCAATTGAAAGTTACCGGTGACGGAATTACAATCACTGCTCCTACAGAGGCCGGAGTATTTTACGGAATTCAATCATTGCGTAAGTCATTGCCTGTCGCAATAGGTGCGGAGATTGCTTTGCCTGCAGTAGAGATAAAGGATGCTCCCCGTTTCGCTTATCGTGGCGCACATTTTGATACGAGTCGTCATTTCTTTACTGTAGATGAAGTGAAGACTTATATTGATATGATGGCTTTGCATAATATGAATCGTTTCCATTGGCATATTACTGAAGACCAAGGTTGGCGTCTGGAAATCAAGAAATACCCGAAACTGACGGAAATAGGTTCTAAGAGAACGGAAACAGTTATCGGACGTAACTCCGGTGAATATGACGGCAAACCTTATGGTGGTTTCTATACGCAGGAAGAGGCTAAGGAAATAGTAGCGTATGCTGCCGAACGTTATATCACGGTTATCCCCGAGATTGACCTTCCGGGACATATGCAGGCTGCTCTTGCCGCTTATCCCGAATTAGGTTGTACTGGCGGTCCGTATGAAGTTTGGAGACAATGGGGTGTATCTGAAGATGTGCTTTGTGCCGGAAACGATCAGGTATTGAAATTCCTCGAAGACGTATATGCTGAATTGATTGAGATCTTCCCGTCAGAATATATCCATGTGGGTGGTGACGAATGCCCGAAAGTACGCTGGGAGAAATGCCCGAAATGTCAGGCACGTATCAAGGCATTGGGGTTAAAATCGGATGATAAACATAGTAAGGAAGAACGTTTGCAGAGTTTCGTAATCAATCACATTGAGAAATTCCTGAACGACCACGGACGTCAGATTATTGGTTGGGATGAAATTCTCGAAGGCGGACTGGCTCCTAACGCGACTGTAATGTCATGGCGTGGAGAAAGAGGTGGTATCGAAGCTGCCAAACAGAAACACGATGTGATTATGACACCGAATACCTATTTGTATTTCGACTATTATCAGACGAAAGATACGGAAAACGAACCTCTCGGAATTGGTGGTTATCTGCCGCTTGAAAGAGTATATAGCTACGAACCTATGCCGACTTCCCTTACTCCGGAAGAACAAAAATATATTAAGGGTGTGCAAGCTAATCTCTGGACTGAATATATTCCTACTTTCTCTCATGCGCAATATATGGTATTGCCTCGTTGGGCTGCATTGTGTGAAATCCAGTGGTCTACTCCCGACAAGAAGAACTATGAAGACTTCCTGTCTCGTTTGCCGCAACTGATTAAGTGGTATGATGCAGAAGGATACAATTATGCAAAACATGTGTTTAACGTAACAGCCGAATATACGCCGAACCCGGCAGACGGTACACTGGACATCACGTTGTCTACCATTGACAATGCCCCTATTCACTATACATTGGACGGTACGGAACCTACTGCCGCTTCTCCGCTTTATGAAGGTGTCCTGAAAATCAAGGAAAATGCAGACTTCTCCGCTATCGCTGTTCGTCCTACCGGAAACAGTCGTGTGATTTCAGAGAAGATCAATTTCAGTAAGTCCAGCATGAAGCCGATTGTAGCTAATCAACCGGTCAACAAACAATATATGTTTAAAGGTGAATCTACACTAGTAGACGGACTGAAAGGAAATGGCAACTATAAGACCGGTCGTTGGATTGCATTCTATAAAAACGATATGGATATGACTATCGACCTTCAGCAACCTACCGAGATTTCGAGCGTTGCTATTTCTACTTGCGTAGAGAAGGGAGACTGGGTGTTTGATGCAAGAGGATTTTCCGTAGAAGTATCAGACGACGGTAAGAACTTTACCAAAGTAGCTTCCGAAGAATACCCTGCTATGGAACAAAGTGATAAGAATGGTATCTACGAACATAAATTGTCATTCACTCCGGTGAAAACTCAGTATGTAAAGGTGGTTGCCTTGTCTGAAAGTAAAATACCGGAATGGCATGGAGGCAAAGGAAATCCTGCTTTCTTGTTTGTAGATGAAATCACAGTAGATTAATGAATATAAGAAATAGATGCACTAAAGTTTGTCTTTTCTTATGGGTATTGGGGATGTGCTTTGCGGCACATCCTCTTCATGCACAGTCCGTAATCCCTGTCCCTCTGAAAATAGAGCAGGGTACGGGCTCTTTTTTACTCTCAGAGAAAACAAAACTTTATACAAACATTCAAGGTGGAGAAGCTCGACTTCTGGAAAGCTATCTTCATCTAAAGAAAGGAAAGAAAAAAGATACGCAGAACGTACTTTCTCTGTTGATAACCGAAAAGAGCGAACAGTTGCCTTCTCCCGAAAGTTATACCCTGTCCGTCACTCCGGAACGAATCCTTATCCGTGCAACATCGGGAGCGGGATTGTTCTACGGAATCCAGACACTGTTGCAATTATCTCAGCCTTCGGGAACAGGCTATTCCATTGCTTCTGTTGAAGTGCAGGATAGTCCTCGTTTCGCTTATCGCGGCTTAATGCTGGATGTATCCCGTCATTTCTTTTCTAAAGAATTTGTGAAGAAACAGATAGACGCATTGGCATTCTATAAGATCAACCGCCTGCATCTGCACCTTACAGATGCGGCAGGCTGGCGAATTGAAATCAAGAAATATCCTTTGCTTACAGAATTTGCAGCCTGGCGTACTGACGCCAATTGGAAGACGTGGTGGAACGGCGGACGTAAGTACCTCCGTTTCGACGAGCCTGGAGCTTCCGGAGGTTACTATACACAGGATGATATTCGCGAAATCGTAGAATATGCTCGTCAGCATTTCATCACGATTATTCCGGAGATTGAAATGCCTGCCCACTCGGAAGAAGTGCTGGCAGCTTATCCGCAACTCTCTTGCGCGGGTGAGCCTTACAAGAACGCGGACTTCTGTATCGGAAACGAAGAAACGTTCACCTTTTTGGAAAATGTGCTGACCGAGGTCATGGCGCTTTTCCCTTCCGAATACATTCACATAGGAGGTGACGAAGCCGGTATGGCAGCGTGGAAAACTTGCCCGAAATGCCAAAAGAGAATGAAAGACGAACATCTCTCTCACGTGGACGAACTGCAAAGTTATCTGATTCATCGTATTGAGAAGTTCCTGAACAATCATGGTCGACGTCTGCTCGGCTGGGACGAGATATTGAAAGGAGGACTGGCTCCTAACGCGACTGTAATGTCATGGCGGGGAGAAGAAGGCGGTATTACAGCTGTAACTTCCGGACACCGGGCTATCATGACGCCGGGTGGCTACTGTTATCTGGATAGTTATCAGGACGCTCCGTACTCTCAGCCGGAAGCGATTGGTGGATACTTGCCATTGAAAAAAGTCTATTCTTACAATCCGGTTTCTACTTCATTGTCGGCGGAACAAGCGAAACTTGTGTATGGTGCGCAAGTTAATCTCTTTACTGAATATGTCCCGACTCCCGAACACGTGGAATATATGCTATATCCACGTACGCTGGCATTGGCGGAAGTTGCCTGGTCGGCTCCGGAACGTAAGTCATGGCCGGACTTCCATGCACGTGCCCTGAAAGCGGTAACGGATTTGCAGGCGAAAGGCTATCACACTTTCGATTTGAAGAGTGAGATCGGAAGTCGGCCGGAATCTTTACAACCCCTTACGCATCTGGCATTGGGAAAGAAAGTGATTTATAACGCTCCTTACAACTCCTCTTATGCAGCACAAGGTGATGTGACTTTGACCGACGGTATCCGTGGCGACTGGACTTACGGTGACGGTGCATGGCAGGGATTTATCTCGAAGAACCGCCTCGATGTAACCGTTGATATGGAAAACGAGACCACTATTCATTCAGTCACAGCAGCTTTCATGCAGGTAGTGGGAGCTGAAGTATTCTTGCCTGCGTCTGTGGTTATTTCAGTTTCCGATGACGGAGTCAATTTTACGGAACTGAAGCATCAGGACTTTGTTGTTAACAAGGAAGAAGCAATCAAGTTTTCCGATGTTTCGTGGGAAGGAACCGTCAAGGGACGCTATGTACGTTATCAGGCGCGTGCCGGCAAAGAACTGGGTGGCTGGATATTTACTGATGAAATCATAGTGAAGTAAGCAAATCCCTCGGTAAAACTCGAAAAAAGAGTCATATTGCGGCTATTAATATCAATAAAAGAAGGAATCTACTCAACCAGATTCCCTCTTTTTTTGTTATATTTGTATTATTACCTTAAAAACTGATAGTTATGATACGACAACACGGTAAACTAACTTTTCTTAGCTTTCTTCTGGTAGTTTTGTGCGGAAATACATTTGCACAGAAGATTCCTGTCATTCCTCTGGACTTGGATTCCTTGATAACGGTAGGCTATGCTACCGGAAGTCTGAAAACCCTCTCCGGTTCTGTGGAGAAAATTACGGAGAAACAAATGAACAAAGACCAGGTAACCAATCCTTTGGAAGCGATTCGGGGTAGGGTACCGGGTTTGACTATTCAACGGGGTACGAATGGCCTCGCAGCTCTGGATGCAGTGCGCCTGCGTGGAACCACTTCACTGACTAGTGGTAACGATCCTCTGATTATTGTCGATGGAGTGTTTGGCGACCTTAGTATGCTGACCTCCATTTATCCCACAGATATCGAAAGTTTCACGATTCTGAAAGATGCTTCCGAAACGGCACAATACGGTTCACGTGGTGCTTCCGGTGTGATTGAAGTCACCACTAAAAAAGGAATGCAGGGTAGGACGCAGGTAGCCTACAACGGTAGTTTCGGCATTTCTACTGTCTACAAGAATCTTAAAATGTTGTCGGGAGACGAGTTCCGTAGCGTAGCTTCCGAACGCGGTATCTCTATTTTAGATAAAGGTAATAATACTAACTTCCAGAAAGAAATACAACAGACAGGTCTGCAACAGAATCATCACGTCGCTTTCTATGGAGGCTCCAGCACGTCGAGCTACCGTGTATCACTTGGTTTTATGGATCGTCAGGGAGTGATTTTGAATGAAGATATGAAGAATTTCACTTCCAATATGAACATGAACCAAAAGATGTTCGATGGCTTCTTCGACTGCGAACTGGGGATGTTCGGTTCTATCCTGAAAAATCATAATCTGGTTGACTATCAGAAAACCTTCTATTCGGCGGCAACCTTTAACCCGACGTATCCTAACCATAAAGATCCCGTTACTAACTCGTGGGACGGCATCACTACCGCCAGTCAGATAACAAACCCGTTGGCATGGATGCAGGTGGACGATGACGACGCTACTTCGCATATCAGTACACACGCCCGTTTCACCTTCAATTTGATGAAAGAATTGAAATTGGTACTGTTCGGTGCCTATACCTATAATATAGTTGAAAATTCGCAATATCTCCCCACCTCTGTTTGGGCGAACGGGCAGGCTTATAAAGGAACAAAGAAAATGGAGTCCCTCCTCGGAAATATGATGCTGACTTATAAAAAAGGCTGGAAAAAGCACTTCTTCGACGTCCTGGCATTAGCCGAACTCCAGAAAGAGACGTACATGGGATATTATACCACAGTCAGCAATTTCAGCACGGATAAGTTCGGCTACAACAATTTGCAAGCCGGTGCAGTCCGTCTGTGGGAGGGGACAAATTCGTACTACGAACAACCCCGTCTCGCATCTTTTATGGGACGTTTCAACTATACGTATGCCGATCGTTATGTCCTGACGCTGAATGCCCGTACGGACGCTTCCTCCAAGTTTGGAGCAAATCATAAGTGGGGCTTCTTTCCCTCCATATCTGCCGCATGGGTAGTCAGTGAGGAAAAGTTTATGAAACGTTTGCCAGTGGTTGATAATTTGAAATTTCGTATCGGTTACGGTCTGGCGGGTAACCAGAGTGGAATTGACTCGTATACTACACTGAATCTGGTAAAGCCGAACGGAGTTGTTCCGGTAGGCAACTCTGCCGTTGTCTCATTGGGTGATTTGAGGAATACGAACCCCGACTTGAAGTGGGAAGTGAAACACACTTTCAATACAGGTTTTGACGTAACTTTGTTTGGTAACCGTCTGTTACTTTCCGCTAACTACTACAATTCCCGAACAACGGATATGCTTTATCTGTATAATGTGAGTGTACCGCCTTTCACTTACAACACTTTACTGGCTAATATCGGCTCCATGCGTAACTGGGGTACGGAAATAGCTATTGGTATCACTCCTCTGAAAACAAAAGATATGGAATTGAACATTAATGCCAATGTCACCTTCCAACGTAACAAACTTCTCTCATTAAGCGGAATGTACAACGGCGAAATGATTTCCGCGCCTGAATACAAGAGCCTTGCCAGTCTCGACGGAGCCGGCTTCCACGGTGGCTACAACCACATCGTCTATCAAATGGTCGGTCAACCGTTAGGTGTTTTTTATTTGCCTCATAGCACCGGACTGGTGTCCGACGGGAACGGTGGATACACCTATGGTATTGCGGACTTGAACGGTGGTGGTGTCAATCTTGAAGACGGCGAAGACCGCTATGTGGCAGGGCAAGCCGTGCCCAAAACAATTCTGGGTTCGAACATCAGCTTCCGTTACAAACACTTCGATCTTTCGGTGCAGATCAACGGAGCTTTCGGCCATAAAATCTATAACGGAACATCACTGACGTATATGAACATGAATATCTTCCCTGACTACAATGTGATGAAATCCGCGCCGAAGCAGAACATTAAGGACCAGACTGCCACTGACTATTGGCTGGAAAAAGGCAATTACGTAAACTTTGACTACGTGACGTTTGGTTGGAATGTACCAATCGAGAAGGTGCAGAAACTCAAGAAGTACGTCCGTTCTTTGCGTCTTGCCTTCACGGTCAACAACCTGGCGACGATTTCCGGCTATTCAGGGCTATCACCGATGATTAACAGTTCTACGGTAAACTCTACTTTGGGGGTGGATGATAAACGTAACTACCCGTTGGCACGTATCTATACATTGGGATTGAGTATTAACTTTTAACGGAGGATGAGAAGATGAAAGAATATTTGAAAAAGATTAGTTTGGTGCTTGCTACGTGTACGTTCTTGTTTTCCTGCGATAAATTTCTGGAAGAAAATCCGAAAGATAAGTTGCCCGAAGATGATGTGTATAATTCCATTTCGGAAGTCTATCTCAATGCTGTTGCTTCGCTCTATACTTATGTGGGCGGTTACAGCGATAGCCAGGGATTGCAGGGAACGGGCAGAGGTGTCTATGACCTCAATACTTTCACTACTGATGAAGCTATTATCCCTACGCGCGGTGGCGACTGGTACGACGGTGGCTTTTGGCAGGGATTATTTCTCCATGATTGGGGTATTGAGAATGATGCCATTCAAGCTACATGGGAGTATCTTTATAAAGTCGTAATGCTTAGTAATAAGTCGCTCGAACGAATCGACAAATTCGCAGAAACCCATTCTGATGCGGAACTCCCGGCTTATCGAGCGGAAGTGCGTGCTATGCGTGCGATGTACTACTATTATCTGCTGGATTTGTTTGGCCGTGTGCCTTTGGTGCAGTCTTCTTCTCCTGCGATGAAAGACGTCGTTCAAAGCGAGCGGAAGACAGTATTCGAATTTATATTCAAGGAATTACAGGAAGTGGCTCCATTACTTTCGGAGGTACACAGCAATCAGTCCGGGCCTTATTATGGGCGTATCACTCGTCCGGTGGTTACTTTCTTGTTGGCAAAACTGGCACTGAATGCCGAAGTTTATACCGATAACGACTGGACGGACAACGAACGTCCCGACGGAAAAAATATCAAGTTCATGGTAGACGGTAATGAACTCAATGCCTGGGAGACGGTCATATACTACTGCGACCAACTGAAAGTTATGAATTATAAACTGGAACCGGAATACGAGACTAACTTCTCTATCTTCAATGAACCGTCCGTAGAGAATATATTCACGATCCCGATGAATAAAACATTGTATACCAATCAGATGCAATACCTTTTTCGTTCCCGTCATTACAACCATGCCAAAGCTTACGGGCTAAGCGGTGAGAATGGTCCCAGTGCAACGATTGAAGCACTCGAAACTTTCGGTTATGGGACAGCTGCCCAAGATCCTCGCTTCGACATCTGTTATTTTGCAGGAGAAATGTATGACTTGAAAGGAGACATTATCAAGCTGGACGACGGTACTGTCTTGGTATATTTCCCTTGGGAAGTAGCATTGGATATCACCGACACCCCGTATGAGCAAACGGCAGGTGCCCGTATGAAAAAGTATGAAGTAGACCCCACCGCCACAAAAGACGGAAAATTAATGGAGAATGACATTGTCCTGTTCCGCTACGCGGACGCTTTACTGATGAAGAGCGAAGCTAAAGTACGCAACGGTGAAAACGGAGACGTCGAGCTAAATCAAGTCCGGAGCCGGGTAAAGGCCGCTCGCCGTCCCGCTACTTTGGAGAATATACTTTCCGAACGCCAGCTTGAATTGGCTTGGGAGGGTTGGAGGCGTCAGGACCTTATCCGCTTCGGAATGTTTACTCGTGCATACAACAGCCGTCCTCAATTACCAAACGAGGAAACTGGTTATACTACCGTATTCCCTATTCCCGAGAAAATACGGGTGATGAATACAAAGCTAGTACAGAATCCGGGGTATTGAGTGGGTTTTAAATAACAAACGCTCCATGTGTCACCAGGCATTCATGGAGCGTTTAATTATTAATAGGAAGAAATTTTTATGTAAGTCTTAATCGAAGAAACTTTTGAACTTCTTGAAGATCTTTTCCTTCACTGACGTACTCGGCTTGAAATTATCCGAATCTTCCATTTTTTCAAGCGCACTCTTTTCCTCCTTGTTGAGAGCTTCCGGCACATAGATACTGACATTCACGAGCAAATCCCCTGTTCCGTATCCATTCACGTTCGGCAATCCTTTACCGCGTAGACGAAGTACCTTTCCCGGTTGAGTACCTGAGTCAATCTTTACCTTCACCTTTCCGTCGATGGTCGGGATCTCCACAGCCCCGCCCAAAGCGGCAGTGGGAAAACTCAACAACAAGTTATAAATCAGATCATTCTCGTCACGAATCAAGTCTGGATGCGGTTCTTCTTCTACGAGAATCAGTAAATCTCCCGGCACGCCGTTATGCTTGCCGGCATTTCCTTTGCCACTCATAGAAAGTTGCATGCCTTCTGCCACTCCGGCAGGTATCTGCACTGTCACTACTTCCTCACCGTAAACGATTCCATCGCCACTACACTTCTTACACTTGTTCTTGATGATTTTACCCTCACCGTTACAAGTAGAGCAGGTGGCACGCGTTTGCATCGTCCCTAAAATAGTCTGCTGGTTACGGATCACCGTACCACTACCTTTACAAGTTGGACACGTTTCCGAACCGCCGTCCCCTTCGGCACCACTACCGTGGCACTGGTCACACGGCACATATTTCTTGAGCTTGAACTTTTTCTCCACTCCGGTAGAGATTTCTTTCAACGTCAGTTTCACCTTCACGCGCAGGTCACTTCCGCGATACCGTCGCTGCTGCGAACCTCCGCCGCCGCCGAATCCGCTGAAACCACCGAATCCTCCTCCGCGACCTCCGAAGATGTCACCGAACATGGAGAAAATATCATCCATAGACATACCTTCGCCACCGAAACCGCCGAACGGACCACCGTTACCTGCCGCACCGCTCACTCCTGCGTGGCCGAATTGGTCGTAACGCGAGCGCTTATCCGGGTTACTTAATACATCATACGCCTCGGCCGCTTCCTTGAACTTTTCTTCTGCCTCCTTGTCACCCGGATTCTTGTCGGGGTGATATTGAATCGCTTTCTTGCGGTAGGCTTTTTTAATTTCTTCTACTGTGGCTGTCTTCGTTACCTCCAGTACTTCATAATAGTCTCTTTTCTCTGCCATGCTTTTATTGATTCAAGTTCTTCTTATTCTCCAACTACCACTTTGGCGTGACGGAGTACTTTATCGTTCAATGTATATCCCGTCTGTACGCAATCCAGAATTTTACCTTTCTGTGCTTCTGACGGTGCGGGAATTACGGCGATAGCCTCGTGGTAATCAGTATTCAGCGGTTGGTCTTTCGTTTCGATCACCTTCACACCGTTTTGTGCCAGGGTAGCCATGAATTTATTATAAATCAGTTCGACACCTTCTTTCACAGCTTGGACATCCGTAGCCGTTTCCATCGTTTTGATGGCACGTTCGAAATCATCCACCACCGGAAGAATACTGCTAAGGCTCTTTTCGCCACCGTTCAGGATCAGTTCCGCTTTCTCCTTCATAGTGCGTTTCCGGTAATTGTCGAACTCGGCGGAGAGACGCAAATATTTATCCTTCTGCTCCTCAATGGTCTCCTGAGCCGTCTCCAGTTCCTTTTCCAATTCCTCCTCGTGAGTCATCGGGACGGCATTTTCCGCTTGTTCGTCCTGCGGTTGTTCTTCCGCGTTATTCAGAGTTTCCTCAACGTTGAGTTCTTCTTCCTTCACTTTTTTTTCTTTAGGGTCCATATCTATTTCTGTTTTTTATTCATAATATCAAAATCACATGCAAAAACTTTGCCAAGTTGGTGTTTTTGCCAAAAAACTCTGCAAAGGTAATACTTTTATGTCAGATTGGCACATACGGGATAGTTCATTATTCATTTTAAATGTCTACCTTTGCACACTCAAATTGAAAAGTGTAAATAGTTAAATAGTAAATAGGTAAGATGATTACAGTTTCAAACGTTTCGGTACAGTTTGGTAAAAGAGTGTTGTTTAATGACGTAAACCTGAAATTTACGAGTGGTAACTGCTATGGTATTATCGGCGCAAACGGTGCGGGAAAATCTACATTCCTCCGTACGATTTACGGAGATTTGGATCCGACTACCGGTTCGATTGCTCTGGGACCGGGCGAGCGCCTCTCCGTGTTGAGTCAAGACCACTTCAAATGGGATGCTTTTACCGTTATGGATACCGTAATGATGGGGCATACCGTGTTGTGGGATATCATGAAACAGCGCGAAGAACTCTATGCTAAAGAAGACTTTACAGACGAAGATGGACTGAAAGTGTCCGAACTGGAAGAACGGTTCGCTGAACTGGACGGCTGGAATGCCGAGAGTGACGCAGCCATGTTGTTGAGCGGTTTGGGAATCAAAGAAGATAAGCACTACACACTGATGGGCGAATTGAGTGGTAAAGAGAAAGTACGTGTCATGCTAGCGCAGGCATTGTACGGAAATCCTGATAACCTCCTTCTCGACGAACCTACCAATGATTTGGATATGGAGACAGTGACATGGCTGGAAGAATATCTTTCCAACTTCGAACATACGGTGCTTGTTGTGAGCCATGACCGTCACTTCCTCGACTCCGTCTGTACGCATACAGTCGATATTGACTATGGAAAGATCAATATGTTTGCCGGTAACTACAGTTTCTGGTACGAATCCAGCCAGTTGGCCCTCCGTCAGCAGCAGAACCAGAAGGCGAAGGCTGAGGAGAAGAAGAAAGAGCTCGAAGAATTTATCCGCCGTTTTAGTGCCAACGTAGCGAAGAGTAAGCAGACCACCAGCCGCAAGAAAATGCTGGAAAAACTGAATGTAGAAGAAATTAAACCTTCTTCACGCAAGTATCCGGGTATTATCTTCACTCCCGAACGCGAGCCGGGCAATCAGATTCTCGAAGTTGCCGGATTGAGCAAGAAGACGGAAGAAGGCGTAGTGCTTTTCAACGATGTCAACTTCAATGTAGAAAAGGGAGACAAAATTGTATTCCTGTCACGTAACCCGCGTGCCATGACTGCACTTTTTGAAATCATCAACGGAAATATAAAACCGGATTCGGGAACCTTCAACTGGGGGGTGACTATCACCACCGCTTACTTGCCTTTGGACAATACCGACTTCTTCAATACGGACCTGAACTTGGTGGACTGGTTGAGCCAGTTTGGCGAAGGAAACGAAGTGTATATGAAGAGTTTTCTCGGGCGTATGCTGTTCTCCGGTGAGGAAGTACTGAAGAAAGTGAGCGTACTTTCCGGAGGTGAAAAAATGCGTTGTATGATTGCCCGTATGCAGCTCAGGGGGGCAAACTGCCTCATTCTGGATACTCCTACCAACCACTTGGATTTGGAATCTATCCAGGCATTCAACAACAACCTGAAAACGTATAGAGGAAACATCCTGTTTTCGTCTCATGACCACGAATTTATTCAGACCGTTGCCAACCGTATCATCGAACTGACGCCGAACGGTATCATTGACAAGATGATGGAATACGACGAATATATCACGTCAGACCACATTAAAGAATTGAGAGCGAAGATGTACCGGGAGTAACGTTTTTAGGTAATCTTATAAAATAAAAGGGTTATGGGATCTCCTGTAGCCCTTTTTTTATAAGAGTTATAGAGTTACAAGAGTTGTAGAGTTATAAGAGTTATAAGGAGGAGGAAGGAAATTGGTTTATTTTTTCGTGGATATTCTAATAATGTTGTATATTTGAAAAAATAAAACTATTCGTGCAAATTAAAGTATTAATATGAAAGTGAGAACTTATTTTTTTGGGTGTTTGTTGAGTGTGCTGATGTGGCAGTGTGCTCCGAAAGAGAATGAATATGTAGTTATTGCCGGTAAGGGTGTTGCTGAGGATACGGCTTGGATGAAAGTGGCGGAGGCCTTACAGAATAAGCATCGGGCGGCTTTGTTGTCCTATCGGGAAGATCCGGCGGAATTATTGCCCCAATTACAACAGATACATCCCAGATATG
>ENA-UESC01001329-UESC01001329.1-human-gut-metagenome-genome-assembly--contig:-NODE-1329-length-19069-cov-5.766323_pt1 | contig 19069 bp, 22 predicted proteins | sample MGYA00242998_ERZ507999 | MGnify/ENA primary metagenome ERZ507999 (study PRJEB26167, sample SAMN06115465) | human gut metagenome | host: Homo sapiens | place: China:Hubei | collected 2016-04-27... | reverse complement strand
ATGTGCGGATTTCAGATACAGAAAAAGGCTCTGACCTTCTACAGTCAAAGCCTCATTCTGCCATTGCAATGCCTCAGTTTTATGAAGTTTTATCGCATTGTCTTACATCCTTCGCATCGGCTCTTTGATTTTTCGATTCAATGTCCAAGCAGATAGCTCAGCCCCAGCAGAATGTACATCGGCCCGAAGCAATAGGCCATGAACAGCTCCTTGTGCGGCACCTTCGCCGTGAAGCAGTCGGTCAGCAGGACGATCTCGCAGAAATATGCCGCCGCGCCAAAGAAATACGCGATCCCCTTCAGCAGCGCCTCCATCGGCGCATGCAGCAGCGACGCGATGAACAGCACCAGCGCCGCGCCCACCGCAATGTTCCGCACGAGCAGCACCGCATGCTCGATCTTCTGGTGCTTGCTGCCCAGCAGCAGATCGTGCTCGGTCAGCGCCTCAACCAGATCTTCCTTCCATTCTTCCAGCAGCTTTGCCATCGCATCCTCCCTTTACGCCTCGCCTATTCCTTCCATATACAGAGCGGCTTCGCGCCGCCCGCCGTGCAGTCCAGCACGACCTCCTGCAAAAATGCGCAGTGCCGCGCAAATTCCAGCTTGCTCATCGCGCCCTCGCTCATCAGCTGCAAGGCGCAGTCGCCCGTCCCCGCCTGATAGCCCGGCGCATCGTAGCCAAACGGCGCAAGCGTCAAGCCCTCGCGCTCGTAAAACCGCAGCCGCCGCTGCGTCTTCGCGTCGTCCGGCTTCTCGATCTCGAGGATCAGCTTCCCCGGCAATTCCCGGATCTCCCCCAGCAGCGCCGCACCGATCCCGCGTCCGCGCAGCTCCGAAGCCACGGCCAGATGCTCCAAAAACAGTTCCCCGCCGTGCATCCAGTAAAACGCGATCGCGCACAGCGTTCCATCCTCCGCTGCGGCACACATATGATATGCGTCCTGCGCCAGCGCGCGTGCCTGCCATTCTGCGTCGCGCCGCTCATTCGCCGGAAAGGCCGCCTCATACAGTGCCCATGCCGCCGCGTAGAGCGGATGCTCCGGCCCAGTCATGCGTTCGAGTTTCATACGTTCCGTTCCTTCAAATAGTTCAGAATTTCCTCTGTATCATGCAAAACCTGCGTCTTCAACGCCTCCATCGAGGCAAATTTCCGCTCGCCGCGCACCATCTTATAGAGGAAAACCACGATCTCCTTCCCATAGAGGTCGCCGCAGTCCCCCTGGAGCCACGCCTCGAGCACCGGCCGCTCCAGCGCACCCGCCGTCGGATGGACGCCGATGTTGACGCTCGCCGGCCAGCGCCGGCCCTCCGTCTCAGCCTCCGCCGCATAGACGCCGAACGCCGGAACAAGCACGCCCTTCGGAAACGCGAGATTTGCCGTCGGCATGTCGATCTTCTCGCCGCGGCCAAATCCGTGCCGCACCACGCCAGACAGCACGTGCGCGTGGCCGAGATACCGCTCGGCCTCCTCCATTTGCCCCTCAGTAAGGAGCGTCCGAATGTAGGTGGAGCTGACGGTCCGCCCGTCCAGCAGCACCTCTGGAATCACGTCGCAGCCCAATCCATGCGCCGCGCAGTATTCCCGCAGCCGCTCCGGCGTGCCCTGTCCGCGATAGCCGAACCGGAAATCATGCCCGCAGACGAGATGCGCCGCCCCGTGCTGGCGCACGAGGAAGTCGCCGAGAAAATCCTCCCACGGCATCTCCATCATCGCCCGGTCGAAGTGCGCGAAAATCACATCGTCGATGCCATACAGCCGCCGCATCAGCGCCGCCCGGTCATCCATCGAGTTGATCAGCGGCACCGGCACGCCGGACACCAGCGTGTCCGGATGGCTGTCAAAGCTCATCGCCGCCGCTCGCAGCCCCAGCTCCGTCGCCCGCTCGCGCGTCCGGCGCAGCAGCGCGCCGTGCCCGATGTGGACGCCGTCAAAAAACCCAAGCGCGATCACGCGCGTTCCTGTTTCCTTCATACCTCAAAAAAGCTCTTGACCGTCGTCAAAATCTGCCCTTTGACCGTGCCAAGCAGCAAAAATTCTCCTGTCTCGCTATACACGCGATACGTTCCGTCCGCAAAATGCCAGTCGCGGATGGCGGCCCCGTGCTTTAGCTTTTCCGTCTGTCCCAGCGTCACGATCAGCGCCGGATGCTGCGCAAACAGCGCATCCACCGGCATCAGCAGCTCCGCCGGGTCATGCTCTTTTGCAAATTCCAAAATCTGCTCCATCGTGACGGCCTGTTCCAGCGTGAAGCGCCCGGCCCGTGTCCGCCGCAGACTGGACATACAGCCCCCGCAGCCAAGGCTCTGCCCGATGTCGTGACAGAGCGTCCGAACGTAGGTCCCCTTGGAGCAGCGGACGCGCAGATCCCAGTCAGAACCGCTTCCGTCCTCCACTGCAAGCTCAAATATCGTGATATTCCGCGGCTTCCGCTCCACCTCCTGGCCTTTCCGTGCCAGCTCGTAGAGCTTCTTTCCGCCGATCTTGATGGCGGAATACATCGGCGGGATCTGCGAAATGTCGCCTCGGAAGGCATCCAGCGCCGCATCCAGCTCCTCGCGCGTGACCGCGGCCGGATGCGTCTCGAGCGTTTCACCGCTCGTGTCCTGCGTATTCGTCACAAGGCCGAGGCGCAGCCCGGCCAGATATTCCTTGCTGTCGCGCTCCGCAAACTCGACGGCCCGCGTCGCCCGCCCCACAAACAGGACGAGCACACCGGTCGCCATCGGGTCGAGCGTACCGCTGTGGCCGATGCGCCGCTCATGGAACACGCCGCGCAGCTTCGCCGCCACGTCCTGGCTGGTCCAGCCCGCGGGCTTATCCACGATCAAAATGCCGTTTGCCATCCTCAGATGATCCCTTTCCGGCGCAGCACGTCCAAAATAGCCCGCTTCGCGCCCGCGATGCCGCCCGGGACTGTCGCCCCGGCAGCCGCAGCATGTCCGCCGCCGCCCAGCTCCTGACAGAGCTTGCAGGCGTCATAGCTTCCGCCCGTCCGCAGCGAGAGCTTTCCGTTCCCGCCCTCGACGTCGCGGACCGTGATGCCAAGCTCCACGCCCTCGATCGCGCGCGCAAAGCCCGCGATCGAGTCCACGTCGTCCTCGCTCGCGCCCAATTCATCCAGCCACGCCTGCGGCAGCTCCACCAGCGCGACCTTCCCGTCCGCGTAAAATTCCGCGCTCCCGGTCAGCCGCGCCTCGAGCTTCAGCCGTGCGAAGCTCTTCGTGCCGAAAAACAGCTTGTTGATCGGATACGTGTCCGCGCCCGCGTCCTTGCAGGCCGCCGCGATGCGGAGCGTGTCCGCCGTCGTGTTCGAATACTGGAAGCAGCCGGTGTCCGTGGAAATCGCAATGTAAATGGCCTCTGCCATCCGCGCATCCAGCGAAACGCCGAGCAGTTCCAGCAGCCCGAAGATGATCTCACCGCAGGCCGCGCGCTCCGCTTCAACCAGGCGGTGCTCCGCCGAAACGCTGCTGCGCGCGTGGTGGTCGATGACGAGCTGCACTTGCGCAGCCAGTCCTTCCCGCCCAATGGGCAGCAGATCCGGCGCAGCCACGTCGACGGAAACAATCGTCGCCTCATCCGGCACATCCTCGCACACCAGCCCCTCCAGCACCGCGGCAAACCGCGGCGTGAACTGCGGATTGCGCAGCAGCCACGCCGTCTTACCCATGGCACGCAGGCCCAGACACAGCGCGGCGGAGCTGCCGATGGTGTCGCCGTCCGGGCGGCGGTGCGTCAGGATGCAATAGTGGTCGTGTTCGCGCAGAAACGCAGCGGTCTCAGCCCTCGTCATGGCCGTCCTCCGCTTTCTGTTCCTTTTCCTGCAACCTGGTCAGCAGGTCGAACATGTGCGCGCCGTATTTCAGCGAATCGTCCAGCTCGAAGACCAGCTCCGGCGTATAGCGGAGCTGCAAACGGCTCCCCAGCTCGCGCCGGAGCCAGCCGCCCGCGGACTTCAATCCCTTGACGGCTTCCTTCTGCCGTGCCTCTTCGAGCACGCTGACGTAAATTTTGGAATAGCGCAGATCCGGCGTGGTGTCCACGCGGGTGATGGAGATCATGGTCTGCACGCGCGGGTCCTTCAGATTCCGGATCAGCTCGGCCAGCTCCCGCTGGATCTCCTCATTGATGCGCCCAATTCTGTTGGATGCCATAAATAGCCTCCTTTTTATGAAAAATGCCTTTGGCCGATGCCCCATCGGCCCTTTTGTAGGGGCGGACGACCCTGTCCGCCCGCGACCCCGCCGCAGCGGGCAAAGGCTCCCTTGTGTAAAGGGAGCTGTCACGGCGAAAGCCGTGACTGAGGGATTGTCAGGCGGGCATGCCCGCCCTTACGTTTTCTATCGCACTTCCGGCGGTGAACGTAGGGGCGACCATTGGTCGCCCGCCTTCTTCGTCCCCGCCGCAGCGGACAAACAAACGCCCCGGCACATCGTGCCGGGGCGTGAGAAGCGATGTTCAACCGATGCGCAGCAGCGCCGTCGCAAACGCGAAATAGACGAGCAGCGACAAAAAGTCGACGATCGTCGTGATGATCGGCGAGGCCATGACGGCCGGGTCGAAGCCGATCTTTTTGGCGAGCAGCGGCAGCGTCGAGCCGACGAGCTTCGCCATGAAGACGGTCAGCGCCATCGAAATGCAAACCACAAGGGCGACCGTGGTCGTGACGCTCTCGTTGTGCATCAGCAGATGGTCGACGAGCATGACCTTCGCGAAGCAGGCCGCCGCCAGACAAACGCCGCAGAGCACCGCGACGCGGATCTCCTTCCACACGACGCGGAACAAATCGCGGAACTCGATCTCGTTGAGGCTGATGCCGCGGATGATGGAGACGCACGCCTGCGAACCGGCGTTGCCGCCGGTGTCCATCAGCATCGGGATGAATGCCGTCAGGCAGGGGAGCACGCCGAGCGCCGTCTCAAAGTGGGAGATGACAAGTCCCGTCAGCGTCGCGGAGATCATCAGCAGCAGCAGCCATGGGATGCGGTTTTTCCAGATCTCCACGGGCGTGGAGCGCATGTACGGATGCTCGGACGGGAGCATAGCCGCCATTTTTTCCATATCCTCGGTGGCCTCGTCTTCCATGACGTCCCACGCATCGTCGAACGTGACGATGCCGACGAGCCGGTTTTCCGTGTCGACCACCGGGAGAGCCAGAAAGTCATATTTTGAGAACATCTGCGCGACGACCTCCTGATCGTCGGTGGTGTTCACGGTGATGACGTGCTCCTGCATGATGTCCTCGATGAGCGTGTCGTCATCCTCACAGAGCAGCAGCGTCTTGACCGTGACCATGCCGATCAGCTTATGGCCGCGCGTGACATAGCAGGTGTAGATCGTCTCCTTGTCGATGCCCGTGCGGCGGATGCGCAAAATCGCCTCGCCGACGGTCATGTTCGGGCGCAGGGAGACATATTCGGTCGTCATGATCGAGCCGGCCGAATCCTCCGGATAGCGCAGGATCTCATTGATCTGCTTGCGCATCTCCGGCTCCGCCTGGCTCAAAATCCGCTGGACGACGTTGGCCGGCATTTCTTCGACGATGTCGACGGCGTCGTCGACGTACAGCTCGTCGATGACCTCCTTCAGCTCCGAGTCCGAGAAGCCGCGGATCAGCAGCTCCTGCGCCTCCGGCTCCATCTCGACGAACGTCTCCGCCGCCAGCTCCTTCGGCAGCAGCCGGAACAGCAGCGGCAGCCGCGCCTCGTTCAGCTCGTCGAACACGGCGGCGATGTCCGCCGGGTTCATCGTGCAGAGAATGTCCCGCAGCGAATGATATTTCTTATCATCCAGCAGCTGGATCAGGGCTTTTTCAACGGAAAAATTGTATTCTGCCATGGTCTTTCCTCCTAATTCAGAATGTGGCGGGTTCCGCCCGCCGGGTTAGGAAGTAAAGACACTCTTCAGGCACATCGGGAAGTTCAGGATCTGGCGGAAGGCCAGAACCTTATAAGAGGGTCATGGCGCACGAAGGCGGCTTGGACCCGCGCGAACTTCGGCCTGCAGATGTGCCGCTACTACTTCCTGCGTCCATGATGCTCCCTCCTTTGTCTGTCAAGTTGCGGACCTGTGATGGACACACAAGCCCACTCTTTATAATAAAGGGGAAAAAGCGGTTTGTCAATCGCAAAATCAGGCGAAATGGGTGGAAATTCGCCGCGGCTTGTGTTATGATACAGAAAACGACAAACGAAAGAAAAGGGAAAGAGGATCATGACGGAACGGCTTTATTACGAAGATGCGCACATGCGGACGTTCACGGCCCGCGTGGCCTCCTGCGCGCCGGGCAAACACGGCTTCGACGTCGTGCTTGACCGGACATGCTTTTACCCCGAAGGCGGCGGACAGGCGGGCGATACCGGTCTGCTCGGCGGCGTCCGCGTGACGGACACGCACGAACGGGACGGCGAGGTCGTCCACTACTGCGGATCGCCGCTGGAAGTCGGTGCAGAGGTCGCAGGCGAGATCGACTGGGACGCACGGTTTGAGCGGATGCAGCTCCATTCCGGCGAGCATATTTTAAGCGGCCTGGCCCACAAGCACTTCGGCTATGAAAATGTCGGCTTCCACATGGGCGCAGACTTCGTAACGATTGATTTCAATGGTATGCTGGACGACGCGCAGCTGGCGATGCTAGAGCGCGAGGCAAATGAAGCCGTCTGGCAGGATCTTCCGGTCGAGGTCACATATCCCTCGCCGGAGGAACTGAAAACGATCCCGTACCGCAGCAAGAAGGAGCTGACCGGTCAGGTCCGCATCGTGACCATCCCCGGCTACGATATCTGCGCCTGCTGCGGGACGCACGTCTCCCGCACCGGCGAGATCGGCCCGATCCGCATCTTCTCCTGCGTCAAATTTCATGACGGCGTCCGTCTTGAAATTCTCTGTGGCCGCAGGGCCTACGAGTACGTCGGCCGCCTGATCGCCGAAAACCGCAAAAACTCCGCGCTCCTCTCCGCAAAACCCGCCGAGACGAGCGCCGCTGTCCAGCGCACGCTGGACGAGCTGGCCGCGCAGAAGCTCCGCGCCGGCCAGCTCGAGACAAAACTTTTCGCCCGGATGGCCGAGGCCCTGCCGAAGGACGGCGACGCGCTGCTCTTTGAAGAGGGGCTGACGCCAGACGGCGTCCGCCGGCTGGCCGACGCCGTGATGCAGGGGCGGTCTGGCCGGGCGGCAGTCTTTGCGGGGACGGATGCGGGCGGCTACGCATACGCCATCGGGCAGGTGAGCGGGGATCTGCGCGGCCTGACGCGGGAGCTGAACGCATGCCTGAACGGGCGCGGCGGCGGCAAGCCCGGCTTCGTACAGGGCAATGTGCGCGCAAAACGCGCCGAAATTGAGGCATTTTGGAGGGAAAAGGCATGATCCAGGATATTTTTCCGCATGTATATCACAATGAAATGAAATGGAAAATTCCGGATCAAGAGGATTTCGTTCTTTGCTACGGTAAAGAACATATATTATATTGTAAGGCGGCGGACGACCGGATCGATCTGCCGCGCGTGGCGGATCTTCCGGCGCTGCGCGAGCAGCTGCAATATCTGTTTTCCATTGACGAGCGGGCCTACTATCTGGCCGAGAGCGAGGCTGCGCCGGGCGAGGGCTGGGAAGCGCTGCCGACCGGGAAGCTCCGCAGTTTCCCGCGCAGGACGCGCATCTTTGCGGCGGCTGCGGGCGAGAGCCTCTACCGCTGGTATTCCAGCCAGCGGTTCTGCGGCCGCTGCGGCGCACGGATGGGAAAAAGCAAGGTCGAGCGGGCGATGGTCTGCCCGGCGTGCGGCAACACGGTCTATCCGAAGATCTGCCCGGCGGTCATCGTCGCGGTGCATGACGGCGAGCGCCTGCTTCTCACGCGCTACAAGGACCGGCCCATCAAGCATTATGCCCTTGTTGCGGGCTTCAATGAGATCGGCGAATCCATCGAGGAGACGGTACACCGCGAAGTGCTCGAGGAGACAGGCGTGCGCGTAAAGAATCTGAAATTCTACAAATCACAGCCGTGGGTGTTCACGGAGACGCTGCTGTTCGGCTTCTATGCCGAGCTGGACGGCGATGACCATCTCACCGTGCAGGAGGACGAGCTGTCTGAGGCCGTGTGGGTCGACCGGCACGACGTCCCGGAGGACACGACCGGCTTCAGCCTGACGGCGGAGATGATCGAGCAGTTCCGCATTGGGGCGGTAAAATAAATCTCTGTCCCCACTTTTCTTTTTGCCAAAAATCGTGTAGAATATCCAAAAACCACAGGAGGACAGCCCATGGACGAGGAAAAGAAAGATCTGCCGGTCGTCGGTGCAGACGGCGTACAGGAGCCGGTCGATCCGGAGGCCGAACAGCGGAAAGCGGAACAGGAAGAGCGCGAGAAAAAGCAGAAGCAGAAGCAGGATCGCAGCCGGCGCACCGTGATCTACGGAATGGGCGGCGCATATCTGATCTATCTGGCGGTGCAGATGATCCGCGACCTGATCAAACAGACGCCCGCGGACTGGGGCGGGACGGAGATTGCGGCGCTGGTGGCATCGGTGGTGTTCATCGCGGCGGGTGTGCTGATGATCGTGCGCATCGCACTCTGGTTCAAGCAGGATATGGACGAAAAGAAGAACCATACGACGGACGGGGAGAACTGAAATGGATTCAACAATGTTGCTGATGGATGTGATTTCGGCGGCATGCGCGGCTTACTGCGCGTATACGTGGGTGCGGCTGCTGCGGGAGCGGAAGCTGTTCAAAAACGAGCTGCTGCTGGGCAAGGACAAAAAGCCGGAGGATTGCCTCGACGAGGATGGCTATGTCTCGTTCGTGCTGCCGCGGCTGGGCGTGCTGACGGTGATCCTGGTGATCTACGCGGCGTTCAATCTCTACTGCGATCTGTCGGGGAACGAGCTTTTGCCGTATCCGCTGGGCTTCATCCCACTGGCGGCGGTGCTCGCGGTGCTGATCTGGTACCTCGTCTCGACGGTCAAGGCCAATAAACGATTCTTCTGAGAGATCGACCCGCCCCGGTATGCACTGCATACCGGGGCGTTTTTTGTTTATGGTATCTCACTGTAGGGGCCGATGCCCTCATCGGCCCTCATCCCGCCGCAGCGGAAAAGCCCCCTCTTGGTAGAGGGGGCTTTTTATGCGGAGCGGGACTCATTTGACGCAGACATCGATGTCGCCGCTGACGGTATGCAGGACGCACGGCGCGCCGGAGCCGGAGCGCGGCACATCGATCTCACCGCTGACCGAGCTGGCCGAGACGGCGCGCGGCACGGAGAAGCGCCCATCAATGTCGCCGCTGGCCGTGCGGATGTCGAGCGCGGTTTCGTCGCAGTCCGCAAACTCGACATCGCCGCTGCTCGTTCGGACGGTCACGGACGAAGCGCCGCAGCCGGACAGCTCGACATCGCCGCTCGCGGTCTCCAGCTGCATCCGCTCCGGCGCGGCATGCTTCACTTCGATGTCACCGCTGGCCGTATGGATGCGCAGCTCGCTCTGGACGGCGGCGCGGAACTCGACATCGCCGCTGGCGCTGCGGAGCACGGCACGGTCAAAGGACAGGCCGCCGAAAACCTCGATCTCGCCGGAGCGGGTCTCTGCCCGGAGCAGCCGGTATGTGTGCGCCGGGAGATAGACGCGCAGCGCATTGTCCCGCATTGGGACGTCGAGCAGCTGGCGGCCGCCGATGCTGAGGTCGAGCGTCAGGCCGACACGATGGCGGCGCAGCTCCTGAATGTGGAGCACTCCGCCCGCCACGGAGGCGGCGCAGCGCTGCGCCTCCTGAAACTCCACGCGGCAAACGCCATCCTCCGACGGCCAAAGCTCCACATCGGCGCAGGCTGCGTGGATCTCGACTGCGTCGAACGGATCGGTAAACAGCAGGAAGCTGCCGGCGGGTTCGATCCGCTTGGGCTGGGCACACAGGCGCGTTTCTGCGTGCGGCGTCTCGGCGAGGAGCTGTGCCGCAGCTTCCTCTACGGGACCTGCCGCTGCGACAGCGTCCGCCTCGCAGAGTCCCTCTTCCATGCGGTCGTCGATGATCTCTTCGTAATAGGCGAGCGAGGCTACGCGATCCTGCGCGGAGAGCGCGGACAGCTTTTCTTCCAATGCCTTCAAAAATTCAGCTTTCGTCATGTTCAGTCCCCTCCGTTGACAGAATGAATTGGTAGATGTTCACGATCTGCTCCCATTCGGTTTTGAATTGCTCGATGCGCGCGAGGCCCTGCGGCGTGAGATGATAGTATTTGCGCAGACGGCCGTTGTGTTCCGCTGTGCGCACGGTGAGCATCTCCGCCGTCTCCAGCCGCCGCAGGATGGGGTAGAGCGTCGATTCCGACAGGGCCACATAGGGCCGCAGATCCTTCAGGATCTGATAGCCGTAGGAGTCCTCCTTCCGGATCGCGGCCAGCACGCAGACGTCGAGCATGCCGCGTTTGAGTTGTCCGTCCATAGCATACCTCCTGTTGCTATATACTATATTACGCGTATTATCATTTGTCAAGCAGTATTTTTTCGCGCTGGGACTGTGGTTTTTCTTGTAAAATGAGAACGTTTGTGGTATACTTTCCTCGATTGACTTGAGTTTTTTGGAGGAATCAACGTGCCGACATAAGAAAAGGCGTCAAACGGATCCAAACAAACATCGATTAGGAGGAAACAGATTTGGCTGCCTTAAAAGAAGAGATCTCCCGGCGGAGGACGTTTGCGATCATCTCGCACCCGGACGCCGGTAAAACCACATTGACAGAAAAATTTCTGCTCTACGGCGGGGCCATCGCGCAGGCGGGCGCGGTCAAGGGCAAGAAAAATTCCCGTGCCGCCGTATCCGACTGGATGGAGATCGAGAAGCAAAGAGGCATCTCGGTCACATCGTCCGTCATGCAGTTTCAGTATGAAGGCTTCTGCATCAACATTCTGGACACCCCCGGCCATCAGGACTTTTCCGAGGATACCTACCGTACGCTCATGGCGGCAGACTCCGCCGTCATGGTCATTGACGGCGCGAAAGGCGTCGAGCCGCAGACCAGAAAACTCTTTAAGGTCTGTGCCATGCGCCATATCCCGATCTTTACCTTTATCAACAAAATGGACCGCGAGGCCCGCGACCCGTTTGAACTGCTGGACGAGTTGGAAAACGAACTCGGCATCGAGACGTATGCCTGCAACTGGCCCATGGGCTCCGGCCGGGAGTTTCAGGGCGTATACGACCGCCGTTCCAGCCAGCTGATCTTCTTCTCCGGCGTGTCCGGCAAGAACCGCGCGGACAAGATGGAGATCGATCTGTATGACCCGCAGGTCGCGGAACTCATCGGCGAACGCCGCCACCAGCAGCTGATCGACGATGTAGAACTGCTCGGTGCAGGCCGGGAGTTTGATCTTGACGAGGTTCGTGCGGGCCGCCTCTCCCCTGTGTTCTTTGGCTCGGCACTGACGAACTTTGGCGTGGAACCGTTTCTGGAAGAATTTCTGCGTATGACGCCGAGCCCGCTGCCGCGCGAAGCCGACTGCGGCGTGATCGACACGTTCAGCCCGGACTTTTCCGCGTTTGTGTTCAAAATTCAGGCAAACATGAACAAGGCCCACCGCGACCGTCTGGCCTTCATGCGTATCTGCTCCGGCCAGTTCCAGCGCGACGCAGAATATTATCATGTCCAGAGCGGCAAAAAAATGCGCCTGTCGCAGCCGCAGCAGCTTATGGCCTCCGAACGCGAGATCGTAGATGAGGCTTACGCAGGCGATATCATTGGCGTGTTCGACCCCGGCATTTTCTCTATTGGCGACACCATCACCGTGCCGGGCAAAAAGTTCAAATTCGGCGGCATCCCGACCTTTGCGCCGGAGCATTTCGCGCGCGTCAGCGCCAAGGATTCCATGAAGCGCAAGCAGTTCCTCAAGGGAACCGAGCAGATCGCGCAGGAGGGCGCGATTCAGATCTTCAAGGTGCCGAATTCCGGCATGGAGGAGGTCATCGTCGGCGTCGTCGGTACCCTGCAGTTTGACGTTTTCCAGTACCGCATGAAGGCCGAATACGGCGTTGATCTGCGCATGCAGCAGCTGCCGTATGAGCAGCTGCGGTTCATCACGAAAGCGCCGGTCCCGGATCTCAAGGATCTGTACCTGTCCACCGACGCAGAACTTCTGGAGGACTACCGCGGCCGGAGCCTGCTGGTCTTTGCCTCGCAGTGGTCGATCAACTTCATTCTCAAGCGCAACCCCGGTCTTGAATTGTCGGAAACGGCGCAGTAAGCGCAGGTTCAGGCTGCAAAGGCTCCCCTCTCCTATTTAGGCGGGGGAGCCTTATTTGTTTATCCAAAAAATTTTATGCCGGATTTCCGGTGTCTGTGTAGGGGCGGACGACTCTGTCCGCCCGCACAGGATGCAGCGCTTCCTTGCAGGTATCTATGGCGAAATTGTATGCACCTGCCACTTTGAATGTAGGGGCCGATGTGGGCATCGGCCCCTACAACTACGCGGGCAACTGCATACGAATGCGCCGGAGATTTCTATAAAAACAGCTGCATCCCGCCGGGTGGACGGAGCCATCCGCCCCTACCAGCTGCGCCTGATTTTGGCCGTGGGCGCCTTACGTCTGTGGAATCTCCCCAAACACCCTGCGCACGCCGAGGCTGCGCAGGAGGTTCAGCTTTTTTCGGCACGTTTCTTCCGTGTCGAACAGCAGAACGCGTGCGTCACCCGCCTCGTCCCGAAAAAAGCAGTAGCAGCAGGCAAGATCTTCAGAGAAGTGCGGTGGATACCGCGCGACCAGTGCGTCCGCTGCGGCTTTGTCAAGCGGCATTCCGACACCAGAGAGACAGGGAACGGGAAACAGCATACGGATGGGCGCAAGATACACCCAAAGTCGGCTGCCCCAGACCGGGAGCAGTCCGCGCAGGTATCCTTCCAGACTGCCGCCGGAAACTTGCGTGTCGCACCAGACGGCAGGGGCATCTGGCACTGCTGTTTGAACAGGCTGCAACAGCCGTGCGTCGCGGCAGCCCGGCGTTTCGCAAAACAGATAACCGCCTCCAAAGTCCGCTGGCGGCACAGAACCCGGCGCGAGCAGGTACAGTTCCGCGGCGGGCTCCTTTTTCTCTTCATCAAAGCCCGTAATGCTGCATTCAGTAGGCGAACCGGGCGGAAATGGATACAGAATCATGGACAAGCCGCCTTTCCTGTGATATAATGCTATGTATAAAACTATGAGATTGCAGGAAAAGCTATGCCGTTTTCGTTTTTGCCCCGCATGATCTATCCGCATCTGACCGACGTGCGTGCAGAAGACCTGACCGCGCGCGGTATCTCGTTTCTGATGCTGGATTTTGATAATACCATCGTCCCCTATACGACAAGCAAACCGACGCTGGAAATGGCCGCATGGCTCAAAGCCATGCAGGCATCCGGAATTGGGCTGTGCGTCGTGTCGAACAGCAGGAAGCCCCGCGTCGTGGAATTCTGCAAACAATACGGGCTGGACTGCATCACGCATGCAAAAAAGCCCTTTTCGCGCGGCATCCGTGCGTGCCTGACGCGCTTCTCGCTGGAACCGGCCCGCTGCGCGCTCGTCGGCGATCAGATCTATACGGACGTGCTGGGTGCGAACTGCGCGGGGGTGCAGTCGGTTCTGATTTCTGCGATTCATAATCATACCATATGGCTGAAGCTTCGGCATGTTGCCGAACTTCCCTTTATTGCAATCGGAAAATGGAGGATTCAACATGAAAAACATTGAAAAGTATCAGAACCTCATCTCGAAGGGTGAGGTTGACGCGCTGCTGCTGACCTCGAAGCACAACCGGCAGTATGCCGCGGAATACTGCATCGCAGAGGGCGTCGCCGTGATCTGCAAAACACAGAGTTATTACTTCACCGACTTCCGCTATATCGAGTCGGCACAGAAAAACCTGCCGGGCTTTGCCGTGAAGATGGTCGATACGGAGCACCCGTACACAAAGCTGATCAACGAGGCCATCTCCGACAACACTGTCAAGACCATCGGCTTTGAGGACGATACGCTGACCGTAGAGGAGTATACGCTCTACAACACGAAGCTGAACGCCGTCCTGCATCCCTACGCCGCAGAGATCAATGCCCCGCGTGCAAGCAAGGAGCCGTGGGAGATCGAATATATGAAAAAGGCGCAGGAGATCACCGACCGCACGTTCGACGATCTGCTGAACGTCATCCATCCGGGCATGACGGAAAAGGAGTTGTGCGCGGAACTCATCTACCGGCTCTATAAATACGGCTCCGAGGGCCCGTCGTTCGACCCCATCACCGTTTCCGGTCCCAACACCAGCCTGCCGCACGGCGTCCCGTCCGAGCGTGTTCTGCAGTACGGCGACTTCGTCACCATGGACTTCGGCTGCCTGTACCATGGCTACTGCTCCGATATGACCCGCACGATCGCGTTGGGCTATGTGTCCGAGAAGATGGACAAGGTCTACCATACCGTGCTTGAAGCGCAGCTGGCGGGCATCGCCGCGACAAAGGCAGGCGTCACCGGCAAGGAGATGGACGCAGCCGCACGGAATGTGATCAACGCCGCAGGCTTTGAGGGTCTGTTCGGCCATAGCTACGGCCACAGTCTCGGCCTTCTCATCCACGAGGGCCCGTATGCCAATATGCGCAATGACAAGCCCATGCCCGCTGGCGCGGTCGTATCGGCGGAGCCGGGCATCTATATTCCGGACGAATTCGGCGTGCGCATCGAAGACGTGACGGTGCTCACCGAAACCGGCTGTGAAATTCTGACGAAGAGCCCGAAGAATTTGATTATTTTATAAAATATCTTGAAAAGCCGAGCAAAATAGTGTAAAATCAAAACGCTATTTTATTTGTTGGTGTATTCTACACGTTTGGAGGAATATTTTTATGGCTACTATTACCGCTGGCGATTTCAGAAACGGTAAAACATTCGAGATGGACGGCAAGATTATGCAGGTCGTGGAATTCCAGCACGTCAAGCCCGGCAAGGGCGCTGCATTCGTCCGCACGAAGATGAAGAACGTCGTGACCGGCGCCGTGACCGAGACCTCTTTCAACCCGACTGCAAAGTTTGAAGAGGCTTTCATTGAGCGCAAGGATTATGAGTACAGCTACAACGACGGCGATCTGTACTACTTCATGGATCAGGAGACGTATGACATGGTCCCCGTCAGCAAGGACATGCTCGACGACTCCTTCAAGTTCATCAAGGAAAACACACCGGTCAAGCTTCTGAGTTACAAGGGCAACGTCTTCAGCGTCGAAACGCCGAACTTCGTCGAACTGACTGTTATCAAGGCTGATCCGGGCGTCAAGGGCGACACCGCCACCAACGTCACCAAGCCTGCTACCGTTGAGACAGGCGCGGAGATCAAGGTTCCCCTGTTCATCAACGAGGGCGAAAAGATCCAGATCGACACCCGCACGGGCGAATATCTGGGCCGAGTCAAGGGTTAATCCAAACGTCAGCGAAAGGCAAACCGCCGGAAAGGAGATTTTACGATGACGCTTTCTGAAAAATCCGCATATCTCAAGGGCCTGATGGAGGGCATGAAGCTCGACACCGAAACCAACGAGGGCAAGCTGATCTCCGAGATCATCAGCATGCTTCAGGACGTGGCTGAGAATGTTTCCGATCTGGAAGAAGTCGTGGACTGCATTTCCGATGAACTCGACTGCATCGAAGAGGATCTCGACAACATCGACGATTACCTGATGGACGACGATGATGACGAGTATGACGATGATTACGACGAGGATGATGACTACGAAGACGCCGACGAGGACGACGATCAGGACGGGTACGACTTCGGCAGCGAAACGCTCTACGAGGTCAAGTGCCCGACCTGCGGAGAAGTGATCACCATCGACGAGGAAATGCTCGACGAGGGCGCAACGACCTGCCCGAACTGCGGCGAAGAGTTGGAGTTCGACATGGAAGACGAAGAGCCTGAAGAGGATCAGTAAATCAGAATATAAAATGCTGCCCGCCAGACGGACGCGGCGGCAAAATAGCGGGTGCCCGGTGTAAAACCGGGTACCTGCATTTTTTATCTGCCAGCGGCGGCGTGAAGATCCGGATTAGAAGAACATGCAGAAAACACTTGACGGGAGAGGTTAGATATGTTAAACTATCAAGCGGTTAGAGGCGACTAACCAAATTCTCACAAACCGGGAGGCTGCGGCATGGCTGACGAGCAGAGAACTCTGACGCCGTCTGCAATCAAATATCTGCTGGCGCTGCTGGATCTCTGCCAGAATGACGCCGGCGCGCGGTGCATGGACATCGCGGAGCAGCTGCGCGTGAAAAAGCCGAGCGTCCATTCGATGATCGAAAACCTGTGCGCAGCAGGACTTGCAGAAAAGAAAAAATACGGCACAGTGTTTTTAACACCGGAGGGACGGACGCAGGCGGAGCGCTATGCAGCCTGCTGTTCGCTCCTGCGCGGCCGCATGCAGCAGACGCTGGGATTGAACGAAGCGGACGCGCGCAGCGCGGCCTGCGCGGTGCTTGCGCAGCTGCCGGATGCGCTGCCGCAGATCATGGAGCGGCTGAGCCGCGAGGAATAAAGGAGACATCAGAATGGAACTTCTTACATCTGTACTGGTCGCCGGAGGAGTCTGCGCCTGCATCGGCGCGGTCAAGGCTGTCTGCCGCAGGATCGTCAGGAACGGCCTCGACGGAACGAACCGCCGTTAAATGCGGGGAGTTGTCAGCGCGAAGCAGACTGAGGGGGCAAGCGGCAGGCAGTGTGTACCTTAGCATCTGGCGGGGACACTTGTGCCTTTATAACAACCGAAAACAGGACTTGCCTGAACCTGTACCCGCAGCATGTGCCAACCGCAGTTCACCGCTCCTTTTCTCCCCTATCTTCTCCGACAAGGCGGAAAAAGATAGGGCTGCCGGAAGCACGATAGCCCCACATAGGTAATCACAAAAAAACCGCCCTTCCGGGCGGTTTTTCATCTTATATTTCCTGCCGGCCCTCCAGCGCACGCAGAAGCGTCACCTCGTCGGCGTATTCCAGCTGGCTGCCTACCGGGATGCCGTAGGCCAGACGCGTGACCTTTACGCCCATCGGACGCAGCAGACGCGACAGATACATGGCCGTGGCCTCGCCCTCGGTATCCGGGTTCGTGGCCATGATGACTTCGCGCACAGCCCCGTCTGATACACGGGCCAGCAGTTCCCGGATGCGCAGATCATCCGGCCCGACGTGGCTCAGGGGCGAAATGACGCCATGCAGCACATGGTACACGCCGTGGTATTCCCGTGCCCGCTCCATGGCGATCACATCCTTTGGCTCCGCCACAACGCAGATAAGGCCGTGATCACGCTCGGGGTCAGCGCAGATCGCACACAGTTCCTGATCGGTCAGGTTCTGGCAGACCGGGCAGAGACGGACGCTGTCCTTCGCGTCCAGAATGGCCTGCGCAAAGCTCTGCGCCTCGTCCTTCGGCAGCGACAACACATAAAATGCCAGACGCTGCGCCGACTTCATACCGATGCCGGGCAGACGCGCAAATTGTTCGGTCAGCCGCTCGAGTGCGGCGGGGAACGCGCGCATTAGAACAGGCCGCCTAAATTCAGGCCGCCCGTCAGCTTGGCCATGTTCGCAGACTGGTCAGCCTCGGCCTTGCGCATGGCCTCGTTGACCGCCGCGACGATCATATCCTGCAGCATTTCGACATCATCCGGATCGACTGCCTCGGGGTCGATGGTGATAGACTTGAGTTCGCGGTTGCCGCCACATACGGCTGTGATCACACCGCCGCCCGCCGTTGCTTCATATTCCTTTGCCTGCAGTTCCTCCTGCATCTTCATGAGGTTCTCCTGCATTTTCTGGGCCTGCTTCATCATCTGCATCTGATTCATGCCGCCCATCGGCATCCCGCCGCGATATCCGCCTTTTGCCATGTTTGTTCTCCTTCTATCGTAAATAAATTATTTGATCGTAAAAATGTCGCTGTGCTGCTGTCCGAACTGAACAAGCGCATCCATCGGGTCGTCTCCCAGCCGTGAAAGCCGGTTTTTGAGTGCAAAGCGCACCGAAACCGGTTTTCCCAATATTGCCGACGCCTTTTCCCGGACAAGTGCCTCCGTATCAGGCGTTTTTTTAACCAGATCCAGCACAAAATCTGAATCCGCCGCCATGATAAGCACTTCTCCCTGCAAAACAGGGTGGATTGGGCCGTTCACAGCAAAAAAACCGCTGATCTTAGCAGGAAGCGCCGCGCGCAGCTTTTCAGACAGCGCAGGCCAGAAGCCTGCGGGTGTCTCGGGCTGCGGTGCAGCAGGCGGCTGCACCTGCTTCTGTGGGGACAAAGGTTCCACACTTCCGCGTTCTGGATCGTCAGCATCGTCCGGGAAGGGCGGTCGGTCGTCGTCAAAATCCGCTTCGCTGCCGCTGGTTTTCGGTGCACTTTTTACCAGAGCACCGGAGGCCAGCTGCTCCTCCACGCGCGAAATGCGCGCATCGAGCGCCTGCGCATCCAGCCGCAAAGACGGCTCGCACAGCTGCATCAGAAGCAGTTCCGCCGCCACACGGACATCCGTATTCTTGCCGAACGAGGCGCGGGTCTTCTGCGTCTCGGTCAGCACGCGCATCAACTCGCCTGGAGAGAAGACCGTTTGCAGCGCCAGCGCCTGCTGCTCCGTTGCAATGCCGGAGAGCATGGAAAGCCCGCTCTTCGGGGCCGTGCGCAGCACGAGAAGGTCGCGGCAGAGCGCACACATCTCGCCCAGCAGAGCGCCCACGTCCTTTCCCGCAGAATAAAGCACAGAAAAAATTGTCAGCGCCTTTGCTGTGTCCTGTTCCGCAATGGCCTGCATCAACTCCGCTGTGCGTTTTTCGCCCGCGAGGCCGAGAGACGCATAGACGCTTTCGAGCGTCACGGGACCGTTTGCCGCCGACGCGCACTGGTCGAGCAGGCTCACGCCGTCGCGCATGCCGCCGTCAGCCAGCCGGGCCAGCAGATTCACAGCCTCAGGCTCAATTTCGATATGCTCCTGATAGGCGATGAAGTTCAGCCGGGAGGCAATTTCATCGGGCCGCAGACGCTTGAACGCAAACCGCTGGCAGCGGGACAAAATCGTCGCGGG
>ENA-UESC01001327-UESC01001327.1-human-gut-metagenome-genome-assembly--contig:-NODE-1327-length-19085-cov-7.996212_pt1 | contig 19085 bp, 9 predicted proteins | sample MGYA00242998_ERZ507999 | MGnify/ENA primary metagenome ERZ507999 (study PRJEB26167, sample SAMN06115465) | human gut metagenome | host: Homo sapiens | place: China:Hubei | collected 2016-04-27 | study... | reverse complement strand
CTTCAACTGCCCCAGCATTTTCAACGATTCCCACATTCTTCCCGTTTACGGAAACCAGATATCCATTATCTGTGTCCCCATACCTAGGGGAGTCCGTGTGTGTCTGAAATGTAATTTTTAAGGATGATGCTGCAGCCGGAACGAGAACAGAATAATCCGTTTCAGTACGAGAAAAACCAGTACCACCGCTGCGATTCATAAGAACTTGTCCACCTTGAACGCTCACGCTCATATTTTTCAAACTCAGCGTCCGCTCAAGGCAAATCATATAGTCTGTGTAATATGTTACATCTACGCTTTTGTCTAAGTAAGACACTCTGAATGTAAGCACATTACTATAAGCACTGCCAGTGAGAAGGGCCTGCATAAGATTTGTACCTGTCAGTTTACTCGGAATCACAACTGATACGGTAGCTGAACCTCCACTTGCGCTGCTTTGTCTGGGGTATACGGCGTTGCAGCTTCCACGTGCGACTGTTACCCATGCGTAGACTGCGCTGGAATAATCCGGAACATTCACTGTGTATGTATGAGTGCTCTTTGAGAACGATGCTTCTGGGAAAAGATTTCCCTTGCTACCCGTGTTTTCACTGTTTCCGAGTGCCAATGAAGTCAGCCAATCTCCTTGTACGACCGATACCTCAATGACCTCGTTGCTGCCAAGCGTAAAGGATTTTCGCGCGTGGTAATAAGTACCTTGCGTCGCAACATACGAGTAATTGTCGCCCGGCACGAGCGTGTAGAGATAATTGACCGTGCCGCTGGCGCCAGTCGTTTTTGTATAGGCCAGTTCTTCGCCGTTCTTATTCACGACCGTCAGCGTCACATCGCTGGCAGTCTTGAATGTGACCTTCTTTCCTTGGCCCGGTTGGATCGTCAATGTATAGGTCGTCGTGTAGTTTCCGGAGGAAACTGCAATCATAACCGTCGTTTCGCCGGAGATCGTCACGGTCGCGCTGCCGTCTGCGGCCAGCTCGTTTCCGTTGACCGTGATAGAAGACCCGGAGACTGTGGCGGTTGGATAAATTTTCAGTTTCTGTTCGGAATCGAGGATCTTATAGGTATATTCCGTCTTGGTGCTGGAGAAGCTCTCTGTCGCCGCCTGCGCCGTATCTGCGGCGTTGGTCACGCGCAGGCTGCCGAGCGTCGGCATGCGGTCGAGCCGAAGCGTCAGATCGACGCTCTGCGTATAGTTGTCTGAACCGGCTTTGCTGGCCCGGAGAATGACCGTATTGCCAGCCGCGCCGCGGGAGAGCGCATTGTCAATGCTGGTCGCTTTAGACTCAGCCGGAATATCCTTATCTCTGGCTGCACCGCTTATGTCCGTGTAAACGGCCTTGACCGCTGCTCCTGTGGTGTTCAACTTGAAATATGGATACAGCCGTCCGGTGAAGCTGTCCGGCACCTGCACGGTTGCAGTATGGTCTGTCAGCGTATACGCATAGCGGTTTGCATCGAACTCCGCGTCGTAGCCGCTGGAAATCTGCAGGCTGCTCTCATTGAACCAGTCTCCGGTGGGCAGGCTGGCATTTACCGTCATTGCTCCACTGACCGTGATCTTGCCGGAAACCATGCGGTTGCCCTGCCGGACATAGAAGGTATAGCCGTCTGCCGGAAGCTGGAGCGTACCGGTATGGTTGGCATCCGCAAACTGCTTACCATAGTCATTGGTTGCAGAAACGGTATAGCTGCTGCCGGAATAACCGGAGAAGGTCACGGTGTATTGGGTATTCTGCCCGGCTTTATAGGCGTTGATCTTCGCCGTGATCGCAGCTGCATAGCTCTGTGCGCTCTCACTGGTAACGCCCAAATAGCCACTGACTGCTGCCTGGTATTCGTCTGCTGCGGCGTTCTGCACATCGGCAGCTTCTTCCAGATAGTCCGCCATGACCTGCATCAAGGTTTGCAGGCCGGAGGACGGTGTGCTGTTCGAGGCTTCACTAAATCTGAAATGCGTCACAGTATTGGCAGCGCTGTCAATGGAAACGCCATCCGGCGTACTGCCATAGGTATAGTTGCCGTTGACGCCCTCAATCGCCGTAATAAACTGATTGCTGCCATTCGTTGTAAAGCTGTATTTGCTGGCGTTCAGCGCCTGCCGGATAGTCTGCCCATCCGTAAAGGCGATCCGCATCGGCGCAATGAGCAGCTTATTTTCCGTTTCGGCGGAAAAATAGAAATATCCGCTTGCATTGACCGCCTGCGTGGAAATTTCGGCTTCTTCCGTGACGATCTCCTCCGCAGGCACGGCGTCTGCGGCTTCCTCCGCTTCGACCGGCTCTGCGTCCGCTGCCAGCACGCTGAGCGGCAGGCAGGACAGGAGCATCGCCAGCAGGAGCAATGCGGCGGTCATTCGTTTCAGTTTCATAGGGTTACCTCCCGTCAGTAGAGACAATTCAGCCATTTCAGCCGCAGCTTGCGAAGCGGCTTGCAGCGTGTTTTCAGGTTTTCCATCGTCGTGTCGTGGAACGCCCGCATTTCTGTGAGCTGCTCCGGTGAGATCGCACGGCTGGAAAACAGCGCCTGTGCGTTATACATGGTCATATCGTGCAGCTTCGCGGCGTACTCCTCTCCAAGCTGCTCCTTTGCCGTTTCACAGAGCTCCAGCATGGAACCTGTGCCGCGCTTGAAGCCCATTGCTGCCAGCAGTGCCGCGCAGTCTGTAAACAGGCAGGCGGCTGCGGCGGACTGGTCTTCCTGCGTGAATGCTTCGTTTCGCTTTTTGAGGATGACCTCGTGACGGATGATGATAGCCGCAAGCAGCAGAAGCAGCAGTGCGGCAACAAGGATGATCCAAAACGCGGGCTTGTGGAGAAGTCCTGTCCGCTGGCCGCCGTCCGGGGTGTTGTCCTCCGAGTTGTCCGGCTCTGCATCGTCCTGCTCCAGCTCCTGACCCTCTGTTACGCGCGGGCCGTCGCCGTTGCCTTCCTTGCCTGCGCCGACCGGCTTGATGCCGCTCTCGGTCTGCTCGGCGGAGAGGTCTTCAAGGCCCGGTGTCAGCGCCAGCGGCAGCCAGCCCACGCCGTCCTGAAACACCTCGACCCATGCGCCCGCGGCGCTTGCGTCCACGCTCGTCGGCTCGTTTTCTGCGGCCTTGACCGTATATCCCTCGACATAGCGGGCAGGGATGCCGTAATACCGCAGCGCCAAGGCCGCGACGGTCGCGTATTGATACGTTGTGCCGTCCACCGTGTCGGTCAGCGGCAGCGCAATATTGCCGCTTCCGTCAAAGCACAATTCCAGAAACGCCAGCGCCGCCGTCTGCGCCTGCTCTTTCGTCAGGCTGTTTTCCGGGCCGTAGCTTTCGCAGCATTGATCCAGCACCGCGCCGAGCTGCGCGCGGAATTCTGCGGGAACGGACAGCGCGTAGGAATACACAAACTCGCGGTACGCGCTTTCCATCTGTAAGTACGATTTCACGCCGTCCGATGTGTCATTCTGCAAAAAGTCCAGCAGCTCCGGCAGCAGGGTCTGTGCGTCCGAAACGGTCTCATAAGAATATCCGCGCTCACCGCGCAGACCGCTCGTTTCGACTGCGGACGGCTGGATTCTGTTTTTTGCCAGACCTGCGCGTTCCGGAAGAATCGTACACGGCTCATAGCGGTACAGACTGCACCCGGTAAGATTCTGCACACTGACGCTGCCGGACTGGTAATTGCCCATCAGCCGGGCCGCAGAAGCCAACTGGCTTTGCGGATAGAAGCCGGACTGATGCAGCCAGTAGAAGAGGTCTTTTCCCTCTGCGGCAGTTTTTGCGTCCAGTGCAGACCATACGCCGTTTTCATAGCTGTCGCCGACGAAGCCGCGCAGATAGAGCGTCTGCGCCGTGTCCGCTGTGACAGACAGGATGGTGTCTGTGCTTTCTGTCTTCACGACCGGTTCGGACAGATCGCCTTCCGGCAGAAGTTCTTCCGCTTTTTCGTAGCGCCAGTGATGCAGAGTGTCTTTTGCATTTTGCGAAAGGGCCTGCATTGTGCCTGTTTGCAGGGAAATTGCGGCTATGCCCGCGACGATCACGCCCACAAGCAGGAAGCTCGCCGCCGAGACGGCGTTTTTGCTTTTCTGCCAGGTCAGCATCAGCAGAGCAATCGCTGCCGCTGCAAGGAGCAGGAAGCCCGGCTGCACAAACGCTGCCGCTACACAGAGCGCCGTCAAAGCTGCCGCCGCCAGCGTCGGCACATGGGAAAATGCAAGCGCCAACAATGCCAGCAGAATGCCGGTCACAATCCCTGCCAGCCAGAGGCCGGTGCCGTCTGTTTCGGCAAGCGGCAGGAGGATGCCTTTTTCCGCTGCCCAAAGGTCACGCAGCGTATTCCATGCCGCGCCGAAGCCGTTCAGGAGCGGATTTCGCGCGAACAGGACAACGAGCAGCAAAGCCGCCAGCAGGATGGGGAACAGCAGCTTTGTCTTCTGGAAATGCCGGATGATTGCGGCGGCGATGCAGGTCAGAATACCTGCCCCAAGCAGCCAGAGCATTGCAGAGAAGCCGCTTACCGTGTAACAAACTGCGGCAAACGCGAGGAAAATCAGGATGTTGGCAAGCAGATCAAAGAGCGTACTTTTTTGATCGCTGCTTTCCTGGTAAACGCCGGCACGCAGGCCGGTATTTCTTTTGTTCTTCATAGCCTGCCCTCCTTACAGTTCCAGCTCGGAGAGCTGCGCAGCGTAATCCTTCTCATTAAACCGTTCACCGCAGACAAGCGCGGTCAGGCGGCCAATCGTGGAAAGCTGCTCCGTTTCCGCCTGCTGTTCTCCGGAAACGTAAATCAGGTGAGACCAGCTTCCAACCGGTACTTCTTGGAGAAGCAGCGACGCGCCGGATGCGCCCGTAGCCGCTTTTGCCGTAAACAGACGCGGCAGCAGGCCGATGAGGTCGTCCATGTCGCGAATTTGCTGGAAAACACAGCGGCCCGTGGATTCCTCGTTCCAGCCGACTGTGAATTGCACGGACTGGGAAAGGAGGTTCCGGCAGACGGAAACGACAATTTCGGCTTCCGCATCCGTCCTTTCGCACATCGGTTTTTCTTCCGTGCGCTCCCAAAATACCGCAGCGGAGCGCGTGATCGGCAGCGACGGGTCTTTGACGATCAGCTTGTCATATTTGTGACTGAGCTTCCAGTGGATCTGCCGCTGGCTGTCGCCGGGGACGTAGTCACGGATCTGGAACATCTCGGACAGGTCATAGCCGGGACGCTCATTGGAATAATCCTCGGTATCATCGATGTGCGCGGCCGCGGGGGACAGCACCAGCGTCTGCAAAAACGTATCCGGCTGCACGACGCACGCGCCGTGCGCGTCAGGCTGCATTTTCACGCCGATGAGGCCGAAGCAGTCATACAGACGGGCAGATTCCACGGCCAGGCGAATGCGCCCGCACCACGGGCTTTGCAGAGAAATTTTCATCGTCCGTCTGCCCTTCGGCCAGATGCCGCCGCTCACGTTTACGATCTGCGTCTCTCCGTTCAACTGATTTTCCAAGCGCACACGGCAGACGATCTGGCAGACCGGCAGCCATGTGGGATTCTGCACGGTCAGTTCTGCCGTACCGCTCTCGCCCTTGCGGAGATTCACGGGCAGCCTGACCGCCAGCTTCAGCTTTTTTGCTGCATACAGGTTAATTGGCAGGCACAAGAGCGGCAGCAGCACCATGCAGGCGGCGAGGCCGAGCGCGATGGGGCTGGCTGTCTGGACGGAAAGGGTAAGAAGCCCTATCGTCAGCAGCAGCCAGACGAATTTTCGTACTATTTTCATTTTTTCAGCACCGGCATATCCGTCGTCTTGAGAATCTCAGCCAGCACGGTTTCCGGCTTTTCCTCCATCATGCGGGCCTTGCTGTTGAGCATAAGTCTATGTGCGCAGACGTCCGGGAAGATCGCGGCCACGTCCTCCGGCATCACGAAATCACGGCCATGGAGGTACGCATACGCTTTCGCCATCCGGCAGACCGCCAGCGCGCCGCGCGGGCTGACGCCGAGCGCGACCTGCGGATGGGTTCTGGTTTTCTCCACCAATGTGGTCACATAATCCAAAACGGCGTCGCGCATATCGACTTTTCGCACATCCTGCACCAGCCCCAGCAGTTCTTCCTTGTTGACCACGGCATACGCCCGGTCAAGGGGATTATCTACATGGCGGTCGCGGAGAATGTTGACGCTGCTCTTATGGTCGGGATAGCCCATGCTGACGCGGATGAGGAAACGGTCGAGCTGCGAATTCGGCAGCATTGTCGTACCGGCAGAACCCACCGGGTTCTGCGTGGCAAGGACGATAAACGGGTCAGGCAGCGCATACGTCTTGCCGTCCACCGTGACCTTGTGCTCCTCCATCGCTTCCAGCAGCGCGGACTGCGTCTTGCTGGAGGTACGGTTAATTTCGTCCGCCAGCAGCAGGTTCGTCATGATCGCGCCGGGCTTGTAGACGAACTCGTCTGCCTTTTTGTCATAGACCGAGAAGCCGATGATGTCCGATGGCACGGTATCCGACGTGAACTGCACACGGCGCGTTTCCAGTCCAAGGACTTTTGCAAAGGCCATGGCTGTCGTGGTCTTGCCGACGCCCGGCACGTCCTCCATGAGAACGTGGCCCTGCGCCAGAATTGCCATTAAAATCTTCTCGACAATCTCATTCTTGCCGACGATAACGGACTCGATCTCCTGTAAAATCTCATTGATCTTTGTGTTCATAAATCTGCTCCTATCGTTATTTCTTTCTTTTATGATGTTCCTTACAGATCTCCGCCGGAGTCTCCTCCGCCGTCATCTCCACCGCCAGCGTCTCCGCCGCCGGTGTCTCCGCCGTCGCCGCCGCCACCGGTGTCACCGCCACCGCCAGTGTCTCCTCCTTCGCCCGGATTCGGGTCAGGATCCGTCGGCGGCGTGTAGTTCGGGTCTGTCATGCTGCAGACCGTGCAGACACCCTCGCTGAACGTATGATAGTCTGTAAACTCGCCCGGATCGCCGAATTTCTCCAACGTCAGGCCGCAGCCCGAGCAGCACCCCACCAGATGCGAGCAGGTGGACTGCGCCGCATCCGGCATCAGCGTACCGTCGCAGTCAAAGCCGTGTATCTGGCCGCAGACGCTGCACTGCCAATCGCCGCCATACGGGACATAGTGATGCTCGCCGTAGGTGTCCTCCAGCTTTTCGCCGCAGATCTGGCATTCCTGATAGTGGTGCTTATGATCCTCGTCGCTGATCCACACGTTCTGCGGCTTATGCCCGGCTGCGGGGGATTCTTCTTCCTTCTGCGCATCGCAGACCTCACACTTGGAGGTTTTCACGCCCGCTTCGGTGCAGGTGGCTGTGTCGGACAGCTCTGTCCACTCGTGCGGGGACTGTTCCGTAAAGTCACAGTTCCTGCACTTCGCGGTATGCGTATCTGCACCCTCGTCTGCGGTATATTCCAGCTCATGTGCACGCGGCACGCCGATCTTCTCGCCGCAATCTTTACAGACCTGCACGCACATTCCGCCGCCCTGATCCTGATATTCCTTGTTTTCATGCGGGCAGCCCTCGACCATACCGCAGCTGCGGCAGACGTACTTTGTCGTACCATCCTCCACCGTGACCGTCTCGTAGCTGTGATGAACGGACCAGCTGCCGTTCATGCAGGTAATGCAGTAGCCCACGTTATTGCCGTAGCCGCTTTCGCCCGTGCCGACATCCCAGCCGTAGGCCAGCGTGTAGCGGAGCGTCAGGGTATCACCGTCCTGCAGGTAATAGCCGGACATGGGCGAACCGGGGTAGAAGTCCGCACCGCCGATGGAGTACATCCAGCCGGAACCCATTGTGTAATCAAACTCACCGATGCCGGTGCTTGTACTGGATAGCGGGATGCCGTTGCGGTAGATGCAGCGCCAGAGGATTGCCTCATTGCTGCCCGCGCCGAAATGGCTGTCGATCCCGGCGAGGATTTCGTCCTCTGTACTGCCGAACTGGCTCCAGTTCCCGCTGAGTGCATTCGCGCGGCTGCCAAGGCCGGAACCGTCGTCCATGGTTTCCAGATAGAAGCCGGTATCCAGCGTGCCGCTGTAGGAGCAGCGGCTGGCCGGCCAGTGGAAGCTTGACGCTGCTGTGCCGAACGGGTCGCCCGCGTCATAATCCCACACAGCCTTGGCAACTGCGTAGGAAATCGGCTCCTTGGACAGCACATCGTAGCTGATTGGTCCGCGGACACCAAGCCCCAGCACGCTCATGTCAATATAGATGCTGGCCGTGCCGATCTTCTGACCTTCTTCGGTGCGTTTGCCGATGAGCTTCAGGCGCAGCTCACCGAAGTTGCCCTTTTCATCCTCGGCGTAGATATACAGCTCATGTTCATTCCGGTCGCCCACATCCAGATTCTCCGGAACAAGCAGATACTGCTGCACATAGCCGGAGCTGCTTTCAAACTGCACGGTTTTGCCGTCCAGCTGGACGGTCAGCTTTGTTTCCGTGCCAGTGGCAAGGATATGGCTGACGCGGTTTCCCTGGGCATCCTCCGTCCATGCTTCAACGGTCAGGTTGACCTCCTGCCCGTTGGTGACGGTGTCGCCGTCATGCAGGTTGGTCTGGATTTTGACCTTGTTTTCGCCGCGATGTTTGTACGGAATGCTAAAAATGAACGTATAGCTTTCGCCACCCGAACTGGCGGCCGTGACCGTGAATGTGTTGTCGCCGGTTCTGTCGCCGTCCAACAGCAGCGTCACGCTGCCGCTGGGGGATGGGAGCGTGATTGTCTGAAAGCTGCCGGTCTGGTAGCAGCGGACAGACTGGATGGTCACATCTGCCGCTTCTTCACCACGGATTGCGAATGTGTAGGTGAGCAGTCCTTCCGTCAGCTGATCGTCATAGACTGGCTCCGCGTTGACAGTTTTCTTATTCTCACACGTCAGCACGCAGGGCTTTGCCGCGCCGTTCTCCATGACCGTGTAGGACATCTCCATGCTCACGTCGCTCTGGTAGCGAATCGTAATTGTGAAGTTCACCGTGCGCTCCTTGACCGCTGCAGTCACGAGGACGGTATAGCTCGCGCCGTTTTCGGCGGATTCCAGCTGCGCGGAACCGCTGTCCGTGCTTATAGACGCTCCGTTGAAGCTGGCGCTTGTGATCTGCGCGTCCTCGGCGCTCCTGCCGGTCAGGCCGAGCTTATACAAAAGCTCACTGTTATTGATCTGGTTATGCTTGATGGTCAGCGCCGCACGCTTGTCTGCATCGCAGAGAATCTGCTGCGCTGTGACGGATTTCTCGTACCATGTGAACTGCAGCTGGAGGTCTAGGCCATCCTCATACGTCACGACGAATGTATAGCTGATCGTCTGCCCCAGCACCTCGGCGGTCACGGCGAAATAATAGGTTTCCGTGTCCTTGCCGTCTGCCGCGGCCATTTGGATCTCGCCGGACTCCGAGAGCGCGCCGCGCTCACCGTCCGTCGCCCAGTATTCCGCCGTGCGGATGACCGCATCGTCTGCGTTTTCGCCGAGGAAGCTCAGCGCGTATGTAAATCTGCCATCGGTCAGCGTGTCGCTCTTGACCGTGCGGCTGACAGATCCGTTGGCCGGACAGGTAGCCTGACCGGTCGGCTGCCAGGTGAGCTGCAAATCCAGATCAATGCCGCTCTCCAAGCGAAGCACAAACGCAAATTCCACGTCCGTCTCCACGGTCTCGCCCTTCTGATTTTTCTGCGCGGCATGTGCCTGCACGGTGAGGATATAGTTCTGGTACTCCGCGCCGTCCGGCAGCGTCATGTCCAGCACACCGCGCGTATCCGCATCCTGCGGTACGCCGTTGCCGGCCGCGACCTGTACGCCGGTGACCTCCGCGTCGTCTGCGTCAAGGCCGGTGAGATCAACGTCATAGCGCAGCCGGCCGCTATCCAGCTGGGCAAGCAGCACGCGCTTGCCGACAGATTCTCCCGGCGCGCAGACCATGGAGCTTGCCTGCGAACCGTACTTGTACCACGTCAGCACCGCGCCGAGATCCAGCTCCGTTTCCGGCAGGTTTTCGTCTGTCTCGCCGGTGTTTCCGGCTTCTTCACCCTCGTCACCCTTGTTGGAATCCGTGTTTGTACCGATGGAAGCGTCGGCAAGGACTTCCTGCTGGGGCTTCGATTCCGGCTGCTGCTCCGGCTGGGTGTCCTGTCCCTGCTCCGTCTGGTTTTCCGTTTCCTCCGGGTCTGGCTGCTCCTGCTCGCCGGTCAGCTTGCTGTCGGTGCTGCCGCCCGAACCGGCTGCGCCGGTGCTTTCGGCTTCGCCGTTTCCGGCGTGGCCGGGCGCTTGTCCTGCTTGCAGGACGGTGATCTCCTGCGGCGCAGCGTCCAGAATTGGATTTTCCGGTGCGACCGACCGCATACCCATGAGCGGCAGACAGATACTCAGCAGCAGCGCGCAGATGAGCACGCCGCAGCCTGCCTGCTGCGCCCATGGGAACCTTTCAAGAAATTTTTTCATGTGTGTTCGCCCTCCGGGAAAAGGGCTTCCCCCTTCAAAAAGTCTGCTTTTTGTGCAGTTTATTCGTATGTTCAAAACTTCTCTTAAACGCACGAATAAGCCGCACGGTTCCCCACGCTTTCGCGTGGGGAGCCGCCCAGCTTGGGTGGTTATCCAATATTCAGTTCAGAACGTTGGATTGCGTATTTCATTTTGCGATATTTTCCATGAACCGCATGAGGATTGCGGCGGTTTCTGCGCGGGTGGCCTTACCCTGCGGGTCGAGCATGCTGTTGCCCTTGCCGTTGATCAGGCCCTCTGCGTTGGCCCACTGCATTGCTTCCACGGCCCAGGACGAAACCTTGTCCGCATCCTTGAAGCTATCCAGCTTGTTGGACTTGGAGGTGTCGTAGCCCTTGAGCTTTGCGTAGCGATACAGGATAGCCGCCAGCTGCTCACGCGTGACCTCGCCGACCATGTTCGTGCCGTCGGAAATGCCGTTGTCCATCGCCCACTTCTGGCCTGCCGCATACCACGGCGTGCCATTCGTGTTCACGCCCTCGACACGGGCAAGGATCGTGACGATCATGCCGCGCGTGGTGGTGGCATTCGGGCTGAAGCCGTTCTTGGAGGTGCCGTTCATGAGGCCCTTTTCAGAGACATAATTCACAGCATCTTCATACCAGCTGCCAGCCGGGACATCCGTGAACGAGGCACCCGTGGTAGGCTTGTCGTCCTTCGGCTTGCTCGGTGTGGTGGGCTTCGACGGAGTGGGAGGTGTAGGCGGCGTAGGCGGATTCGGAAGATCAGCGTATGCCTTTTCGCAAGCGAGAAGGACATCATAGTTGGTGACAAGTGCCTTCTGCGCATCGGTCAGCGCGTCATAAGCCTTGCGTGCCTTTTCAATCTTCGGGCCGCTGCTGCTTGTAACAGAATCAACACCGCCGATATCATCAATCAGCTTGATAACTTCCTGTGCCGCAGCCTTGTCGATCTCTTCCTGCTCTGCCTGCTGCTTCAGTTCCTCATAGCGTGCTTCAGCTGCTTCCAGATTTGCCAGTGCTTCAGGATACTTCTTCTGGAAGATCTCCTTCTGCGCGTCCGTCAGTGCATCATATGCTGCACGGGCGGCTTCAATGGCGGCCTTGCTCTCAAGCGTGACATTTTCAGGCAAGCCAATATCCTCGATTGCCTGATTTGCCTTCTTCGCGGCATAAGCATCTGCAAGTTCTTCTTCAATCTGAGCGCGCTTGGCAACTGCGGCTTTGAGCTTTTCGGTATTTGCTAACGGGTCGCAGAGCGTATTGTCAAACACATCCAGATACGTCTCATTGCTTCCCAGCAAATCATCACCGTAGGTCTGACGCAGTTCCGCAATCATAACCGTCAGCTCTGTCTTGTCGCCGCTGTCGCCGGTGATACTGGGCTGACCCCATGCAGAGTTATCAGCATTCAGGTCGGCGCCGTATCCCCAAACCGTGAACTGCCAGCGCATGACATCGCCATCGGACATCTGCCAGTTAGCTGCACCGACACCCGGGAAGGAGGGCAGATCGCTGTCATTGACATTGCTGATGGAGTACATCCAGCCGGACATCTGGTGATAATCGAACTCACCGAGATAGTTGCCGGTATTGTACTTATCGTAGTCAATCGCGCCTGCGGAATCCGTGATGTACTTCGGAACAAATGCGTTTTCCTGACCGGGCCAGTAAACCTGTGCCAGATAGAAGCTGTCCGTCAGCGTACCGGTGTGCATATAGGCGCAGGTCTTATCCGGTTCGCTTTCGTGATAGGTCTGGTACGGCTCCCAGCCGATATCACCGTATTTCTCCTTCAGGGTTTCGATGATCAGATCGCTGATGACGACGCTTGCCGGCGTGTTCTTGTCCACCGTAACAATGGTGGGTTTAATGAAGTAGCCAAGCGTCAGCGTCTGTGCATCCATGGAAACAACAACGTCAATCTTGCCAACGCGATCCGGCGTGATGGCCTGCATGGCCGCCAGTGCCTTGTTGAGCGCGTCGATGATGTTGTTTTCGGGATACTCGCCCTCTGCGGGGCCGGCGTTGTTGATGTCCTCGATACCCTGTTCGTAAGCGGCCACGAGCTTCTGCCACTTTTCAGCGGAGTAGTCCGATTCCGTGTACTTGTCGAACTGCTTTTTCAGGCTCTTGAGCGCCGCTTCTCTGTGGTAGGTCAGGTCATTGCCATCGCCCCAGAATGCGTACAGCGTGACCTCGCCGTAAGGCATGCGTGCCGTGGTCGGATCCCACTTTTCGCCGGAGCCGTCCTTGGTGTAGTACCAGCCCATGAACGACTTGCCGGAGTAGGATGCGCTCGGCACCTTGCTCTCGTCAATCTCATCGTGTACCGTCCCGGTCAGCGCTGTGCTGCTGCTCAGTGTGCCGCCGTTGGCGTCAAAGGTGATCGTGCCCTGCTGCGTGGCATACATATAGAGCGCACCGGCACCACGCGGGCCATAGAGGAAGCTGAGACCGGAAAGGGGAGCCGTGCCGGCGGTGACACCAGCCGGGCGGATCTTCTTGTCGTAGGTCGTTTCGTTCGGGTCATTATAGGCGCTGATCTGCTGCAGCTGCCACTGGCCGTCCACGAGCTTGAACGTATCGGTATCTGCATAGATGTTCGTATAGACCTGTCGGCCGCCAAAGAACGCATATACCTCACCGAACTGGTCGAGTGCCATGCCGGTTCTTTGCGCATCGACTCTCGGCATATCGACCAGCGACGGCAGATCCTCTGCTGCTTTGCTCTCTGTGCTGAAGCGCTGGTAGGTATAGGTGCCGGTCTTCAGCAGCAGATAGCCGGGGGACTGGCTGACGATCTCCGCAGACGTCGTTGTGACGGACTCCCATGCGGAGCCGTCATAATGATACAGACCGTTTTCAGACCCGGCCCATGCGTCAACTGCAGAAAACTGTGCAAAGGAATTGAAGCTGTAGCCATGCGTGCTCCATGCTGTGCCGTTCCAATGGTACAGATTCTGCCAGATATCCGTGCCGGACAGGATCAGAACCGCCGAGCCGGAGCTCCGCGGATCCGCAAAGTTCCATTTTTCTTCGTTGTCCTTTACATACATCGAGAAGCAAGAGTCCGGGATCATGGTCCATGTCTCCTGCTCGCTGTCCCAGCGATAGAGGAACTCGTTGCCCATGGGCGTACCGGTTCCGCTGTCCGCATCATAGCCGGGCGTAGAAACCTTATCGATTCTGAACGGAATGACCTCAACTGCGGCAATCAGGCCGTCGTCGCCATCCGGACCGACCGCGATCACACCGTTATATGCCATCTTCGGGATCATAGTCGGCAGACCGCTGCCTATGCCCTTGAGATCCTGCACGCCGGTCTCATCCCATGAGCAAATGCCATTCTTGCCGTAGAAATACGCCTCCAGCTCCTTCGTCACTGCATTCACGCGCGTATAAACGCCCGCAATGTTGGGGCCGGCATCTGCGGTATTGCCCTGATCGTCCTGATTGTACTTCGGCGTGGTCAGATAGCCATAATGGTCGTTTGCTGCCACATTGTTGTTTACCGCGATCTCGTAGGTCTTTTCCACCGGATCCAGCGTACCGGCCGTCGTGCGCAGCGTCGCGTGCACCTTCAGCGCACTGGTGTTTGGGACCGAATCGAGCGTAATATAGGCTGTATTATTATTGCCAGCGCGTAAGGTGTTTCTTGTTCCTATGGTCTGGCTTGTCACAAGCGTCCCGGATGCGGTATAAACATCCATCTGCAGTTTCGGCATAGGTATCGCCGCAGACACCTTGAACGGTACATAAAGCGTCGCCCTTGTGCCCACATACGGCGCCATAACGTCCCGCGTTCCGCCCCAGCCAGGGTTGATAATGTTTGTGCTAGATGTTCTGCTCTCTAAATAAGCACCGTCCAGCAAATCAAGGGTCGCCAAACGGTAATGAGCCGTAAACTCCGTGTTTTCTGTTACATTGACCGTATATGGATTTTCCGATGAAATGAGGGTGTCATTCAGAGACCAATGATCAAACTCATATCCATCCGCAGGTGTTGCAGAAAGTCTCCACTGGTCTGCACCGTTTTGGGAATTGACATATTCGGCAGTCTGTGTACCGGCCGATGAAATTTCCGCACGAACCGTTACATGATATGGCTCCCGGAAGTACGCAACAAATGAAGCCGCTTCCGTTGTCTCAACCATATATGGATTTTCCCGCAGGTGGTTTGCAGCCGTGTCTTCTGCATTGTAGGCAAAAGCATAGCCAGCGTCTGATTTTGCGAGAACGCCATAGGTGCTTCCCTTTTTATACATAACACCAGCGGTACCCTTTGATTCATCGCTGGATACCGCCGAAACGTTGTCGACCTTGGCTGGGGCTTTGGGTGAAATGGTTACGGTCGTTCCGCCGCCCCAACTGGTGTCTTTTCGTCTGAGAATGGACAACCGAGTACCGGATACAAAGGTTAATGTATTGCCCTGCATTGTTATGACAGGGGAATCCCTTGTCGTCATTGCATGGATACTATAAGTATTATCCGAAGAACTGAATCTGGTAAAACCTTCGGCCAGACCACTTACAGTCCAGCAGTTGTAATTCTCCGTCTGTTCCCCTGCCGGGAAATCCGTTAACGTTACACTGCTCGTCGAAAATCCTGCACTCGGAATCAGGAACTCATTTCTCTGACCAGCGGTTAACTCCACTTCACTGTTTCCGAGCTTAATCGCTCCGGTTATGTCTCCCTGATAATCGCTGAGATCAACCACCACAAGAATCTGCTGCTTTGTCGGTTCCGCGGCAAAAGCCAGGAGTGACAGCGATGATATAAACAGGCATAAAATCAAAAGAAGACCAATTATTCTTTGCTTTTTGATTTTCTTCACCTTCCTCCGTCTTCTTTCGTATCCCATGTTTCCCGCGGCACAGCGCCGCAGGAAGCATGGGCAGCAAAATGGCCGGACACCGAACGCCTGTCTGTCAGCGAAGGCGTGCAAACGACGGCCGATGTCCGGCCACATTATGCTGTTGCAATGTTAATTAAGGATTTGGTTTCTAATGCTTTATGCCGGATCATGGACAACATACAGATGGTTGTAGTCGTTGCCGAACACGGCGTAGCCATTGTCGATCGCCATGCCGCCCAACGCATAGGTATCTGCATCAGTTGTCCAGACCTGCGTGCCGGTCGTGCCGTCAAACTTATAGCAGACACCAGCGCCCGAGCCAGAATTGGTGTTGAAATAGAGGTAGTCCGTGCCGGTGCCGTCGCCCTTTACAACAATAGAACTCTGAATCGGCATCTGGTTGTTCACGCTCGCATTGTAGGGGATGACCTCGTCGAATTCCTGCGTTAACGTATTCACGCAGAAGAGCGCGCCGTTGTTGAAGCCCGGATAAACGCCGACATAGAGGCGGTTGCCGACCTTCGTCGGAGTGGAGGTAGACTTGACGCCAATGTCCAGAACCCATTCTACCGCCAGCTGATTATAACCAGGATCAAAGAGGCAGCACCACACGAAACCGCCCTGCGACGTAAAGTACAGGTATCCATCGTCCAGCATAATCGAGGAACGGACATTATCAGCCTTGCTTTCTTCCAGCTTGAGGTCATAATAACCACCGGTCGTGTCAAATGCGTCAATCGACCGCCAGTAAAGCATGCCGTTGTCACCGCCGAAGTAGACATTCGTACCATCAGAGACGGCACCGGCCCAGTAGAAGCCATACTTATCCGGGGTGAATACCTTGGTGGTGCCATCGCTGATCTTGGTCTGGTAATAGTGACCAGCACTATTGCCGCTCCAGGAGCCGTAGTAGATATAGGTGCCGTCCGTGGTGATCGGCGTGTTGATCTGCTGCGTGACCTTCAGCGTCGCGCCGTTCACTGTCGGCTGGAACGTGCCGTCGAGCGTCGGGGTCGTATACAGATTGGTAATACGGGCGATGGAGCCGCCATTGCGCAGAACGCTGGGATCCTGAATCTTCAGGCCGCTGACGCTGCTGTTCACGCTGACGATTTCCACCTCAAATTTGACCGTGCTGTTGCTGCTCAGCGTCAGGCCCGTCGTGTCAGCGAGGTTGACGTTGTAGTAGTGATAGTAGCCGTTATTGTTGGTCGTATCCTCCGTCGGAGCGTCGCTCATTGTGAAGACAACTTCATCGACCGCCGTCGTTGTGGAGGTGCTGTTGTTGATCACATTGAGCTTCGTACCATTGATATAGGCGCGAACCTTCACGTTGGCACGGGCAGCCGAGCTGGTGCCAAGATAGACACCGAGGGACAGACGCAGCGTGTCGTCCGAATTGAAGTCAACGCCAGTCTGCTGCAGGGTCACAGTCGTGTTGGTCGTGGACGTGGGGACAACAGCGTTGCTGCCGGATTTGGAGCCGCCGGAAACAGTCCATGCGTCGTCGTTCAGAGCGGCCAGCCGCTCGGCAGCGGACGTGGATGCAACATAAATCGCATCGCCGGAGCCATCAGCAGCCGTACCCTTCGTCAGCAGCGGAGTTGCAAGCTGGAAGGTCTTGGAATCGTTGATTTTGAGGTTGTATGCGCTGGTTTCCGTACCCGCAATCACATTGTTGCAGTTGATACGGGCAAGCGTAGCGCCTGCTGCATGACCGTCGTACATGACAAACGCATAGGTCGTCGAGCCGATGGTACTCATGACCGGAACATTGTCAACGCCGTCCCAGCCGGAGCCGGAGTTCAAAAGGTTGATTTCCTTCACTGTGGGGGATGTGCTGGTGGGGGCTTCAGTAACCACACTATTGTGGTTATCGTTGCCACCGTAGACTGTCCAGTCAGCGAATACTGTTACGGAGAACAGCATCGCCAGTGCCAGCACAAGCGCTAAAATTCTGCCAGTTCGTTTCATAATCAGAAACTCCTTTCCTGTTGCAGATATTTTCGTTCCTCACGTACTCCTTAATGCAGCCGAGGAACAGACTGCATCAAGGTTTATGTCACAGCCGGATACTGTAGACAACAAATGGTGTGCGAGGGGATATGCGTTAGGGTTTTCCCCGGCTCTGTGTTCCCGCGCAGAGCCAGGGCCTTGCGTCATGCTGACGCACAATGAAGCGAATCTCAGGGGGATGAGACACACATCTATCTGCAAATCTGTCCGTTTCAGATTGGCATACATTATTATTGGGGCAGCGCTGTTTCCGGCGCGGCCGCAGGCGATTCCGCCTGCTTCTGCGCTGCCTGCTGCGTTTCCTTTTTCGCAGTTTTCTTTGCCGCCTGCTGCTGACGGAACTGCGTCAGCTGGAGTTGGTATTCCTGCTTGAACTCCGGCGTTTTCCGGGGATTCCAGCCATCGGGGAACTTGATGCCGCGCATCTGCAGCGCATTCAGCGTCCGCCCGGTGATTTTTTCATCCAGCCAGAGGTCAGCCCGGAACCGGCGGCCTTTTCCTTGAATGGGGGGCTTCCGTTTTTTCATCCTGTGATTTCCTTTCTCCAAATAGATTTCATATTCTTTGAAAGAAAATCTATGTTTGCACTTCGGCGGCCTTTGCCGCGCGCTTTTTCCCGGACTTCTGTTCGCGCCGAGCGGCTTCGACCGCTTTTTTACGGTCTTTTTTCGCCTGCGCGTGCAGCGCGGACTGGCGTTCGTACTCCGCCTGGAACAGCGCTGTCCGTTCCAGCGGGAAATTGCTCACGGCCGGGCCAGTGCTGACCGGAAAGCCGCTGTATGCCAGCGCGTTGACCCACGAGCCGAAGCGAAGGGCCAGCAGATCGCCGCCGAGGACTTCCGACTGCGCCGGGACGTGCCCCAGCTCTGCCTGACATCGCCGCAGGTAGTTGGCAAGCTCTGCCGCCGAATCCTTCTGGTGCTCCAGTATGAATTCAATGTTCCGGCGGGATATCTCCAACCGCGCAGCCTCGTTCATTTTCCGTTCGTGCAGCGCCCGGTTATCCTGATAATAAAACGGCTTGTCCTTCATAGCCGCACCCCCGCTGCCGCGCAGAGGTCACGCACGATCTTCCGGTTCGCAAACGACGGGGGATTTTTCAGGAATTCGGCGGCTTTGCCGTCGTAGACACTGCGCAGCGCCTTTTGCCACGAGCCAAAGCGGTATTCAAGGAAATCTCCGCCGATGACCTCTACCCGCGCGGGCGGATGGCCGATGTCCTCCATGCAGTCCCGCAGGTACAATGACAGCGCCGCAAGGCTGTCGTGCTGGTGGTCGAGAATAAACTGGGTGTTCTTTTTGATGATGATGCGTCTGACGCGGCCCAGAACCTGCTGGGTACGCGCGTCCGGCTGGCGTTGCTGTTCGTCGTGCATGATGCTCCTCCTATCGTACTTTTTCGCATACCATCCCCGTAGTAGGATAATCTGGATTTGGCACATACAAAAAAGCGCCATTTGTTCCGTAATGGAGAAACAAATTGACGCCCGTGCCAAGTACGATAAGCAGATCATCGTGCCGCTTACCATACGTTTTTGTTTACCTCCTGCACATCGCGGGATCATAAAACAGACAGCATCCCATGCAGTGAGAATAGCGATTCTTCCGACTCGGACTATGGATGCAGATCGCATCCGCGCTCTGATTCCTACCTTCTCATGGGAAACCCCACAATGGCGGCCTTTCGGCCACATGACCTGCGAACAAGCGCTGTCTTACGCTTTCCCTCAGATCACTTTGGAATCTTGCTCATCCTTACGGCTC
>ENA-UESC01001319-UESC01001319.1-human-gut-metagenome-genome-assembly--contig:-NODE-1319-length-19178-cov-7.292707_pt1 | contig 19178 bp, 17 predicted proteins | sample MGYA00242998_ERZ507999 | MGnify/ENA primary metagenome ERZ507999 (study PRJEB26167, sample SAMN06115465) | human gut metagenome | host: Homo sapiens | place: China:Hubei | collected 2016-04-27... | reverse complement strand
GTCATCGGCTTCTCGCACCAGATGTCCTTGCCGGCCTTGGCTGCCTCGACGGCCATGATGCCGTGCCAGTGGGGCGGAAATAGTAGATGCTCTCAATGCCGATGCGCTCGGCGATCTGTGTGAACGTGAGGTTTCCCTCGCGGATCAGACGCTTTGCCTCGCCGATGCGCAGCGCCGTGAGATAGCGCACCATGCTCTGGCCGATCTGCTCGTGGAACACGCGCTTGAGCTGTGAGACGCTTATGCCAAGCGCCGCGGCCAGCGATGGAAGCGTGATGGCCTCGGAATAGTGCGCGGCAAGATAGTCGCGCGCCTGCTGCGCCAGCAGCAGATGCTGGTGAAACTGCGTGGATGTGATGGCGCGCTGGGAAAAGCGGACATTGTCGTCGCGGCGGCAGATGCAGATGAACAGCTGCTCCAGATAGAGCTTGATCAGCTGGTCGCTGCCCCACGGGGCGGTGGGCTTTTTACGCAGATTGACCAGCGCGGGATCGTTTTCAAAATACTGATACGCCTGCTGCGCCTCGTCCATCAGCGGCTTGAGGCACTGCTTCTCGCGCTGGTGCAGCAGCAGAACCTTTTTTTCCAGCCGGTGCATGGCTTCGCTTTCACAGCAGAACGCCACCACCATCACGTCACTTGCGCCGACCGACTGGAACGAATGAAACTCATACGGGCAGTGAAACGCCAGCTCGCCGGCCTTTAGAAAATACTTGTCCGCCCCGGCAGTGACAACGATGCTGCCGCGGTCAACATAGATAAACTCCCAGAAAAAGTGCGACTCGCCGGAGAAAACATAGCCGTTTTCCAGCTTGTAATACGAGATATTCACGATGGCATCCACGTCAAAAACCGTGGCAAGCGGGATGGGTGTGTATTCCATTTTCATGGCGGCAGACATCCTCTGTAGCTGATTTTATAAATTTTGCACCGGATTTTATATTGTCAGGCCAAAATTCGAGCTTATAATGGAATTATAAGCGGAATCCGAACGAAAGTAAATACGGAAAGGAAGATGCACAGATGAAAAAATCAATCAGCTATTGGTCTTTCAGCGGGAAAAACGTGTTTGAGGCGATGAGGCTAGCAAAGGATGCGGGCTTCGACGGCATTGAGCTGACGCTGGATGCAGAGGGCGACGTGACGATGGAGACTGCGCCCGAAAAGCTGGCCGAGATCGGCCGCGCGGCGGAGGAAATCGGCATTGCGCTGCCGAGTGTGGCAAGCAGTCTGTACTGGGCGTATTCGTTTACTTCGGACGATCCGGAGGAGCGGGAAAAGGCGCATCAGGCGGCAGTCTGCGAGATCAAAACGGCAAAGGCGCTGGGCGCGGACACAGTTTTGATCGTGCCGGGCAGCGTTTCGGTGGAATTTGTGCCGGAGCGGCCGGTTGTGGCGTATGATGTGTGCTGGCAGCGCGCGGTGGCCGAGATGAAGCGCCTTGCGCCGGTGGCGGCGGAGCACCAGATTCACATCGGCGTGGAGAACGTATGGAACAAGTTCCTGCTCTCTCCGCTGGAGATGCGCGCGTTTATCGACGAGATCGGAAGCGAGTGGATCGGCTCGTACTTTGACGTGGGCAACGTGGTCTACGCGGGCTATCCCGAGCAGTGGATTCGGATTTTGGGCAAGCGCATCAAAAAGGTGCACTTCAAGGACTTCCGCCGCAATCCGGGCGGACTCAATTCGTTCGTGGACATTCTGGCGGGCGATGTGGACTGGCCGGCGGTGATGCAGGCGTTTGAAGACATCGGCTATGACGGCTGGGCGACGGGCGAGATGATCCCGGCCTATGGCCACGCCTCTGACCAGATTATTTACAACACGGCGGCCTCAATGGGGCGCATTCTGGAAAAGAAATTTTAAAAACGGACAGACAGGAGGAACGAACATGATTCGAGTAGGACTGATTGGCTGCGGCTTTATGGGCGGGATGCACGCGGCGTGCTATGCGGTGCTGGCGGAGCTTGGCGTCAAGGTGACGGCGATTGCCGATGACCGGCCGGAATTTCTGGCACAGATGAAAGAGCAGACCGATGCGCAGACGTATGAATCGGGTATGGCGCTGATTGAACAGGCGGACGTTGACGTGGTGGATATCTGCCTGCCAACGTATCTGCACACGGCGCACGCGTGCGCGGCGATGGAAAAGGGGCGCGATGTGTTCTGCGAAAAGCCCGTCTGTCTGACGGAGGAGGATATGCAGGCGCTGCTGGAGACGAAAAAGCGTACCGGCCGCAAGGTGATGGTCGGTCAGGTCATCCGTCTGTGGGACGAGTACGCATGGCTGAAAAAGACCGTGGACGCGGGAACGTATGGCCGCGTGCTTTCGGGTGTATTCCAGCGCGTTTCGTCGTGCCCCGGCTGGGCAAGCCGCAACTGGCTGCACACGCCGGCGCAGTCGGGCGGCGTGGCCGTGGATATGCACGTGCACGACGTGGACTTTGTGCGCTATCTGCTGGGCGAGCCAGACCGCATTCAGGCGGGCGGCTATCGTGACAGCGACGGACTGATTGAGCAGATTTTTGCTATCTACAACTATGGCAGGGACGTGGCAGTCAGCGTCGAGGCCGCGTGGGACTATCCTGCGTCGTTCCCGTTCTCGGCCACGTTCCGCGTCAAGCTGGAAAAGGCGACCATCACAAACGATGCAAACGGTCTGACCGTGTATCCGAACGACGGCGATGCGTTCCATCCGGAGCTTGCCGCGCAATATACCGGCGACAACCGCATCGGCGGCAATATTTCGTCGCTCGGCGGGTATTATAACGAGCTGAAATACTTTGTTGAGGGATTGCAGGGCAAAAACGATCTGTCGGTTGCGCCGCTGGAGGAGGCCATTGCCTCGGTGCGGCTGGTCAAGAAAGAAATTGAGGCCGCAGGCGGTCTGCTGGCCTGAGAGATGGCAAAGTTCGCGAATGACGGACAAAAGCGAACATAAACGAACAAAAGCCCGCGGGCATGCGCAAAAAACGCATGCCCGCGGGCAAATTTTATGGAAAAGTGTCTAAATTTACCGTCGATTATTTTTAAAAAGAGTTGAAAGAATGGGACGCAAAAACCGCAAAACGAGTGGCAATATCGACCAAAATCACGGTGGTTAAGTTGTGAATAATTCACTATTATTACAACATTCGTAAAGATTATTTAGAAATTGTGTTGACAAAAGCCCGCACTTCGGTCTATTATGGATGCAAGGCAATAAGGCTCGCGGCGTATTTATTCTGCCGCATGGCCGTGCCGCCAAGACAATCGGCCGCACGCGCCCCCTTAATTTCAGCAAGAGGTGAAAAACATGAGAGTTCTGGCGATTGGCTGCCACCCCGACGATCTGGAGATCGCCTGCTCGGGTACACTCCGCAAATATGTAGAGCAGGGCGCAGATGTGTATATGTGCCATGTTGCAAACGGTGATCAGGGTCATGTCATTATTGAACCCGGCCCTTTGGGCAAGATCCGTGAAAAGGAAGCGGAAAATGCCGGCAAGTTTATCGGTGCCAAAGAAGTTTTCAACATTAACGTTTCGGATATGCAGGTGAACCGCCACGATCAGGCGCAGATTGACGCCGTGGCCGACGTGGTTCGCTATGCGCGTCCCGACGTTATCATCACGCACAACAACGTGGATTATATGCAGGATCATGTGGAGACCAGCCATCTGGCCACCAATGGCGCATTTATGTCGGGTCTGCCGCACCGCTCGGTCAACTACCCGGCCTTTGAGAGCATGATTCCAACGTTCTTTATGGATACCCTGGCGGGCGTGGACTTCAACCCCACCCACTATGTCGATATTACCGGCCAGATTGAGATGAAGCTGAAAGCGCTTGAGATGCATGAGTCGCAGATCAAGTGGATGCTTGACCATGACGGCATCGACTTTGTGGATATGATCCGTACCTGCTCAAGATATCGCGGATATCAGTGCGGCGTTGCCTACGCCGAGGGCTTCCGACCCTATAACGTCTACCCCCGTCACAGCACCAAGCACCTGCTTCCGTAACCGGCTGCGTGAGCGTCGTAGCTCGTAAGAGCGAAAAAACTAGGAGGAATGAATCAAATGAGCACAAAAGCAACCACGTTAAACAGCAAAAAGAGCGTCGGCGCACTGGTTAAGGACTGGATGAGCCTTGTCGGCATCGCCATCCTGATTGTCGTATTCTCTATCATTTCGTATGTAAAGTTTGGCGCACAGTACTTCCTGACCTGGAGCAACTGGAAAAACATTCTTCTGCAAAGCTCTACCGTCGCCATCGTTGCCCTTGGCCAGTCGATCATGCTGCTGACCGGCAATTTTGACCTTTCCCTTGGCCGTATGGTCTGTCTCACCAGCTGCGTGGGTGCCATCCTGATGAAAAACGTCGGTATGTCCACCGGCCTTGCCATCCTGATCATGTTCGCCATCGGCCTTGCCGTCGGCGCAGTCAACGGCTTCATGGTCTCTTATGTCGGCGTTCCCGCGATGATCGCAACGCTTGGCACGCAGTACATCTGCTACGGCCTTGCAAAGCTGCTGACGCAGGCTGTGCCGATTGCCAACATGCCCGATAGCATCTCGTTCCTTGGCCGCGGCTATATCTTCGGCGGCGTATTCCCGGTCTGCGTGCTGCTGATGATCATCGTCTACGCAATTGCGCAGTTTGTCACTTCCAAGACCCGCGTCGGCCGTAACCTCTACGCCGTCGGCGGCTCGCGTGAAGCGGCATTCTTCTCCGGCATCAACGTCAAGGCCTATCAGTTCGGCACGTTCCTGCTGGGCAGCGTTCTGGCTACGTTCGGCGGTCTCGTCCTGATGTCCCGACTCAACTCTGTCGCCGTCACCAACGGACAGAACTATGAATTTGACGCCGTTATCGGCTCGATCATCGGCGGCGTTTCGCTGGCCGGCGGCAAGGGCCGCGTCATCGGCACGATGTTCGGCTGCATCTTCCTGAACACGCTGTTCAACGGCTTCTCCCAGATGGGCGTCGATCCGTTCGTGCAGGACGTTCTGAAGGGCGTTGTCCTTGTGCTTGCCGTCACGCTTGACGTTGCCAGCAACAAGAAGAAGTCCTGATTGACCTGACCGAAGTATCACAGAAAGGTTGGGTGAACAATGGATAACAACTACATCTTAACATTAAAGAATATCACAAAAGAGTTCCCCGGCGTCAAGGCGCTGGATGACGTCACCATCAACATTGAGCGCGGCACCATCCACGGTCTGGTCGGCGAGAACGGCGCAGGCAAGTCCACCCTGATTAAGGTTCTGGCCGGTATCTACCAGCCGAATAAGGGCGAAATCATTCTGGACGGCAAGCCCTGCCGCTTTAACAGCCCCATTGAGGCACGCCGTGCCGGCATCAGCGTTGTCCATCAGGAAATCAAGCTGGCCGAGCCGCTGAGCGTTGCGGAAAATATGTTCCTTGGCAACGTCCAGCTGAAAAACGGTCTGGTTGACTGGAAGGGCATGCGCCGCCGCGCGCGGGAGATCGTTGAAGATCTCGGCATGGACATCGACATCAACGCGCAGGTCTCGTCTCTGACCGTCGCGAAAAAGCAGATCGTCGAGATCATGCACGCCATTAACAATAATTCCCGCATCCTGATCATGGATGAGCCGTCGGCCGTTTTGACCGACCGCGAGCTGGAGGTTATGTTCCGCATTGTCAAGCAGCTGCGCGACGAGGGCATCACCATCATCTATATCTCGCACCGTCTGGACGAAATCTTCGGCCTGTGCAGCAACGTCAGCGTCCTGCGCGACGGCTGTCACATCGACACGATTCCGGTCGCTTCCGTTGACCGTCAGGGCCTGATCAACATGATGGTCGGCCGTGAGATGGGTCAGGAGTATCCGAAAGAGGTTGGCAACGTCGGCGGAACGATTCTGGAGGTCAAAAATCTCAGCCGCGGCATTTTGCAGGACATCAGCTTTGAGGTCAAGTCCGGCGAGGTATTTGGCATTTCGGGTCTGGTCGGCGCTGGCCGCACCGAGCTTGCCCGCGCCATCCTCGGCATTGACAAGCCGGAATCCGGCGAGGTCTATGTCCGCGGAAAGAAAGTTCACTATCGTACGTTTGCCGACGCCATCCGTGACGGTCTTGGCCTGATCCCAGAGGATCGCAAGCTCCAGGGTCTTGTCCAGATTATGTCGGTCAAGCGGAACACCACGCTGGTCAACATGAAGCGCGTACTGCGCGCCGGTGTGATCAGCAGCTCGCTTGAGGAAAAGCTGAGCAAGGAATACGCCGACAAGCTGCACGTTGTCACGCCGAGCATGGAGACCGAGGTACAGTATCTCTCCGGCGGCAACCAGCAGAAAGTGGTTATCGCAAAGTGGCTGTTCCAGAACTCGGAGATCCTGTTCCTTGACGAGCCCACGCGCGGCATCGACGTTGGCGCAAAGGCAGAAATTTACCGTCTGATCAACCGGATGGCAAAGGAGGGCAAGACCATCATCATGATCTCGTCCGAAATGCCTGAGCTGCTCGGCATGTGCGACCGTATCATGGTTATGCATGAGGGTCACAAGATGGGCGAGCTGAACGCGGCCGAAGCTACACAGGCAAAGATCATGGCGCTTTGCAGCTGATGATCCAAACAACGGTCTAATCAGGCGCAGCCTGTTAGATAAAATTTAAGGAGGAATTACAAAATGAAGAAACTGATCGCGATGCTTCTTGCAATGGTCATGGTTCTGGGCCTGGTTGCCTGCGCAGCCAAGACGGAGCCCCCCGCGGCCGACACCAAGACCGAGACGCCCGCAGCAGAAACACCCGCTGAAGAGACCCCGGCTGAAGAAACGCCCGCTGCTGAAGGCGCTGTCAAGACCGACGTAATCGCAACCGAGGGCAAGGCTGCTGAGCTCGGCATTCCCGCCGCTGTTGTCCTGCAGGACACCACCGCGCTGGAAGGCAAGAAGATCGGCTGCTCCATCTGCTACAAGGGCGACGAATGGTGCGCAGCTCTGGCACAGGCTCTGGAAGCACTCGGCGCATACTACGGCGCTGACATCGTCTGCGAGGACGGCGACCTGAACGACGAGACCCAGACCAAGCAGATCGAGAACATGATTTCCAACAACGTTGACATCATCATGGTTGACCCCATCACCCCCGACGGCTCCGGCATTGCGTTGACGAATGCGGTTGAGGCCGGCATTCCCGTCATCATCTACGACGGCTACTGGACCGACGGCGAGGAAAAGGCTGTCACCACCGTCACCTGGGATCAGAAAGCAACCGGCACGCTGGTTGGCGAGTACTTCGTCAACTATGTTAAGGAAAACAACGGCGGCAAGTGCCGTGTGGTTGAGCTGACCAACGCTGTTTCCACGCACTGCCAGGAGCGCTTTGTTGGCCTGCATGAGGTTATCGACGCTGCCAATGCAGACGGCTGCGAAATCGAAATCCTGAACAAGTACGACTCTCAGGGCAACCGCGAGACTGCATACAACGCAATCTCCGCCATCGTCGAGCCGTATGACTACATCATCTCCGACGTTGACAACGGCGCGATGGGCGCAGTTGCAGCGCTGCAGGCTGTTGGCAACACCGACGTCAAGGTCTTCTCCATGGGCGCTTACGGTGCAGAGCCGTTCGGCAAGCTGCATGACAATGACGTGAACTATCAGGCTTGCCTGAACGTTGACGCTTGGGTTCTGGCACAGTTCATCTACGAAGGCGCAATCAGCTACTTCGAGGGCAAGGACGTTCCCACCAAGACCAACATCGACCTGTTCGTTGTTGACAGCACCAACGTTGAGAACTTCTGGAGCTTCGACTAATCTCCGGCAAATTCCGTAAACCGCGTAATCGCAGGGGGCGCAAGCCCCCTGCATCTGCAGGCGCATTGCGCCGATGCCCGCAGAGAGAAAACCGCGTTTTTGAAATTCGTGTTCCTTTCTGCGGAAAAATTATTAGACGTAAATCGTTACACAAAATCACATAGAAAATTGAAAGCATCCGTCGTAAGATAGGAGCAGGACAAAACGAACCGCCGTCTGGCAGCAGCGGCGATGCTCCGGCACAGCCGGACAAGGCATATCCCGCCGGCACAGCCGGCAAAAAACGTGTAAGCTTGGAAATAATCGCAAAAATTCTGCGTTTTAGAATCATAAAAGGAGACAATTGCTATGAAAAAACTTCGTTGGGGCGTTATCGGCGCGGGCGGCATTGCAGACCGCAGAACGATTCCCGGAATGATGCTGGCGAATAACGCCGAGCTGATTGCTGTAATGGAGATCAATATGGAGCTGGCGGAAAAGTCCCGCGCCAAGTGGGGCTGCAAGCGTGCGTATGACAGCGAGGCTGCGCTGCTGGCCGATCCCGAGATTGACGCGGTTTATATCGCGTCCCCCGTTGTGCTGCACGCCAAGCAGGCCATGATGGCCGCCGACGCTGGCAAGCATATTCTGATTGAAAAGCCGCTGGCCATGACCTCGGAAGAGGGGCAGAAGGTCGTTGACTACTGTGAGAGCAAGGGCGTCAAGATTGCGGCAGGTCTGATGATGCGCTTTGGCGCATACGTCATGGCTATGAAACAGGCCATTGCCGACGGCAAGATCGGCCGTCCGGTTTCGGGCTTCTCGCAGTTCACCTGCTGGTATCCCGATATGCCCGGCAACTGGCGTCAGAGCAAGAAAAACGGCGGCGGCGGCGCAATGATGGACATGGGCGTGCACTGCATCGACCTGATGCAGTATGTCACCGGCTCAAAGGTCAAGCAGGTTGCGGCGTTCCACGACACGCTGACGTTCCACTATGAGGTGGAGGACACGTCTACGGTTCTGATGCGGCTGGAAAACGGCTGCGAGTGCGTGGTGCAGTCCAACTTCAATATCCCCGACGAAGCCTCCAAGTGGCGTCTTGAGTTCTTCGGCGATCAGGGTCATCTGGTTGGCGAAAACATCATCGGCCAGATCGACGGCGGTACGCTGGACGCGATGTTCTGCGGCGAGGTTGGCGGCTATGACGCACAGCAGGACACCAAGGACGTCAAGGGCGAGCAGCTGGACGTGGAGTTCGGCAATATGTACACGCGCGAGATTGAGTCGTTCGGCAATTCGATCCTGAACAATCTTCCGCTGGAGGTTCCGGCGTCTGATGCGGTGCAGGTGCAGCGCGTTATGGAGGCGGCCTACCGTTCCAACGACAACAAGTGCGTTGTTGATCTGTAATTCAAAGAAAATTCCACAATCATGCTTCCCGCGCCGCCTGCGGCGCGGGAAGATAAAAAGAAACTGATTCCATAACGGTAGCGTCAATGACGCGAAGAGGTAAACTATGAACAGACCACTCGATTTTGCGGTCGGCTTGTTCAATTGCTGCCGCGATCCGTAACTGCTTCAGAATGTCCGTCTGTCAACAAACTGATATTCTGAAAGGAGTCAATTTTAAATGGAGAAGAAAGCATCGGATTTCCGGTATAACACCGGCGAAACCAAAGTCCCGTGGGCTGCGGTCGGCGAAAACTATAACGCGCAGGATTTGATGACCATCATCCGGTTTATGATGAAAGGCAAGGGCGAGGCCTACGACGAGGCGCTGAAAACGGTTGAGAAGGACGTTCTCGCGCTGGACAAGGTTTCCGCGCCCCCGGCAAAGCTGTCGCTGGACGTGGAGGTTGGCAAGGCCGAGAATATGTGCGACGAATATCTGCACACCACTGGCTCTACATTTTTGACCAACTGCACAGCGGGCTTTGAGATTGCCTGCAAGTATACTGGACTGAAGCCAGGAGACGAGGTTATCGTCCCGGCCATCACGTTTGCCGCAACCATGGCGTATCCGCTTTCCATCAGCTGCAAGCTGGTGTTTGCGGATGTCGATCCGCTGACGCTGAATATGGATCCCAAGGACGTGGAGAAAAAGATCACCGACAAAACGAAGATGATCATCCCCGTCCACATTGGCGGCTATCCAGTCGATATGGATCCGATCATGGCGCTGGCCAAGCAGCACGATATTGTCGTCCTTGAGGACGCGGCGCACGCCTTTGGCGGCGAGTATAAGCACCGCAAGCTCGGCACAATCGGCGATTTTGGCTCGTTCTCGTTCCACGAGGTCAAGAACATCACCTCCTTTGGCGAGGGCGGCATCCTGTGCTCCAACGTGACAGAATTCCTGCCCGAGATGCGCCGCGCGCGCTTCCTTGGCACGGATTTCAGCAAGCATATCCCGAACTGGCTGTATGACGTCACCGCCATCCGCGGCAAGAACGGCCCGTTCGTCGCAACCAACTTCTCCACCACCGAGATTCAGGGTCTGGGCTTGCAGCTCCAGATTGCCCGAATCGACCAGATTATCGAAGCGCGCCGCCGCGCGTCCGAATATCTGACAAAGCGCCTTTCCGCCTGCGACGCTCTGATCCCGCAGGATCTGGGCAATGATGAAATCAAACCCACGTTCCATCTGTATCAGCTTCAGATCATCCCCGAAAAGGCGGGCGGCGATATTCAGCTGTTCAAGAAAAAGATGGACGCAAAGGGCGTCACGCAGATTCCTCACTTTGGCCCGCTGTATAAGTTCGAAATCCTGCGTGAGTATGGCTATGACGAAAAGGCAATCGCTGAGAGCTGCCCGGTGTGCGAGGAGGTATTCAACCACCGCTTTACGCACTTCCCGATCTACGGCCTGACGCCGGAGCAGCTGGACTATATGGCCGACGCGATTCTCGAGTCTGTTGACGAGATGCAAAGAGGCGTGTAAGCGGCCAACGTTCGTAAATTTGCAACTGTTTTACACCTGAAGAAATGAGGTTTTAACATGAGCGAGAAAAAAGAAATTGTCATGAATGGCGCTGGCGTTGCCGAGCTGGGCTTCCCCGGCTGGCCGCAGTTTGACCCGAAGAGCAAGGCGGAAATCGCCGAAGCACTCGACACCGGCGCGGTCTGCTACTGGACCGGCCATAAGGGCATGGAATTTGAGGACAAGTTCGCCAAGTGGTGCGGCGCAAAGATGGCAATTTCCTGCACCAACGGCACGGCTGCGCTGCACATCGGCATCGCAACGCTGGGCATCGGCCCTGGCGATGAGGTGATCGTGCCGTCCTACTCGTTCATCGCGTCCTCGTTCGCGGTGGTGCAGGCGGGTGCGGTGCCCATCTTCTGCGACGTGGATGAGAGCCACACCATCGACCCTGATGACATCGAAAGCAAGATCACCGAGCGCACCAAGGGCATTGTCATTGTCCATCTGTATGGCGTTGTGTGTGACATGGATCGCATCATGGCCATTGCCCGCAAGCATAACCTGTACGTTATCGAGGACTGCGCGCAGGCCATCGGCGGCAAGTATAAGGGCAAGTCCGTCGGCACGATTGGCGACGTGGGCTGCTTCTCGTTTGCACAGTCCAAGCACTTCACCACCGGCGGCGAGGGCGGCATGGTCGTCACCAACGACGAGGATCGCGGCTGGGAGGCACGTTCGTTCCGTGACCACGGCTATGACGTCAAGGCCAGAATGAATATGCTGGCGCTGGAGGAGAAGCTGCCCTATATCCACAACCGTGTGGGTTTCAACTTCCGTATGACCGAGATGCAGTCCATCGTCGGCATCAACGAGCTGGCGCGTCTGGAAACGTGGAATCTGCCGCGCCGCTTTGAGTACGCCAAGATGTACCGCGAGGCGCTGGGCAGGCTCGAGGGCGTCAAGTCGCTGCCGGTTGACACCGAGGAGCGTCAGTGCGCTTACTGGTGGTTCCCGATCATTCTGGATCTGGACAAGCTGGACATCGACGCGCCCGCGTTCCTTAAGGAAATGGCCGGCATGGGCATTCCCTGCTACGGCATTCAATGGCCGGAAGCATACGAGGAAAAGGCATATAAGGAGCTCGGCGGCTTTGGCTCGCATAAGTTCCCGTTCTGCTCCAAGGAGTACACCCGCGAGGGTCTGACGTATGAGGGCGTTGTATGCCCGGTGGCAAAGAGCCTGCGTGCCCGCACGGTGAACCTGTTCCTGCATCCCACGTGGGAAAAGGAGCACATCCAGAGAGTCATCGACGCGTTCACCACAGTGCACAACGCGCATCTGAAAAAGTAAAACAGCAGAAGCTGTATAAAACCAGCAAGCTGCCGCAGCCAACGGCTGCGGCAGCTTTTGCAGATACAGGAGGAAACAGAAATGGCAAATTTACAGGCTGGCTTTGCACGCGTGGACGTTACCCCGCCGCTTGGCATTGAAATTTCGGGTTATTTTGTCGAGCGCTTTGCGTCCGGCATTCTTGACGCGCTGGAGGCTTCGGCGCTGGCGCTTCGCTGCGGCGACGATCAGGCGATTTTGATTGCGCTGGACAATCTGATGATCGACAAGGAGACGATGCACGCCTATCGCGCGGCCATCGCCGAACGAACCGGCGTCAAGGCGGAGGCAGTGTTTATCGCCTGCTCGCACACGCACACAGGGCCGCTGGTTGGCAAGAGCGAGCTGGACGAAAACAAGTACGGCGAAAAGGAATATGGCGACTATCTGGGACGCAAGCTGTGCGACTGTGCGGTGATGGCAGTGCGCGACATGACGGATGCGAAGATGGGCTACGCCGTGGGCTGTGCGCCGCATATCGCATTTGTGCGCCGCTTCCGGATGAAGGATGGCTCAATCCGCACAAATCCCGGCGTGAATAACCCCGATATCGTTGCGCCGATCGGCGATGTAGACGAGCGGGTGAACGTGCTACGCTTTGTGCGCAAGTGCGCGCCGGATATTGTAATTGCCAACTTTGGCGTACACCCGGACGTGGTGGGCGGCGACGAGATTTCGGCGGACTTCCCGCGCTTTGTGCGCGAGACGACCGAGGCGGCGCTGGACAACGTGCGGTGCATGTTCTTTAACGGCGCGCAGGGCGACGTGAATCACGTGAATGTGCACCCTGTGGGCGGCGATGCAAACGGTCTGCATCCGTGCTTTGACGACGCAGACCGCGGCTATGCGCACGCAAAGCACATGGGGCGCGTGATTGCGGGTGCGGTTTTGCAGGTATATGAAAAGGTGCAGTTCTGCGATGTGGACTGCGTCCGCACTGCCGAGCGGATTGTAAACGCGCCGTCGAATATGCCGACAGCCGAGGAGGCCGCGCGCGCGGAGAAAATTGTGGAGCTGCACAACGCCGGACGCGATGCAGAGCTGCCGTTTGCGGGCATGGAGCTGACGACGGCGGTAGCCGAGGCGCTGCGGATGAAGCATCTGAAAGACGGCCCGGAGACGTTCCCGCTGCCGCTGAGCGGCGTACGCGTAGGACCGGTTGCGTTCCTTGGCATCCCCGGTGAACCGTTTACGGGCATCGGCCGGGGGCTGAAAGACGGTTCGCCGTTTGCCATGACGCTGCCGTGCTGCCTGACGAACGGCGCGGAGGGCTATTACCCAATGAAAGAGGCGTACGACGAGGGCGGCTATGAGGCCAGAAGCTCCAACTTTAAGGCTGGCATTGCCGAGCTGCTCATCGACGAGGGCGTCAAGCTGCTGAAGTCGCTGTAAAAAAGAGAAAGCGTCCTTTCCTGGCCGGGGGAGGGACGCTTTTTTGCTGCGCGCAGGGACGAACAGAGTCGTCTGCCCCCACAAACGCATGGCCGGCAACGTGTACAGGATTCCGATTACAGAGTAGAAACAGAGTCTGTTTTTGCCGCCCGCCTGACAGCAAGTCTATTGACAGCGGCAGCCTGCGCGGCTATCATAAAATGATTCAGTACAAAACACATAGTTCAAAAACGACGCGAGGAGAAATCAGAACAATATGGATCATTACAAGTTTTCAACGCTGGAATACAAGCGCCCCGATGGGGAGGCGCATCGCGCACAGCTTATCAAATGGAAAGAAGCGGTCGAGCACGCGGAGAACTATGACGCACTGCGCAAGCTGATGCTTGAGATTGACCGCGAGAACTGCGAGCTGTTTACGCAGTATTCCATTGCACATATCCGCCACACGCTCGACACACGTGACGAGTTTTATGAGGCGGAGATTCAGTATTTGCAGGATACGCTGCCCACGCTCAGCGGCGACGAGGTTGCGCTCAGCGAGGCTATTGCGGCCAGCCCGTTCCGTGCGGACATTGAGCGGGATCTTGGCAAGCAGTACTTTGTCTCCATGGACTTACAGAAAAAGCTGTATTGCGAGGCCAACGTTCCGCTGCGCCAGCAGGAGAGCCGCCTGACCAATGAATATCAGAAAATCATGGCCACGGCAGAGATTCCGTTTGACGGCAAGAAGCTGAACCTTTACGGCGTGCAGAAATACTTTGAACACCCTGACCGCGCGATGCGCGCCGCTGCCGTCAAGGCATACTCCAAATTTTATGAGGACAATGAGCCGCGTCTGGAACAGATTTGGGATGAGCTGATTCGTATCCGCAACCAGATGGGCAAAAATCTTGGCTACGAAAATTACATTCCTGTCGGTTATCTGGAGCAGGGACGCACGGATTACGGCGAAAAAGAGGTCGCGTCTTTCCGCAAGCAGGTACGCACCGTTCTTGTTCCGCTGTGCAAGAAGCTCTATGACGCGCAGGCCAAGCGCCTTGGCGTTGATCACGTCATGTGGTACGACGAAAAGATGGTATTTCCGGATGGCAACGCTGAGCCTGCGGGTGACGACGCGTTCATGGTCAAGACCGCGCAGAAGATGTACCACGAGATCAGCCCGGAAACCGGCGAATTTATCGACTTCATGATCGACCATGAGCTGATGGATTTGCAGAACAAGCCCGGCAAGGCCTCCACCGGCTATATGACGAGTCTGCCCAGCCTGAAAGCACCGTTTGTGTTCTCCTGCTTTAACCATACGATTTTTGATATGCAGGTGCTGACGCACGAGCTGGGGCACGCGTTTGCGGGCTATATGGCCATGCGCAGTCAGCCGATTTCAGACTATTACAGTGAATCGACCGACATCGCGGAGATTCACTCCATGTCCATGGAGCAGTTCGCCTATCCCTATGCCGAGTGGTTCTTTGGCGATCAGGTGGACAAGTTCCGGTTTGCGCACTTGCAGGAGGCGCTGACGTTTGTGCCGTTCGGCGTGGCGGTGGATGAGTTCCAGCACATCTGCTATGCGCATCCCGAGCTGACACCCAAGGAGCGGACGTACCAGTGGCATCTGCTGGAGGAGAAGTATATGCCGTGGCGCAAGTACGAGAACGACGCGTTTATGGAGCGCGGCGGCTACTGGTATCACAAGCTGCACATCTATCTCTATCCGTTCTACTATATCAACTATACGCTCACCACGATGGGCGCAATGGAATTTAAGAAGAAGTACGCCGAGGACAAAGCCACCGCGTGGCAGAACTATCTCAAGCTCTGCAAGACCGGCGGCAGCCGCAGCTATCTGGAGACGCTGCGCTATGCGGAGCTGTCCAATCCGTTTGAAGACGGCTCGGTTGCGCGCGCCTGCGGCTACGCGGAGGAAATTCTGCTCAAGCAAATTGCACAGCAGGAGAAGAACGCGTAAAAGCAGCAACGGCCGCGGCGAAAGAGGGAGAAAGAGTCTGACGGCTCTTTTCCTGAGCTTGTCAAAAAAGTATTTTTGACAAGCTCTCAAACGCGATCCGCTTCGCTGGGTTCTCGTCGCAACAAACTGCGCATTCCTCGCCCCGCCGCAAACGGCAGGTCTCGTTCGCTCCGTTGTTGCTCCTCTCCGAATGTGAACCACTTCGCTGGGTTCACATTCGGTTATAATTCGTTCTAGTATCCGAGCATTCCTTGCCGGAAATCTGCAGAATGTCGTCAACCGCTGAGCGTTTAAAAAAGCGGGACTGTATGACCGGCATCATATGGGGATATACCTCAAATGCGCGCCTTTGGATGAGCCGGTATTTCAGTTCCTTGACCGAAAGCGCAGCGAGGGTAAACCCTTCTACGTCTACATGACTGCTGCATCCAACAAGTTTCTGCGGCGTTATTACGCACAGGTGCGGGACTATCTTTCTACATTGGACAATCTGACGCCGGTAGATATGGATTCCACCGGGCTGAAAACAAGCGACTGACGTAGTCCCTATTTTCACACTTTTTATTAGACCAGCGCTTTGTGGTGGCCTTTTTGTGTTGCCTTTTTGCGCTGCCTGCCTTTTGCAAATTTTTCTTGGGTCAGATCCTGTTTGGGGCTTGACTTTTTATTTGCAGGCTTCGATGCAGAATGATAAAAAAGCAGGAGACCCGTCCACAAATATGGACGGGTCTCCTACTATATGTCAGTATTATTTAGGGGCTATGAGATCCATCACGGCAAACGCCTTGGATTTCGGTTACGCGGGCAGGGACATTTCATGTGTCCGGAACGCAGAAATCCTGATTTCTCGGAAGAACGTATCGAGCAGACCATTCTGGGCAATCTGGGGCAAATTGAAGCCGGAAGGAAACCTGCCTTCACGCCGAAGCCAAAGCCGCAGCCATACCGCCCACATCCAAAGCACACAGGATTCCTTGCGCTGTACTTTCATTACTGCTATTTGCTCGGTCGGATCGAAAAACGGCAGTACCCGCCGCGCATGTCGCCGCACCTGCGAAAAGAGATCATGAAGGCTGATATTTACAAAGCACGTCTGAAGTTTTTACAGGAACAGAATATTTGTACGCCGGACGATTTGATTGCCTGTATACAGAATGCAGAGCAGCAGATTGCAAAACTGTCCAAACAGCGAACGGTTCTGAACGTGCGTAAGAAAAAGCGAAAGACACTCTATGATGCTCTGGCGGCAGAAGCTGCCTTCGGAGGGTTTGAGACAAAGAAAGCAGAACATGACGATGCAAAAGAGTTGCTAGACGCCTGTGACGTTCCACGCGAAGCCTTGCTGGCAGAAAAAGCGGATCTCTATGAACAGCTTGCGCAGGTCAATCAGCAGATCCGGCAGGAGCGATGGACGCTCAAGCAATGCAAGGAGATCTCGGAGACGGCAGCCATCATGCAGAAGGATATTGACCACATCGAACAGCAGCCGCAGCGGACAGCTAACACGCGCCAGCGGTAAGGCGCGTTGTGCCGACGTGTGCGGTTTTATGGGCCGACCGCGCATCCGCGCAGGTCTGCGCCACGCAAACGCTGCGTCCGCCCTCCGTGCGGCGCAAAAAAGCGAGGGCTGGCATCAAGCCAGCCCTCGCCTTACAAATCGAACAAAGGAGATGATCCATGACAAAACTGTGCAGCCCACCAGTGCTAGAAAGATCCCGTCCGCCAGTGCCATGTGCGCACGATACCACGGTTGAAATACAGTGAGCATCAGCACCAGGTACACCAGCGGAATGGATAATCTCAATTTCATTGCAATACGAATCAGCAAAAGCAGCAAGTGAATCATCACGGGAAAACAAGCAGTTAACATCGGCGATCCTCCTCAAACGGTTTGTCGGATGTTAACTCTCCTGGCTGCTTTTTGCAAGTACATTTTTTGAAAATCAAATCAGGGAGGTCGTCATGAACCAAACTACAAAACCAGCGGCCTGCCCTGATTCCGTCCGTGTCGAGCGCATTCAGATCTCACACGGACGAGCCATCCGCGTCGTCTCCGTTTTTCCGAAAAACGGAAGTCAGACAGTGGAAGAAAAACTCAGGTTTTTGGCCGCGTTGGAATTTCAGCGAAAAAAGTCGGCGTAAGGGCTAGACTTCTCGCGCCGCTTGGAGTATTGTGTGCTCACAATGCTCTGAGCGGTTTGACAAGAAGGAGGAAAGACAAAAGCTGACAGAAGCCCTTCCGCGGCGAGAAACAGAGCCCCAACGGCTGAAAGATACGGTAAGCAATACGGCAGCGTTCCTCGACAAAGCGAAGCGATACACGGATATTCAAGCGCTGACACCGGAACTGCTGCGGCTCTTCATCCAGAAGATCGTGGTGTATGAAAAGGAAGTAAAATGGTCCAAACACGCACCACAGACAGTGGAAATTCACTACACCGACATTGGCTGCATGGAAAACAGACAAACAGCAAAACCGGAGCAACATAAAGAAATCCCGAAAGTGTCCTGAACTATCCCCAGTTATACGCCAATGGAAAACCCGGCTGGTGCCTGAAACACCAGCCGGGTAACCCCCGCCGCCATTGTTACCCCTGTCAGGGGACAGCAAATCCAAGCGCTGGTTTTTATACTGATCCTGTTTGAGGCAGCCCCATGCCGGTCTGCCGGGAGACGATGGCACGCAGAATTTCACCGAAGCATCAGCGCAAGCACGATCAGCGTCACGCAGACAGCACAGGCTGCGGCTTCGTAGGTATAGCTTTCGCCGCTGTGAATGCGGCTGATGGCGCGGAAGGCGAAAATTGTTCCGATAAATGCAGCGGCAAGCGCCAGAATAAACAGAACGATGCTCATTTCAGCCGCTCTCCACATATGGTGCAGAACATGGCGCCGGGAATTTTGACGGCTGCGCCGCAGCGCGGGCAGCGGAGGTCAGACGGCTGCGTCTGGACCGGCTCCTCCGGCGGCTGCTGCGGTTCAGGCTCCGGGGAGAAGACGACCGGCGCTCCCTGCGAAGCGGGCTGCGTCACAGCTTCGGTAAACGAAGGCTGCACAACAGGCGAGACAGGGCATACAGGCTGTTCGGGAGCAGCGGACTGCACAGGCTGTGTGGGCGGGATGGACCGCTCGGGCTGAACGGGAGCGGACGGCTGCACGGGCTGCACCGGCGGAGTGGGCCAGTCGGGCCGTGCGGGCGCAGCGGGGTGCCAGGAGCCTGCCGCGCGGCGATTCTGGATCTCCACATAGAACGCCGCGTGCAGAATGCCGAGGAACAGCGGCGCCAGCACGCCGAACGCAACGGTGAGCACGATGCGCAGAATGGTGAACACGATGCCGACATACGGGATCATGCTCAGCAGCGACAGCCGGAGGATCACGACGAAATAGACGCCCTCAAGCAGCAGATCCGCGCCAAACAGCTTGCCCTTGTAGCCCATCGTCTCCGCCTTCGAGACCTTGATCGCCTCGGTGGGCCTGACATCGTCGCGCGTCATGAGGATATAGGGTACGAAGCGGTATTCATATGCGCGGATGGCGGCGAACACGAACCCGACGACCGGAATGAGGAACCACAGGAAGATCCAGAGCTACATCCATGCCCTGCCGCCCAGCACACGCCAGATGCGATCCTTGCTGAACGCAGCGAGCAGGTAGGACGTTTTCGGCTCCAGCCCCGTGCGGTAGCTGTTGAGGAAGATCATCGACATGGAAGCCGACAGCAGAAGCGCAGCGCAGAACGCGGCAGCCGG
>ENA-UESC01001316-UESC01001316.1-human-gut-metagenome-genome-assembly--contig:-NODE-1316-length-19201-cov-7.410688_pt1 | contig 19201 bp, 30 predicted proteins | sample MGYA00242998_ERZ507999 | MGnify/ENA primary metagenome ERZ507999 (study PRJEB26167, sample SAMN06115465) | human gut metagenome | host: Homo sapiens | place: China:Hubei | collected 2016-04-27... | reverse complement strand
CTGATGAAACAGTCAGGGAACATAATAAGAAACTGATTGATAAGAAATATGCACTGCTTGAGGAGTTCGCAGGCGTAACGATTTGTTTGCACTTAATGAAAAAGGCATATGGGCTGACAGATGAAATGATAAGCAAAGCTGTAAGGATCAAGCTTGATAATTTTAAGAAAAAGAAGGAGAAAAAATGTTATCTTTAGTAGTTAATGTATAGTAAGTTAAATAATAAATATATCCTAATAAACTCAGTAAATATAAGGTGTTGTTAGGATATATCATTGTAAAGTATGTGTACCTTAAAAATTGAATATTAAATAATTATTATACAGTAGAATAATGCTTGAACATATGTTTTGTTAATGGTAAAATATAAAGTAATAATAGGTGTTTTAACATTATAGACATATCATAAATGTATTGGAGGTATTTAATACATGGAACTACATGTTATAGAACGTGAAGGAAGAAAGACAGTTGTTCTGCTGGATAATGAGATGAGAATTGTAAAGCCAGTATACGACTATCTGAAATTCCAAAGACAAAAGGATAAGGCTCTCAATACCTTAAAGGCAAGTGGAAGTGACTTACGAACCTATTGGGAGTTCTTAAATGATAACGGGTATGAGTATGACAAGGTTACACCTAAGATGATTGCTGAGTTTATAGACTATCTCAGAGCATCAGATGATGATGTCATAGCACTCAACAAGGAAAGCAAGAGGACTAATAAAACAATCAATCGTATTTTAAGTACAATCCATATGTTTTATCAGTTTGAAGCAGATATGCAGGAAATAGATAATCCTATCCTAATGCATGATATAAACAGACCTTTTAATGCTTTTAAAGGCATCTTGGAACACGCAAAGTCTGATAATAAAACAAAGCAGTCAATCTTCAAGGTAAAGGAAAGTGATTATAAGATAAATCTTGTTACTGATGATGAAATGGAACTGTTTTTAAGCCGTTTAGACAAGCGTAGAGACATCCTTTTATACAAGATGCTCTATCTTACAGGGGCAAGAATACAAGAGGTTTTAGACCTTGAAATTGACTCTGTACCATTGCCGGATATGTCACAGTTAGTAGGCTGTTTTCGGCAGATAAAGTCAAAGGGTAAGACCAGAGATTTGTATGTGCCTATGTCACTAATAAAGGAACTTGACGATTTCATCATGGAAGAAAGAAACCTTATTGATACAGACCACAGTTACATCTTTGTATCAGAACAGAAAAGACAGCTTGGCAAACAGCTTACCTATCGTGCAGCCTATGACAAGCTTAAAAAGGTACAGGAAGAAATCGGTGTGGATTTTAACTTCCACGATTTAAGACATACCTTCTGTTCTAACCTTGTGCAGTCTGGAATGGATGTAAGTGTTGTAAGAATGATTATGGGACATGAACATTTATCTACTACTCAGAAGTACACACATCTCTCTAATCCGTACATTGAGGACAGCCTTTCAAGGTATTGGAATCAGAGTACATTGATTGGAGGTGGCTCTGGTGGCAAGTAGACCAGATGGTGATGTATGGAACATCGTTGACAATGACAAGGACTCACAGCACTATGGAAGGAACTTTAAGTTTGATTTTTCTTATATTTCAAGCGAAGAAATCAAGGACGTTGTAAAGGACTATGTTTGGCAGAATTACAGGATTGGAAATAAGTCTTTAAGTACCTTATACAATGAGGTTAAAGCCTACTTCTTTCAGTTTATTAGGTTTGCTGATGCAAGAAATATCACATCATTAAAAAGATTAACTAATACTGATGTAGACCACTTTATTTCTTATCTGCATACAACCATTTCAGAAAGAACAAAAAAGCCTTTTGGAACAAATACGCAGAGAATCAGTTTAAATACATTGAAATCTATCATTCGTTGGTGTCAGCTTCACAGACCTAATGATGTACCTACAACAGAAATCTTTACAGGAAATGAGTATATCGGTGTTAATCGTAAGCTTAAAATCGACTTTATTCCAGATGATGTAGTAGCACAGATAAATGAGGCTCTAAAAACAGAAGAAAATCCATATCTAAAGTATGGCATTATCATTCTGCAATCGACAGGGATGCGTATTGGAGACCTCTTAAAACTTCGTATTGACTGTATTAAGCCACATTTAATCAGTGGATATACAATCGAGTGGACTCAGCATAAAAGTCGCAAAAATAAGGTTCCTATGCCTGTCAGAAGTGAATGTGTGGCTGCGATAGAGAAGCTTATTGAGATTACAGCAGATCTTCGTGATAAATGCGTAGAAAAAGATAAAGACATTCTACTAATTAACACGATAAAAAGCGGTAATCAGTATGGTAGTGAAGCTGGCAAAATATGTGCTATTTCGCAAGGTACTTTCCAGTGGTGGTTAGAAACTTTTATTAGAGATAACAACATCAAAGATGCCAACGGCGATTACTACAACCTTACAAGCCATCAATTCAGACGAACTCTTGGAACAGATATGCTCTCCAAAGGAACTAACATAAATGTCATTCAGCAGGTGTTAGGTCATTCAGACCCATCCGTTACAAAGCGATTCTACGCAGATGTAAAGGATAAAGAACGAGCAGAAGTATTTAAGAGTGTTGGTGTTATTGGTAACATCAATCAGATACAAAGTAGTGCTTTTGATAATGTATCAGAGTTTGAATGGTTCAAGGCTAATAAGGATAAGTGTGTTGCAGGTTTGTGTGATGGTTATTGTACAAAACCTGTTACAGATGGAAATATCTGTCCGAGACTTCTTAAAAGACAGAAATGCTATACTTGCAGTCGTTATATCACAACACCAGAGTATTTAGAGGCTCATAAACAGCACTTGGCTAACCTTGAAAAACAGCTTGAAGAAGGTGCTATCTATGGTGAGCATTACGCAGAACACTTTATACCGACCATAGAGGTATTGAAATTCATCATTGAAAGATTGGAGGGATTGCAAAATGGCAACTAACTTGGCTTTACAGCTACAGGTCATAGAGCCTGATACAGACTTAAACAGCATAATGATAGGCAACTCCCGATACAGTGATGATATATGGGATTTAAGACCTTTTATTACTGCTAAATCAACAAAGGAATCACAGAAATATATCCGTTTTGAGTACATATCTGATGCAGATATGAAGAAAACTGTAAAACAGTATGCCTACTTTAAACTTGGTAAAACTAAACCTAAGACTGTTAGAGATTATATCAATGGTAAGTTTCCAATGTTTATAGAATACTGTTCTATAAACGGCATTCACAGCTTTGCAGATGTTACTTTAGAGGATTATCTTAACTTCAATCTTTGGATGAAAGACGAAAAGAAGGTGGCAACAGGTACAGGATTTAGTACTTGTCATGCAGTAGAAGAAATCATCCGTATCGGTCAGATAAAAGGATGGAATGTACCACAGTTCCATCTTCCAAAGACAGAGACAGCTAACCAGTTATGGAATACGAAAAAGTCTATGAGAACTAACAAAACAAAACCTATTCCAGAGGATGTGTTTGACAAGATTTTGTATCATGCAGTACACGATGAAAAGGATGCGCTTACAAAGGCAGGTATTATCATTCAGAGTCAGACAGGACTTCGTATCAACGAGGTTTTATCTATACAGGAAGGATGCGTAAAACGCACATCAGATGGCTATGATTACATGGAAGTAACACTTGGTAAGACTGAAAAAGGTGAGCCTATCATTCATAAGGTGTTTATCAATGGCCTTGTGAAAAATGCTATCGCAGAGCTTACAGAACACACAGCAGAGCTTCGTAAGGAAAGTGGATTAAAGGAACTGTTTCTTTGTAGAATTAAATCTCAGAATAATAAGATAGCTCCTTATACTGAAACGCATTGGAATGATAAAAAACTACGATACTTCATTGAAAGACATGATATTCGAGACAATAAAGGTGATTTATATCCCCTTACATCACATCAGTTTAGATCAACATTTGTAAGGGAACTTATCAAAAGAAAAGTACCTATTGCAATGATTATGAAACAGTATTCTCATATTTCTATTGAAATGACGGCACACTATCTTACCTTACAGGAAGAAGAAGTCAAAGAAATCTATTCTGATATGATTTTGAGTCCAGAGTCAAAGATTGCAGGACTTCGTGCGAAAGAAATCAAAGGTAAGCTAGATGATTTATTTCATGGAAAAACTGAGGATGAGATTGATGATGTAATTTCTGGTTTGGCAAAAACAATGAGTTTCAATCCATTGCCTACAGGAGTATGCTTGTACGATTTTAGACGAGGTAATTGTACCGATGGAGATGGCTGCTTCTTTTACAACTGCCCGAACTACATCACGGAGGTTCAGTTCTATCCGATTTTGAAGGATGAACTGGATTTACTTGAAAAGGAAATGGCAAGACTAAAGGAACTTGGTCAAGAGCCAGCATATCAAGTGCAGGCAGTTAAGTACAAGTATCTAAAACCATTGGTAGAAAGTCTGGAGGTGCAGTTAAATGGCAAAGAAAGTGTCGGATAGTCAGGTTGCAGGCATTAAGGCTCATGCAGAAGCTAAGAATAAAGAAACCATTGATAAGGTCAACAAGGCTATAGATAAGCTTAAAAGGAAGAACAAACCTATTAACTTTGAAACTGTCTGTAAGGAGGCAGGCGTATCAAGAGCAACTCTTTACAACAATGTACAGCTTAAGGAACGTATTTTAAGTCTTAGAGCAATCTCAAAGGCAAGCCCTTTAGATGATGTGGTTGCTGTTAAAAAGGATAAAATACAGCTCAAGGATGATAAGATTGCATCTCTCAGAGAACAGGTTAAAAAGTTAGAGTATGACAAAAAGAAACTGATTGTTCAGTTAGTTGATTATGAGGAACTAAAATCCGAGAATGAACGACTGAAGAAACAATTAGCTAAGAAATAGAGGTACGCTTATGAATGATGAACATAAAGAAAAGATTTATTATATACAGCAACAGGCAGATGAATTGAGTGCAGAAATATCAAAACTTATGAAAAAAGATGCTGACCTTTCAGAAAAACATCTTAATGAATTGATTAAGTTAGGCGTATTCATCTCAATGACCTGTCAAGAGTTGTTGGATGAAGAATAATTTTAGGAAAGGAGAACGTAGTAGACAGTATTTTATGTAAAAGAAGTAATAAATGCTTATTTTACAATACTTTCATACATACGATACAGTCTGCTACTAAAAATAAAAAATGATGTTAAAAGAATTTGCCCAAAAGCTTAATGGGCGCGAATATGGCTGGCCACAATTCACAAAGGAAGAACTCGCCATTGCCAAAGAGAATGGCTTTATTATTGTGCATGGTGCCAGTGATGACCTCATGGAAATTGAGGGCGCCATTAATGATGATGGTGATTGTTTTGATGGCGGGACATTGAAGCTTGACATTGCTGACGGAAAGTTTGTTGACAGCGATGAAGAAGAAAGCTTTGATGTTGTCGCAATTGAAGCTCGATGGTGCAAAGACCATGACGACAAAATGAATGTCATCCCATGGACATACGCCACATCTGTCCCACATGAAAAGTTCATGATATATGAGGATGGCAAACCGTACTGTCAGGGAATTGTTTTTCAGAATGATGCTTTAAGAGAGCCTACGGCCATGCCTAAAACAGTGGAAATTGAATTGAACAGGGAGCAGTTTGAAAAACTTAAGACTGTAAATGGTGGAGACAGAGCGAGATTTTACTGTAAAGAAACGAAGGAATGTTTCACACTATATAATGATTAAATCAGATAAGAATATAATTAACCTATAACGCTGCGTAAGTACGTAGTGCAGGTTAAAAGGTAAAATATAAAAGTATGATGCTATATAAAATGTCTACTAAAATAGATATAAGGAGGAAACTATGATTGAACTTCAGGGAAAATATAACAAATGTAAAGTGTTCACCAACAATATAGACAACGAAACCATAAGCCAGCTTATTAATCTGCTCAATCAGGAATTCGTAAAAGACAGCCAGATCCGTATTATGCCGGACACTCATGCCGGAAAAGGCTGTGTAATTGGTACAACAATAACCATTACTGATAAAATTGTACCAAATCTTGTTGGCGTGGATATTGGCTGCGGAATGCTGGCTATTAAATTAAAAGATAAAAACATTGATCTGCCAAACCTTGACAGTGTAATTCGCAAATATGTCCCATCTGGATTCAACATTCACGATTCGGCCATTGCAGACTCTCATGCTGCAGATATAATAGCGCCAGTTGATGTGGATAAAGCATACAAATCTCTCGGAACGCTTGGCGGAGGGAATCATTTTATTGAAGTGGATATAGACAAAGATGGTAACTACTGGCTCGTAATTCATACAGGTTCGAGACATCTCGGTATAGAAGTCTGCGACTATTACCAAAATCTTGCCTATGAAAATCTTAAACTAAAAGAACATAATGGTAAAACCTTAAATGAGCTGACAAAGGAACTGGTCAGAACATATACAAATGCAGGCAGACAAAAGGAAATAAGCAATGCGCTCGCAAAACTAAGGGCTGACTATAAGGAAACGCATATTTCAATTCCTTTTGAACTTGCATACCTTGAGGGACAGGCAATGGATAACTATCTTCATGACATGAAGCTTACACAGGAACATGCAAGAATAAATCGCGAAACCATTGCATCACAAATAATTAAGCATGCAAAACTAACACCCATTGAAAGCTTCGATACCATTCATAATTACATAGACACTGACAATATGATTTTGCGTAAAGGCTCTATTTCTGCACAAGCTGGTGAAAGGGTTATCATACCACTAAACATGCGTGATGGTTCTCTTATCTGTACCGGAAAGGGTAATCCTGACTGGAATTACTCTGCCCCTCATGGAGCAGGAAGAATACTCTCGCGAAGCAAGGCTAAAGATACGGTCTCAATGGATGCTTACAGAGAGTCCATGAAAGGTATATATACCACATCAGTAAGCACAGGAACTATTGACGAGAGCCCGTTTGCATACAAGCCTGCGGAAGAGATTATAGAAAATATCAAAGATACAGTGGAAATAATTGATGTCATTAAACCTATATACAATTTTAAGGCATCAGAAAACATGTAACATACAAAATGTTAACATAAGGAAATATTATGCTTAAAAATACTATCAGTACAATACTTAACGAAAATGCAAATACTAACGACAGAAAGAAAATAATAAGACACTACTGCATATGGAGTGGTATGTTATATCTTGTAGGAGGGCTTCTATCCAGCGCTGCTGTTGTTTGGGTTATATCCTACATGAGCTATATCCACAAAAACATAAACCAGTATATTCAAAACAATGGTTCAACTGGCATTGTCTTGGCAATGGTAGTGTTCTTTCTCATGGCATGCTGCTTGCTGCTTGTTACAGCAACAGCGTTTGTACGTGTAACTGTAAGGCTATGCACGTTTGCAAAGCCTTCAAAAGTCAGATGCGCAGAACTGACTATTACAGGAAAGCGCCAGAAATCGGCAAACGTTTTGGTTAGCGCAAAAACAGATAAAGGAATTATACAAGCAGACTGCTTAAGTAAAACATACGGCAAAATCATTCCCGGGCAAACATGTGGATTATTCTACAGCATTGATGGAAAGACGGTAAAAGTCAGTCTGTCCAAAGAATAAACGAAATTGGAGGCGAAATAATCATGCAAATAAACGAAATCAAAGCGAAACTTAACTCAGACGAATACAGTTTTCTAAAAACCGACAAGCACCTTGGCAGCAATATTATCATGCTTACAGCCGGTGGAAGTCATGCATATGGAACAGACAATGAAAACAGCGACATGGATATAAGAGGATGTGCAGTTAACAGCAGAATGGAAATTCTTGCCAGTGGAAGTTTCAAACAGTTTACAAACACGGATGCACTTGTGAGCGAGAACTTTGAACAGTTTACTGATGACACAACAGATACCGTAATTTATTCATTCAATAAATTCATGTTACTGCTTGCAAACTGCAATCCGAACACTATTGAAATGCTTGGATGCAAGCCTGAACATTATTTTTATTTATCAGACATTGGCAGGGAATTAATTAGCAATTCCGACATGTTCCTGTCAAAGAAAGCAGTCGGTACATTCGGCGGATATGCCATGCAGCAGATGTACAGATTAAGACAGCTTACAACAAACAAAATGCCGCAGGCGGATCTTGAGGAGCATATTCTGCACGTATTATCTTCCATGGAAGAAAACTTTGCCGGAAAATATTCCGCATATCCAGATGATGCTATTAAGTTGTATATTGATACTGCTGTGCAGAAAGGCTTCGACAAAGAGATATTCATGGACATAAATCTGCACCACTATCCGCTCAGAGATTATTGCTGCTTATGGAATGAGCTGCAGACAACTGTGAAAAGCTATGCAAAAGCCGGGAAACGAAATGAAAAAGCTGCTGCCCACAAAAAGATAGCAAAGCACTCAATGCACCTGCTCAGACTATATATGATGTGCATTGATATTTTGGAACAGCAAAAAATTGTAACATATCGCGAAAAAGAACATGATCTGCTTATGGACATTAGAAACGGAAAGTATCTTGGCGCAGATGACAAACCGCTTCCGGAATTCTTTGAACTTGTGAACGAATATGAGAAGAAGTTGGAGTATGCAAAGAAAAACACTACTCTGCCGGATGAGCCTGATTACAGGAGAATCATGGAATTCACCGCATATGTAAACGAAAGAGTCGTAAAAGGAGAAATGTAAGATGGGAATGAGCGACAACATGCTTGCCTGCATCAGGGCGATAGCGGAAAACAGAATACAGGATGCAAAGCAGTATGCAATATGCTGCTGCGTTGAGGACAGCACAAAGAAAAATGAAGGTAAGGTTCAATACTACAAGAAACTGCTTGAAAACGGTTCAGATAATGTTATGGAAGTGCCTATGAACATCAAGGGACTCGTCAAAATGATTGATGTTTCAGACTTCAATGAAAACAGATATTATCTTGGCAGGCAGCAGGCAGACGTCTTTACCAGAATAATAAAGGCAGTAAACACCACGACAAAGCTTCTTGAATATGGAATCCCGTATACAAACAGTACTCTTCTATCAGGAATCCCCGGCACCGGAAAGACAGAATTTGCAAAATATACTGCATACAAACTGGAACTGCCTTATGTGTATCTGAATTTCTCGTACCTTATTGACTCATATATGGGAAAAACTTCGCAGAATATCCAGCGCGTATTCGATTTTTGCAAGGGCATGAAATGTGTGCTTATGCTTGATGAGATTGACTGTATAGGCCTTGCGCGTAAAGGTGGCGGCGGGGCAGATGGCGAAATCGCCCGCATCACCATTTCTCTTATGCAGGCGCTTGACGACCTTGTAGACGGTCAGATTGTTATTGCTGCAACGAACAGAGCGGATCTGCTCGATAAGGCGCTGCTCAGACGATTCCAAAATATAACAGAGTTCGTTCCATATGAAGCAGACGAACGTCTGATGATGATTGAAACTTATATGAACAGTGTAAATCCGGCATTTTTGACAGACGAGATCAGGGAATATGCCAATAAATCACATACTCAGGCAGAAATTGTCAAATACCTCATCAAAGAAATTATCAAGAAGGTCAATGAGGAAAGCGAGAATGTAAATGATTAAAGTAGACAGATACACCTGCGGACAGCACGTATTTTTCAGCTTGCATAACGGTGAAAATGAAAACGACCTTAAAAATATGCTTAAAAGTTATAAGCTGAATAAGCTGTCCGGTCGAATAGTATTCTTTAATGCTTATGATGATGCCACCGGAAAAATCTGGCCGCAGCTTTGTCTTGAGCTAACTGATGCTGAAGAAATATATGATTACGATTATGATGATAATCTTCAGTACAATGGGCTCGAAGAACACATATGCTATCTGCCAATACCCTTTTCTCCTGTAACGGGAGAAAAGATTGAGTTTGAGACTGTCAGCAATTATAATATAGACTCAGACAGAATTAAGGAGATAATCGCTGAAAGAGATGTAGTTCCAAAGAGACGGTCTAACAAAAATCGCAACAAAATCGCAAAACTCAATGAAGAAATTGGCAAGCTGACAAAAGGAATTGCTGATATAATTTATGCAGAATGCGAAATCTATGATGAAAGCTCCGTCGGCTGTGCTGCAATGTTAATTGAAAATCTGATAAGAAAGGAATAAAATTTACGATTAAGAAAAAAGCTATTTACAGTTTAATATATTTTGGAATGATATTTATAGTGGGAATGATATTAACGCACAACGAATATATCAGCACTGCATTAATAATTGACTTTTGGTTTTCAGTTCCTATGGCGTTGGCTTATTTTGTCGAGCTTCGTCTCTGTAAAAAAGCAACAAAGGCAATATATCTTATCATAGCTCTTGTTAACACTATTATCTCATTTATTATTATAAGCATAATTAGCGGTTACATTTTAAACGAGATATTTTATATCCCATTCTGATTGTAAAGGGCTCGAAATCGAGGCCTTTAAAAATTAATTTACCAGACCACAGCGCTTATTTTCTTGCATAAAAAAGGATACGAAAAATCGTATCCTTATTTTTTGCTATTCTGTTGTCGGCAGTGCCGGAAAATAGTATGCAGATATAATTCCTATATACTTGTGTCGATATAGCACTAAATTCACAAGCTGAATATCCTCAGCAGTCAGTGAAAACGGTTCAGTTGTGATTTTTTGGCATACACTGTCAATATATTCCTTATCTGGATAAAAGTTAATCCGCCAGTATTCCTTGCATCCGGCAGTCCCGGCACGTTTGCGACTCTGCGCATTATATGCATTAACATCAGCAATGATAGATTTAATCCATTTTACGAGTTTTTTCTTGTCGGTAATATCCATATTAACAATATCTGCTGACGACTTGACTGGATAATACTTTTTGTACATTCTTGAATTGAACATTTAATTCTCCTTTTGTATGCAGTTTAGCCCCTCGAATTCGAGTGGTTTAATTTCATGACTTTTTGTAACCAACTGCGGCCAGCACTTCTCTGTATGGTGTTGTCCGCGTCTTTGTGCTTCCCCACTTTGTCATAGTTCCGCAGAGACCTTCATTGTACGGTTTTACAATATCATATTCACAGAACGTATCTTTACCATTAATGTATGCAATTCCTTCATGGCAGGCCAACATATCATGCAGTCTTTTTTCCTCTTTTACATGGTACTTGCTGAACAATTCCTTGTACTCACTACCATTCCAAATACCAGATTGTGTGTTTCTTATATCATGACACACGTTTTTGCCGACAAGCATTATGTGTCCAATATGTCTTTCATCTGCCTTTAATACTGCATCTGCGGCATTTACGTCACAATTGAAATTAAATGTCCTGACAGTTTCTTTGCCTTTAAACTTGTCTAGCTCATAAGTGGCAATATTTGTACCAACAAATCCACCATTCATGACGAGCCAGTCAATATGATGCATCCTGATGTAATCAGCAACAAGTGTCAATGCTCCGCCCACGAAAACATATTTTGCAATTGGCGGCATTTTCTTTAATACTGTTACACCCAGACTTTCAAGCCGTTCTTTTCTTTCAAGGCCTTCTTTTGTTTTCGGATAAGGGTCCAGCACTACGCATTTCAGCACACCCTTATTGTGCAAATAATGAGCTGCCACTACATCATCTACGTCAGCATCCAGCTCCGCTATGTATACAATTTCTTTATCCATAATCAATGTTCTCCTTCCTTATATATAATAAGTATGTTAGATTTATATTGAGCTTATGGCTTTCCATATAAAAATACAGACAGCGTTGCAACTGTCTGCATTAATTCTTGTACCTGTATTATTCTTTCAGTTTCTTCAATAAGCCAACATACCATGTGTTTTCAATATCTGCATCTGATATTCCGGCAAAGTCATCTGCTGACTCAATCTCACACCACCAGCTTTCATATCCATATATAATCTTCTTAAGCTCCGGAACGAAAATAGCAGGATTATTAACGGCTCTGTTCTTAAGAACACCCGTATCTTTATCATATGATGCAGATATACTAATTGGCAGTTCGCCAAGATATATGCCCAGATAAGATTTATTCTCATACTCTTCTCTACAAGGCCTGACTTCACAGAGAGTTCCGCATTCATAGCCAAGAGTATATGGCCTAATTTCTTCTGATTCGATTCCATTTACAGTAATTGGATATTCAATATATCTGCTGCTGAATTTATCGCAATTTTCACAATCTTTGCGAGAAACACTTTTAACATTTTCATCTTCCCATCCATCCACGACGCAATGGAATTCATTGCCGTTTTTTCTTATAGAGGGAAAGCAATATCTGCATCTTGATCTTTTTGACTGATTATTTTCTGACATAATTCTCCTTTTGCACGTCTCCCTGCTTGATTTATCTACTTCAGTAAATATTTGCATCACAGTTTCAACATACGATTTAGCAATTAGCGGGTATGGATCTACTTAAGCAGACATTTTTATAATATTACTCGCATCTTATTTTTTAGCCCTGGCAATACGCACTTGCATAGTGTCTTACGATTAAACATATCTTCTCCTTTTGTATATATTATCCTGCCATCAGCTTGAACTATTCGTCTGTGAAACCTTAATTTAAAACATAATTCACAACATAATCCAGCTCCTTTTCCATATTGCCCTGTTCTATTTGAAACATGATTCTTTCCCACTCTCCGCATCTGCACTGCTCTAATTGCGTAAAATAATCTTTTTCACAGCTCTTTAGATATTCAGTCTTCGCATCTTCTCTATCATTTATAATCGTTACAGATTGTTCGTTATCGTTTTTGTTATGCTGCACCGTTAGTCTATATTCCATAATATATTACCTCTTTCTTTTGTAAAAATAATCATCCTGCTGTCACTTTGATTTTGCAGCCGTCTTTGAGCTTATATATCCTTGTATGTCTTCCTTCAAAAGAAAGACCCGTATATTCAACAATATCCTCACAAGCTTTTAAGAAGGCATACGGCATGAACATGTAGGCATTTTGTATATATTCAATTTCACTATCCAGCAGACTCTCCTCGTCCGGATCTGTAGCGACTGCGTCGTAAATTTCGCCAAGGTTAAATATACTCTTGGAATGAAAAGATAGGCCATTTTTCTTGTTTTCGCGTCTTTTTGCTTCAAGTTTCATTACAATAGACTCAATGACATCAAGCGCTTCCATAAAGTTATCAAGTTCGCCGGTATAGCTGTCATTCTCTCCAACCTCAATGCCCTTGCTCTTTATATAGGCTATCCATTCTGGATAGCATTCATTGTTTCCAAAAATCTGTGTGTCATTAACGTATGTTTTGTATGACATGATCAACATCCTCCCCAATTTTAATGTTTCTCTTAATTATATCTTTTTTCGATCTCAAGAATGGGTTCCTGCTCTATAATTTTAAACGAGTCTGTTTTCTCTGGCATATAACTTTCGATTAGATGAGTTTTCCCATCTGTTGATTTAATTAATTCCGACTCCTTATTAATTAAATCATAATCGAACTTAGGTAAAGGCATCCATGCTACCACCGGAACTTCTTCCACACACACACAGTTGCCTATCTTAAACCACTTATCAAGTTTTGAATTGTAATAATCTTTTGCAACAAAAGAACTGTGTCTGCGCACCGTTAAGAAGCACGAGCTTCTATTTTCCGATATATCCTTAAATGTTGGGTTGTTTTTCATATTCCATTCCATACTTGTTCACACTCCTAGCTTTTTATATTCCATATAGTCTTTATATCGTTCTTTATGAATTTCTTAGCATGTTTTATCCCAGACAAACAATGCTTTATAATGAGGATATACAGCGTTTTTGATTTCATATAGACTATCGTCAATCGCAGTATTATAAACAGATGCAGCTTTAATATTTTTATTTTCTGCACTGTTTAAATCTAATTTTTGAGAATTTACTCCATCAATAAGTTTTTGCATATCGACAACAGTATCTTTTGCCTTTATACAATGCATTACTTTTGTAAGCAGTTTCTTTTCACTTTCATCAGTTAACATTGCCCGCCATTCTATTATATTATCTAATAAGCACTCTCTATCAATTAAGTCCATGGCTGTCTGTCTCCTTTTTTCATTTTTTCTGTATATATAACATTCCGGAAATGGGTTTTATCCAAACGAAATAAATTTTTTACATTATAAGTATGATAGATTTACGGATAACGAATAGCTTTCTATATAAAAAACAGACAGCCACACGGCTGCCTGCATCAAACATGTATTTAGTTTTCTTATTCCGGACAATCCTCAATTCTGTAGTTAGGTCTCATGCCCTGAGCCTCCCATACGAGATACTCTCTCATGTCATCAATGTCTTCAATCTCAGCCCATTTACTGTGTTCTTCGTCAAGCTCCACATTTGGTTCAAACCATGCTTTAACTTCCTCAAAACTCATTAGCTTGCTATAAGAAGCCCTGTTGTCCACATTAATTATTCTATATTTCATCGCCTGTTCCTCCTATTCGTAATCTCTAATTTCCACTACGCGACTCTCTCAATTCGTTCCTTCAGAAAGCGCTATTTCTTTTGCGATTCTCTTCAGTACAGCTCCACCTTCAATTTTTTCAATCTGAATACCATTCTCCCATATTGTCAGTATGGGAAAATCGTTATATTCTGGACTGAAAAAACTCCTTATTATACATCTGCTTTCTTACTATATTAACATTTTCCGAAATGCAAGCTGTTCGCCCGGTATTATATTCTTCTAAGACATATATCTTCATTTTTATCCTTTCTTATGCGATGGAATTATCGTGCTGCAACTCTTTCTCATACAGTTCCACAAGATAATCGTAGAAACATTCACCCTGCCAGTTATTAAGCCACTCCTTCATTCTCTCATAGCTTTTGAAAAAATGAATAGCAAAGTCACCATCTGAATTAACTTCGTTTGAAACCTCATAATATGCGTCCTCGCCTGCGTCTTCATTCATATTTTTACCATGAAGTACTATTTTACCAAATGATGTGCATGACAACTCTGTCCAGAAATCTGCACTCTGCATCGCTTGTTCTAATTTGTCCATAATATATTCCTCTCTTTTCTTTATTCAAACCAGGTGAACTTCCTTACCAAATGCTACTTTTATCTTGAGGTTTACCAGTTTTAATCTCTAGTTTTCTGGTTTCATAACATTTTTCTACGCTTGCTTTAATATTCTCTTTAACGCATAAACAGCTGTTCTCATTATCGCATGTCATAAAAATGTCGTTAAGTATAACATGGATACCCTCAATCGAATTAACGTCTATCTTATTCCCAAATTCATCTGTATATATAATTTTCTTTGACATAATTTATTTTATTTCCTTTCCATTGACAAGTAAACTTAATTTTACTTTGCTTTTAAAATTTAAAACATTGACCAGGATAAGCATCCATATGTCCAAAACATATGTTATCAGACCAAAGATATCCTTGATTATCCCATTCGATTATATCACCCTTTTTGATATGAACTTTTTTATCTTTATCATCTTCTAAAAAACCAACACCTTCAAAATCCTTTACACATATTGCTTTATTCATTTTATGATTTCCTTTCCATCCACAAATAAAGTTAAACTTCTATATATCCTAAAACTTGTAGACAATGTACAAATCCAGCAATCTCGTTTTCTTGAACCATTTCTTTTTGTTCATATCCAGCATCATTTATATAAACTGCATAATAAACGCAAATTTTCATTCCAACATAGAAAGTTTGTTCCATATCAACTACACCTTTCAAAATAGACTTATATTTCTTAGTTATTTTATATATCATTACAAATGAAATGAATTTTTTGCATAAAGAGTATGATAGATTTGTTGTCAACTTATTGCTTTCCATATAAAAACAGACAGCCATGCGACTGCCTGTATTAATCTGCCAGATAATATATGTAAAACCATTTTGGATAGCCGTCCTGCCAATTCTTACAACAATGTCTGTATCTGCCAACTTTGTTTTCCTTATACAATTCCGCAAGCAGCCTGCCAAGCTCAGGAACCTTTGGCGCACCATATGGATACCACTCTACTCTTTTGGGATTAAACTTATTTACATACGCATTTACAAAGCTCTCTGCGACAATATCAACAGGTTCATCTTTGTGCTGCGACATATAACCAAGTATCCATTGTTTCTTATTTTCTTTCATACCGGCACCTCGTTTATAATCCATTGCACATGCAATAATATTTAACATCAGGATTTCCACAAACATAAAGATAGCCATTCTCTCTAATCAGTTTTAATCCTATATTATACTGCCTGTCATTTGTAAAATGGTCCTTATTTGCTAATTCGTTTATGATTCGTTCCATCAGTCTCGTCCAGCCTTTCCAACAATTGCTTTATTTCAAACCAATTTTTAGTAATCAACTACTCTTATTTCGTTGTATATTTCTTCTTTGTCTTTAGTAACAAGAAGTTCTTTTATATAGTTCCAATCTCTGTATTTAACAAATAGTCTCTCAATCCATTCTGTAGGATATGGATACCCAACTGCTTCTCTGCCTGCTGCATCCCTCTCTTGTTTTGTTAATTCCGGATATTCAAAATGTAATTGAAGAACATCTTCTCCATTAATCACCGTCACATGTTCTACTTCATAATTTCCAAATGGTACATGTTCAAAATCAATATCATCTATATTTCCATACCATAAAGCTATATACTTTTCTTTCTCATCTGTACTAAGAATAACTACTTTTGTTCTTCCACCAGTTACTGTTAAAATATCTTTAATCGTCATTTTTATTATTCCTTTCCTTGACATCCTCCCACGGCTGAAGCGGTGGGCTTTCAGAATGCTATATTTTTGTAATTATACTGATAATCACAAATACTATCATATTATTCGCCCATCTTTTCTAGTAAATCGTTTCTCACCTCTGTCAGTGCATCCAGTCTTGCCATCATACGAGCTTCGTAGTTAACATCTTTTGTATTGGCAATTTCAGTCTCGCACCTTTTGATTTTCGTATAAAGTTCATCAATATAATCTTTTATTGTTTCTCTCATATCCTACAAACACTTCATTGTATCCTCTCGCCTCAACGAACTCCTTTCTTTCCAAGCAGCCCCTTCCGAAAACATCACGATAACAAAGATTACTCGTATAAAATAGACGCTCTTTATTGTTAAATTCTTTTAACATAAACTCTGCAAACCCTCTACCTAAGTAATTATCTGCATCCAAATTGCATACTACTTCTCCTTCTGCCAATCTGAAAACCATATTCCTGCTATGGCTGCGTCGATAATAAGCTGGTTCAGTAGTCCTATAATAGACAAGAATACCCATCTCAATATATTTCATCATAGATTGAGCAATCCATTCTTCTAATCCATCTTGCGAATTATAATCCAGCACAACAAACTCGACCTCATCTACTAAGAAATTATCAAGAATATTCTTCTCCAAAGTTTCTTGTAAATGTTTAAGCCGATTCATACAAGTGATGCAAAATGAGATTTGTTTCATAGTGCTATATAGCCATTATTAATGAATAGTAAATCTACCGAATGCATAAGCTCCATCCAAACCTTTTATCTCAAGTAAAAAATCACCAACTAAGCCTTTCTGTAATTGTACTTTTCTCAATATTGGAGAGTCAATATTCTCAGTAGAAGAGTAAACAACATCCCCATTCTGAGAAATTACAATTTCAATCTCACCTATAGATTGATAGAACTCCAAGTCAATGGAGTGGTCATCATTCAAAAATGCTAAAAAAGGAGTCACTGGAGGAATAGAACGGTGACCATTCCCCGGACCATCCGGTAAATCAAAATCCTCATCCATGATGATTTCTACTCTTGAAGGAAAAGTTACTGACTTTCCATTCACTACATTTACCACAAAGAAGCAGTATAAACTTAACAAAATAAAAAATGATTTCATAGTATCTTTAGTTTTGAATGTAACAAAGATAGCCATTTAATCACTTCTTAGGGAAAGTACAAGTGGACAACACAAAAGAGAATAACAAACTATATATCAAGAAAATACTAAAAAAAAGCTACTAAGTTAGTGGACGAAAAGCAAGAAGTTCTTCTAATAAAGAGTTATAAATTCTTCCAATTTATCAGTAGTATCCAAATTTAAGCTCTCCCTCAATCTCCGTTTTTTCGTAAAAATAGAATTCATCTCGCAGTCAAAAGTAAACATCAACTCAGTGGTAGTGAAACCAACTTTAAGCAAAGCTATCAATATCAGGTTACCACTCGTTAATTTAAAATCTTTCTTTAACCGAGAAATCAAATTACCATATATCAAATCCATGTATTCAAGGAGCTGTTCTTTCTCTTGTTTGGTCATATTCTTCACAATCAGCTTTTCCTTCTTCAATTGATCCAAGAGATAAACACCATTTACACATACATTTTCACGTATTTTTTTATTCTCACTCTCCAACAGCAAAATCTTTTGATTCAATTTACCAACCTTCTCTCTATTTGTTTCCGCTGTTTCACCTGTTTTTTGTTTCAACACATCAAGTTCATAAACATATCGTTTAATCATGCACTCATTCTCCTTTATTACTTGCATATTTTTCCGGAACATCTCTTTGTATCTTTTTCTTAAAAGAAAATACAAAACAAGACATAATAGGATAATAAATAAAACGATTACCATCCCAAAATAAAACTGTATTTTCTTTTCGTGTTCAACTTGTTGCTTTTCTAAAAGAAGCTTTCCTTTTTCATATTTACGTTGCAAAGTCAAAATTTGAGATGCTTGTTTAGCATCCAGGTCAACGGACAACAACGAATCAGACTTCTCTTTGAAATAGAGAGCCATTGCATACTTTTTCTGCCTCTTTTCCAACAGATACAAATAGTGGTATGCCCCTGCCAGAGTACGAGGCCTTTCTGATTTCAAAGCTAAAGTAAAATATCTTTTTGCCTCATCCAACTTATTTTGATTTAAATAAATGTTCCCCAATGACATTGAACAGTGATGCATAGAATGCCTATCTTGTTCAGTCTCTACCGCAGTTTTCAACAAGATTATTGCATTTTCCAAATCTCCCTCATTTCTTTTTGCAATTCCTTTTACTTGTAACAAAGAAGGAGTTACTCGTTCAAAATCGATACATCCTTTCTTTTCTTCACACAAGGACAAAGCCCTATTGATGTAGTTATAAACACTGTCATATTGTTGTTCTA
>ENA-UESC01001308-UESC01001308.1-human-gut-metagenome-genome-assembly--contig:-NODE-1308-length-19335-cov-7.265085_pt1 | contig 19335 bp, 10 predicted proteins | sample MGYA00242998_ERZ507999 | MGnify/ENA primary metagenome ERZ507999 (study PRJEB26167, sample SAMN06115465) | human gut metagenome | host: Homo sapiens | place: China:Hubei | collected 2016-04-27... | reverse complement strand
GGTAATCCTATAAGCATACCTATTGTTTTTAACTTTGTATTCATCAGACGTATTGCATTCTTGTATTGTCCCCTATTATCCTTTAGGATATTTTTAATTATAGGAAGGAGATAGGGGGTGTTTGAGGTATCATACTTGTCTATTATTTCTTGCATAGGTTTTTCCCACTTAATAAGCAATCGCTGATTGGTCTTTTTTCTGCAATATGATAAAAAACCGTTTTGCAAATTGCTTTTCTTTAGGTAAGCCATATCTACAAACGACATTCCTCGAGTATAAAAGCTGAACATAAACAGGTCTCTTGCATATTCCAAAGAGGGAGTATGGCTTAAATCCAAATCACGTATTTGTCGAATAATTTCAGCCGAGACTGCACGCTTTACAGTCTTATCTATACCCGTATATACATATTTAAACGGATATCGCTGTATAACCAATTCTTTCTCTACGGCACGGTTATATATAGCCCTGAGATTTCTCATATAATAAGAACTACTATTCGGGCAAATATCATAAAATTTTAAATATTGTTCATATTCCATCATCAGGCTGGAGTCTATCTTATCGAAAGGGATGTCACTATTTTTTTTTCGTGAGTGCATAAATCGTCTGAAGCTATTAAGAGTAGTAGTATAAGTTTCAGCTGTGCGTATTTTTCCTATTTGTTTCAATTGTTCAATGAGATTCTCACTGAAGCATATAAAATATTCATTCTTGGGAAAGGTGGAATAATATTCAATGACCTCGTCTGCCGTATAGTTATACCCAAAATTATCAAATTTTATCATAATATCTTTCAGCCGGTCACGGTTGTATTCAAGTCCCGCAGTGAGATCGGAAGGCATGAAAAGACATTTATCAAACGTATGTACGTATTGGGCACCCCCCATAGCAATAAGGTCTGTTGTCTTTCCGTATGCTTTGAGAGGGTCATTCCCGGGACCGTAATAACTGTCACGGTCTGTATTGGCAGCCGACGCGAAGATACTCAGACGATTCTTTTCATTTGGTGAGAAATAATCATATTTCAAACTCCCGCCGTCTATCGAATGTTGTAACTGCTCCGCAATATGGGCTTCGTGAGGTGGACGGTCCAACATATCCCCACCCCGGCGAAACTCCTGCATATGGTGATATTCGAATGTCAACTTTGAATATGTACTTGTCTTCAGATAAGAACGGAAACCGACTGTTTGATTCTTCAATTCAGGAAGTTCTGTAAATCCGTCGCCGTCATAGTCATATCCGGACCGATGACGGTTTTGTCCGAAAATATACAATCCCGCACGATGATCGTCAGTCACCAAAGAAGCATTCAACGATGTGTTATTATCAAACGAGGAACTTCCTCCGACAGAAGTAATGGTATGCGACAACTGACCGGAGTTACGTAAAGGTTCCTTCGTAATGATATTAATTGTTCCAGCAATGGCTGAAGAGCCGAACAAGGCTGATCCTCCCCCACGCATGACCTCTACTCGCTCAATCATACTGGCAGGAATCTGCTCCAACCCGTATACTCCCGAAAGAGCGCTGAACACAGGACGCGAATCAATCAATATCTGCGTATAAGGCCCGTCCAAACCATTGATACGGACTTGCTGGAAACCACAATTCTGGCAGTTTGTTTCTACACGGACACCGGGTTGGAAGTTCAATCCCTGCGACAGAGTTGAAGAATTAGTCGTTTCAAAAAGTTTCAAATCAACAACATTGACCAAAGTCGGAGCCAGACGCCGAGTCGTTTCACTGCGATTGGCAGAAACCACCACTCCGTCTAAAGCGATCGCATCTTCTTCTATTTCAAAATCTTCCTCTAATGTCTTTCCTCTCTTCAGGGTAACGTTGCGAGTAAGTGTTTTATAGCCAACTGAACTCACTTCGAGAACAAAGCTACCTTCCGGCAGGTTCTTCAGAAAATAATGCCCGGTTGCATCAGTCACAGTTCCTATCGTAGTGCCTTTCAGTGCGACTGTAATATAAGGCAAATGTTCTTTCGTCTTTTTATCCAATACATGACCGATAATATTTGCATCAGATTTTTTCAGCTCAGGGTAATCCGGATTCTCAGCGAATGCGGCCGATAAGACACAGCATAGGCTGACCAGGACTAATAGATATTTCTTCATTGTCGTTAGTCTTTTAATCGTTTAAATTCAGAAAGTAATAAAGGAAACGGAAACAATAATAAGTACTGTTTCTAAAAATAAATAGCAATTTCGATAAATGTAGACTAAGGGACAGGAGGTGCCCTAAGAGAGACAACACCCGGACAAGACCGGCAATAACACGCACCTTGCGGACGAATAAGAAGAATACATAATAATGATAAAACGGAAACAACAAATATAGGTAATAACCCGCTATCTGTCACCAACACTTGGTTCAATAGATGAAGTAACTGAAACTCGACTGTCGTGTGATTGTGTTCGGTGCCCTTCTTAAAAGGATGTGAGTGGACAATTGTAACCCCGTTTACTACATGAGAGTGAGTAAACAAAGTAATCCCTGCCATGTACGAAATAAATAGTACAGGCAGAAAAAACTTTATTATATTCCGATACAGTTGTCTCATTCGTTAGTTTTGTGTAACAAAAACAATAGCGTTTTCTGCGAAACAAAGATAGGGATTGTTTTATATCCGAACAATCCCCATTTATGACGATTTCAGAGCTTAAAAGAATTATTAAACCATTATTAATAGCTAATCTTTACTCCCGCAAAAAAACTTCTCGGCAGTGACGGGCCGTAAATATAACCAGAGTCACGATCTGCACCTTTATCAAAGTCATCCTGATAAGCATTGAAGATATTCTGTATGCCAGCATTTATCTGGAGATTCATTGATTTATAAAGTTTAAAATCATAAGCCGCCTTTAAACCTATATCAAAGAAATCTTTTGTATTCACCGTAATCGGGTTCTCAAGGAATCCGGGGACTGGCTCGTGAGGAACCAGCATTGAACCGGTATATGTACCCGAAAGCGCAATGGATAACGGCTTTATCGGTGTATAGGTTGCTGTGAAATAGCCATAAGTGTTAGGTGTGCGCATCATTTTCTTTACTGCCGGTGCGTCCTTATTCCACGTATGCGGTTCACTGTAATGACTCTGTTGCAGAGTTACCCCTGCCTGAATCTGGAATTTATTCAGATAAGCCATTTTTCCCTCCAATGTAAGTCCCATTACCCGAGCTCCCGGTGCATTATGACGTGTACGTATCAGAACTCCGTCTACAACTTCGCCGTCGGTAAGAGCAAAGACATCTGATAATTTAGTATAGAATCCTTCAATCAGGAAGTTTATCTGAAAAGCGCCAAAACGCCGATAAACATCCGCAGAAGCACTCAAACTCTGAGATCTTTCTTCTTTCAGATTATCAGCAAGTTCAATCATTGCTACTTTACCACCTACATTTTCGATTGTATATTGAGCAACGTTACCAGAACCAGAAACCAGACAAACTTTACCTTTCAAGTCAGTTCCTTTTCTCTTCAACATTTCCATCAGGAAGTAGATGTTACCGTAACCTGTAGCTTCCGGACGAATCAGTGAACCACCGAATTCGCGGCCTTTACCTGTAAATGTTCCGGTAAATTCATGAGCCAGTTTTTTATACATACCGAACATGAAACCTACTTCGCGGCCACCAACACCGATGTCACCAGCAGGAACGTCAGTTTCAGGACCGATGTGACGCCACAGTTCCAGCATGAATGCCTGTACGAAACGCATTACTTCGGCATTTGACTTTCCACGAGGAGAGAAGTCGGAACCACCTTTACCACCACCCATTGGCAGAGTAGTCAGTGAGTTTTTGAATGTTTGTTCAAAGGCAAGGAACTTCAAGATAGAAAGGTTCACAGATGCGTGGAAACGGATACCGCCTTTGTAAGGGCCGATTGCGTTGTTATGCTGAACACGGTAACCCATGTTGGTCTGAATATTACCTTTATCATCCATCCAAGTCACGCGGAACTGATATACTCTATCAGGAATACACAAACGTTCGATCAAGTTTACTTTATCAAACTCCGGATGTTTGTTGTATTCTTCTTCAATAGTAGAAAGTACTTCTTCTACTGCTTGATGATACTCCGGTTCATTGGGAAATCTTCTTTTCAGATCGTCTAATACCTTTGCTGCATTCATAATCTTTTTTTCTTTTATTGGTTGTTTAAAATTCGATTATCTATTTCTCTTATGCGGTTGCAAAAGTAAAGATAAAAATTGAACTAACAAACATTTTATAAAGAAAAATGCGATAAAACATCAAATTTGATATTTTATCGCATTAAAAGCAGAAAAAAAGATATTTATTTATTCTTTTTGATCGACTTATAGACAGGAATAAAGACTAATGCTGCCGAAATGACAAGCATTACTACTGTCATTCCGTCAATTCGTTCGGCTTTTGTAAGAACCAAATAGCAAAGAGCCAGCCAAAGTAGACTGATACAAACTATTTGTGATTTTGATAACGGCCTTCTCATTTGCTTTCCTTTTTCTTCTTGTCTACGATAGCATCAATCACGGCTACGGCGGTGATATTGACGATGTCGCGAACAGAGCTTTCGAAGTCGGTGAAATGGATAGGCTTGTTCAATCCCATTTGGATAGGCCCGATAAATTCTGTGTCAGGGTCCATTGCTTGCAGCAATTTGTATCCGGCATTTGCAGAACTCAAGTTCGGGAAAATCAGTGTGTTCACATCTTTACCTTTCAGACGGGTGAACGGATACTTGGCGTCGCGCAACTCACGGTTCATGGCAAAGTTGACCTGCATTTCACCGTCGATAGCCAGTTCGGGATATTCTTCCTGCATATATGACACCGCTTCGTGCACTTTGACAGGGCTACCTGCGGTGTCGGCGCCGAAGTTGGAGTATGACAACATCGAAATGACCGGTGTATGATTGAAGAAGCGGACTGTTTTGTCAGACAGTTTGGCGATATCAATCAATGTGCTTGTATCCGGGTGGCGGTTAATCAATGTATCTGCCAGGAAGTAAGTGCCTTTCTTGGAGTTCAGGATATGCATGGTTCCGAAATGTTTGAATCCCGGTTGGATGCCGATTACTTCTTTGGCAACTTTGATCGTGTTGCTATATCTCGTATAAAGTCCCGTGATAAACGCGTCGGCATCTCCGGTTTCAACCATCATCATACCGAAATAGTTGCGTTCGAACATCTTGTCGTTGGCTTCTTCGTAAGTAAAGCCTTCGCGTGAACGTTTCTCTGCCAGAATGCGTGCATAACGTTCGCGGCGTTCCGATTCGTCCGGGTGGCGGAGGTTGACGATTTCGATACCTTCGAGGCTGAGGTCGAGTTCTTCCGCCAGTTTGCCGATTGCTTCGTCGTTTCCTAATAAGATAGGATGGCAGATACCTTCGGCTTTCGCTTCAACGGCGGCTTTCAGCATATTCGGGTGAATGCCTTCGGCAAACACTACACGTTGCGGGTGGCGGCGGGCGGTGTCATACAGTTGGCGGGTCAGTTTGGATTCATATCCCATAAGTTCGCGCAAGTGTACGCAATAAGCATCCCAATCCTTGATATCGGTACGTGCCACTCCGCTTTCCATAGCAGCTCTTGCCACGGCACAGGAAACTTCGGTGATGAGGCGTGGGTCTACCGGTTTCGGGATGAAATATTCCGGCCCGAAAGAAAGATTGTTCACGTGGTATGCTGCATTCACGACGTCGGGTACAGGCTGTTTTGCCAGATTGGCAATAGCGTGTACGGCGGCGATTTTCATTTCTTCGTTGATCGCCTTGGCATGCGTATCCAGAGCACCGCGGAAGATGTACGGGAAACCGATTACATTGTTAATCTGGTTCGGATAGTCGGAACGTCCGGTTGCCATTAATACGTCAGGGCGTGCTGTCATAGCGTCTTCGTAAGAGATTTCCGGTGTCGGGTTTGCCAGTGCAAATACGATAGGCATTGGAGCCATGCTGCGCACCATGTCCTGACTCAGCACATTTCCTTTTGACAGTCCGAGGAATACATCTGCACCTTTGATTGCTTCTTCCAATGTATGGATATCCGTGCGGTCGGTTGCAAAATATCTTTTCTGTTCATTCAGATCGGTACGCGCCTTGCTGATTACGCCTTTACTGTCCAGCATGACGATGTTTTCGAGACGTGCGCCCAGTGATACATATAATTTAGTACAAGATACGGCAGAGGCACCTGCACCGTTCACGACGATTTTTACATCTTCGATTTTCTTTCCGGCCACTTGCAGGGCATTCACCAGTCCGGCACTGGAGATGATAGCCGTTCCGTGCTGGTCGTCGTGCATGACGGGAATGTCCAGTTCTTCTTTCAGGCGGCGTTCGATTTCGAAACATTCGGGAGCTTTGATGTCTTCCAGGTTGATGCCGCCGAAAGTAGGAGCGATAGCTTTCACTGCTGCAATGAATTTTTCCGGATCTTTCTCATCCACTTCAATATCGAACACGTCGATACCTGCATAAATTTTGAAAAGCAGTCCTTTACCTTCCATTACGGGTTTGCCGCTCAATGCGCCTATGTCACCCAGTCCGAGCACAGCTGTACCATTGGAGATAACGGCAACAAGATTGCCTTTAGCTGTATATTTATACGCATCTTGCGGATTCTTCTCTATTTCAAGACAAGGCTCTGCCACACCGGGAGAGTATGCAAGTGATAAGTCGGTTTGTGTACTGTAAGGTTTGGTAGGAACTACCTCGATCTTACCGGGTTTGCCCTGTGAGTGATAGAGCAAAGCGGCTTCTTTGGTTATTTTAGCCATGGTATCTGTATTTTTATTAATAAGTTATCATTTGGCTGCAAATGTAGGAATAAAAGTTTGAATCTGTCGTCTTTCGGAGATAATTTCTATTAATTTTATAGCAAAATGACTAAAATAATGAGTCGATATGTAGTTTGACTGTAATTGTGTCCTGTTTCTGAAAGAAGCACGGTTGATACTTAAACAGCCGTGCTTCTAATTCTATTACTTATTCTTTTTCGGATGGTGTATGTGTGGTACGCCAAAATGTATTTTTTACATCACGTGCCACTTCTTTCCAGCTTGGCATGCTTTTCAACGAACGGCGCACCGGGAAATCATAAAGCAGCAACAGCAGGAATAGGAAGATACAGGCATAAGCCACCCAGCCATAAATCTGCTTGATGCTCACTTCCATCATCTGACTGATAAACTCTTCCATGTAATGGCCGAGATTGAACGGACTGCTGCTGAATGATACATGGTCGATTGCCGCCCCGTAGCGTGCCAGGTTATCAGGAACGTAATAAGCCAGTCCTTGTGCATAGATCGCGCAACCCAATACACCGCCGACTACCATGTGAAGCATATTGAATACACTTAACGATTGGAAAAAATGTTGGAAAGTCATGATTTCTTCCAGGCAGACCATAAAGGTGGCGCTTAATACCGCATAGGCGAATCCCCGGCATATTGTCGGAAGATAAAGCTGTGAGATGTGAATATCAGTAGAGATTGTCAGATAGAACCCTATCAGATAGCCGATAAGCCCTAAGAAACCGACAATGATAAGACGTACATAATTATAGTGTTTGATATGCATCCACCAATAAGAGAATACGCAGCCGATTACTATACCGATAATAGCAAACCACGCCAATTGCACGCTTACCAGCTCCTCATACTTCATCACTTCCTCATAAAAAACTTCTTCCAATACATGCTCGGTTGCCAGAAATGCTTCCACTAGTGTGATTAGTCCCAATAAAGGTAAGAGGTAGCGGTAACTCCACATTTTAGGCTCTAAGAACGGGTGACGGATAGTCAGCATGCGCCAGATGCAAAAAAACAGGGTTATCAGGATAGCTACCGACAACTGACGGATAACCGGACTGTTCCACCAGTCATACCAGTCACCGTAGTTGAAGAGGAAAGCTATCTCGGCCAGCAATGCCGCCCATAACGCTGCCCCCAGCCAGTCAATGCCGAACAACGGAAACTTGCGCATAAACCGGAAATGCTTTACGCAAATAGTCTGTATCAACAGGACTATTATCATCAATCCTGCAATGAAAAGATTCATATATGTCCAGTGATAATGATACATCAGATAAGTCGTTATCAGGTCGGACAACTGGATGCTTCCTAAGACGACGATGTGAAGCCAGGGAAAGAAAACGGTAAAATCCCGTTTGGGCGTCATCCACAACTGAATGTTGGACATACATTCAAAGGTTCCCTGGATTTTGCACATGCCTTCGATGAAACATATCAACCACAATAGCGGAAGGAAAGTAATATGCGGAGCAATCAGGTTACAGACCAATACCCCCAATGCAGCCGATGTGAGCAACGTCTTATTTGTAAAACGGAACTTCATGCGGAACAGCAAGGGGAAGTAGATAGCCATACCTGCGAGATTGGCGTACATACACATCAATATATCCTCACGCATCAACGCCATTCCCCCGATCATCTGGTTCAATGCTCCCAAATACACCCCGCCCGAAAGTTGGAAAGTAACGGCAATGAACAGATAAATCCACGGTTGTATCTTCCGCGGTACGAAGCTACGGAACATGGGCATCACGAAAGGGCCATTTAAAACAGGTGTTTCCATACGTTAATATTTCACCTCACATTCTACATTGAAACCGGCACGCAAGCGTTTTAAATCTTTCGGCTTGTTTCCTTTCAGGCTGATGCGGACGGGGATTCGCTGTTCTACCTTTACAAAGTTCCCGGTTGCATTGTCCTGCGGAATCATTGAGAAAGCCGCTCCCGTAGCATCGGAAATGGATTCGACGATACCTTTGAAAGTGACGCCCGGCACTGCATCTGCTGTCATTTCCACATCTGCACCTTCTCTGATATTGGAAAGCTGGGTTTCACGATAATTGGCGATTACCCACAAATCGCTGCTGTCTACAATATCCACCATGGTCTGTCCCGGTTGAACCAACTGACCCTCCAGAATCTCTTTCTTTCCTGTGGTACCGTCACACGGGGCGATGATAACCGTATAGGAAAGATTCAGACGGGCAAGCTCTAAAGCTGCTTCTGCCAGGCGGACACCTGCTTCGTTCTGTCCTAGGCGATGTGTCTGTTCGCTTTTCACTAAAGACGTAGATTGTTTGGCACGCGATACCTGTTCGTAACGGGCTTTGGCTGTTTCATAAGCCGTATGCACATTATCATATTGCTGCTTCGTCACAGCATCTTCCTGCAATAATTTCTCAAAACGGTTCAGTTCACGTTTGGCATTTTCCATTTGTACGCGTACTTCTTCAATACTTGCGTCACTTACGCTCAGGTTGTTTTGGGTAGTGGCAATGCCTATGGTCGTTGCCTGCCGTCCCGCAGTGGCATTGGCCAAATCCGCTTCCGCCTGTGCTACACGAAGACAGAATTCCGCATCTTCAATAATAACGAGCGTATCACCTTTTCGTACCTGCTGATATTCTTCAAAGCATATCTTCTTGATAAATCCCGGCACACGGGTATTAATAGGTGTGATATGTTGTTTCACCTGTGCATTGTCGGTATATTCGATGTTTCCCAAATGAATGAACCGGGAACAAACATAAGTGGCACCACCAATGAGAAAACAAAGAATCAGAATGTTGTATATAATCTTTTGAGTCTTTCTAGCTATCATAATCTGTTCTATTTAAAAGGGTATGAGTAATTGATTTTCAATTAAAGGGTATGTGTGATATATTTCATTTTATAGAAACTGTAAACCACGTTGATACGTGCGTTGACCAGACCGAGGTCTGCGCTTAATTTCATGTTGCTGGCATCGAGCATGTCGGTAAGTAATGCAAGGTCATTCTTATAGCGATTACTGGTTACGTCGTAATTCTGATTGGCAAGCTCCACGCTTTTCTCTTGTGTGCGAAGGTCGGTAAATGAGGTCAGGAAATTGACATAATTAGCTTGGACGCCGTTCTCTATCTGTTCCTGCGCTAGTGAATATTCTTCCTGTGCCTTACGCATATTCAGTTTTGCCTGGCGTACTTTCTTGTTGTTCTTGAACAGTGATGAAAGATTGTATTTGATTCCTACCCCCACATACCAATAATTGAAGTTATTATCCAGCACGGGGACTTCAATAGTGATAGGCCCGTCCAGATGCTCACCGGCTACGAGAGCTATTTTCGGAAGAAGTTCCGAGCGTTCCAGTTTGACTTTCTGTTTGCTCATCTTCATTGCCAGTTGTGCTTGCTGCAAACCGACATTGCTCTGCAAAGCCAGTAGTTGCCAGTCGTTTTCCGCCAGAGCCTTCACTTCTTCGTCCAGTAGGGTGGAGTCGGGGATGATTTCCGTTCCGGCAGGAAGATGCAGCGTAGTCACCAGTTGGTGATTCATTATTTTGCATGCATCCTTTACTTTGGCTAATTGCAGTTTCAATGTCTCTTTTTGTAACTCATAACGGGTGATGTCATTTTTCAGAGCTGTTCCTTGTGTGCGTCGGGCTTCCATATTGCGAATCACCTGTTCTGTCAAATCGAGGTTCTTCTGCAACACTTGTACCTGGTTATTCAACTTATATAAATCCAGGTAGTAGCCGGTCAGAAGAAAACGTATCTCCTGCCGGTTCTTCTGCCAGTCCAGCGCAGCCATTTGCTGACTGAGTTCTGCTAAAGTAATACTGCTGCTGATAGCACCGCCTGCATAAATGACCTGTTGTGCTTCCAGCGCAAAGTTATTACCAAAATGCGGCATTGGAATGTTCTGCCCGTTCTTGAAGTCACGGTCCCACAGATACCCGTCACCCAAATAACTGAAAGAGAGCGATGCGCTGATGTCCGGCAAACGTTGTGACTTGGCAGCTTTCAAAGCCTCATCGGTAACTTCCTTCCCGGTTTTATACGTTTGAATACTCTGACTGTTCTCGTCTGCCAGACGGAACATCTCGTTAATGCCCAAAACTTTCCTGGTAAGTGTTTGGGCAAATGAACCCTGACTGCATAGTACTACGCATAGCGGTACTATGAGCCATCTTTTTTTGCTCATAAAATAAAAAAGAAATTTAGTTGATAATGATAAATATATGTTCCTATATCATGCCGCCTCCAAAGAAGGGAAGCCAGCATTTCGCATCGTGGCGAGTAGTTCTTATAGAAATAATCAAATCTGCACTGCTACACCCCAACCGTGGAAGTCATGCATTTTGTTCTCGTAGCGAATGGAAATTTGATAATACTTTAGTTTCATCTTGATACCTGCTTTTCTAATTCGGTTTGCAAAATTATGGAAAAAAACAGGTAAGTTGTGACCTTGTATATACGGAAATATAATGTTTTTTAACGATTTCTGTTCGGAGATTCATGTAGGAGACACGGATAAAAGATCTAAGAGATACAGGTGGAATATATTCCCTGTATCATCATTTCGGTAGATCGGAGCAGTACTTATTTCCTGCTTGTCGAAATAACGGTAACACTTATCATAAACAAGTGGCAAACTGCTTCACCGAGATTCAGATTCGAAACAGGAGATAAGGTTTTTCTCAAAGTATTCTCACTATGATGAGAAAAAATTCTCATCATAGTGAGAACTTTTTCTCATAGTAATAAGTATTTTTTCTCATAAGGGTGAGAATACTTCCTTGTCAGAGCATACTGGAACGGCATATTTTATTGCAATTTATTGTAAGGATAATAAAAAGAGACTGAACTCAAAACGGAATTGAGCCAGTCTCTTCTTTATGATGTAATACTGTAATAATCAGTTTTTATGCATTCAGCGCCTGTTCGATATCTGCGATAATATCATCCGCATTTTCGATACCTACCGACAGACGAATCAAGTCCGGGCGTACCCCTGCTTCCATAAGCTGTTCGTCCGACAACTGGCGGTGAGTATGGCTTGCCGGGTGAAGCACACAGCTACGTGCATCTGCTACGTGAGTGACGATAGCTATGAATTCCAGTGAATCCATAAACTTGATAGATACGTCACGTCCGCCTTTCAGACCGAAGGAGATAACTCCGCAAGAACCGTTCGGCATATATTTCTGTGCTAAAGTGTAATATTTATTATCCGGCAGTCCGCAGTAGTTTACCCAAGCTACTTTCCCGTTCTTGGACAGATATTCGGCGACTTTCTGTGCGTTGCCGCAATGTTGAGGCATGCGTAAGTGAAGCGTTTCAAGTCCCAGGTTCAGTAAGAATGCGTTTTGCGGGCTTTGGATGCTGCCGAGGTCACGCATTAACTGTGCAGTGGCTTTAGTGATATAAGCACCTTTGCCGAAAGCTTTTGTGTAAGTCAGTCCGTGATAAGATTCGTCCGGCGTGCAAAGTCCGGGGAATTTATCGGCATGAGCATCCCAGTCGAAGTTACCGCTATCTACGATACAACCGCCTACGCTGGTAGCGTGTCCGTCCATGTATTTGGTAGTGGAGTGAACAACGATATCTGCTCCCCATTCGAACGGGCGGCAGTTAATCGGAGTCGGGAAAGTATTGTCAACAATCAAAGGGACACCGTGGCTGTGCGCGATACGGGCAAACTTCTCAATATCCAGCACTTCGAGGGAAGGATTGGAAATTGTTTCACCGAACAATGCTTTCGTATTCGGACGGAAAGCTGCGGAAATCTCTTCTTCGCCGGCATCCGGATTGACGAAAGTAACCTCAATACCGAGTTTTTTCATTGTCACTCCGAACAGGTTGAAAGTACCACCATAGATAGCGGAAGAACAAACGAAATGGTCACCTGCCTGGCAAATATTGAAGATAGCGTAGAAGTTGGCAGCCTGACCGCTGGAAGTCAGCATGGCGGCCACACCACCTTCGAGGGCGGCAATCTTAGCGGCCACAGCGTCATTCGTCGGGTTCTGCAGGCGGGTATAGAAATAACCGCTGTCTTCCAAATCGAAAAGACGTGCCATTTGCTCGCTGGTATCGTATTTGAAAGTTGTACTTTGATAGATGGGCAATACGCGTGGTTCGCCCTTTTTAGGCGTCCACCCTGCCTGTACGCACAGGGTTTCGGGCTTGAATTGTTTTGCCATAATGTTATCGGGTTTTAATGATTTATTTCAAAAAATGTTTTAATGGCGCAAAAGTAGGGAAAATAATTGTATTTTTGCCCTGTTTATGAGTGAAATGATACTCACGTGAAGGAGATAATTGTGTAGATATGAAAAATAAACTCTATATTCTTTTATTCTTAATTTTTCTTTTCTCGGGTACGGCACTTTGGGCGCAGCAGAGGGCTACTCCGAAGTCGGGAGAAGGCATCTCGTCTTTTCTGTTGAGGCACAACCGTTCTCCGAAGAAGTACTACGATGACTTTATCGAACTGAACAAGAAGAAACTGGGAAAGAATAATGTGCTGAAAGTGGGCGTGACTTATGTCATTCCGCCGGTAAAGAAATCATCGGGAACTTCTGCCGGGAATACAGAGGCTAAAAATACAACAGCTAAAGGTACAGGAACCCAGCAGAGGTCTTCCAAAGCTAAAACGACTAAAATAGGAACCACTATCAAAGAACCTTTGTTCGGAAAGGAACTGGCAAATGTCAAAGTCACTTCCAACCGCCTTGCAGGTGCTTGCTTTTATGTCGTCAGCGGACATGGCGGACCCGATCCCGGAGCTATCGGACGGGTAGGGAAGCACGAACTTCACGAAGACGAATATGCTTACGACATCGCTCTTCGCCTGGCACGTAACCTGATGCAGGAAGGGGCGGAAGTTCATATCATCATTCAAGATGCCAAAGACGGTATTCGAGACGATTCGTACCTGTCGAACAGCAAACGGGAGACTTGCATGGGCGATGCGATCCCGTTGAATCAGGTACAACGTCTTCAGCAACGTTGTAACAAGATAAATGCCCTTTACCAGAAAGACCGTAAGAATTATTCCTACTGCCGGGCAATCTTCATCCATGTAGACAGCCGTAGCAAGGGAAAGCAGACTGATGTTTTTTTCTATCATTCAAACAAAAAAGCGGTTAGTAAGCGCTTGGCGAATAATATGAAAGACACATTCGAATCAAAGTACGGAAAGCACCAGCCGAACCGGGGATTCTCTGGAACAGTGAGCGGACGCAATTTGTATGTGCTTTCGCATACTACTCCCGTTTCTGTTTTCGTGGAGCTGGGCAATATCCAAAACTCTTTTGACCAGCGCCGTCTGGTGATAAATTCCAATCGTCAAGCATTGGCAAAATGGCTAATGGAGGGCTTTCTGAAAGATTATAAAGAGAAAAAATAAATATAAAACATCTTTTTCGTGAACAAAACCGAAATAGGAATGTTTTATATATGCAAATCGCCTGATGACTACTTGTAGGTATGCGAGTATATATGAGTCGGTGAATATGCCTCCCCGGCATAACAGGTAGATTGCATAGTAGTTTTGTCGTGTTTTATTTTGTGTTTGTGTTGTGACGGTGCTGCGATGTGAATCGGGGTACCGTTTTTATGTATGTGACAGAAAGAAATTGTAAATGGCTGCATTAAAAAAAGAATAAGCACGAAACCATAATTTATTCCGGCTTCGTGCTCACTCTTTACTTATATACTGCAATCAGGCAGTACTATTTCCATTCGCTGTGCTGTTCCAACATCGGGTTTGTATCAATCTCACTTTGCGGAATAGGCCATACCAAATCTTGTGCTCCACGTAGATTATTGCGTTCGACTGCTCCGAAGCCATAGAATGACTTGTCTTCCTGCATACGTTTCTGAGCATTCTCAAAATCTTTCCAGCGATAAAGGTCGGCAAAGCGTAAATCTTCGAAGGCCAGTTCCACACGGCGCTCATGGCGTACAATGGCGCGTAGTTCATCTTGTTCCAGATTAGTTCCTTCTACCTCTTCTACAGCAGGCATACCTACGCGGTCGCGGACTTCATTGATATACTTGGTAATTTCCGCTTGGGAGTAACCGCCTTTTTCAATCATAGCTTCAGAGAGTGACAATAGTACCTCTGCATAGCGGATGACATAGAAATCTAAGCTACCGTCATATTCGTTTGCCGTATTTTCGGGAGTAAACCATTTACGGATACAGCATGTGGAGCTGGCAGGTAAGTTGTTAGTGTACAACTTTCCGTTCCATTCCATTCCCGGAAGCATCAATGTTGCCTTCATACGAGGGTCGCGGTTCTCATAACGTCCCATATCCGGATTCTCTTTTGTATGAGCTCCTTTGTCAAGGCTACCCTTAAATAAAGGAGACTTGTCAATAGGTAATCCATCCGTGCAATAAAAATCATCGCATAAATTCATTGATCCTTCGATGGCATTCATCGGAGCAGACCAGCAAACTCCAAAGCAATTACCTTCACCCAGTCCCGGGCCTTTGTAGTGAACACTCAGTAATACTTCACCAGCTGTTTCATTGGCTTCCTTGAATAAGTCTGCAAAGTTAGCTGCCGGGTCGCTGCCGTCTCCCGATTTGAAAAGTTGTATTTTACCAACAACGTTTTTGTAGGCATTTATAGCCTCGTCCCAATGCTGGTTGAAAAGGGCTATCCGTCCCATAATAGCGTAGGCCGCTTCTTGAGTCAGACGTCCTGTCTGTGCTTTTCCTATCACGGGGATCTTAGGAATCCATATTTTCAGATCTTCCAACAAAGAAGAGATAATCTGGCTGCGCTCCGTTTTGGGTGCTTGGGCTTCTGACAGAGTGAGAGGTTTTGTCAGATAGGGTACATCGCGGAAAACAGAAGTCAGATTGCAATACATCAGGGCGCGCAATGCTATTGCTTCAGCTTTGTATGCTTCTATTTTTTCTTGTTCCATTGGTATGCGTTCTACGTTTTCCACTAACATATTGCATCGCTTGATAACTTCATAATTGGCGTTCCAGTACATTGAAAAACATTCATCGGTGGTAGCCGAGGTACATTGTGAAATGGAACTACCTAGCATCCAGTTACCCCATGTGTGGTCACCATTGTCTGTGCTGGTTTCGCGTCCCAGAAATCCGAATTTCCAGCCGTCAATGTTGTCGTCATATAAGTTTTGGCTTTGCATGGCGTCGTAGCAAGCGGTCAGTGCCATCAATGCATCCGATTCGGTTTGCCAATAAGTCGTTTGGGAAGGCTGGTTCGGAGAATCTGTCTGTAGAAAACTGTCCGAACATGCGCTGGCAGATAATAACATTCCGGATAATAGTAAAACTCTGCATATATTTTTTGTATTCTTAATCATAATATTTGTCCTCCTTGTAATTAGAATTGAATGTTTAATCCAAATGAATAAGTACGCATATTGGGATGTACGTCATTTCTTGTATCACCCGATGACTTTTCCGGATCCCAGTTCTTCAACGGTGTGAACGTCAATAGATTACTTCCGGCAAAGTAAACACGGATGCTGGAAATACCAACTTTGGCAAGTTCGGCCTGGCGGAAAGTATAGCCGAATTCCAGATTCTTCAGACGTAGGTAATCTGATTTTTCAAGCCAGAATGAAGAATAAGAATCGTTCATGGTGTTACCTAGTGCAGGCATGGGAGCATTTATGTTGTCAGCCGAATAACGGTTCACCCAACGGCTCGTGAGGTTGCCTCGAATGTCGGTAGAAGTCTCCCAACTGTAACGATAGATACCTCCCACCCCTTGCCAGAAAGTAGACAAATCGAAGTTTTTCCAAGATGCGCCCAGGTTGAAACTATAAGAGTATTTCGGGAATGGATTACCTATAATATCGCGATCTTCAGGAGTAATATTACCGTTGTCATCAAGGTCGGCGTACATGATATCGCCCAATTTGGGAGCCACACCGTTTTGTTTGATAACTTCACCCTTCGAGTTGGTACGTTGCAAGTCGGCTTCCGTACGATAGATGCCTATTGCTTTATATCCGAAATAAGCGCCAATAGGGTTGCCGATACGGTTGATTATATTGCCGTCAATTTTTTCCTCCAATTCACCCATTTCAAGGATTTCATTCTTTACACGTGACAGGTTGAAACCGGCGTTCCAAGCCCAGTCACCTCTACTGTCGGAGTAATTTACAGTCCATTCCCAACCGCGGTTACGGACTGCACCCACATTCTGATAAGGAGCGGAGAGAGAACCCAGGAAAATGCCGGGCATAGCCAGTTGCATCAAGATATCGGAAGTTTTCTTGTCGAACCATTCAAAGGTGGTTTGTATTCTGTTGTTGAAGAATCCAAGGTCGAGAGCTATGTTTACAGAGCGGGTTGTTTCCCATTTAATGTTTTCATTGGGGACGGATGTCTGTACCATACCTGCCTGCTTGTCTGCACCTTGGTCGAAGAAGTAATTTCCGCTTGCACCCAAAGTAGCTGCATAAGCGTAGTTACCAATTTCCTGATTACCTAATTTACCCCATGACAGACGTAACTTTCCGAGAGAGAAGTTTCTGTAGTCTTTCATAAACCCTTCGTTCGAGAATACCCATCCTGCAGACAATGAAGGGAATGTGGCATAACGATTGGCTTTGGGCATACGTGAGGACCCGTCATGACGAATATTGAATTCGAATAAATACCGGTCATCATAACTGTAGTTTACACGGCCGAAGAATGATTGGAGCTTATATTCTTCTGATTCCCCCGTTGCTCCCGGATTGATTGTACCTCCTTTGAGCTCATAAATATTCTCGGTTGGGAAACCCTGTATGGATGCTGTTGTTTTGTAGAAACGTGAACCGATGACCGAATGCCCCAACAGTACATTGATATTGTGTTTGTCGAATTGCTTGTTATAAGTCAGCAAGTTTTCATTTGTCCATGTTGCGTTGCGGTACCAATAATCCTCTTCCTTATTAGTCTCTCCTGCTGCCTTTACAATGTTTCCGTCTGCATCATAGCGGGCAGGAGATTTGGGAGTGTAAGACTTAGTCGCATTCAGGTCGAAAGCATAAGCAAGACTTGTTTGGAACTTCAATCCTTCCCATAGTTCAATACCGGCAAACGCCTTACCGTTGAAACGCCAATATTCGTTGCTGCGATGTCCTAAGGACATCAACTCTACAGGGTTTTTCACCATTTCGGCGCTCATTGACGAACCGTCTACATAGCCATAATGTCCGTTGGAGTACATCACCGGTACGGTGGGGCGAGTGAACCAAGATACGAAACGCATGATACCGCCTTCGCCCGAAGGAGCAACAGCGGGAGCCGTCACGTTGTTTTTGTTACCGGACAAGTTCAGCCCGAATGTGAAACGTTTGTAGCGGGTGTCAAGGTTTGAACGAAAAGAGAAACGCTCTACACCTGTTTTTACCATGATACCATCTTGGTTTGAATAAGCTACCGAGGCCATGAAGTGCGTATTTTCGCTACCACCTGATACGGACAAATGATGCTGGTGCATACTGGCATTGCGCAATACGGCGTCCAACCAATTGGTGTTTGCATAATGATCGGGATCCGAACCATCTTTCAGTTTTTGTAGAGCTTCCGGTGAGAAAGTGTCAGGGTTCACTTCGTTTCTCATAAGAGCCCAGTTATAACTGTCTACATAGTCGGGAACGATACCCGGAGTCTGTAATGTATAGCTTCCCGAGTAGGATACTTTCACTCTACTTGAGGCCTGTCCTCGTTTGGTAGTAATTAAGATAACGCCATTGGCGGCACGTACACCATAGATAGCTGCAGATGCTGCGTCTTTCAATACAGAGATATTGTCTATATCCGCAGAGGGGATTTCGGAAATTTGTGAAAGACTGCCTTCCACGCCGTCAATCAATACCATCGGGTTGTTGTTACCAAAAGTACCGATACCACGGATTCTTATTTCCGGATTGTCATTACCGGCCTGTGCACCGTTTTGAGTCAGTACCAGACCCGGAAGACGACCTTGCAACAAAGTAGCTGTATTGGCTACCGGGATGTCCTGGATATCCTTGGATGACACAGAAGCCACGGAACCTGTTAGATTCACTTTCTTTTGGGTGGCATATCCCACCACGACCACTTCGTCGAGTTTCTTGGAGTCTTCTTCCAAAGTAACCTTAAAATTATTTTTGTTTCCTATTGGGAGGATGACATCCTTATATCCTAAGAAGCTAACGACCAACGTCTGTGAAGGTTGTGCCTTCAACTGAAAAGCACCGTCCATGTCGGTGATAGTTCCTTGTGTCGTACCTTGAATCACTACACTGGCTCCGATAATAGGTTCGCCTGATACATCGTACACTTTACCTGTCACTGTGTTTTCCTGTGCATATACTGCGAAAGAGAGCAGTATAAGAACGCCCGCTAAGAAAATGCGGAAAAAGTTTTGTTTTTGTCCGTTCATAAATTTAAAGTTTAAGCAAGTTAATAAGTTCTTTATTATCTAACCCGTTGGCGGAATTAAAAAGATAATATATTGATGTTTAAAAAGTTGTGCATATTATTGATTTATAGTATATTAGA
>ENA-UESC01001307-UESC01001307.1-human-gut-metagenome-genome-assembly--contig:-NODE-1307-length-19341-cov-13.563382_pt1 | contig 19341 bp, 16 predicted proteins | sample MGYA00242998_ERZ507999 | MGnify/ENA primary metagenome ERZ507999 (study PRJEB26167, sample SAMN06115465) | human gut metagenome | host: Homo sapiens | place: China:Hubei | collected 2016-04-27... | reverse complement strand
CATCAACAACCCCTACAACGCCCCCAACACCGACGGCATCGACCCCGAGAGCTGCGAGTACATCCGCATCATCGGCGCGAACATCCATGTGGGTGACGACTGCATTGCCATGAAGGCCAGCAAGGTATTCCTGGGCATGAAGCTGAAAAAGAGCTGCGAGCACACTGTGATTCGGAACTGCCTGCTGGACAAGGGCCATGGCGGCATCGTCATCGGCAGCGAGATGAGCGGCGGCGTGAAGGATATGGTGGTGACCCAGTGCCTGATGGACCACACCGACCGCGGCCTGCGGGTCAAGACCCGGCGCGGCCGCGGCAACACCGCCGTCATCGACGGGCTGGTGTTCCGCAACGTGGAGATGCGCGGTGTCAAGGCTCCCTTTGTCATCAATATGTTCTATTTCTGTGACCCGGACGGCCACAGCCCCTATGTCCAGTGCCGCGATGCCATGCCGGTGGATGAGTACACCCCCAGGCTGGGCACCCTGACCATGGAGGATATCGTGGCCACCGATGCACAGTTCGCGGGCTGCTACTTCGACGGCCTGCCTGAGCAGCCCATTGAGCGCGTCTCCATGAAGAATGTCACCATCACCTTTGACCCCAATGCCGAAGCCGGTCAGGCCGCCATGGCGGACAACCGCCCCAACGTGAAAAAGCTGGCCATCTACGCGGAGAACGTCAAGGAGATCGACCTGCACAACGTCAAGATCACCGGCTACGAGGGCGAGCGCCTGCGCTTTGCCAATGTCGGCCATTTCGAGGAGGACTGACCCATGACCCATGAAGAAATTCTCACCCTGCTGGGCGACTATGTGGACTACCTGATCGCCAATTCCAGCGCCGAAGCCCCCATGTGGAACATTGAAAAGGTGCGCAGCGGCAAGCCCAACAAGTGGAACTACATCGACGGCTGCATGATCACGGCCTGCCTGAGCCTGTACAAGACCACCGGGGACGAGAAGTACCTGAGCTTCTCCAGGGACTTCATCGACTTCTTTGTGCAGGAGGACGGCTCCATCAAGACCTATGACCCCAAGGAGTACAACCTGGACAATGTGAATCAGGGCAAGAACCTGTTCACCCTGTACGACATCTTCGGGGATGAGAAGTACCGCCGGGCCATTGACACCATCCGCAGCCAGCTGCTCACCCAGCCCCGCACCAAGGAGGGCAACTTCTGGCACAAGGATATCTACCCCTGGCAGGTCTGGCTGGACGGCACCTACATGGCCCAGCCCTTCTACATGGAGTACGAGACCCGCTACAACAAGATGCAGGGCTGCATCGACAGCTACAAGCAGTTCATGAACATCAAGAAGCACATGCGGGATGAGAAGACCGGCCTGTACTACCACGGCTACGACGAGAGCCGCCAGATGTACTGGGCCGACCCCGTCACCGGCTGCAGCCCCAACTTCTGGCTGCGGGCCATGGGCTGGTTCATGGTGGCCATGGTGGATGTGCTGGAGCGGATGGACGAGCAGCTGTACAACGAGTACCGCGGCATCATGGCCATGCTCAAGCAGACCATTGAGGATGTGCACAAGTTCCAGGACGAGGAGACCGGCATGTTCTGGCAGGTGATGGATCACCCCGGCGTGGAGGGCAACTACCTTGAGACCAGCGGCACCGCCCTGTTCGCCTATGCGGTGCTCAAGGGCGTGCGCCTGGGCTACCTGCCCAAGCGGATGGCTGCCTGGGCTGAGAAAGCCTTCTACGGCACCTGTGACAGGTACCTCTCCAAGAACCCGGACGGCAGCCTGCAGCTGGATGGCATCTGCCTGGTGGCAGGTCTGGGCGGCAAGGACCACCGCGACGGCTCCCTGGCCTACTACTTCAGTGAGCCTGTGGTCTGCAACGATGCCAAGGGCGTAGGCCCCCTGGTGCTGGCCTACACCGAGATGATCGCCCGCAAGTAATACACGATACAGCAAAAAGCGAACCGCCATGGTGACAGATGCCATGGCGGTTCGCTTTTACACTTTTTTCTTCGAGCACCCATCGTCCGGGTGCACATTCAGTATACCCGGACAGGTGCTCCCTGTAAAAGGTATCTTTTGTATTGCTGTGATATGTTTTTTGTATGGCTCACACTTCCGTGTGGGAGGCCGCGCTGCTGTCCTCATTTTCCTCATCGAGGTCAGGGCCGGTGCCCTCGTCCAGATCAAGGCGCAGGCGGTCGCTTTCCTCATCGTCCAGGTCCCGTTCCTGCCGGGCATCGTATTCGATCCAGAACTCCTCCCGGTGCAGGGCAAAATCAAAGGCTGCCATCAGGCAGGCCCCGCCAAAGGCGCTGACCATCAGCACGATGCAGAGGAGCACCGAAAGAAAATCGTACTTCCAGCGCTGGGGCCTTGCGGCAAAATACAGCACCTCGCACCCCAGCAGGATCAGCCCTGCCGCCGGGGCGATCTTCAGCGTAAGCTCCCAGTTGAAATGCGGCACAAAGAAATAGCAGAGGAACAGCACGCCGCAGGCGATCAGGCAGACTCCCAGCGTCAGGGTGCCCACCCGGCGCACCGGGGCGTTTTCCGGGGCCTTGAAGGCCGGGGTCTCTGCTGTGTCATTCTTCTTCTCGTCCATCGTCTTCATCCTCCGGGTCAAGGGTCACCTCACCGGTCGTATCCGGCTCTGCCTTGCGGGCAAAGTGATCCAGCAGGCTGGGCATCTTCTTTTCAGGCTGATACTCCTGAAAATCGGTCTCCTCCGGGGCGGCGGCTTCCGGGGCAGCTTTCTTTGCTCTGGGGCCCCGCACCAGCCAGATGCCGCACAGGATCAGTGCCACGCAGAGCACAACCTCGGGCAGTTGATCCATCACCAGATAGATGGCCCGCCATACCGGAGCCTTCTGGCCCCAGCGCCACAGGATATCGCCCAGCGTGTTCATAATGATCTGCTCGTAAGCGATCAGCGCACCGATGGCGATCAGGCACCAGCCCACCAGCTTGTGGCTGTCCATCATCATCCGGGCAAGGCGCTTATCCTGCGGGTCGAAGTGTACCAGATAATCGTCCTCCGGGGCGGTGCCCATGCTGATTTGGGCACGCAGGTTGAAGGTGTCGAAAAAGCTGTACATGAACACCACCAGCAGCGCAAACGCGATGGGCGGGATCAGCATGGCTGCCATGCCGATGGCAGCGGCCATCAGCACCAGCGAAAGGCCGCGCTTCATATATCCCTGATACATCTGGCCTGCGCCCGGGATAAAGGCGAACAGCAGGGTCAGGATGCCATTTTTCTTCATAATCGTTCCCTCATTTCTCAGTATTCGGGGCATTGCCCGCGATCTTATCGGTCACATCCGTGAGCAGCTTATGGAGCAAAGAGGAGCCTTCGCCGGCATAACGGCGGTCCTGTTTTGTCTCCACGGGTCTCCCCAGCTGTTCCGGCGCGGCCTGCGGCCGGTCGTCCTCAATGGGGCGGTATTGCGGGGTGTTCTCCGGGGCCGGGTCATTCCGGCCGGGCTCCCAGAGCTGGCTCTGGTCAGTTTCCAGCACGTTCTCCCGCCCGGCACCATACTGGATGATCTGCTGCAGCGCCCCGCTCCGCCACAGGGTCAGGGCCAGCACAGCGGCCACACCGGCCACAGCAGCCCTGCCATAGGTATTCTGCATCAGACGGGCCCAGATCGTGCCCATCACCGCGCCCTGCACGCTCCTTGGCGGTTTTTCCAGCGCATCGGCGGTCAAAAGGGCCGTGTATCGGTCCATGCACTGGTCACAATAAGAGAGGTGTTCGGCGGCTTCCAGCCTGCCCAGCTCATCCAGCTGGCCGTCCATCATGGCCCGGAAGCCCGCGTCGGTCATACAGCCATCTTCACGAAACAATTCCATCTTCGCTCCTCCTTTCCTGACGGATCTGCTCCGCCAGCATTTTCTTTGCCCGGTAGATCTGCGCCTCCACCGTCTTTTGGGGCCTGCCGCAGAGGGCTGCCGCCTCGGCGGCGGTGCGGCCCTCCAGCAGCATCAGGCGGCAGGGGGTGCGGTACGGCTCCCGCATCCCCAGGATCTTCCCGGTCAGGGTCTCCTCGCTCATGGCATCCAGCACCTGCTGCTCCGGGTCGGAGCCGGGCGGCGCGCCTTCCAGCGCAAGGATATCATCTCCCGGGGTGTTCACCCGGCGCACCCACGCACTGCGCAGGTAGTCCTTGGCTTTGTTGGAAGCGATACGCGCCAGCCACTGCTTTTCGTACCCGGGCGGGCAGCGGTCAATGGCCCGCCATGCGGCCAAAAAGGTCTCCTGTGCCAGATCCTGGGCATCGCCCTCGTCCGGCACCAGCTGGTGGCAGACCGTGTAGACCAGCCCCTGATACTGCCGCACCAGCGCATTGAATTCCAGTGTTGTCAACGGTCCGCATCCCTCCTTTCCTGCCGCTCTGTAATTGAATACGAGGCAGAGCGCGGTTTTCCTGCAAAAATTTTGAAAAATAAAAAAATGGATCAAACCTCTCAGGCGCTTCGCGCCAGTACGGGTTGCGGCTCCCAGCATCCACTTCGTGCTGTAAACAGCACTCGTATCTTGCTGGCCGCGGCCCCAACAGCAACGCCCTTCATCCGCCACTGGCGGCGGTTGTTGCTGTTGCTCCTAGTAGGGGAGCCCTTGGCATAATGGGCAAGTCTCTTTTGCAATGCCTCAAGTTATGCTATACTATTACTACTATAGCACAAGAAGGAGGCGGTTTCCATGGGGGGAAGCACCAAACAGGCCCTGCTGCAGGCACTTTCGGCGGCAGAGGGAGCCTATATCTCAGGCCAGCAGCTGGCCGAAGCGCTGGGCGTGAGCCGTGCGGCTGTCCACAAGGCGGCACAGGCGCTTTCGGCCCAGGGATACGCGCTGGATTCCGCCCCGCGCCGGGGCTACCGGCTGGCAGGCGGCGACCCCTTTTGCGCCGAGGCGGTGGGCCCCTACCCCGCCCCCATCCACATCTACGACACGCTGCAAAGCTCCAACCTGACGGCCAAGCAGCTGGCACTGGGCGGTGCGCCCCACGGTACGCTGGTGCTCACGGCCCACCAGAAGGCGGGGCGCGGGCGGCTGGGGCGGCGGTTTGAGAGCCCTGCCGGGAAGGGGGTCTACCTCTCCCTCATCCTGCGGCCCGCCCTCTCTGCCGCCGATGCCCAGAGCGCGACCATCAGTGCGGCGGTGGCCGTGGCCCGGGCTGTCAAGGCCCTGTGCGGGCTGGAACTGGGCATCAAATGGGTGAACGACCTTTACTATCAGGGCCGCAAGGTCTGCGGCATCCTGACCGAAGCCGGAACCGACATGGAATGCGGTCAGCTGGAATGGCTGGTGGTGGGCATCGGCCTCAACCTGACCACCTCCGCCGCCGATTGGCCCGAGGAGCTGGCCCGCACGGCGGGCAGCCTTTACCCCGGCGGGCCCGCACCCGTGAGCCGTGCAGTGCTGGCCGGGGCCATTGCCCGGGAGCTGCTCTCCCTCTGCCCGGCCTTCGACTGTCTGGACGAGTACCGGGCCCGCTGTTTTGTGCCGGGCCACTGGGTCACTGTCTGCACCGGGGCCGAGACCTATGCCGCAAAGGCCCTTTCCATTGACGATGCGGGCCGTCTGGTGGTGGAGCGCGAGGGCGGCAGGCAGGTTGCCCTGCAGCATGGTGAGGTCAGCATCCGGCCGACAAGGACAGGGTGAGGTGGATTGTCAAGGAGGAGAGGTCGTCCTCAAAAAAAAAAAAAATTCCCAGTCAGGTGAAAGGATTCCTCATTTTTTGCATTATAGGAAGTAGAAGAGTATAAGCCCCCATACCACCCAGCCGGGAGACCGGCGCAAGGAAAGTGAGGAATCTCCTATGAAGAAACGACTTATCAGCCTTCTGGTGGCGCTGTGCATGGCGGTAACGTTCCTGCCTGTGTCGGCAATCACAGCGTGGGCGGAGGAAGGCGGCTCCACCTTGAAACCTTTACAAATTCAGTCTGGTTATCCGGTTCTCGATGATATAACTCCTACAACCGATTCTGATGGGCACAATATTTATACCGGTAAAGACTGGAGCTATGATGATACAGCTAAAGTTTTGACCATCACCCCCGAAAACCCTACTACCTATGATTTGACAGGTCGCGGAAGCATCCGTCAGGATTATAGCATTATTTTATGTTCTGCCATCATAGGGGAAAACGCGACGATTGAAAATGGTGATTTTGGGGGCATTCGAAATCCTGGTTCCAGTATTACCAATTATGGCACTATAACGAGTGGCGTTTACTCAATGCCCGTTATAAATCATGGTACAATTACCGGCGGCATGTTTAGTTCTACCGTTACCAACAATGGCACCATAAAGGGCGGCATTTTTCGTGAAAAACCAACAGGTGGCACTGTCCATATCGGCTATACCTTGAATGTGAATTTCCCGGAGAATGGCAGCTATGAGTGTTACGATGCAGGAATCAATTATTTCGGCAACAGCGGTTATGTCATTCCCAATTCCGACCATAATACCAGCATCACCATCCATATTTTTTTCCGTAACCGTCAAGCAATATTATTTCCTATTGATGTTACATTCGGAGACACAAACGACGCACATTGTTTGTTAGAAGATTGGGCACCAAGTGCAAGATATTACGATAATGGTAGCGGTTATTTTTCTGTCACTTTCACCGCACCACCCGCCACTGCGGCCACCGTTACCCTGAGCATGCTGACACGACTGGTGATCGATAAAGACGGCTACCCCGTTGGCACCAAGGGCGGCACCCAGGATTACAGCGGCAACGGCTGGAAGTTTGAAAACGACACCCTGACTTTGGAGCCTGCCGCTAAGACGAACTATGATTTTAACAGCCCCGAGCTGAACCCCCACGGGGTGGCTGTGAACTGCCCGGTTACGGTGGACAGCAATGCCAGCATCACAAACGGCATTTTCCTGAAAGAAGTTACCGGCAGCGCCAGCGCCCTGAACGGCGTTTTCCTGAACGTTCCCAATGGCTGTGAGAACAGCACCAAAAAGATCACGGTTTCGGACAACGGAACCATTACGGCCCTGAAAACCAGCGGCGATACCACCACACTGGACAGCGCCGCCAAGGAGATTTATGTGGTCGGCCAGCCCACCGGCACCCTGTATGTGACCCTGAGCAGCGGCAAGGTACGGGAAGTACAGCTGCCTCTTACGGCTGACCTTGAGCTGCTGCTGAACGACCCGGAACCGGAACCCAAACCGGAACCGAAGCCTGAACCGGAACCGAAGCCTGAACCGGAACCGGAGACCTACACCCTGAAAGTGGTGGGCGGCAGCTTTACGACCGGCGAAAGGGATGCGCTGACCAGCGGCACCGTGCCGGTGGATGCAGAAGCAAAAGTGGCCCTGAACCCGGATGCCGTACCGGAGGGCATGGTGTTCGACCAGTGGGCCATCAGTGAGGAAAGCCTGCTGGGCAACCCCAATGTGGCCTACAACGCCGAAAGCTTTACCATCCCGGCCAATGCAGTGGAAAAAGGCAAGACCGTTACCGTGGAAGCCCAGTACCGGGAAGCCACCATTGAAAGCGAAGGCCCCGGCATTCTGGGCACCGCCGCCATAATCGGCACGGCGGGTGCTGGCGCTGCCGTGCTCGGCTACACCGGCTACATGATCGGCACCGAGCTGTACCTGAACACCGTCCTGCCTGCCGGTGCGGCCATCCCCAACAACGCCGGGGAGCTGGCCCTGCTGCTGTGGGAAGCCGCCGGGACCCCAGCCCCCGCTGCTCTTCTCCCTGCCGATGCTGCCCCGGTCCAGCAGGCCCTTGCATGGGCCATCGAGAACCAGCTCCTCGCCCCGGATGCGTCTGCGGAGGATTCCGTCAGCCGCTGGGAGGTTATTCGGAGCTGGAATCAGATGAAGGGGTAAGTGGCGAACCCTTTAGCATCCTCACCCTCTCCGTCATTGCTTGCGCAATGCCACCTCTCCCGAAGGGAGAGGCAAGACATTACAGAGGGCAGATGCTGCTAAATCTGGGATTGCCCTTGGCTCCCCCTTTGGGGGAGCTGGCAAAGCCGTCAGGCTTTGACTGAGAGGGTGAGGATGCTAACTGAACAGCGAACCCCCCGGTGCGATCTGCACTGGGGGGTTCGCTGTTATTGTTGCTTCAGGAAATATGTACCGCTTCCAGCACCCTGATGCCCTCCTGCTCCATCACGTCGCGCAGGGCTTCGAGGTAGCCGGGCTTGTCCACCTTGTTCTCAATGCAGCAGGTCAGCACGCCGTGCAGGCTGGTGACCTCCATTGCAAGGGACGCACCGTCCGGCAGCACCCAGGTCTGGAAATCGGTCAGGTACGCTTCCAGCTCCGGGCTGTGCGGCAGCAGCGGGCTGCCGATGTAGCTGACCCAGAAATCTGCCGGAAAGCCGCTGATGTACTCGCCCATCTGGAACACACGCTTCTTGATCTTGAGTGCGGCCTTCTGCCGGAACACCTGATACACCCAGCCCATCTGTTCGGCCATACGGAACAGGCGGCGCTCCGGGGTCAGGCTTTCCCGGATCTCATGGTCGAGCCGCTTTGCAAAGCTGTGGAGCCGGGCCTGCGGTTCCAGCCGCAGGGACAGCTGAAAGGACGCAATGCAGTTGTACAGGGCATGCGGCACTCCCAGCGCCGCGCGGGTGTCGGCGGCATAGCTGTACACAAGGTCGTTTTTTTCCAGATACCGCTGCGCTGCCTGGCAGGTCAGCCCCATGAGGGCGCTGAAGGGCTTCACGCCCTCCTTCTGCGCCAGATCCACAAGGCTCTGCCTGTCCAGCCGCAGCCGCTGAAAATGGGGCGTGCCCTCGTGGATCTGCAGCACGTCCTTCTGCATGTCGTTGGCCACCTGGCTCTCCGGGTAGTGGGCCAGCAGCTGTTCCACATCATAGGGCGGGTCAGAGGCAAGGGCCTCGCACACAAAACCAGTGTTGGAGCGCAGGTTGCAGTAGAGCTTGAGCAGCAGGGTGAAAAATGGCGAGCCTCCCCGGCCATCGGCCAGGAAGTGGAACCAGTCCAGATAGACCGTGTTCCCCTCATAGCCCAGCGAGAAGAGATAATCGTTCGTCTCCTCGGGGATCTTTGGCTGGGTGCTGCCCTGCCGCACACGGCAGGGGGCAGTGTTGGGCTCCAGACGGGCCTCCCGCTTTTCCCACACCACATGGCAGAAATAATATTCTGCCAGCGGGCGGGCCGCATCCAGTGCCTGCTGCAGAAGGGCCGGGTCAATGGCCTCCTTCAGCGTGGCCTGATAGCGGCAGAGGACCTGATTTTCACGGTAGTAGTAGACGATGCCCTGAAACACCGCACGCTGCTCTGCATTCATCCGGAATTTACCCCGCGTTCTCGGCCAGATAATCGGCCAGATCGCCGATGGTCACAAAGTTGCGCAGCTCCTTTTCGGGGATGCGCAGACCAAAGGTCTCTTCCAGATCGGCCACGACGGTCAGGATCTCCATAGAGGACAGATCCAGATCATCCATCATCACGCTGTTTTCGTTGACATCCTCGGGCGAGATCTCTGCCACATCCTCCAGAATTGCCAGGATCTGAGACATGATTTCTGCTCTTTCCATCAAAAAATCTTCCTTTCCGTGAGGGATTTTTTATCGCCTGCAAGGGCGCAGTTTCAGTATGCCACGCGCCGGGCCGATTTAGCCAGCCGGCGGGGCATTCCTGTGTTTTATAATACCTGTTTTATGGAGGAAATGCAACACACCGACCGCTCGGTTTTGCGCTTTTTTTACAATTTCCGCGCTTACCTGCGCAGCAGCTTGCCCATGGCGTTGCGGGGCAGGGGCTCGGTGCTGAACTCCACCGCCGTGATCCGCTGGTACAGCGGCAGGGTGCGGTTCAACCCGGTGATAAAGGCCCGGACCTCTGCCTGCTTTTCCTCGGCACAGCAGATCAGCGCGCCGATCCTTTTGCCCATCTCTTTGACCACGCACTCCTGCACCTCAGGGCAGGTGTTGAGCTTTCTTTCCAGCTCCTCGGGGCTGACGTTCTCGCCGGTGCCCAGAATGATCAGGTTCTTCTTCCGGCCCACCATGTAGTAATAGCCGTCCTCGTCCTCACGGGCCAGGTCGCCGGTGTGGAGCCAGCCGTCTTTGTCGATGATCTCGGCGGTGGCCTCGGGGTCCTTATAGTAGCCCAGCATCACACAGCCGCCCCGGATGCAGATCTCGCCGGTCTCATCCAGCTTGTACTCGCAGTGGCCGTCCGGCTTGCCCAGCGCCCGGATATGGGGCTCTGCCTGGGCGTAGTTCACCAGACCATCGCCGCAGGTCTCAGTCATGCCGTAGCACTGGGTGATGTACATGCCATTTTCCACCAGACCCAGCAGCATCTCGCTGTCGAACATGGCAGAGCTGCCGCAGGGGTTCCACAGGCCGTTCAGCTTATCGGCGCGGCCGCGCTTGACATCCTTGTAGATGCTCTCCATCAGCACCGGGGCCACGGCAATGGAATCGCTGTGCATCAGGCCCAGATCCCGGTAGAAATTCCGCAGGTCACTGCAAAGGTTCAGGGCCCAACCCTTGAAGGGCCAGGAGAACAGGCAGATAAAGGTGCCCAGATGAAACAGGGGCAGGATGGCAAAATTGCTCAGGACATCGTTTTTGTCCTCGGGCAGCTGCCGGTGCTTGAAGTCCAGCAAGTGGTCGCCCATGGCAACGTGCATCTGCATCACGGTAAAGAAGTTCCGCTCCGCCAGCATCACGGCCTTGCTGCGGCCGGTGGTGCCGGAGGTGAACAGCATGACCATCAGGGCATTGGGGTCGATCTTCTTTTCCAGCCCGCCGGGCGCGGTGTCCTTCCAGACATCCATCGGCCGCAGGCGCTCCCCATACGCAGCCTCCAGCTGGTCACGGCAGCCGTAGTCCACCCCATCGTTCAGGATGAGGGCAGGCTCTGCCAGCTCCAGCTCCCAGCTCAGTTCGTCCCAGGTCTTTTTCTGGTTCATCGTTACCAGAACAGCCCCGGCCAGCACAGCGCCAAAGGTGTTCACGCCGTACTCATAGCAGTTCCGGCTCAACAGGACTACCCGCTTGCCCTCCACCTCCGGGATGTTCCGGGCAAACCAGGCAGCGGCGCGGCGGATATCCTGTGCATACTCGGCATAGGTCTTTTCCTTCACGGTGCCGGTGGCATCCTCTACCCAGCGGAAGGCCACCCGCCCGGGGAATTCCTGCTCCATTGTCCGGGTAACAAGATCATAGACATTGTTTACCATGGTCTGCTCCTTTTTCTCCCGTTTGATTTCACTTGCGCAGCAGCTTGCCCAGCGCGTTGCGGGGCAGGGGCTCAGCGCTGCACTCTACCACGGAGATGCGCTTGTACAGGGGCAGGGTGCGGTTCAGCTCGGTGACAAAAGCCTTCACCTGCTGCTGCTTGTCATCCTCACAGCAGACCACAGTGCCGATCTTCTTGCCCATCTCCTTGACGATGCACTCCTTGATGGCATCGCACTTGCCCAGCAGCTTTTCCAGCTCCTCGGGGCTGACATTCTCGCCGCTGTCCAGAATGATGAGGTTCTTCTTGCGGCCGGTCATATAGTAGTAGCCTTCCTCGTCCACGCGGGCCAGGTCGCCGGTGTGGAGCCAGCCGTCCTTGTCGATGGTCTCGGCAGTGGCCTCGGGGTTCTTATAGTAGCCCAGCATCACGCAGCCGCCGCGGACGCAGATCTCGCCGGTCTCGTCCACCTTGACCTCACAGAAGCCGTCCGGCTTGCCCAGGGCACGCAGGTGGTCGCCCTCCTGGGCCACGTTCAGCAGGCCATAGCCGGCCAGCTCGGTCATGGAGTAGCACTGGTTGATGTAGAAACCGTTCTTCACCAGATCGCTCAGAATGGCGGGATCAAGGATGGCAGAGCTGCAGCTCAGGTTCCACAGCCCGTTCAGGCGGTCGGCATGGCCGCGCTTGACCTCGTTGCAGATCATCTCCACCAGCACCGGAGGGGTAGACATGGCATCGCTGTGCATCAGGCTCATATCCCGGCGCAGGTCGCGGGCATCACAGCAGAGATTCAGGGTCCAGCCCTGTATGCCATAGACAAAGTAGCAGATGAAACCGGCCAGATGGAACATGGGCACCAGCGTAAAGTGGCTGAAGGTCTGGTCGAGGTACTGGGGTACCAGCCGCTCCTCATGGTCAAGGACGGACTTCAGGCCATCGATGTACATCTGGCAGGCGGTGAAGTAGTTCTTCTCGCTCAGCATCACACCCTTGCTGCGGCCGGTGGTGCCGGAAGTGAACATCAGCATCAGCAGACCCTCGTGGTCGATGCGGTTGACCATCTCAGCCTCAGGGGCAGTGGTCCAGGCATCCATGGGGCGGAGCTGAGCGCCATAGAGCGCTTCCAGCTGGGCGCGGTAGCCGTAATCGATGCCATCATTGAAGATGAGGTCCGGCTCCACCATGCCCAGCTCATACTCCAGCTCGGCCCAGGTCTTGCCCTGGTTCAGGGTCACGATGACAGCGCCTGCCATCATGGTGCCGAAAACGACCGCGCCGTACTCATAGTTGGTGCGGCTCAGGACGACGATCTTCTTGCCCTTGGGCTCGCCCAGCTCCTGCTGCAGGTAGCCGGTCGCTTTGCGGATATCCTGCACATACTGAGCGTAGGTCTTTTCCACCACCGTGTCCTTGCCCTCCACATAGCGGAACGCCACACGGTCAGCATACTTATTCTGCATCGCAGAGATCATATCAAAAACGGTCATCGGCATATTTGCCGCGGTCACAACTTCGTTACAAGCCTTGTTTGCCATTATTTTACACTCCCTGTTTATTTTTGTTAAACTATTCCCTTTTGTTTCCGCTAAATGGAATCTTCTGGGTACTCTAGCCTAGAGTATACCGCATAGAGGGCTTAAATGCAAGATTTAATTGCACAAATGTGCAACTTAAACTTGCAGTCAATCTGTGCACCCGGATGTAAATCCTGCCTTTTGTTGCGGGCAGGCCGTGAGTGTGGTACACTTTTCCCGGTATCCGCCTACAGTGCTTTCTCCCTGCGTTTGATTGACAGCAGGGGCAAAAAGCATTATACTTATTATAAATATCTCTAATTTTTAACATGATGCGCCAAAAATCCGGCAATTCTGCCATCCCGGGGCGGGGTGCGGCGCAGAGGAGGACCTTTTTATGGAGGGAACCAAACGCCGTGCCGCAAATTCGCTGGGCATGTTCGATCTGCTCAAGGGTGTCGGCATGCTGACCATCGTCTTTGCCCACACCGGTGAGCTTTACCCCATGGGCGATGCCAGCCACATCAACCCGCTGACCTTTTGCATGTTCGCCTACCGCGAATCCCTGATGGCGGCCTTTTACATTGCCAGCGGCTACGGCTTCCGCAAGCGCTCCATCGGCAAGTGTATCGACCAGCAGTTCAAAACGCTGCTCAAGCCTTACATCTATACCGGCATTGCCACCACCGTGTTCCATTTTATCATCCATTACAGCCTGTTCGGCAGCCTGCACAACGCCACCTACGAGACCTACAAGGTGCTGGGCGGCTTTGCACTGGGCCTGCCCCACACGGCCACCTATTTCGGCCAGCTGTTCTTTTCCTGCGGCCCCATGTGGTATCTGCTCTCGCTGATGATCGCATGGATCCTGCTGGATCTCATCCTGAATATCTTCCCGGAGCAGTACATAAACTGGGCGGTGCTGGGTACCATGCTGTTAGGCTGGGGCATCTGCATCACCTGGGAGGCTCCTTTTTGCATCGGCCAGGGCATGGTCACCGTTCCGGCTCTGTATGTGGGCTACCTTGCTAAGAAGCATAAGATCTTTGAACAGCCTCTCTCGCCCCATCTGCGCGGCGGGATGATCGCGGCGGCGCTGGCCGTGGCCGCACTGGTGCTTCTTACCAAGAGCACCGACTGCGTCTCGATGGCCGAGTGGACCCTCGGCCCCGTGAGCATCCTGCTGGATGCCGTAACGGGCCTGGGCATCCTTTCCATCGTCATCTGGTTCCAGCGCAGGGTGGAGAACGTTGTCACCCACGCCATCCAGGCCATTGGCCGCCGTTCGCTGTTCATCTTCTGCGTCCACACTGTGGAGCTCACGGCCATTCCCTGGTACCTGATGCCCCAGAAGTTTGCGGCTCACCCGGTGCTGGGCATGGTGCTGCAGTTCACCCTTTCGCTGGGCTCCACCCTGCTCATCTGCGAGCTGCTGGTGCGCCGCCGGGACCTGAAGTTCTGGCTCACCTCCCGCCGGGAGCAGAAGGCGGCGGAAGCGCCCCGCCGGCGCAGCGCCCGCACCGAAGCGCCCGAGCGTCATTTTGCGGCAAAACACTGATTTTTTTGCAGAGGGTACCCCCTCTGCTGAAGTGAAATAATATTATGAGGAGAATCCGGTTATGAACAACGCAGCTCCTGAGAACACTGCGGCTCTGCAGGAAAAGATCGCCGAGCTGGAACAGCAGCTCAAGCTTTCGGACGAAGGTGTTTCCCATCTGGCAGAGCGCTGCCTTTCCCTGGAACAGAAGGTGCAGTCCTACCTTGCGGCACACCCCCAGCGCGAGATGCATACTGACTCGCCCACTCTGCTGCAGCCGCTGCTCTATTATGATGCAGGCTTCGGCTTTTCGGAAAAGGACACCCTGACCGCGCCCGACTGCACCACCGACGAGCTGACCGGTGCCGTGACCGCGACCTTTGAGCTGCCGGTGGCCGTGCAGGCCCTGCGGTTCGACCCGGGTGAGCTGCCCTGCTGCATCACCAACCTGATCTTTTCAGATGACCGCATCATCTGCGCACCCACCAACGGCCTGAACCTTTCCGGCGGCAGCACCCTGTTCCTGGGCGATGACCCCAATTACCGGCTGGAGGGCACCACCCACTACCCTGCCGGGATGAAGCTGGTGGTGAGCTATGGCTACTTCCCGCTGGAGACCCTGACGGACGAGCCTTTGTTCTGCGCCGTGCTGCAGGGCGTGCAGCAGCTCCAGCTGCGCAAGGACAGCGAAAAGCAGCATATCCAGCAGCTGGAGCAGAATGCCGCGGCCCAGCAGCAGATGGTGGCCGCCCTGCAGCAGGAGATCGCACAGCTGTGCCAGAAAAACGCCGATCTGCAGGCCCGGAGCATTGCCTACGAGACCTCGCTGGAAAGCGTGTTTTCCAGCAAAAGCTGGAAGCTTACTGCTCCCATCCGCAGCCTGATGCGTCTGTTCCACCGTGGAAACTGAGAAGCGGAACGGAGGAACAGCCATGTATAACAACTACACCCCCCTGCAGCAGCGTCAGCTGGCCCTGCAGGAGTACAGCAACACCCAGAGCACCTACCTGCTGGTCTGCGCACCGGCCCGCAGCACGGCCCTGAAAGCCACACTGACCGACCAGCTCCACCGCAAGTTCCGGCTGGTGGACCGGCTGGACGGGGAACTGACCGCAAGCGTGGACGGCGTGCTTCTGGCCGCCGAGGACGTGGAGCTGATGTCCACCGCCCTGATGTACTTTGCCAAAGCCCTGCAGGACGGCGCGGATTATGTCGCCTGCAATGCTGTGTTCGGTTTTGGCGGGGCGACTGCCCTCTATCAGAGCCAGCCGCTGCAGGCACAGAACCGCTGCGCCGTGGTCAGCCGCACCCTGCTGGAGCGCTGCCGCGCCGCCGCCCATGACCCCGAAAATGTGCCCGAGCTGCTGGCGCTGGCCGCGCAGCTCTGCACTAAGCCCACTCTCATCCCGCAGGCCCTGCTCCACTACGAGCGCGGCATCTGCGCCGAGGATGCGTTTTCGGCCCACGGCAAACGTGCCTTTATTATGAGCCATGTGCTGGATATGACCGGCGCACCCATCGTGCTGGTGAGTGCCGTGCCGGTGCTGCGCAGCATGGGGTATGAGGTACTTGTGCTGGGCCCCAGTGACGGCGGCTCCCTGCATCTCTTCCTGGATGCCGGGGCCTCGGTCATCACCCGGTCGTCCTGCCGCAATGTCTCCGATGCCTGGGGCATGGCCCTCTGTGCCGACTTCGTCATCGTCAATACGGTGGTCATGGCCCGGGCCGTCCGTGCCCTGAGCGGCACCGCCGTGCCGGTGCTGTGGTGGCTCCACGATGCCTTTGCAGGCTATCCCCACATTGCCCACCAGATCCCCACCCAGCTGGGAGAGAATGTCCGGGTCTACTCGGTGGGCAGCCACGCCGCCAACGCCATGCACGCCGTGCGCCCCGAATTCGAGATCCGGCCGCTCATCTACGGCCTGCCAGATTACGCGGCAGAGAACTTTGTCCGCACCGATCTGGGCTACAACCGCGGCCGCCCTCTGTTTGCCACGGTGGGCTCCTTTGAGCGCCGCAAGGGCCACGATATCTTCTGCAAGGCCATCCGCCTGCTGCCGCCCGAGGTACGGGAGAAGGCCTCCTTCCTCTTTGTGGGCCAGGCCGCTGACAAGGAGATGATGGATTCCGTCCGCACCCTGACCGCAGACTACCCGGAAAACGTGTTCTACTGCAAGCGGCTCACCCGTGACGAGATCAAGAGCCTGATGGAGCAGTGCACCGGTCTGGTCTGCGCCTCCCGCGACGACCCCATGCCCACCTTTGTCACCGAAGGCCTGATCTTCGGCAAGCCGTCCATCGTATCGGAGCACACCGGCACCGCCGGGCTCATCTCCGAGGGGCGGAACGGCTTCGTTTACCACAACGACGACCCGCAGCAGCTGGCTGTCCTGCTGGAGCACGCCATTGAACACCCGGAAGAGCTGGCCTCCATGCGGACAGAATGCCGCAAAATGTACGAGCAGTATTATTCCAAGGAGGCTTTTGAGCAGACGCTCCGGGCTGTTGTGGAAGATCTGACAGTGAAAAAGTAACACAAAACCTCTCCGTCATTGCTTCGCAATGCCACTTCTCCTCATAGGGGCAACAGCAACAACCGCCGCCAGTGGCGGATAAAGGGCGTTGCTGTTGGGGCCGCGGCCAGCAAGACACAAGTGTTGTTTCCAACACGAAGTGGATGCTGGGTGCCGCAACCCGGGCTTGGCGAACGAAGTGAGCCTGAGAGGTTCTTTTTTATCATATCACACAAAGTGACGAGAAAAATTTTGTTTCAGTTCACAAAAGCAGGGCCCCGCTGTGTTATACTGCAAGCAGTATCGTGAAAGGAGCCTTGTCCCATGGAACAGACCAACACCCCCCAGCAGCCCTCCCGCAAAAAGGCGATCCTTTCTCTGCTGGTACTGCTGGCGCTGACCTGCGTTGTGGTTTTCATCTTCAGCAGCCACTGGGCCGAGATCTCGACCGCGCTGGCCCAGCTCTCCCTCTGGCAGGTGCTGCTGGTGCTGGCCATCGGCCTGACATACCCCCTGCTTGAGGGAATCGTCTGCTGGCTCATCATCCGCTGCCGCCTGCCGGGCTTCACCCTGCGGCGCGGCTTGGATGCCGCCTTTGTGGGCATCTTTGGCAACGTGGTCGGCCTGGGTGCCGGGGCTGTGCCCATGGAGTCCTACTATCTCTACCACTGCGGCCTGCCGCTGGGCCCCGGTGTGGGCCTGATGACCCTGCAATATGTATTCCACAAGACCACCGTTCTGCTCTATGCCACTGTGATGCTCCTGTTGCAGCACCGTTGGCTCGCCGCCAACACCTCCGGCGTGATGCACTATCTGCCCGCCGCCTACTGCGTGGTGGCGCTGGTCATCGTGACGCTGGTGCTGCTCTGTGTCTCGCCGCTGGTGCAGCGGCTGGCCCGCTGGGCCATGGGCTTTCTGCCCAAAACGGAACCATGGCAGACCCGCCGGGAAAAGTGGCTGGAGCAGCTGAACACCCTGGCCACCGAGAGCCGCCTCCTGCTGGCCGACAAGGGCCGCTGTGCCCGCATCCTTGCCGTGCAGACCCTCAAGCTGTTTCTGATGTTCACCCTGCCGTGGTTCTGCATCCGCTTCATGGGGCTTTCCTGCGGGCTGAGCTTCTGGCAGGTACAGCTGCTCACCAGCCTGATGCTCTTCCTTTCCAACGCCCTGCCCAATGTGGCAGGCATGGGCTCCATTGAAACAGCCTTTCTGCTGGTGTTCAGCAGCTTTATGACCAGCGGCGAGGCCATGAGCACCCTGATGCTCTTCCGCATCGCAAGCTACTATTTTGTGTTTGCCGCCAGCGCCGCAGGCACTTTTGCGGCGCAGAAGCATCTGGAGAACAGTTGACATCCTGCGCATTCCGGCACTATAATGAAAGCGTACTCTTTGAAGATCTCTGGCCGCCCTGCTGTGCGGCCTGCCAAAGGAGAACGCTTTATGGAAAACAAAAGTCTCCGTTTTTATGCCATCATGGCCCTCTGGGTCGTGTTGTTCGTGCTGCTGTTCGTTTCCAACCGCCGCGTTGACCTGAAAACTGATATCAATAAAAGCACTTCCGTCTCTGTCAGTGTGGAGGATACCGTCAGCCTGAGCCCATCGGTGGTTACCACCCACGCCTATTCTGCGGGCGATGACACCTATCAGGCATTTTTCAAGATCCTGCAAAACACGAGCTGCTACCAGAAGTTCAACCAGAACGCCCGCTCCTACTCCCACGACTACGAAGCGCATTCCATCACCCTGCGCTTTGCAGACGATGCCAGCCAGAACCTGCTCTTCACCGTCTATTCGGACGGAGTCTGCCAGGTAAACGGAAAATTCGTCTCCCTCCGCTCCCCCAATGGAAACGCGGAGGCCATCTACCAGCTGCTGCGGGATGCGGTGGTTTAAAGAATGTTGTCCGCTCCCCGGGATGCGGCTGATCAACGACCGGGACAAAACAAAAAACGGGGCACTCAGGTGGTCAAGCTGAGTGTCCCGTTTTTGTTTTCATCTGCGCACAGTGCCGTACCAGAGCCCTGTGTGCCGCGCAGCGGATGCAGAGCAAACCAGAATGCTGCATCCTGCCAAGAAAAAGAGAGTATGGAATGGAGGAATGGAACGGAGCGCTTGCAGACGCTCCGTTTTTTGGTGCATCGTGGTTAGATTTAGCTAACCGCCGTTGCGAGAACAGAATACCATAAGCGGTTAGTCTTGTCAACCCTCAATTTGCAATTTTCCGCGAAAAAGGTGTGTGTCGCCGGGGGTTCAGCGTTTTTTCTACATTCTGCCCAAAGAATCCCCCTTGCTTTGGAAGAAAACCCACTTGTTTTCTATTGCTTTTTAAAGTGGTTCTTGTTATTATAGTAACGCAAGATTTTGTGGGCAGGTTTTCATTTTTGTCTACACCTTGTAGTCAGAGCTGCCGCAGACGGCAGTTCAGGACTGTTTCGCCCCCAGAAAGCCGCCTATGCAGTGCGGTTTTTCAAAGGCTCATTAGTTAGAATGCGCTAACTTGCGCATGAAATGGAGCAAGGAGGTTCCAATGATCAATTTTGAACAGTGGGAAGGCTTTGAGGGCCGCATCTGGAAAGAGGAAGTC
>ENA-UESC01001299-UESC01001299.1-human-gut-metagenome-genome-assembly--contig:-NODE-1299-length-19425-cov-7.959634_pt1 | contig 19425 bp, 16 predicted proteins | sample MGYA00242998_ERZ507999 | MGnify/ENA primary metagenome ERZ507999 (study PRJEB26167, sample SAMN06115465) | human gut metagenome | host: Homo sapiens | place: China:Hubei | collected 2016-04-27... | reverse complement strand
ATCCATCTGCTGGCCGCGCTTGTGAAGCAGGAAAACGGCCTTGTGCCGCAGCTGCTGAAAAAGATGGGTATCACGCTCGAAAGCTTTGAGGCTGCGGTCGATGCAGAGTTAGGAAAACTCCCGCGCGTGACCGGCTCGGGCCGTGAGGCAGATAAATATTATGTTGCGCGTGCCGTTGATACGGCGCTGAACAGTGCGGAAGACATCGCAAAGCAGATGAAGGACGAATATGTCTCCGTCGAGCATCTGTTTTTGTCCCTGATTGAAAATGCGGATGCAACGCTGAAAAATCTGTTCCGTCCGTACCAGATCACGAAGGAGGCCTGTCTGCTGGCACTGCAGTCGGTGCGCGGCAATCAGCGCGTAACGTCCGACACGCCGGAGGATACCTATGAGGCGCTTGCCAAATACGGTACGGATCTGGTCAAGCGCGCGCGGGAACAGAAAATGGATCCGGTCATCGGCCGTGACGATGAAATCCGAAACGTCATCCGCATTTTGTCCCGTAAGACGAAGAACAACCCTGTGCTGATCGGCGAACCGGGCGTCGGTAAGACGGCCATCGTCGAGGGGCTTGCACAGCGCATTGTCGCAAACGAGGTTCCGAAGTCCCTGCAGGACAAGACGATCTTTTCACTCGACATGGGCGCATTGATCGCGGGCGCAAAGTACCGCGGCGAATTTGAGGAACGTCTGAAGGCCGTGCTGGCCGAGGTCAAAAAGTCCGAAGGGCGTATCATCCTGTTTATCGATGAACTGCATACCATTGTCGGTGCGGGCAAGACCGAGGGCTCCATGGACGCAGGCAATCTGCTAAAGCCGATGCTCGCGCGCGGTGAACTGCACTGCATCGGCGCAACCACGCTGGACGAATACCGCCAGTATATCGAAAAGGATCCCGCGCTCGAGCGCCGGTTCCAGACCGTTCTGGTGCAGGAGCCGACGGTGGAGGATACCATCGCCATCCTGCGTGGTCTGGAGTCCCGGTACGAGGTCTTCCACGGCGTCAAGATCACGGACAACGCGATCATCGCTGCCGCGACGCTCAGTAACCGCTATATTACCGACCGCTTCCTGCCTGACAAGGCCATTGACCTCATTGACGAGGCCTGCGCCATGATCCGAACGGAAATGGACTCCATGCCGACCGAACTGGATGTCATCAACCGCAAGATCATCCAGATGCAGATTGAGGAAGCAGCGCTCAAAAACGAGGACGATGAACTTTCCAAGGCGCGGCTGACGGAACTGCAAAAGGAACTGGCCGAACAGCGCGAAACGTTCAACTCCATGAAAGCCAAATGGGAAAACGAGAAGAACGCAATCGGCCGCGTGCAGCAGCTGCGCGAACGCATCGAGCACATCAACCGCGATATTGAATCTGCCGAACAGAGTTACGATCTCGAAAAGGCCGCGAAGCTGAAGTACGGCGATCTGCCCGAAGCGAAAAAGCAGCTGGAGCAGGAGGAAAAACTGGCGCAAAGCAGCAAGGAGACGAGTTTGCTCCGCAACAAGGTCACGGAGGAGGAAATTGCCAAGATCATCGAGCGCTGGACGGGTATCCCGACCGCAAGACTGATGGAGGGCGAACGCGACAAGCTGCTGCATCTCGAAGATACGCTGCACAAGCGTGTTGTCGGCCAGGATGAGGCCGTGCGCGTCGTCTCTGAGGCTATCCAGAGAAGCAGAGCAGGCATTCAGGACCCGAACCGGCCGCTCGGCTCGTTCCTGTTCCTTGGCCCTACCGGCGTTGGCAAGACAGAACTGGCCAAGACGCTGGCAGAGGCGCTGTTTGACGATGAAAAGAATCTGGTGCGGATCGATATGTCGGAGTATATGGAGAAATTCTCCGTGTCGCGTCTGATCGGTGCGCCTCCCGGATATGTGGGCTATGAGGAGGGCGGCCAGCTGACCGAGGCCGTGCGCCGCAGACCGTATTCCGTCATTCTGTTTGACGAGATCGAAAAAGCGCACCCGGACGTGTTCAACATTCTGCTGCAGGTGCTCGACGACGGTCGTATCACCGACTCGCAGGGCCGCACGGTGGACTTCAAGAACACCATCATCATTCTGACCTCGAATCTCGGTTCACAGGCCATTCTGGACGGCATCACACCGGAGGGCGAGATCTCTGAGGATGCGAAAAACGAGGTGCAGACGCTTCTGCGCCGCAATTTCCGCCCGGAGTTCCTCAACCGGCTGGACGAGATTGTGTTCTATAAGCCGCTGTCGAAGGAGAATATCACCGGCATTATCGACTTGCAGATCGCGGCGCTCAACAAGCGCCTTGCCGACAAGCAGCTTAAATGCGAGTTGACTCCGGCGGCAAAGTCGTTCGTCATTGACGCAGCCTATGACCCGCAGTTCGGCGCAAGACCGCTGCGCCGGTATCTGCAGCACACGGTCGAAACACTTCTTGCCCAGCGCATCCTGCGCGGCGACGTGCTGCCCGGCCAGACGCTGGTCTGCGACGTGCAGCACGGCGAACTGGTCATCAACGCAAAATAATAATCAAGGGGCATGCTACAAGCTTCTGCTGCAGCATGCCCCCTTTTTGTGCGCACGCAGAAAACCACCCCCGGCTTTGTGAACCGGGGGCGGTTTTAAATCTGGAATTATTCAAAGGTGAGGAAGCGGTGGAGCATGACGGCGACCTGAGCGCGGGTGGCGTTGCCCTTTGCGGAGAGGGTCGTCTTGCCGCCGGAGGTGACGCCGGTGATGATGCCGCTGCCGACGGCCCACTGCATCGCCGTGACGGCGAAGGAACTGACCTGCGCCTGATCGGAGTAGCCGCTCAGAGAACCGGTCACGGACGGGCTGCCCGCGTAGCGGTACAGGATGGCTGCGATCTGCTCACGGGTGATGTTGCCATCCGGGTCAAAGGTCGTGGCGGTCGCGCCGTTGACAATGCCCTTGTTGGAGGCCCAGAGAACCGCGTTGTAGTAATACTTGCCCTGCTTGTTGTCGGTGAACTTGTTGGTGATACCGGTAACAGAGGGTTCGCCTGCCGCGCGGTAGAGAACCGTGACGAGCATGGCGCGGGTCATCTTGGCGCCCGGCCCGAAGAGTTTCGGGTTCTTGGTGTTGTTGCCCTTGATGATGTCGTTCATGTACATGAAATCGACCGAGTTGGCTGCCCACTTGTAAGAACCGCTCACATCGGTGAACTGGTTGGAAGCCATCTGCTGGTTGACCGAGAAGGACAGGGTGCCCTTCGTGCTGCCGTCGATGGTATAGGAGATTTCGACACTCTTGCTGTCGGCCAGCGGCAGGACATAGAGGCTGTCCAGGCTGTTGGAGCCAGAGAAGTAGAACTTCGTGCTGCCGAGATCCTTGCTGGTCAGCGCGGTGCAGTTCTTGATGCTGGTGTAGGCGGAGTAAAGCTTACCGCCGACGATGCGGTCAATGGTGATGTAGGTGCTGCCGGTGGCGTTATCCGGCGTGAGTTCGTTTGCAATGCCCATGGAGCGGAAGGACGCGCCGGTGGAGTTCAGCGTGTGGGTGTCGTTGACATAGACCACAAGCTGGCCGTTCATCTGGCCGGACGAGCCGCTTGCCGTGAAGGGGATGGTCACGGTGTACTTCGACGTGGTGCTGCCCGCGATGAAGTAGACGTTCTTCAGCAGGTTCGAGCCGGTCGAAACGCTGTAGGCCTCGCTGCCGACCTTTCCGGAGCTGGTCGTGCTGCCCTTGTACAGAGCGCCGCGGGTATCGGTGTTCGAGCCGAAGGTCACGGTGCTCAGGCCGGAGCCGTAGACGCGATGGAAGTCGCTGACGGACATCTGCTGCTTTTCATTGGCAGAGATGTGGTATTCAACCGTGCTTGCGCTGGTCATGACGATGATCGTGCCGGTCGCGACCTGGGCGCTGCCATCATAGGCGGCGTACCTGATGGTGTGCGTGCCGGTGGTTCTCGTCGGACGGTAGACCATCTTGCTGACTTCGCTGGCAGAATACTTGGTCGTCGTGCTGACCGTGCCGGACATGGCGCTCGAGGTATAGAGCGTACCGTTGGCCGGGGACTCAAAGGTAAAGGTGCTGGGCGTGACCTTCGCGGCGGTCTTGACTGCCGCGGCAAGCTTGCTGCCGTCGAGCTGGACATAGGTGTCGTTCTCGCCGAGCGTCACATTGACGGCGTCCGCATCGGGAACCGTGACGGTGAACACCTTTTCAGCGGCATACTTCTTCGCGCCGATGGTCGTCTCAGCCTTGATGGTGACCTGACCGCCAGCCTTGGCCGTCGCGGTGACGGAGGGGCTGCTGTTGGTGCTGATTTTGCTGGAAAGCTTGACAATATTCTCGTCGCTCGAGGTCCATGTGATCGTATAGGTCTTGCCGGTCACGTTGGTCAGCTTTCCGTTGACATACTCCTGCGGCACGCCGGTGATGATGAACGTCTCGCCGGCCTTTACCGCAGTCGGTTTGAAGGTGATCTCAATGTGGTTCTCACCAGTGATGGTGATGATGGCCTTGCGGGTTTCGGCGTACTTGCCGTTTTCCGTTGTAACACGGCAGTAGAACACATAGGTTCCGGTACCGGTGATGTACTGCTTGAGGTTGGACAGAACCGAACGGTAGTTCGTAGGCTTACCGGTAACTTTGTCTGTCTGAATTGCTTTATCCACACCGCCGGTTGTCTGGTCGCTGTTCATATACCAGACCACGGATTTGATCGTGCTTGTCGAAACCGACGCCGTCATCGCCAGATCGGCAATGGTGTCCGTGATCTTATAGGCCGCTGTCACGGGCTGTTCCGGGAAGGAGATATCAGAGAATGTCACCTTGTCTGTCGTCGTAACACCACTGTCGCCAGGGTCGTTTCTGTTGTAGAAGAATTCCTTTGTGGACGTTTTGAGTCCGTCAAGTGTATAGGTAAACGTATAACCGGCTGCATCAGAACCAGTTGCCGTTGCAGTCTTGACTGGCAATTCATAAATCATTACCTCGTCAGAGTAAATACTGGTTTGAATCTCGACCTTCGCCGATTCTTTCTTAAACAGAGCTTCAAGTTCTGTCTGGGTCATTTTTCCGACCGTTTCGCCGATACTCGGTTCTTCCGTGATCTTGTAAGCGCGGCCCTGATAGACCGTGACCGCATAAGTAGCCGTTACATTGCCATCGACCTTTGCGGTGATCGTCGCCGTGCCGGGTGCGACAGCCTCAATCGTTGCAACCGCCTTCTGATCGTCAGACGAAGTAGTCTTTACCTTTGCAACAGCAGGTGCGGAACTCGTCCACTCGATGCGAGAATACGCATTTCTCCGATCTGTCTCGCTATTAAGCAGCGAATCGGGCGCCTTGATGCGCGCGGTCACTTCGAGTGTACCGCGGATCATCGGGGAAACCACAGCGGGCTTGTAATAGCTGTCCTGCAGGCCGAAGACCATCGTGCCGTTGTCCAGCAGTGTTTGCAGACGGGAAGTCTTCCCGTTATACGTCACGCTCTCGCTGTTCATGACTTCGAGCGCTGTAACAGACATACCCTTATTCTTGATGCTGACCGTGCAGACAGCATAAGAACCAACAAGTTTTCCTTCCTCGGCATCCTTATATGTCTTGCCAGCATTGTAGCTTGCAATGCAGATATAGATGTTCGTCGCGTCGCAAGCCTTGTACGGCTCCACCGTTGCAGAAGTCGTAGCGGTGTTGGGTCGGACATACAGACTGTTGTCCTCGCTGTCATACAAATACAGCAGCTTCGGCTGCGCCGTGCCGGAATAGCCGGACACCTTCGGCTGAAGCGTGCCGCTCGTGCCCATCGCTTCCAGCGAAAGCGTCTTCTGCGCATCCGGCAGTGTGACTGTAACCGTAGCCGCGCCGCTGACTCTGAAGCCGATGGTCTTGGTCGCAGTCGCGGACGTGGACGGCTTCATACCGTCATCGCTCTTGTAATAGACCTGCGCCGTCAGCGTTGCGCCGCCGACACCAGCCGCCGTGACAGTCGCCTCGACCTTATAGGTCGTATAGTTGCCGACTGTGCTTGGTGTGACCGTCGCGCTGGCAGGGTTAACTTTAATGACGCTTTCGTTATCGCTGGTGAAATACACCTTGCAGTTTGCCAGATTGCCTGCGGTCACACCGCTGCCGGTGCCGACCGTGACAGTCGCGGTGAGCGTTCTGGTGTCGCCCTGATTCAGCGCAACCGTGCCGTTGATATTGCTGTTGCTGAGCGCCAGCGTAAGGGTATATGCGTCCCGCACATAAACCGTGAAATACTCCGAATAATCACGACCATTTACCTTGCCGGTGGCCGTGATCCGGACAGCTGTATTGCTGGCCTTTACGCCGGTCACAGTTGCCTCCGTCGTGCTGCCGCTGACTGTCGCAACACTTGTATCACTGGAACTCCAGCTGACAGAGCCTTCTTTGATGATCGACGTCTTGATCGTAATCGTCGAGTTCGGCTCGACGCTGTACGCCTGATTTGCAGCCAATGCCGCAGGCACCATCGCCAATACCATGGCGAGAACCAGCAGCAGGCTCATGAATCTTCCAAATGTACGCTTCATAAGTGCACCTCTTTCAATTTGCGGCCTGTTGCAGCCGCAGATTTTTATGTAATCAGTTTACCATAAAAATTAAAAAATGCAACCAATTTTTACGAAAATGGCTGTTTTTCCAAGCATTTCAGCCCCTTTCGGCCCATGTTGCGAGGTAGACGTAACACCCGCCACAAGATATTGTGGGCCGCGCCGCGTCCGCCGCTGTATTTCTCTTTTCCACACGCAAAATTTCCGCGAAGGTTGCGCGCGTTTGAAGAAAAATTTTTCATCCCAGAAAAAAAGCCTCCCCTTTCAGGGAGGCGGCGCGGCGGTACGCCGGGTCGGAGGGGTTCTGCCGGCTATGCGGTCATGCTTCGAGCAGATAACTCAGGCCAAGTAAGATGTACAAGGGGCCGAAGCAGTATGCCATGAAGAGTTCCTTCTGCGGGACTTTGCGCCGGAAGCCGTCCGTCAGGACGAGGATCTCAGCAAAATACGCGCCCGCGCCGAGAAAATACGCCGCTGCGCGCAGCAGTTTGTGGATATCCGCCAGCGCAAACGAGGCCAGAAACAAAACAGCCGCCGCGCCCGCCGCCAGATTGCGCACAACGAGCATAACATGCTCCCGCCGGGCTTCCTCCGGCGACTGATCTTCTGTGATGGTATAGACTGCGTTCTTTTTCTCCATGCAGCGTCTCCTATGCTTTTAATATTATACATTATATCAGAAAAGCATGGCGCTTGCCTAGTCTTTCGGAAAGAAAACTGCCTGCCTCGACAAAATTTCCATCCGCTCCCCCGTCATGGGGTGCGGGAAAACGAGCCTTGCGGCACACAGCTGCTGCGTGAACAGTCCGTGGGCAGCGGAATACGCCGTCGATTCCGGGCTTGTATACTGCGGGTCGCCTAAGATGGGGAAACCGGAGGCCATGCAGTGCAGCCGCAGCTGATGCGTGCGGCCCGTCAGAGGGTGCAGTTCCAGAAGTGCTGTTCTTTCCGCCCGTTCCAGCACGCGGTACTGCGTCAGCGCCTTCTGTCCCCGCTCGTCCACAATACGGATGAGATTCCCGCCGCCGATCTTATAGACCGGCAGGTCGATCTGCCCTTCCGCCTGCGGCGGCTGGCCGAAAACCGAAGCAAGATAGGTCTTCTCCAGCTGCCGCTCGCGCAGCATCCGGCAGAACCGGTCGTGGATATTCGCGTTTTTCGCCAAAATCACCACGCCGAACGTGTCCCGGTCGAGCCGCGTCACGGGATGGACGCCGGAGGCCTCGCCGCGCGCCAGCAGGTGATACAGCACGCCGTTTGCCAGCGTCCCGCTGTTTTTCTGCGGCGACGGATGCACCAGCATTCCAGAGGGCTTGTCCACAGCGAGAAAGCATTCATCTTCATAAAGGATGGAAAGCGGCAGTGGCTCCGGCTCAAAGCCCTCCGTCCGCTCCTCCAGCACGACGCGCACCCGGTCGCCGGGCATGACCGGCGCATCGGTATGCGCGGGCGCGTCGTTTACAAACAGCGCGTTCTGCCATTTGAGCCGCTTGACCAGTCCGGCAGACAAGCCGAATTCCCGCCGCAGGAGCGACAGCAGCTTTGCCTGCCGCGCGGCCGTCTGTTCCAAAACCATGCGCACCGCCTCCTTCGGCGCTATTATACCGTGCCGCGGCACAGCGCGCAAGTCCTGCGCCACTATCCCTCCGGCTGCAGGCCGGAATGATCCCAGATCTGCTTGAAGAGCATGGCCGCGATGGGAAACACGATCATCCCGCCCACGCCCAGCAGCCGGTAGCCCGTGTAAAGCGCCAGCAGCGTCAGCACCGGATTCAGCCCCACCTGCTTTCCGACCAGACGCGGCTCAAGCGCCTGCCGGCTGAGGGCTGCGGCTCCATACAGAATGACAAGGCCAATGCCGGTTTTCGTCTCGCCGCGCAGAAACAGCGCCAGCGCCCATGGAATCAGAATCGTGCCCGTACCGAACACCGGCAGCGCATCGACCAGCGTGATGACCAGCGCTGCCAGCACCGGATAGCGCACCCGCAGCAGCAAAAGCCCTGCGTTCAGAATCAAAAATGTAATGCCCATCAGCTTCAGCTGCGCCCGAAGCCAGCCGCCGAGCGTCGCGCGCACATGTCCGCCGAGCGTCTGCAATTTTTCCAACCACGCGGGCCGCACCGCGCGGCGCAGCCAGCTGCGGATGGCGGGCAGTTCGCCGGAGAGCATAAAGCTGGACAAAATCGCCGTCACCGCAAACAGGATCGCATCCGGCAGCCGTCCGATGACGCCGGAAGCCCAGGAAAAGAGCGTCTCGTAGAGTTTCGTACCGAAGCCCGCACCGGTCTTGAAAAACTCCTCGACGCCCGCACGTAGCCCCGTTCCGAGCCCGTCCGGCAGCCGTCCGGCAAGTGTGAGCAGGCGTGATTTCAGGCGTTCAAAAAGCGGAGTCAGATTTTCCGCCAGCTGCGGCAGCTGACGGGCAAGATCCGCCGCCTCCGAGCACAGCAGGCGGCACAGAAAAAACAGTCCGCCAAACAAAATCCCGAACAGCAGCAGTACACACAGCCCGGACGCCAGCGGGCGCGGAACATGCCCCCGCGTCTGCAGAAACCGCACCGGTTTTTCCGCCAGCAGGCTCACGGCAAGCCCGATAAAAAACGGCAGCAGCACCGGCAGCAGCAGCGCGCCGAATGCCCACGCACCGAGCGCGCAGCCCAGCACGATCAGAACAGTCTTCCAGATCTTGCGGCTTTTCATGGTTTGAACTTCCTCCTGTGCTTTTCTGCTTGCATTTTGCGGGTATGTGGTGTATATTGGAGTCTGACTATAGACACTTGCTTTTCCAACACGGACAATTATGAGGTGAACGCTATGGAACAAAGCCCGAAGTATTATATTGTGGAGGCCGCAGCCCTGCCGGAGATCTTCCAGAAGGTCGCCGAGGCCAAGCGGATGCTCGAAACCGGCGAGACGGACAAGGTCAACGTGGCCGCGCAGGCAGTCGGCATCAGCCGCAGCGCATTTTATAAGTACCGCGACGCCATCGCGCCGTTTCAGAACCTGATGGCGGGCCGCATCATCACGTTTCAGATCATGCTCAAGGACAAGGCCGGCATCCTGTCCGAGATATTAACTATTTTTGCCAGTTGCGGCGCGAATATACTGACCATTAACCAGTCGATCCCCACCGGAGGCCGCGCCATGGTGACCATTTCGGCAGAGACAAGCAACCTCAACTGCAACATCGAAGCGCTGACCCAGCAAATCGCAGAAAGGAAGGGCGTAGTCAAGGCAGACTGCGTCGCAGGATAAGCATATGCAGGCATTTGAATATTTCGTACCGACTGAGATCGTGTTTGGCGCAGGCAGCACGGAGAAGCTGCCGGAACTGCTGAAAAAGCGCGGGCTTTCGCGCGTGCTGGTCGTCTACGGCGGCGCAAGCGCGAAGAAAAGCGGATTGCTTGACCGCGTGTTCCGGCTCCTGGACAAGGCGGACGTCCGCTATCGCTCGCTCGGCGGCGTACAGCCGAACCCGCGCGTGGCGCTGGCCCGTGAGGGCGTGCAGCTGGCGCTGGAATCGGGCGCGGAGTTGATTCTGGCAGTCGGCGGCGGCAGCGTCATCGATACCTGCAAGGCCATCGCCCACGGCGCTGCCAACCCCGGCACAGACATCTGGGAATTCTGGAAGCGCCGCGCACCGCTGACAAAATCCATGCCCGTTGGTGTCGTGCTGACCATCCCGGCAGCCGGCAGCGAGACGAGCGACTCCGCTGTTCTGACCAACGCGGAAGCAGGCGAAAAGCGCGGCCTCAACACCCCGTTCAACCGCCCGGCCTTCGCCATTCTCGACCCCCTGCTTGCTGCGACGCTCCCGGTGCATCAGGTTGCCTGCGGCGTGAGCGATATTCTCATGCACACGCTCGACCGGTATTTTAACCCCGTCACCGACAATGCCCTGACGGACGAACTGGCCGAGGCACTGCTGCGCGTCGTGCTGGAATACGGCCCTGCCGCCGTGCGTGACGCACATGACGAGAAGGCTATGAGCGAAATCATGTGGGCAGGCTCCCTGTCGCACAACGGCCTGACCGGCCTCGGCGGCAAAAAGGATTTCGCCACGCACCAGCTGGGGCATGCACTGAGCGAGAAATTTGACGTCTACCACGGCGACAGCCTGACCGCCGTCTGGAGCAGCTGGGCAAGATCCGTCATGGACGAAAGCTCGGCACGCTTTGCCCGCTTCGCACGGAACGTCTGGCATGTGGAGGAGGCAGACGACACTGCCGCCGCCCTCGCCGGCATCGCAAAGCAGGAATCGTTCTTCCGCTCTATCGGCATGCCCGTGTGCCTGGGCGAACTCTCCTGCGGCAAGCAGGACGAGGCGGGGCTTGCAGACCTTGCCAGCCGGTGCAGCTACGGAAAAACACGCACGATCGGCACGTTCCGCGTGCTGGACTACGAGAAGATCCTTGCGATCTACCGCAGGGCCAACGAAGCATAAGGAGGTCCGTCATGAAAAAGCTTGCCATTCTCGGCCCCGGCGTCGTCGGCGGAAGCTGCGCGGAAATTCTGCTGCGGGACGTAAGCCTGCTTGAACGAAGCGCAGGGGAACAGCTGGAACTTGCGTATGTGCTGGCACGCCGCGAACTGCCGGACAGGCTGTACCGGGACAAGGTCGTCACGGATTTTTCTGTGATCGAGCGCGACGCGAACGTGTTTCTCGTTATAGAGACGATCGGCGGCTGCGGCGCGGCGCTCGAGTATGTCCGCCGCGCGCTTGCCGCAGGCAAGCACGTCGTAACGGCCAACAAGCAACTCATCGCCGAGCACGGCACGGAACTTCTGGCGCTAGCAAAAGCCAACGGTGTAAGCCTTTTGTTTGAGGCCTCCGTCGGCGGCGGCATCCCGGTGCTGCATCCGCTGAGTCAGTGCCTCGGAGCAAACGAAATTTACGAGGTGCGCGGCATTCTGAACGGCACAACGAATTTTATCCTCACGCAGATGCTCGAGCGCGGACAAAGCTATGAATCGGCGCTCCGTGACGCGCAGGCGCGCGGCTACGCCGAGCAGGACCCGACTGCCGATGTCGAGGGCATCGACGCGGGCCGCAAGATCTGCATTCTGGCCGACATGCTGTTCGGCAGAAATGTTGCCCCGTCCCGCGTCAGCATGACCGGTATTTCCGCCATCACGGCGGTGGACGCCGCATTTGCCGAGGCCGCCGGGATGAAACTGCGGCTGCTCGGCCGGGCCGTCCGGCAGGGTCAGGCGCTCGCAGTGTTCGTCTCACCGCATTTCATTGCGGGCACGCAGCCGCTTGCTCCCATCTCCGGCGTTCTGAACGCCGTCGAAGTGCTGGGCAGCAGCGTCGGCGCGGTCATGTTCTCCGGCCCCGGCGCAGGCGGCCCGGCGACGGCCAGCGCCGTTCTGGGCGATGTCATTGACATTGTCCGCAATCCCGGCCGCAGCCAGCCCGTCAGCTGGTCGGCGGAGCCTGCCACACTTCTTGATCCGGAAGAACTTGAAGCATCGTTCTTTTTCCGCACAAGGCTCCCCAAGGAAACCTGTGAACAGGCGCTCGGTTCCGTCCGCTGGCTGCCCGATGCAGGCGCATTCCACGGCGGCTTTACGGAGAAGACCACCCGGAAGGCCCTCCGCGCCTCCGGCCTCGCGCTGGACGCAGTCTGGCCCTTGTTGGCATAAAAACGTTCTGAATCCGCTCTCCCCTGTCATACATCTATGGCAGGGGGGATTTTTTATGAAACGCAAATGGTGGACTGTCTGTTTTCTGAGCATTCTCGCCGGTTCCGCGCTCCATTTTCTCTATGACCTGTGGCCAAACCCTCTGACAGCAGTGTTTGCACCGGTCAACGAAAGCGTCTGGGAGCATCTGAAGCTGCTATACTGGCCGTTTCTCGCCGCCGCGTTCGAGCTGACGAAGGACAAAGCGGACGGCCGAAAAAGCTGGTGCGGTCTGCTGGCGGGACTTCTGGGCGCGCCGCTGCTTCTTCTGGGCGCGTATTACACACTCTTGTCCGGCTTCGCGCTGTACGGCCTGCCGCTCGACCTTATTTTGTACGCGCTGGCAATGGCCGGCGGCTTTGGGCTGGCGTGGCATTTGCAGAAAGCGGCTTCTCCCGCGTGGCTGTGCGGCGTACTGGTGATTGCGGCAGGCGTTTACGGTGCCTCGCTGGCGCTGTTTTCGTTCGCGCCGCCGGATCTGCCGATTTTCACGCCGCCAGTCTAAAATTTTCTGTATTTTTGTGTTGACAACCGCGTTTTTCTCCTGTATAATAGCCCGGAGAAAACAAAGAAGGAGCGGCGAGCACCGCAACTCACCTCCAGCAGTCTGCGAAGAGGTTCATAATTTCCTCCGCTTTGTGCGGGAAGTTGGATTTTATGTGCGGGTGCTTTGCGGCATCCGCACTTTGCATTTGGAGGTGCTTTACAATCGGTAAATTAGAACATCAGATCAACGAGGAGATCCGCGATAAGGAACTTCGCGTGATCGGGGCTGACGGCAGCCAGCTTGGTATTATGACCTCGTCCGACGCTCTGGCGCTTGCCGAGGAAAAGGACCTTGACCTTGTCAAGATTGCGCCGAACGCTGTTCCGCCGGTCTGCAAGATCATGGACTACGGCAAATTCCGCTTTGAACAGCTGAAAAAGGAAAAAGAAGCCAAGAAGAACCAGAAGGTCGTCGAGATCAAGGAAATCCGCATGTCCCCCAGCATCGACACCAACGACTTCAATACCAAGGTCAAAAGCGCAGTCAAGTTCCTGAACGATGGCAACCGAGTCAAAGTCACTGTACGTTTCCGTGGCCGTGAAATGGCGCATACGTCGCTCGGACAGGAACTTCTTGCGAAGTTCGGCGCCGATTGCAGCGAGATCGCCACGATCGCCAAGGACGCCAAACTCGAAGGACGCAATATGTCCATGTTCCTGAGTCCCAAGAATTCCAAATAAACTACAATCGCAATCACACGGAAGGAGAACCACTATGCCTAAGCTGAAGTCCCATAGCGGCGCCAAGAAAAGATTCAACCTCACCAAGAACGGCAAGGTCAAAAGAGCGCATGCATTCAAGAGCCATATCCTCACCAAGAAGACCACCAAGCGTACCCGCAACCTGCGCAAGAACGGCTACGCCGACGTGACTGTGGAAGATATCGTGAAGAAGATGATCCCTTACAAATAATCGGTAAGGGTTGACGACACATAGGAGGATAATATAATGGCAAGAGTAAAAGGCGCAATGATGACGCGCAAAAGAAGAAATAAGACCCTGAAACTCGCAAAGTCCTACTGGGGCTCCAAGTCCCGTCACTTTAAGATGGCCAAGCAGGCCGTTGCAAAGTCCGGCGTTTATTCGTATGTCAGCCGCAAGCTGAAGAAGAGAGATTTCCGCCAGCTGTGGATCTCCCGTATCTCCGCGGCCGTCGCACCCTACGGCATCAACTACAGCCGTTTCATCTACGGCCTCAAGAAGTCCGGCATCGAGATGAACCGCAAGGCTCTGAGCGAGCTCGCCATCGCCGATCCCGAGGCGTTCAAGGTTCTCGTCGAGACCGCGAAGAAGGCTCTGTAAGCAAATTTTATGGCCGCCATATGCAATATGGCGGCCTTTTTCTATGAATAAGGAGAGTTTTATGGCCTGGAAAGCAGTTTTATTTGACATGGACGGCGTTCTGATCGATTCCGAGGAATATATGGCGAAGACCGGTGTCCGTGCGCTGAAGAAATACGGCATCAACGCAAAGGAATCTGACTTTGCGGAGTTTGTCGGCTGCGGCGAGAACCGCTACGTCGGCGGCGTGGCAGAAAAATACGGCGTGCCGTACCGTACAGAGATGAAGGACTATCTCTATACCTGCTATGGTGAGCATGTAAAGGAGGAGGCCAACATTCCGGACGGCGTTCTGGACGTACTGCATACACTGCGTGCACGGGGCTACCGTCTGGCCGTCTGCTCGTCGGCAGACCGCGTGAAGGTTCTCATGAACCTGTCCGCCATTGGAGCAGACGAAGCGCTGTTCGACCATCTTGTGACCGGCACCGACATCAAGAACCCCAAGCCGGATCCCGAGATCTATCTGACAGGCGCGGCCAGTCTCGGCCTTGCGCCGTCCGAATGCATCGTCGTTGAGGACGCACCCAGCGGCATCCGCGCGGCGCACGCTGCCGGGATCGAAGCCATCGGCCTCGCCACCAGCTTCCCGGCAGATTATCTGCGCCAGCAGGCACAGCCCGACTATCTTCTGCCGGATCTCAAGTCGATCCTGACGCTGCTGTGAGCCCCATGCCGGAATTTTTACCGATTTCCCGCGCCGACATGCAGCGGCGCGGCTGGGAACAGTGTGATTTTGTCTATATCATCGGCGACGGCTATGTCGATCACCCGTCGTTCGGCCACGCGATCATCTCGCGCGTACTGGAGGACGCAGGCTATAAGATTGGCATCATTTCACAGCCCGACTGGAAAAAACCCGATTCGATCAATGTTCTCGGGGAACCGCGTCTGGGCTTTCTCGTCATGGGCGGCAATATGGACTCGATGGTCAACCACTATACCGTCTCCAAGGCCCACCGAAAGCAGGACGCCTATACCCCCGGCGGCGTGATGGGCAAGCGGCCCGATTACGCTGTGACGGTCTACTGCAACCTCATCCGCCGTACCTACCGCCGCAAGCCCATCATCATCGGCGGCATCGAGGCAAGCCTGCGCAGGCTTGCGCATTATGATTACTGGTCAGATAAACTCAAGCGGTCGATTCTGCTCGATTCGCAGGCTGATCTTCTGATCTACGGCATGGGTGAGCGCGCCGTCATCGAGATTGCGAACGCGCTCAACGACGGCATGGATGCGCAGGACATCACATATATCGACGGCACAGTCTATAAGACCCGAGAGCCGGACACGTCCGTTCCCTCCATTATGCTCCCGGCCTTCCCGGATATGCAGAAAAGCCCGCGCGTCTACGCCGAGAGTTTTTCTGTCCAATACCGCAACACCGACCCCTTCTGCGCCAAGCGGCTCATTGAGCCGTATGGCGAGCACGAATTCATCGTCCAGAACCCGCCGCAGAAGCCGCTTTCGCAGAAGGAGATGGATCATGTCTACGATCTTCCATACTGCCGCACGTTCCATCCGTCGTACAAAAAACTTGGCGGCATTCCAGCCATCGCGGAGATCGAATTCAGCCTGACCTCCTGCCGGGGCTGCTTCGGCGCGTGCAGCTTTTGCGCGCTGACGTTCCATCAGGGCCGGATCATCCAGACCCGCTCGCAGGAGTCGATCATCAAGGAAGCCGAGGGCATGACGCATACACCGGGCTTTAAGGGCTATATCCACGATGTCGGCGGCCCGACAGCGAACTTCCGCCAGCCCGCCTGCAAAAAGCAGCTGCAACGCGGCGCGTGCCCGACAAGACAGTGCCTGTTCCCCTCCCCCTGCAAAAACCTGATCGCCGACCACACGGATTACCTGTCCCTGCTGCGGAAACTCCGGAAGCTGCCGGGCGTCAAAAAGGTATTCATCCGCAGCGGCATCCGGTTCGATTATCTGCTGGCCGACCCGAGCGACACGTTTTTTAAGGAACTGGTCCGCTATCACATTTCCGGCCAGCTGAAGGTCGCGCCGGAGCATGTGTCCGATCAGGTGCTGCGCGTGATGGGCAAGCCCCCGCATGCCGTCTACCAGCAGTTTGTGGAGAAATACAAAAGGATCAACGAGCAGGAGGGCATGAGGCAGTATGTCGTGCCCTATCTCATGTCGTCCCACCCCGGCTGCACGATGGAAGAGGCTGTAAAGCTGGCAGAATATCTGCGCGATAGTAACCACGAGCCGGAGCAGGTGCAGGATTTCTATCCCACGCCATCCACACTCTCCACCGTCATGTACTATACCGGCCTTGACCCCCGGACAATGGAGCCAGTCTATGTGCCGAAAAATCCGCACGAAAAGGCGATGCAGCGCGCGCTGATGCAGTACCGGCGTCCGCAGAATTATTTTCTCGTGCGCGAGGCGCTGCAAAAAGCGGGCCGGACAGATCTGATCGGCTTTACACCGAAATGCCTCATCCGCCCCTACCCGCCGAAGGAGAAAAAATCCGGCGCGCCCGAGCAGGCGGCCGACCGAAAAACCACGCCCGCAAAACCGGCCAAAAAACGCCCGCCCCGCCGGTAGTCTATTGCACGAATTCCCCTCATATAGTCTTCCATACGAAGAAAAGATGAGGTGGAACTATGGAAAACACAGCCAATCACATTACCCTGACCGGGACGCTGGCGTCCCTGCCGGAATATTCGCATCAGAACCACGAGCGCAGATTTTTCCGCTTTCTGCTTGCCGTCGAGCGGCTGAGCGGCACAGAAGACCTGCTGCCGGTTCTGGCGGCGGAGGACGTGTTGGAGCAGGCGGAATTGTTCGAGGGCGAACGCTTTACCATTGAGGGCCAGATTCGCTCGTTCAACAACCGCGAGCCGACCGGACGCCGTCTGATTCTGTGCGTCTACGCGCTTTCCATGATGACAACGGACGCGCCCATGCAGAACGAAGCCGTCCTGACCGGCACGGTCTGCAAGCCACCCGTTTACCGGCAGACACCGCTTGGCCGGCAGATTACAGATCTGTGTCTGGCCGTGCCGCGCCTGTACCGCAGGACGGACTACATCCCTTGTATTTTATGGGGCCGGACGGCGCTGGCCGCCGCCGAATACACGACCGGCACGGAGTTGACGCTCACGGGCCGCCTCCAAAGCCGGACCTATCTCAAGAATCTGGGCGAGACGAGCGAAACACGCACCGCATACGAACTTTCCGTCAGCGCCTGCGAGCGCGTCCCGGAATTCGCAATTTTTTAGAGAAAATCCCCCGTCCTGTGCAACCACCGGCCAGAAAATCCGTCTTTTAAGTATAGATGATTCAATCGACAAGAGGTATCGGCAAAAGCTCCGCTGATAACCGCGGTCGATTGGATCAGCGGTTACGCAAGCAGAACACAAAAGAAAGGGGTACCAATCATGAAAAAAAGATCGCTTCTTGCCAGCCTTCTCGCCGCACTGCTGGTTCTGGTCGTGTTTACCGGCTGCGCGGCAAGCTCCAAAATGGCGGCAGCGGACACTGCGTCCGCGCCCAACGGCTATTACGATTCCAAGCAGGAGGCAGCCGCCGCCGAGACGCCCATGGAGGCGCCCGCCGAGCCGGAGGAGGAATTCACCTACGACACCGTTGCCACGACCGAAGCGGGCAGCGGAGCCGCCGAAACACCGGAGCCGGACGATTCCGTCGCCGACTACACCGCCAAGATCATCTATACCGCCTCCGTCTCCATTGAGACGACCGAGTTTGACAAGGCGGTCGCCGCGCTGGAATCGCAGGTGCAGAAGATCGGCGGCTTTGTGGAAAGTTCCAACGTGACAGGTGACACGCAGTACAATGCTGACGGCACAACCTCCATCGTCAACCGCTGGGCGTATTACACCGTCCGCATCCCGTGCGAGCAGTTTGAAGCCTTTCTGCACGAGACGGAGGGCTTCGGCAACGTAATCTCCACCAGCCGCGACGCGCAGAACGTTACCTCAGCCTACACCGATTACGAAGCGCGGCTTTCCAGCCTCAACACGCAGGAGGAGCGGCTTCTGGACATGCTCTCGAAGAGCGAGGACGTGGAAACACTCATTGCGCTTGAACAGCGGCTGTCCGACGTGCGCTATGAGATCGAATCTATCGAGCGGAGCCTGCGCAACTATGACATGCAGATCAAGTATTCGACCGTGGATCTTGATCTGCGCGAGGTTGAGGTCTACACGCCGACTGTCCCAGTTCGACGCACATTCAGCCAGAAGCTGTCTGATTCCCTGTCCGACGGCTGGACGGGCTTCACCCGCGGCGTGCAGAATATCATTCTGGGTCTGGCCTCCGCGCTGCCCGCGCTGATTCTGCTGGCCGTGATCGTCATCGTTGTAATCGTGCTGGTCAAAAACGCCCGCAAAAAGCGCAGAGCAAAATTCGCCGCCCAGCAGGAACCCCCACAGGAGCCGAAGCAGTAAATCAGATACGCAAATCCCGGCCGCAGCTGCGGCCGGGATTTTTGCTCACAGGGAGGAACGCAGCGCGTCCAGAAGCGCGCGGCATCCGGACTCGATATCACGCCATGCGGCGTCAAAATCGCCGGTGTACCATGGGTCGGCGACATCGCGCGCCGTGCCGGTATATGCCATCAGCAGTCGGAGCTTCCCATCTGGATCGCCGCCGCAGATACGCCGCATGGCCGCGAGATTACTGCCGTCCATGCCGATGAGCAGATCATATGTGTCATAGTCAGCCCGTGTCATCTGCCGCGCCCGGTGATCGTCAAACGGCACGCCGTGCGCGCGCAGCTGCCGCTGCGCAGGCGGATAGATAGGGTTTCCAATCTCCTCCCGGCTGACCGCTGCAGAATCGATCTGAATTGCAGACGTCAGTCCCGCTTCCCGTACCGTCGCCTTCATAATAAACTCCGCCATCGGGCTGCGGCAGATGTTGCCGTGGCAAATAAACAAAATCTTTACCATCTTGGTTTTTCCTCGATTATCTTGGTATTTCGTTACTTCTTCGTAGTTTTTTAAATTAACAGAATATGTTTTCTTGGCATATTGTGGCGTATCATGGTACCTCGTATCCGGCAAAAGTAGTACAAAAGTAGTAAATTGCGTCCATATACTGGATTTTACTACCGAAAGTGGCCTTAAACCGCGCGTGTGGCATATAAACAATATCCCATGGCAGAGTACCACTCTCTGTCTTTGGATCTTCGATAATGTACTCCATCTGCGTTGTGCGCTGCAGCTGATGATCAACGTGGATCACGCGGGCGCGTAAATCGACATCGTTGAGTGTCAGGCCGGCAAATTCGGAAATGCGCAATCCGGTTTTGAATAGAATGCACATACCGTCGTAATACTGCGA
>ENA-UESC01001292-UESC01001292.1-human-gut-metagenome-genome-assembly--contig:-NODE-1292-length-19535-cov-7.877480_pt1 | contig 19535 bp, 20 predicted proteins | sample MGYA00242998_ERZ507999 | MGnify/ENA primary metagenome ERZ507999 (study PRJEB26167, sample SAMN06115465) | human gut metagenome | host: Homo sapiens | place: China:Hubei | collected 2016-04-27... | reverse complement strand
AACCGCTATACCCAGTGCTTCTGGAACAGAATTCAGACCTCCATGGAAGACGGGCTGCTTGCGCAGCTTGACGAGGAACTCGGCGGCGCCAATACGGCGGTTCTCTCCGGGCCGCACGACGCTTATTGGACGACGGACTATTACGACAGCAACTCGTATATTTCCCTGACCCGGAATTACATCAATTACAACACCAAGAAGGTGCTTGGAAAGGTGCAGATCCTTAAGCGCGTGGAAAAGCTGCAGGTGTGCTGTGAGGTCAGTACCAGCGATCAGGCAATCTGCGTGTTCGATCAGGAGGGGACGCTGCTTTTGTCCTCGGCGAAAGCGCTGCAGGCGGATATCGATGCGGCAGCGGGCTGCCTGGAGTCGCTCCGTGCCGGACAGTCCGGTCAGCTTCACAAGGCCGCGGACGCGCAGTATCTCTATGCCGTTTCCCGGTCGGATAAATGGGGACTGTACGCCGTTGCGCTGCAACCGTATTCCGACCGGGTGCTGTTTCCGTATATTGCGCTGGTCGTGCTCTGCGGCGTGCTGCTGTGTGCGCTGTCTATCGGATTTGGCCTGTTCATCAGCCACCGGCTGACAAAGCCGCTTAGCGAACTTGTCGATTCGCTGCAGTCACTCTCCTGGACGGATTCAGAGAACGGACTGCAGATTTCCTTCCGGGGCGGCGATCTGCAATTTCTGGAGGACGCCTACAACGCGATCACAGAAAAGCTTAAATCCACGACGAACCAGATGCTTGAGGCCCGGCTCAACGAGCAGGAGGCATCGTATCTTGCGCTGCAGTCGCAAATCTCCCCGCACTTTATCTACAACATCATCAGCAATATCAGCGCCTGCGCGTATAACGGCGAAACGCAGACTGTGATCAGGCTCTGCGACAGCTTTTCTCAGCTGCTGCGTTACGCTGCCGACTATTCCGGACTGTTTGGCACAATCCAGACAGAACTGCAATACACGACCTGTTATATGGAACTCATGCAGATCCGCTATTCTGACGGTTTCTTTTTCCAGACCTCCTGTCAGCCGGACTGCGCCGATATTCCCCTGCCGCGCATGCTGATTCAGACGATTGTGGAAAACTGCTTCAAGCACGGCTTCCGGGACACGCCGCAGCCGTGGTTCATCAACATCCGCGTGTTCTCTGAGCAGAAGCAGTGGATGATCGAGATTCAGGATAACGGAACTGCGCTGCCGCAGGAAACACTGAACGACACGCTGGAAAAGAGTGAGCAGATCTACCGGAGCATTCTCGACGGCCGCAGCCATCTGCATCTTGGCGGACTGGGCCTTCTGAACTCTATCACGCGGCTGCGGCTGCTTGATAACAACAACATTAGCTTTACGGTTGAAACAAAGGACGGCGTCAGCATCACAAGAGTGGGAGGGCAGCTGCTATGAAACGAGTCTATTCCGTCCTGATCGCGGAGGATGAAAGCGAAATTCGCCGCGCGCTCGCAGCCATGGTCGAGGAGCATCCGTCCTTCCGGGTCGCGGGCTGCGCCGGAGACGGCAAAGCCGCACTGCACATGATTGAAGCGCTGCGCCCGGATGTGCTGATGACCGACATTCGCATGCCGTATATGGACGGCCTGGAGTTGCTGCAAGCGCTGGATGCCCGCGGCATCCGGATCAAGACAGTCATCATCAGCGGCTACAGCAGCTTTTCCTATGCGCGGACTGCCATGAAGTACGGTGCATCTGACTATCTGCTCAAGCCCCTGCTTCCGGCACAGTGCCAGCAGACGCTGGATCTGCTGGAAAAGGCCCTGGATCTGCAGGCGGGCAGCTTTTCACTCGATATTGCACTGCAGAAGCCGTCTCCACTGCCGCAGATGCAGGCGGAGGCATACCTGCTGGCTGCCTGCCTCGGGAACTATCCCTTCTGCGCCGGAGACAAGGGCACGGACGCCGCCGCGCTGCGTGCATACGTCAAGCAATCCGGGCTGGACGTAGACAGCGTCTTTGCCGGCAGCCGGTTCGGCCTTGCATACCTGCTGCTGTACGCGCAGACCCGCGAGGAGGCGGTGCAGACGGTGCGTATCCTGTTTCAGGCGGCCTGTCGGGATTGTTCCGCCACCACTCCCGGGGTGTTTTTCCTCCTTGCTCCGGCCGGACAGACGCAGACACTGCCGGAACTTGCCGAAAAACTCCGGCAGCAGATCCGCCAGCAAATCCAACCCGGCAAGATGCAGTTCACGCTCTGGTGGGAGCATGCAAATACCGGGACGGATGCGCCGCCGTTTACTGTCGATGAAACACTGATCCGCAGCGCCGAAAGCCTGGACCCGGCACTCTGCCAGATGCGGCTGCGGCAGCTTCTGGAAAAGGCCTACGCGGAAAACGCGACATGCCTGAGCATGCTGAATGGGCTTAAATTTCAATATATCAGTGTTGCGCAGCATCTGCCAGGCGCGCAGATCCCGCAGAAGTGGGGGGAGCAGATGGAGCGGTGCTTCTCCCGGTATCAGAATCAGGAGCAGCTTTGCCGTTCTGTTCTTGCGCTGTTTGCCGCGCTCTTTTCGCAGAGCGAGTCGCCGAACGCCACCGCGCGCGTCGCGCATGAGATCGATCTCTATATCCGCGAAAACTACCAAACGGATATCACGAACCAACTCCTGTCGCGGAAATTCGGTTTTGTTCCTTCGTATATCAGCAAGATCTTCAAGGCATATAAGGGCGTTTCTCCGTGCAGCTATTTGACGGACGTGCGCATGGAAAAGGCAAAGCGTATGATCATTGAACAGCCGGATCAAAGCCTGAGCGTCATTGCCGCAGCGGTCGGCTATACGGACTTCAGCTATTTCACAAAGGTATTCAAACGCTCCTTCGGCGTAACGCCGTCCGCTTACCGCAATTCGATTTGGAAATAGGCGTAGGGCATATGTACTGCATGCAACAAGCCTGGCCTATTTGTCACTGTATTTCTGAATTATCTGCATCAACTTCGCTGCAAGCACCTGTTCCGTACATGTAAGCAAACCGGACAGAACGCATATACGCGTCCTGCCCGGTATTTCTTCGTCGCCAGAAGAACACCCGCCGCAAGAATCCAGACCGCGCCGCCGTTTCCGAGCAGCGTGATTTTCGGCATCAGGAAGTCCATCGCCGGGCAGACAAGCGTATTTTGAATCCAGTGAAGGATTGTCCAATCAAAATTCATAGTGCAGCCTCCGCTTTTGAGGGAAACTCATCCATCATCCAGTTCCGCGCCGCAAAGCTATCCGGCTGCACGGCTTCTGCCGGGATGCGCTCCAGTTCCTGCCGCAGAAGCGACGAGCAGGCGGCGAAAATAAACCGGCAGTCTGGTTCCATACTGTGTTCCGCATTGTGCCCGCGGAACTTGCGGTGATGGACGATGCCGCGCAGATAGGATAATGTGTCCCTGCAGTCCGTGGCTCCTGACCAGCGGAGAATGTTCAGTTCCTATGGGTTCTACGGCCTGCACGCCAATAACTGCGGCACCTATTTGTATCATTTTGGCAGCATAAGAAAATCCTCAAAGCAAACGATCTGCCGACTGACCTGAATGTCCACAGTCTGCGTTACACGGCGGCAAGCCTGTTCATTGCCAGCGGCACAGACGTCGGCACAGTCGCGGGGCTCCCCGGTCACAGCCAACCGATGACTGCACTGGACATCTATACCACGCCGTTGATAAGAACAAGAAAACGAACAGTCAGATCATGCAGAGCAGCTTGGAAATCTGAAAACGTTGTCCCGGTCTGCACAAATGGCGCAAACCGGGACGATTTTAGTTTACGGATAGTTCGACTGTAACCGTGTCGGCATCCGGAACATGTTTTGCGGCGCAGGCTGCAAGCGAATGCATTTCGCTTACAAGCAGGCAGAAAAGAACGATCCGCTTCATTTCAGATACGCGTCAAAGAACACTTTCAGCTTCTCAAACGGGATCACGTCCATCTGATCATAAAGGTCTGTGTGGCTCGCGCCGGGGATGATGAGCAGTTCCTTGTTGTCGCCGGTCAGTTTGCTGTAAGCCGTCTCGCTGAAGTAGCGGGAGTGCGCCTTTTCTCCGTGTACCAGCAGCACGGCAGAGCGGATCTCGCTGCTGTACTGCAAAATCGGCATATTCAGGAACGACAGCGAGGAGGTCACATTCCAGCCGCCGTTGGAGTTCAGGCTGCGGGGATGGTATCCGCGCGGAGTTTTGTAGTAGGCGTAGTAGTCCTTTACAAACTGTGGTGCGTCCTCTGGCAGCGGATCGACCACACCGCCTGCCAGCGCATAGGTTCCGTTTTTGTAATCCTCGGTGCGCTGCGCATTCAGCGCCTTCCACTTTTCAAAGCGTGCCTGCTCGGAATCCTCTGCGTCAAAATAGCCGTTGGCGGTCACACGGGTCATGTCGTACATAGTCATGGCGGCGGTCGCCTTGATGCGCGTGTCGATGGCCGCGGCATTGATCGCCATACCGCCCCAGCCGCAGATGCCGATGATGCCGATACGCGCCGGGTCAACGTGATCCTGCACAGACAGAAAATCCACCGCTGCGCAGAAATCCTCGGTATTGATGTCGGGCGAAGCAACATATCTGGGCGCACCACCGCTCTCGCCGGCATAGGACGGGTCAAAGGCAATCGTCAGAAAACCCAACTCCGCCATCTTCTGCGCGTACAGCCCGGAGGACTGCTCCTTTACCGCGCCAAACGGGCCGCTGACTGCGATGGCGGGCAGCTTGCCCTCTGCACCCCTCGGTGCGTACAGATCCGCTGCCAGCGTGATGCCGTAGCGGTTGTGAAAGGTCACCTTTCTATGATCGACCTTATCGCTTTTGGGAAACACCTTGTCCCATTCCTGTGTCAAATACAGCTGTTCCATGTTCAAATCTCCTTTCCGGCCTGATAGGCTCGTTTCAATGCAGGGTGCCCGGCGATCTCGCCGACATCATTTACGCCGCCCGCGAAAATCGTCTCCACCAGCTGACAGCGCGGGAAGCAGTCTACCCAGCCCTGCACGGCCTTTTCGGTGCCCTCCACGGTTCCTGGCTCATCCTCCGCTGCTGTTGCCAGCAGATAGGCTTTGGTAAAAGCGTAGTCTGTGTCAAAGAGGGGGTTCGCGCGGTCGAGCATCGTCTTGAGTTGACCGCTGACGCTGTAATAGTAGACGGGCGTGGCAAATACCAACACATTCGCGTCGTGCATTTGGGATACGATTTCTACTGCATCGTCTTTGATGACGCAATGGCCAAGTTTCAGACAGGCAAAGCAGCCCTTACAGAAGCCGTACTGCTTTTCCCGCAGATGCACAAGTTCTACCTGATTGCCTGCCTCCTGCGCACCTTTGGCAAAGGCTGCCGCCAGCGTCTCCGAGTTGCCTCCCTTGCGCGGGCTGGAGGAAAGAATCAACACCTTTTTATTCATCGTAAAACACTCCTTGCGTTTTGTTTTCTGGTGTGCTACACTCATGATAAGACATAAACCTGACTTTAGGTCAAGCTTTTTCAAGAAAATATTTGGAGGCTTTTTATGTACACGATCGGACAGGTGGCGGAGATGTTCGGCTTGCCCATCTCCACGCTGCGCTATTACGACAAGCAGGGGCTGTTTCCGCACATGGAACGGGTATCCGGTATCCGGAAATTCAGCGACACGGAGATTGAGGCGCTCCGGGTGATCGAATGTCTGAAAAAAGCGGGCATGGAAATTAAGGATATCAAGCAGTTCATGGACTGGTGCGTGGAGGGACCTTCGACCTATCCGCAGCGCAGGGCGATGTTTAAGGCGCAGCGGACGCATGTTGAGGCGGAGATCGAGCGCATGAACCGGACGCTCGATATGCTGAAGTTCAAATGCTGGTATTATGAGCAGGCGATCAAAGACGGCAACGAGGACGCGATCCCGGCGATGATCCCCGATCACCTGCCGGAGGACATCCGCAGAGCATACGAAAATTCCCACAGCGATTGAACGGCTGTTGGTTTGCTGAACATTCCAGAAACCGTTGAAAACACTGGACAAACCGGCTTTTTACCTATCGAAACACCGTGCTCTATCATAATGAAAAGCTGTATACAATTTTCCTCAAATTCTACCACGGGGGGATGTAAAATTCCCCGCATGTTCGATAGAATTGCTGCATCCGAAGAAACAGGAGGCATTCCAAATGAACCAGACAACCATCGGCAAATACATCGCGCGCAAGCGTAAGGAACAAAATCTCACGCAGGAGCAGCTGGCGCAGCAGCCCGGCGTGTCCAACGACCATCTACAAGTGGGAAACCGGCAAATGTATGCCGGACTACAGCATCATCCATAAACTCTGCGACGCGCTTCATGTGACGCGCCCGGAACTGATGGACGGCGAGGATGCGGCAGAAGACAGCGTGCGTGTCTATGACGATGCGCAGATCTCGACCTTCTGCACCGCACGCAGGAACTCGAACGTCAGAAGGGAATCCTCTATGGCGTCGCGCTTATCACCCTCGGCATTGCCAGCAGCGCTATGTCGGGGACGGTCGGAGGGACCGATGTGCGGGATTTCATTTCCGGCATCCTGATGGGGCTCTCCGTCGTGGAAATTCTGGCGGGCATTGGGATCGTCGGAAAAAAGCTTCTGAAACAGTAAAGAAGCCTGCCGCTTGTGCAGAAAGCACGAACGTGAAAAGCAGAATGTGCGGTGCTTGACCGGGTCGTGCCGACGGAATATAATAAGAAAAAATCCCCAAAAGGAGTGGCAAATCCCATGAAAGAAAACCGAAGGCTCCTGAAGGAAGTCCTCAAGGACATCCGGCACGATATGACGGACGAGGAAGTTCTGAATCTGCTGGCAGACAGTAAAATTTCCGAAAGCCCCACCGCGGAAAAATACACGCTCGGACAGCGCGCGGCGGATGCGATCGCAAAATTCGCGGGCAGCTGGGCGTTCATCTTTTCGTTCACGGGCGTGCTGCTCTTGTGGATGGTCGTCAATACGGTTCTGGCTGCAAAAGCCTTTGACCCGTATCCGTTTATTCTTCTCAATCTGGTCCTCTCCTGTGTCGCTGCCATTCAGGCGCCGCTCATCATGATGAGCCAGAACCGGCAGGAGGAAAAAGACCGCCGCCGCGCGGAGAATGATTACAAGGTCAATCTCAAGACCGAAATCATGATCGAAGACCTCTACGACAAAGTCAACGCCATCTTGGCCAAGCAGTCTGCACTGGAAAAGAAGCTGATCGAGCAGGAAGAAAAACAGGTCCGGCCCTGAACCTGTGCAAAAAGAACCGGCGCACCGCCCGAGTGGATGGTGCGCCGGTTTTGTCATCAGATCACGCGGAAATCGCAGTGCGTGAAAGTGGGCTGAGGGCGGTTGGGCTGGAAGAAGTCCAGCAGCAAGTCGGACATTTCTGTGCCGATCTCCCGCAGGACCGGGCAGCCGACATAGCAGTCATACCCGCCGGTCCCGCTGGCGCGGTAGCTGCTGAGGCAGGCGGTGAAAACATCGTCGTCCGCGACGGGACGGCCGTTTACGCAGAGTTCCGTGACGCGCTGACCGATCGGGCGGGAGCAGTCAAAGACATAATGCACACCGGCATAGTAGTCGTAATTGTAATGCTCGACCTTCGGCTTCAAAAACGCATCGGAAATACGAAGCGTTCCGTCTGCGTTCCGGATGAAATATTCCGCGCTGCGTTCCATCGCCCGGCGCAGGACCGCACCGGTGATCTGCAGAATCGTCAGTGTATTCGTATAGGGATAGGCGTTCAAAATATCCCGGCGGCGCACGGTCTGCGGCAGACCTGCCGCGTCGTTGGCAAGACTCGTGACGGAGATCTGCGCACCGCTTGCGGCCAGCTGCACAGTATTAAACAGGTCTGCGAGCGGGGTTCCGTTCGCAGCCATGTGCAGCGGCGTATCCAGCGTCAGCGGCGCCTCCAGATGCCCGACGACCTGATCGAGCCAGTCCTGCGCACCGCGCTCTATCTCTGAAAATTCCGTGAGCCATTCTGTGCAGCATGGGCCGCCTGCGTGGATTGTCTGGCTGGAAAACTGCGCGCCGCTGTCCGATACAGAGACTTCCACGCGCAGAAACTCCTGACCTTTGTCCGACGGTTGCACAACGAAGGTATTGCGAACCATCTGGCCTGGCACGGACATATGCTGGTGGCCGGTCAGGAGAATGTTGAAGCCCAGTTCCTGGCAAATGCGGTAGGCGACGTTCTCATGTGTCGTGGAAAGCGTCCGGCCGCTGGCAAGATCGCGCTCAAATCCTCCGTGATAGACGCACACGGTCAGATCGACCTTGCCCTTCAGCGCCGCAAGCGCTGCGGCGGCCGCAGGGATGGGATCCTCAATCCGGATTCCAGAAAGATGCTCCGGACGTTCCCAGATGTTTACATAATCGGTGACGATACCGACGATGCCGACGCGCAGTCCGTTTTCCAGCATATGCACGCGCGCGGGAAAACGGACGTCGCCCTCGTCCCAGCGGATATTCTCGCAGACACAGCGTGCCCGGAGCGCGTTCAGATAGCTGTCCAGATACGGCATACCGTAGTTGAAATCATGGTTGCCGAGCGTCACATAGTCGTATCCGCAGCGGTTCATGATCTGGGCAAACTGCGCCGCGCTGCCGACTGTATCGTGACAGAAGGCACCGAGCGGCGAGCCTTGCAGAAGATCGCCGCCGTCGATGATGAGCGTATTGCCGTCCTTTTGGAACTGGCTGGCGCATTTGAACAGGCCGAGATCCTGTTCCTTCTGACTGCGGTAATCCGTGGGATAGATGTAGCTGTGCAGATCGGAGGTAAAGTAGATTGTCAGCTTTCGTTCCTGCATATCGTTACCCCCTTGCCAGCTTGACGCGGATCTTTGCCGAGATCCACTCGATGATGAGCACCAATACGATGAGCCCCAGTAAGATTGCACCGACCTCGTTCCAGCGGTAGGAACTCATGGCGAAGATCAGCGGCGCGCCGATGCCGCCCGCGCCGACAAGACCGAGGACGGTCGCGTCGCGCAGGTTCATGTCAAAGCGGTAGATGATCGTGGAGGTGAAGTCTGCGGTCAGCTGCGGCAGGATGCCATAGCGGATCTTCTGGAAGGTCGTGCAGCCCGCGGCGTCCAAAGATTCCAAAATTCGCTTATCCAAATCCTCAATGCTCTCGATGAACATCTTGGATACCATGCCGATCGAGCACAGTGACATCGTAAGCAGGCCCGCAAACGGGCCCGGCCCGGTCACGCGGATGAACATCAGACCGTAGACAAAGGCCGGAATGGTGCGGATTGCCGCAATAAGCACGCGCCCGATAAACGCCACGCCCTTTGGCACCAGATTGCTTGCGGACAGGAACGACAGCGGCAGCGAAATGACCGCGCCGACGATCGTACCGAGAAATGCGATGCAGAAGGTTTCCAGCAGCAAATATGGCACACCGTCCGTACCGAGCGTGAACAGAAGCTTTGCCGAAGGATGGAAGATGCCGGAGAGAATATTGCCCGCAACCTCCAATCCGTTGCCGGTGGGATTGCTGACCCTGACGGCAGAGCCGGACCATGCCAGCAGGCACGCAATGCCAAAGGCTGCCAGCATCTTCCAGATCCAAGTCTTCGGCGCGGAGGCATAGGCTTTGAGAATTTTTTCGTTCATGGCCGTTTCCTCCTTACGTCAGGCGCTTGCGCAGCGCGTGGCTGACGCCTTCGATGATCATGACGGTGATAAACAGCACGATCAGGATCATGCCCAGACTGTCATATTCGCGCCAGCCGATCTTTTCGTTCATAATAAGGCCCAGGCCGCCCGCACCGACATAGCCGAGGATGGACGCATAGCGCACGTTGCCCTCCAGGCAGAACAGGGACACGGACAGATATGTCGGCAGCACCTGCGGGAAGATGGCGGTGACGAACGCGCGCAGCCGCGTCGCGCCGAGGGCCTCCAGCGCCTCATACGGGCCCATATCGACCGTTTCAATGATCTCAAAGAGTTGCTTGCCGACATAGGCAAACGTAAAGACCGCAATGGCACAGGTGCCGGCCATGGTGCCGAGACCGAAGATATACGTCGCAATCAGTGCGCAGACGAGCGTCGGCAGCGTCCGTACCAGACTCAAAAACAGGCGCACCAGAAACACCACGACGCGGTTCGTCACGATATTGCTGGCCGCGGCGATGGCAAACGGAACGGCCAGCACCGCGCCGATAAACGAGCCGAGGAAGGACATTTTGATCGTGTCCCACAGCGGCTGCCAGATCTTTCCCAAATACGCGGTATTGGGCGGGAACATGGCCTTGAGAATGTCAAAGAATTTGCTGCCCTTCTTCACCAGAACGGAAAAGTTGAAGCCGGTCACGCGGACGGATACGGCCGTCAGCAGCACCAGAATCAAAATCACCAGCGGCGCGCGGCTGCACTTTTCCTCGACGACGGTGCCGTCGGAAAGCGTATAGCGGCGGGGCCGGAATATGCGGTCATACAGGCTCATACGGCAGCCTCCGAGACGGCGTCCTCTCCGTAGATCGCATCCAGAACCGTCTGATCGACCTGCTTCGACGGGCCGTCGTAGACAATCCTGCCGGCGCGGATGCCGATCACGCGGTCGGCGTATTCCAGCGCCAGTTCCACATGGTGGATGTTCAGCAGGATCGAGATGCCCAGTTCCTGATTGATGTGTACGAAGTCCTCCATGACCTGCTTGGCTGTCACCGGGTCGAGCGCGGCGACCGGCTCGTCCGCGAGAATGATATGCGGGTCCTGCGTCAGCGTGCGCGCCAGCGCGACGCGCTGCTGTTGTCCGCCGGAGAGTTGATCCGCGCGCATATAGGCCTTGTCCAGAATGCCAACCTTGTCCAGAGACTCGAGCGCCTTGAGTTTGTCCTCTTTGCGGAACGCGCCCAGCAGCACGCGCCAGAACGGCATGTCCGGCACGCAGGCGGCGAGCACGTTTTTGATCACGCTCGTGCGCGTGACGAGATTAAACGACTGGAACACCATGCCGATCCCGCGCCGGAACTGCCGCAGGCGCTTGCCGGACAGGCCCGTGACATCGGTGCCGTTTACTGTCAGCGTGCCGGATGTGATCTGATGCATGCGGTTGACGGCACGCAGCAGCGTGGACTTGCCCGCGCCGGAGCGGCCAATGATGGCGACGAATTCACCGTCATCGATGCGCAGGCTGACGTCGTCCAGGCCGACCGTGCCGTTGGGATATACTTTGGATACATGGTCAAATACGATCATAAAGCGTCCTCATTTCTATAAGAAGCGCGGGGAGGCCCCGCACAGCGGAAGGTATCTGCCGTGCAAGTCCTCCCCGCGTTGGGAAAGTTCGATTATCAGCCTGCTGCAGTCAGCTCTTGAATGAGCTTCTGCGCGGCACGCTCGTTGTCATAGTCGGAAGCCTGTGCCTTCTGATAGCCGTTGTGGCTGTAGATGGCGATGACCTGCTTGCCTTCTTCGGTGTTGCCGATGTTGATGAACGCATCCTGCAGGGCTGCAATCAGATCGGCATCCATGATCTCGGAGTTCTTGCTGACCGAGATGGTGTCGTTGTAGATCGGGGCGGTGACGCCGATAACATTGGTCTCTTCCCAGATGGAGCCTTCGCGGCCGAACTCGGTGTTCCAGCGTTCGGCATAGTCGCGGCGGGCGTCGGCGTAGGTCACGAGAACATCGACCTGACCGGAAGCGAGACGGGCAAACGCACTGGCGTAGGAATCAGACTGCACAGCGCTGCTCAGATCCGAAATGCCCTTGCCGTAGCGATCCTGCAGCCACAGAGCCGGGTAGATGTAACCGGCAGGGGAGGACGTGCCCATGACGCTCCAGTTGGCGCTGTTGAGATCATCCCAGGTCAGTTCTTCACCGGCGTTGACCTTGGCGGCCAGTTCCTGACCCTTTTCGGACGGGCCGGCGATGAACAGTGCACGGTAGGAGACAGCCTGCTTGTCGGAAGCCTCGGTGGGCTGGCCGTCGTTCCAGTCCTTGGCGTTGTCGGAGTCCTTGCTCAGACCGTCGCGGGTCGCGGTCAGGATAACCTCTGCACCGTCATCATACAGAACGTAGGTGCCGCCGGGGATCAGGCCAACGTCGATGGTGCCGGCTTCCAGACCTTCGCCGACCGCCTCATAGGTGGTGCCGACGGTGATCTCAACGTCCTTGACGTCGTAGCCTTCCTTGGCCAGTTCGTCCTTGAGCAGCTGTTTGAGCGGCTCAGTCGCAGTGATGATCTCCTGCGGCTCGCGGGAGGGAACAAAAGCGACCTTCAGCGTTTCAATGGTCTTGGCTGCCGTGTCGGTGGTTTCTGCGGCATCATTGGTGTTAGCGGTGTCGGCAGTGTCAGTAGATTCAGCGGGTGTCTGCGCGTCCTGTGCGGCCTGATCGCTGCTGTCTGTAGCGTCCGTGCTCTTTGCAGTGCAGCCGGCCAGAACGCCGAACAGCATCACGAGCGCAAGCAAAAGTGCAAGAATTTTCTTCATTGATACTTCCTCCATTAAGATTGTCTGTTTCTGTTTGTGCCGCCCTTCCGGCAGATGCCTTGGGGCGATGGACTGCGGCGGGGAGCAAACCCTCATTCCGCATTGTAATTATAACATATGCACAGAGGAAAAAATTTTTCGTTTGCGTAAAAAAAGTATTTATTGCGCAATCGGGTCCGGTGAGAAGAACCGCGCCATCAGTTCCTCGAAGATCAGGATGATATGCCCAAAGAATAGATTCGGCAGGCTGCCTGCCAGCGTCTGCTTCGCACCGTCCACGACGAATACGAGGTCGGAAAGCTGTGCAAGCGTGGAGTCACTCCGGCGTGTGAAGGAGATGATCCTCTGTCCATGCTGTTTGGCATGGCGTACGTCATTGAGCACCGGTTCGGTTTCTCCGCTCTGGCTGACGGCGAACATGATTGCGCTCTCGTCTGCGTCCGCGCGCTGATGCGCTTCCTGAAAGAGCATGTAGTCGTAAAAATGCACGTTGCTGAAAGCCATAAAGCCGCAGATCGACATGCGTTGGACGATATAGGCTCCGACGATGTTGGAAAAGCCTTCGCCGGTCGTAAAGATTTTTCCCCGCCTGCGCTCGTGCAGCAGCGTGCAGAAGCCACTGATGAGATCCCCGGAATAGTTGTCGATCAGGCTCCGCAGTGTCTCCTCCGTCGGCTTTTCAGAGGCGGCGAATTGACGGCTGAGATGGTAGTAGAGTTCGCTGTAGCCGTCGAAGCCCAGCCGCTTGCACATCTTTACGATGCTCGCCGTGGACAGATAGTTTTCCGCCGCGATCTGCTGGATGCCTACGCGCTTCTCGCCGCGCTCAATGTGCGCCGTGATGCTGGTGATCACCTTGCGCTCGTCCTCCGACAGCAGATTTGTCAGAAGAAAATAATTGTCGCCCATACATAGCCCTCCATCGGCTCCGTTCTCCCAGATTCAACTTTTTACATCATTATAAAATAAGCCTCTCAGATGTCAAGGAAGCTATGTCAAAAATCTGCGCAGCAGGCGGTAGAGAAAAGTCATTTTTGGCGTTGTACTGCACGATCTTCAGACTGCAAAAAGCCTTCCGGCTGCGGTAAGACGACGCTGCTGCGGATGATTGCGGGGCTGGAAACGCCTGCTCAGACGCAGCCCGCCGGGACCATAACAACTCCGACAGAAGAAGCCCCTGCTGCCGAAGAACCTGCCGCAGCCGAAGAAGCGCCTGCGCTTTCCGGTAAGGTCACCGTCTATATGCCGAGTCCTGCCGGTCTTGCCGACAAGCTGGCTGCCGCGTTCACAGAAAAGACCGGCGTTGAGGTCGAGCAGTTCCAGGGCACGACGGGCGAAATTCTCGCAAGACTCGAAGCCGAACAGGCAAACCCTGTGGCTGACGTCGTCATTCTCGCCTCGTGGTCCGATGGCCTCAGCATGAAGGCCGACGGACAGCTTGAGAGTTATACCCCCGCCAATGCCGATAAGGTCAACGACGGCTGGATCGACGAGGACAATATGCTCTTTGGTTCCAGCGCCTCTGCGGTCGGCGTGATCTACAATACCACCGTTGTTCCCGAACTGAACGCCGACTGGTCCGAGTTGGCAGACGAACAGTATAAGGACATGATTGCCATTCCAGACCCCGAAAAGTCCGGCGCGTGCAAGGATTTCCTTGCGGGCTTCGTGACCGGTACGGCTGACGGCGAGGCAGTCATGCAGAGTTGGGCGGACAACGGCTTGACTGTTTCCGGCGCGAACAAGGCGGCGCTCGAAGCTGTTACCACCGGCGATAAGGGCATTCTGATCGCGGGCGTGGACTACAACGCTTATTCCTCCATGGCCAAGGGCGAGCCGCTGAACATCTACTATCCTGCCTCCGCTACGGCCGTCAATCCGCGTCCTGCCATGATTCTTAAGACCGCGCCCAACATGGATAACGCCAAGGCGTTTCAGCGTGTCAAAAAAGTCCGATCACGATCGATATCGTTCTGCTTCGTATGGGTGGACGACTCTGTCCGCCCGGCAGAGTGCAGCTGATTTTGCGAAAAGCCGCGGCACATACGCATGCACTGCCCGTTTCGGTGTAGGGGTCGATGCCGGTCACAGCCGTTCGCGACGAAGGAGCGTTACGGATGTGGGTCTGCCGCTTGCCGGTACACATCGACCCGGCAGATTGCACCGTTTTTACGGTAATCTGCGGCGAATTCGCAACTTCCAGGCGGGCCGATGTAGGCATCGGCCCCTACAGAGTCGGAGTTTTCAGGCATCAACGGATAAAATGCTGTGTTTTCAAGGAATGTTCAGCTTTCGGCGAAAACGTCCGTCTTTTCTGAATTGTTGCGGAACCATTGAAAACACTGGACAAACCGGCTTTTTCGGTTTTACAGGTGATAGTAGTCAAATCGTAGTCATGCAACTGCCCGTGGCAGAAAAACTGTTTCAGGAGTGAATCACATGATGCGCAGCTTCTACAAAGCATGAAAAGTGATCTGCGTACAGCTGTAGAGGATAGCCGTCTGGCTTCTCATCTGTATGCGAGGCGGTCGCTATTTGACAAAAAGGGCTGTATTCGATACAATAAACGTAAAAAAGAACGCACAGGAAAAAGGAGGTCGACCGATGAACTTATGGCACGATATCAGCCCAGAGCGGATGCAGCCGGAGGATTTTCTGGTGGTGATTGAAATTGAAAAGGGCTCAAAAAACAAATATGAGCTGGACAAGCAGACCGGTGCGCTGCGGTTGGACCGGATCCTTTACACCTCGACGCACTACCCGGCCAATTACGGCTTTATCCCGCGCACCTATGCCGATGACGGAGATCCGCTGGACGTGCTGGTTTTGTGCAGCGAGCCAATTCGCCCGATGAGCTTGGTGCGGGTCTATCCGGTCGGATATTTTACCATGCGCGACAACGGTGCGATGGACGACAAAATTCTCGCGATCCCGTTTGGCGATCCGATGTTCAACGGATATTCTTCCCTGTCCGATCTGCCGGCACATATCTCCAATGAGATCAGCCATTTTTTCAGCGTCTACAAGCATCTGGAGCCGGATACCAACGCGGAAGTCGACAGTGTCCATGGCCGTGCTGAGGCCGTCGCGGTGATCCGGGAGGCCTTTGCGGCCTACCGGCGAAAATTCAATCAATAGATTAAGAAAAAGGTTTCTGCAGCTTAGGCTGGCAGGAACCTTTTTTCTGGATTTGTCTTGCCAGAATCGCGGTTGTATGGTAAGCTCGAATTGTAAAAGAGGTGAAACAGAAGCGCAGAAAAGGAGGCGGTATCATGTTTTGTCCAAAGTGCGGAAAAGAACTCCGGGAATATGAGCGCAGCTGCCCGTATTGCGGCGCTGCCGCAGCCCATGGACGTGGAAACCGGCATAGAATCAAGCCTATGGAGCTGATTGCCATCGCAGCCGGTGTGCTGGCGCTGCTCCTGGCCTGCACGGTACTTGTGTATCAGATTGCACAGCGGAAAAAAGAAGCCCGGTGGAAGGAACTGACGGTGGACAGGCGGGAAGCAGCGGCAGTGGTTCCGGTGGAGCCGTTAACGCGGCAGCAGTTTCTCAGGTTCACGGCCGCTGACGCGCAGACGGCTGCAGCTGTGCCGGACTACAGTGTATCCGGGGACTTACATGAGATCACAAATCTGGAATGGATGGAGTGGAACGGGCTTTCCGACACGGCCAAAGCCATCCTTGCGCAGAATTTGTTTGTGGTCGAGCCGGATTTTTATTCCGAGTTTTTCGGCCGCTATGAATGGAATCGCTATCTGCAGATCCCGAATTTTGTAACGGTAGATTCCATGATGCACACCTATCACCTGTATTTCAGCCTGCTTCTGAACCGGACGGAAAAGCAGCAGCTTGCCGCGCAGCTGCAAACGCTGAGCAAAGACATGCTGCGCGCATCTGCCGCACAGCTGGACGCACTGACCGGAACAGCGTGGGAGAATGCGGCAAAGCGCAGTACAGCGTATTTCGCGGTGGGTGCTGCGCTCCAGGATCCGAAGATTCAGGTACCGGAGCAGGTGAAGGATGTTGCTGCACAGGAGTTGTCTGCCATTTATGCAGCAGAGGGTATTGCCCCGTGTGCTGTAACGGAAGATCTTCTGGATTATTCCCAGTTCAAGCCGCGCGGCTACTATGAAGGCGACGAGACGCTGGAGACGTATTTCCGCGCGATGATGTGGTACGGGCAGATCAATTTCACGCAGAAGAAGGAGGATATGAACCGCACGGCGCTGCTGATCACACTGGCGCTGCACGACACAGCGTCGGACAGCTGGGAAAAGCTCTACACCGTGACCTCATTCTTTGCGGGTGTCAGCGACGATCTTGGCTATTATGAGTATCTGCCGGCAATCGAGGCTGCCTACGGCACCATTCCAGACACGGAACTGCTGCGCGCGGATGAGACTGCCTATCAACACTATACTGAACAGATCAGGACGCTTGCTGCGCCGCAGATCAACTCCATCCCGGTGATCGACCCGGAGGGAACCGTCGATCTGGCACAGGCAGGAAAGGGCTTCCGCTTCATGGGGCAGCGTTTTACGCTGGATGCCGCCGTGATGCAGCAGCTGGTGTTCAACAAGGTCAGGGAAAACGCACAGGGAGAACGGCGGATGCTGCCGGATGTGTTGGATATGCCGGCGGCGCTCGGCTCTGAGACGGCGCTGTCCATTCTGACGCAGCAGGGCGATACGGCTTACGCACACTACCCGGAGCAGATGCAGATGATCCGAAGCGCAGTGCGCAGCGCGCCGGAGGAGCTGTGGTCGGCGAGCCTCTACTCGGGATGGCTGTACACGCTCAATCCTCTTCTGGTGGAAAAGGGTGCCGGATACCCGTCGTTCATGACGACGGAGCAGTGGAAAAAGAAGGCGCTGGAAACCTACGCGGGTAGCTTTACGGAACTCAAGCACGACACGGTACTCTATGGCAAGCAGGTGATGGCGGAGATGGGCGGCGGCCCTCCGGAGGAGCTGGATGACCGCGGCTATGTGGAGCCGGAGGAGGAGGTCTATCGCCGGTTCGCGGAACTGGCGGAGCAGACGGCAGACGGGCTTCAGACATATGGAATTCTGGATCCTGCCGACCGCGAAAATCTGACACGCCTCGCTTCGCTCGCGCGGAGCCTTGAGACGATCAGCCGGAAGGAGCTGCAGAACGAGCGGCTGTCGGATGAGGAATATGACCTCATCCGGGAATACGGCGGCACGCTGGAGCATTTCTGGATCGAAGCTGTCAAAGACCGGACAGATGCGGAGTATCTCGACGCACGGGAGATCCCGGCGTCTCTGGTGACGGATATCGCAACGGATCCGAACGGAACGGTCTTACAGGCTGCGAACGGCCGCCCGGCGCAGATCTATGTGATCGTGCCGGTGGAGGGGGCGCTCCGCATTGCCTCCGGCGTTGTGTATAATTTCTATCAGTTTTGCCAGCCGCTGTCCGCGCGGCTGACAGACAGTGAATGGCGGCAGATGATCGGCGAATGGATGTCGCCGGACGGGCGCTTCCATCAGGATGAAACGCCGGAGAAGCCGGGGTGGACGCAAAGCTATTGGGTGCAGGGGTGAGAAAATGGCTCCTGCTTCCGGTACTGGCGGCTGTCTGCGGCGCAGGCCTGCTCCTCTGGCGGCTGGGCTGTTTCCTGCCGCGCTGGATCGTCTGGCAGGAGGCAGACTGTTTCTGTACGGCGGAGGAAGGCCCGGAGCAGCTCAGTCTGCACAGAAAAACGCTTCGTGCAGTCTCTGACGGAAGTGAGATCTGGCGCTCGGTGGCAGGACAGAAGGTGCAGAGCCTGCTCTGGTGCGATATCGACCATGACGGAGCGCCGGAGCTGCTGCTCCTCGTCTGGCGATGGGGGCGGTTCGGAAAAAGCCGGCCGTTCTGGAAAACCGAACCGGACTGGGGCTGGTCGCAGCATATTGATATTTACGACTGGACGGGAAAGAACTTTCGCCCGGCCTGGATGGCTTCGGATATCGGTCTGGATGCCGCCGCGTGGCAGTTTGACGAACAGCAGCGGCTTGTCATCACCGAACGGAGCGGACGGGAAAGCGCATGGGACTGGATCAGCTGGGGGCTTGTCAGAATTGCATAACGGCATTGGTGCAGAACAGGAGGAATGGAAAATGGGGAAAATTACCATCCAGAATTATACATGCAAGAACCCGATCACGATGATCGGGTTTGAGGCGGGGATCTGCTGGGGTGCGGACACCGCGGATGAAAAAAAGAACTATCGCAGAGGGCTGGACTGTCTGGAGAGCGGGCATGGAAGAACGTTTGAGTTTCCGGATGTCTATCTGACGCTGGAGGGATATTCGGCAAGGGTGATCCGGGAGTGGTACACGCACATCGGCGGCCAGCCGACGCGGCTGCAGGCCAGCACGCGCTATATCAACTATGAGCATGGCTTTGACTATGTGACGCCGGCCAGCATTGCGGAGCGTTCGGCTGCAAAGGCGGTCTATGACGAACTGATGGCGGAAATTCAGAAGCATCTTGCCCGGCTGGACGAGCTCGGCGTCCCGCGCGAGGATTCTGCGATGGGGCTGCCGCTCGGCATGGAGACGAGGATCGTCTGCAAGCACAACCTGCGGAATCTCATGGATATGTCGCGCCAGAGGATGTGCAGCCGTGCATATCACGAATACCGCGCACTGTTCAGCGACCTCTGTCGGGAGCTGAGCGGTTACTCGGAGGAATGGGACTACACGGTCAGCCATTACTTCATGCCGAAGTGCAGAGCCATTGGTTTCTGCCCGGAGAAGCATTCCTGCGGCAGAATGCCGCCCAGAGAATAGAGCGGAAATACCACACGGGAGAGAATCTGATTGCGATTCTCTCCCGTGTGGTATCCGCAGCTTATGACTCCGACGCAAGCTCTGCTTGACAAATTGGAGCTTCTATTACAGGACACAGATTTCATCCGCAATCTCCTGTACCGTCTGATTGCCTGTTTCAATCTTTATGGTGTCCAGCGCCGGATACATATGGATTCTTGCCACGCTTATACCCCGTCAAATATCGCTTTTTGCGTTTCTGCGATTTTGTTTCAGCCCTCCCCGGTCACTTATTCTGCGCCGGCCAGCAGCTTGTCCAGCGGGATCC
>ENA-UESC01001287-UESC01001287.1-human-gut-metagenome-genome-assembly--contig:-NODE-1287-length-19629-cov-4.805800_pt1 | contig 19629 bp, 17 predicted proteins | sample MGYA00242998_ERZ507999 | MGnify/ENA primary metagenome ERZ507999 (study PRJEB26167, sample SAMN06115465) | human gut metagenome | host: Homo sapiens | place: China:Hubei | collected 2016-04-27... | reverse complement strand
GGCTGAAAAAGGCAAGATAGCGGTTCATCGTCTCCTCGAACATCCCCTTGCCGAGCCTGCGGGTGGCCGAGATGTAAAGCTCAAGCAGGTCGGTATTGAACCGGGTGTCATAAAAGCCCGGCCCGATGCCGTAATCGCTCTGAAGCCATTCACTGCCCGGGTCGGTCGCCCAGTAGCCGAAGCTGTTCTGCCGCAGCGCCATGGTGTCGAGCGTAAGGATGGTGAGCGCGGGCGCTTCTCTGCACGGCGGAGTGCGGGACAGGAAGCCCCGGATGCAGTAGGACGCGGCGCAGCAGTAATAATAGTTCGGGCCGGACGGGATGTAATTCTCGGGGGATTTCCGGTAATAGCCGTCATAGCACCATGGCATATCCCCGTTTTTTGCATAGGACACCCAGGCCTTGGCACAGTTGCTGACGTCCCAGTCCAGGACCCTGTCCGGGGAAGTCAAAATCAGTGCGTCCGCCGCGCGCCCCTCTGCCAGGCCATGACCCTCTATGGTCAGCTGAAAGCCGGTTTCGGTCTGCGTGACATACAGGAATCCGTCCTCCTCCGGAAGATACTCTACGGAGCCGTTTTCGTGCAGGACGACCGTGCGCGGCAAGGCAAAGAAATATGTCGCGCCGGAGTCGAGTTCCACAACGACGACCGGAGAGGAAAAACTTCCTTCGGCGAGCGATTCACAGACCCATTCGTCAGACTGAAAGCTGTAATATCGGATCGTGCCCGGCGCAGTGACCGCTTGCTCAAAAAAACAGCAGTCGCCGAGACCGGCTGCGCGATAGGTGGAAGCCGTTACGCCGTCAGAAACGCAGTATTCCCGGCTTTCGATCTGGCAGCCGTTCCGTTCGGTTGTGCGGGTGTAGATCTCGGTGGTCGCCGTATCATTAAAAAAAACGCGGTCAGGGATGCGCGCCCCGCTGGGCGGAGAAGACGGCTCCCCGAAAGACTGACCCCGATCAAGATCGGGGTCAGCGGAAAGGTCATGTTCGGGTTCGGGTGGGGGAGTAAAATCTGGAATTTGCTCAGATACAGACGGCGACGCAACGGCTGCCGGCAGCGGGGAGTCCTCCGCGGACGAGCATGCGCAAAGCAGCGTCAGCGCCAGAATCAGGGCCGCAGTGCATTTCTTCCGCATAAATGCTGCGTCAGATCATGCTGGGCTGCCAGCAGTCGGGCGCCTCAAGGCCCATCATCTTCACGATGGTCGGAGCGACGTTGGCAAGGCCGTAGTGACCGTCCTTGATCTCATATTTGTTGTCCGGATCGTAGATGATGAAGGGGACGGGATTCAGCGAGTGCGCGGTGCGGACGCTGGTCTTGCCCTTCTTCGTCTCGGTCATCTGGTCGGCGTTGCCGTGGTCGGCGGTGACGAGGACGGTATAGCCATACTTGTCGGCAGCGTCGATGATGCGGCCGACACTCGCGTCGACAGACTCCATCGCAGTGATGACTGCGGGCAGGACGCCGGTGTGGCCGACCATGTCACCGTTCGGGTAGTTGCAGCGCAGGAACTGGAACTGATGGCTCGCCATGTTCTCGACCATCTTGTCGGTGATCTCCTTCGACTTCATCGCCGGGGCCTGATCGAACGGGATGACGTCGGACGGAACTTCGTCGTAGACCTCGAGATTCTCGTCGACCTTGCCGGAGCGGTTGCCGTTCCAGAAGTAGGTGACGTGGCCGTATTTCTGCGTCTCGGAGACGGCATATTCGTGGATGCCCGCCTTGCAGAGCACTTCGGTCAAGGTGTTCTTAATGACCGGCGGCTCGACGAGATAGTGCTGCGGGATCTTCAGGTCGCCGTCGTATTCGAGCATGCCGGCAAACTTCACACCGGTATAGTCGCCGCGGTCGAACTTGGCGAAGTCCTTGCGGTCGAACGCGAGGGAGATCTCCTGCGCGCGGTCACCGCGGAAGTTGAAGAGGATGACGCTGTCGCCGTTCGCGATCTTGCCGACCGGCTGGCCGTTTTCGGCCACGACGAACGGCAGCAGATCCTGATCGATCATGCCGGGGTTCTCGGCGCGATAGGTCTCGATGGCGTCCTTCGCAGAGGCGAACTGGCGGCCCTCGCCGAGGACGTGGGTCTTCCATCCGGCCTCGACCATCGGCCAGTTGGCCTCATAGCGGTCCATCGTGATGACCATACGGCCGCCGCCGGAGGCAATTTTATAGGTATGCGTGCCGTCATTCAGGCCGGCCAGCACATCTTCGAGCTGCTGCACGTACTCGAGCGCGCTCGTCGCCGGGACGTCGCGGCCGTCGAGCAGGATGTGGCAGTAGACGCGCGGCAGATCGAGTTCACGCGCCTTTTTCAGCATCGCGATGAGATGCGAAATATTGGAATGGACGTTGCCGTCTGACAGCAGGCCGAGGAAATGCAGCGCATGACCGGCCTTCGCGTTGTCGACCAGCTCCAGCCACGTCTTCGACTGGAACAGCGCGCCGGATTCGATGGACTCCTGCACGAGCTTCGCGCCCTGCGAGTAGATCTGGCCGCAGCCGAGGGCGTTGTGGCCGACTTCGCTGTTGCCCATGTCGTCATCGGTGGGCAGACCGACGGCGGTGCCGTGGGCTTTGAGCCACGTCATGGGGCAGGTCGCCATCAGGCGGTCGAGCACGGGCGTCTTTGCCTGCGCCACGGCATCGCCGGGGCCGCCGTCGCCGCGGCCAACGCCATCCATAATGACCAATACGATCGGTTTTTTCATAGGTATGACCTCCATCTGAGAGAACTCTTCTTTTGCGTCCCTATTCTACACCATTTTCCGCCGGTTTACAATGTGATTTTTTGATTTTTTGGATGTGGTCTTCTGCAAGTTTGTAGACGCCGTCGAAATCGACGTGTGGATTGTAGACCGATTCCAGCTCGTCATGCAGCGCCTTGGCCTGACGGAGTTCATCGTAGGCACGGGCGTAGTGCGCGCGATAGCGCTCGGTCAGGCGCATCAGTTCCGGCAATTTGGGGACAAGCTCTTCGCAGCGGTAGAACTGCCCAAGGTCGAGATACGCGCCGGACGCGGCCGGGAAGGGCACCTCGCGCACGTGCGGGGCCGTTCCGTCGACGTAGGCGATCTGCCACGCCGGGACATACACGCCGTCGACGGAGTCCGGATCGCCGGAGCAGAGCACGTATTCCACGTCCAGCCCTGCGTCCTCCGCCGCGCGGCCGATGGCCTTCATGAAGCTCGATTTGCCGCAGCCGGGTCCGCCCTTGAGTACCCAGAGAAACACGCCGCACTCCGGCGGGCAGAATTCATCGTAGACGGAGACGAAGCCGCCGCCGGTGTTCGCGCCGAGAAAATAATGCCGCACAGCCATAAACATCCCTCGATTTCTTAGAAGATACCGATAGGATATGCCGGCTGTGCGGAATTGGTGCATCATTTAATTGAGGGCCATGTCCTGATGCGCGAACAGCGCGTCGATGCGGGTGCGGAGCGGCGCGAACTCCGGCGCGTCCAGCGCCTCGGCAGAGGTGATGCAGTCCGCCGCGGCGCGCTGCGCGTCCTGAAGCGTTTGCAGGTCCATCTGCAGGCTGGCCATCTTGAACAGCGGCAGACCGTGCTGCCGGTTTCCGAGGAAATCGCCCGGTCCGCGCTGCGCCAGGTCCGTTTCTGCAATTTTGAAGCCGTCGTTCGTGGCGCAGAGGGCTTTCAGCCGCGCCTGCGTCTCGGGATTGCGGTTCGACGAGAAGAGTACGCAGTAGGACTGCGCATCCCCGCGCCCGACGCGGCCCCGCAGCTGATGGAGCTGCGCGAGGCCGAAGCGGTCGGCGTTTTCAATGACCATGAGTGTCGCGTTCGGGACGTCGACGCCGACCTCGACGACGGTCGTGCAGACGAGAATGTCGGTTTCGTGGCGGGCAAAGGCGGCGAGAGCCGCTTCCTTCTCCGCACCCTTCATCTTCCCATGCAGCAGCCCGACGCGGAGATCGGGGAAGACCGTCGTGCGCAGCGCCTCGGCCCAAGCCTCGGCGCTTTTCAGGCTGTCGTCGTCGGTCTCCTCGACGGCGGGGCATACAATATAAACCTGATGGCCCGCTGCGCACTGCTTGCGCGTGAAGGCGTGGATACGCTGGCGCATCGACTCGCCGACAAGGAATGTCTCCACCGGGCTCCGCCCCGGCGGGAGCTCGTTGAGCACGGAGACGTTCAGGTCGCCGTAGGCGAGCAGCGCCAGCGTGCGCGGAATGGGCGTGGCCGACATGACGAGCAGATGCGGAGAATGTCCCTTTGCTGCGAGCCGGGCGCGCTGCGCGACGCCGAAGCGGTGCTGCTCGTCGGCGATGACGAGGCCGAGATCATGGAAAACGGTCTTTTCCGAGAAGAGCGCGTGCGTGCCGACGATGAGCTGGATGCGCCCATCGGCCAGCCCGGCGAGCACCGGGCGGCGCTGCGCCACAGTCATCGAGCCGGTGAGCAGCGCGATCGAAACGCCGAGCGGCGCGAGCAGCCGCGAGAGCGTCGCCGCGTGCTGCTCCGCGAGGATCTCCGTCGGGGCCATGAATGCGGCCTGATGGCCGTTTTGCATGACGCAGAAGGCTGCCGCGGCGGCAACCATCGTCTTGCCGCTGCCGACGTCGCCCTGCACGAGTCGATTCATCGGCACGCCGGAGGCGAGATCGTGCAGGATGTCGTCGATCGCGTGCTGCTGCGCGCCAGTGAGCCGGAAGGGGAGCGCCACGTCAAACGGAGACATGCAGTCTGTCCGGCATGGCTCGGCTTCGCCGCGCGTCTGGCGGCTGCGCAGCAGGGCCAGGCCCGCCGAGAAGACGAAAAATTCCTCAAAGACCAGCCGACGCCGCGCCTCATTCAAAAGCTCCGCGTCCAGCGGCCGGTGGATCATCTCGTAGGCCATCGGGGCCGGGCAGAGGTGATATTGCTGCCGGACGGACTCCGGCAGGATGTCGGGCAATTCACTCCGGCAGGCGTCTAGCGCCTGCGCGATGCAGGCGGCCAGCACGCGGCTGGTGATCCCGGCGGTGAGCGGGTAGATGGGCACAAGGCGGCCCGTGACCTGTCCGGCGGAATCTGCGGATTCAAAGCTGGGATTCGCCATCTGGCCGGGATGGTCGGCGCGGACGGCACCGTAGAAAATGTAGCTCTCGCCGTAGACAAGCTGATTTTTGCGGTAGGACTGGTTGAACCACGAGAGCGTCAGCTGCCCGGTCTCATCCGCGACGCGCACACGCGTCAGCTCCATGCCCCGGCGGATGTAGGCCGTCGTGGGCTGGGAGATGACCATGGCCTCGAAGCAGGCGGGCACGTCCGGCTCCAGCGCGGCGATGGCGACGCGCTTCGTCCGATCCTCATAGCCGCGCGGGAAGAAGGCAATGAGGTCGTAGAGCGTGAAGATGCCGAGCTTTTCGAGCTGTCTGGCGCGCGCCGGGCCGACGCCCTTCAGCGCCGTGACGGGAGAAAATAAGTCGATGCTGTCCACACTCCTTTCCATGGATCGATTGGGGATTTCCAAAGGGAAATTACTTACTTCGTTAGGATGTACGACAGTGCCTCCGCGTCCTCCGGCCTGGTTGCCCAGCTTGTGGCAAAGCGGATGATCGTATGGATATCATCATACGCTTCCCAGAAGCCGAATTCCACCTGCTTTGCCAGCCGCTCCATCGCGGCGTTCTCGATGACACAGAAGACCTGATTTCTATCAATTCTTCCCGTGAATACAGCGTTCCATATTCTGTCGGATGCGAAAGGTAGACCATGCCGGGCATGACCATATGGTCGTGGTTCGCGTCATTTTGATATTGCTCCAAAAGCGCTCTAATTTGACTGGCGCTGATTTTTCCATTATGGTGCGGCAAGGTCAGCACTTTATGTCCGCCAAACTCGATTGCGCCGGCCTCGTGTACGCTGATGTGCCCGGTGCTTGCGGCGATCACGCCCTGATAGCTTTTCAGCATGGCGTCGATCACCGTGGCGTTTGTCTGCGTGCCGCCGACCAGAAAGAAGATCTCTGCGGCCGGCGCATTGCAGGCTTCGCGGATCTTCGCTTTCGCTGCTTCGCAATAGCAGTCAGAGCCATATCCTGGCGTTTTTTCAAGATTTGTTTCCACGAGACGCTGGAGGATCTGCGGATGCGCGCCCTCCATATAGTCGCAGGAAAACGATAAGGAATGCTCCATATTCGGGTACTCCTTTTGCGATAGATTTGTAGGGGCAGGCATTGTCCGTCCCCGCCGCATCGGCCCCTACGGAGTGCGGTGCATAATCAAAGGTGAGCCTATATTATATTTGCGCTTTTCAGCGGGAAATTTCTATGCTATACTGGTTCTGTGCCTCATAGGATGCTGTGAGGTGATGGGAATGAAAAAACAGTCTGCACTGGTGCTGGCGTTGTGTTTGTTTGCACTGGTTTTGGCGATGTGCCTTTATTCCGCACCGCGGCTGGCGCAAGAGGCTACGGCCTATGCGCAGGCCGCGCCGGTCGTGGTGATCGACGCGGGGCACGGCGGCGAGGACGGCGGCGCGAGTTCGCAAGACGGAGTGCTCGAGAGCGGACTGAATCTGCAATTTGCGCTGCGGATGCGCGATCTGCTGCAATTTGCGGGCGTGGAGACCATGATGCTCCGCGAGACGGACACGGCGCTCTATACGGATGGGTGCAGCGGCATTGCCGAAAAGAAAGTCTCCGACCTCAAAAACCGCGTGCTGCGGACGAACCAGGCGCCGAATGCGGTGCTGCTCAGCGTGCATCAGAACTTTTTTACGGAAGCGAAATATCGCGGCGCGCAGGTCTTTTACGCGAAGACGGACGGGAGCCGCGAGCTGGCCGAGGCGATGCAGGCTGCACTGCGCACGGGCGTTGACCCGGACAATCACCGGCAGGCGAAGCCGTCGCAGGGCGTGTATCTGATGGAGCACGTGAACGGGACGGCGGTGCTGGTGGAGTGCGGCTTTTTATCGAATGCGGCGGAGACGGCGCTTTTACAGGACGAAGGATACCAACAGCGGCTGAGCGCGGCGGTGTGCGGCGCGCTGACCGAATGGCTGGAGGGAAGAGGAACAGAGGATGAAGTCTAAAACGGTATTTGTCTGCCGCGAATGCGGCAACGAGACGCCGCGCTGGCAGGGACAGTGTCCGGCGTGCGGGGCCTGGAACTCGATCGTGGAGTTTGAGGACAAAAAGGCCCCGGCGCGCCAGAATGCCGTGCGCGGCGTGGCACGGAGCACACCGAAGAAGCTGCGCGACGTGACGGTCGGCAATGAGATCCGGTTTTCGACCGGGATGGGTGAGCTGGACCGGGTGCTGGGCGGCGGCGGCGTGGCCGGGTCGCTGGTGCTGGTCGGCGGTGCGCCGGGCATCGGCAAGTCGACGCTGCTGCTGCAAATTTGTTCGTATCTCGGGAAAACGGCACAGGTTCTGTATGTGTCCGGCGAAGAATCGGAACAGCAGATCAAGCTGCGCGCGGCGCGGCTGCATGTCGATAACGACGAGCTGATGCTGCTGGCGGAGACGGATGTCGATGCGATCGTCGAGAGCGTCGACGCGGTGAAGCCGGACATTCTGATCGTGGACTCGATCCAGACGCTCTACCACGCGGACAACACGTCCTCGCCGGGCAGCGTGTCACAGGTGAAGGAGTGTACGATGCTGCTGATGCAGCTGGCTAAGTCGACGGGAATTACGGTTTTTGTGGTTGGTCACGTCAACAAGGAGGGCGCGATTGCGGGGCCGAAGGTGCTCGAGCACATGGTGGACTGCGTGCTTTATTTTGAGGGCGAGCAGACGAGCAACTATCGCATTCTGCGGGCAGTTAAAAACCGCTTTGGCTCGACAAACGAGATCGGCGTGTTTGAAATGGCGCAGAACGGACTGGTCGAGGTGCCGAATCCGTCGGAGATGCTGCTCTCCGGGCGGCCGCTCCACGCGCCGGGCACGTGCGTGGCATGTGTGATGGAGGGTTCACGGCCGGTGATGGCCGAGATTCAGGCACTTGTTGCGCGGACGAGCTTCAACGTGCCGCGGCGGACGACGGACGGCTTTGACTTCAACCGGGCAAATCTGCTGTTTGCAGTGCTCGAAAAGCGCGGCGGGCTGAACATCGGGATGTGTGACGGGTATATCAATGTCATCGGCGGATTGCAACTCAACGAGCCGGCGGCCGATCTGGCACTGGTGCTGGCGGTCGCGTCGAGCTATCGCGACAAGCCGATGGACTCTGACGTGACGGCCATCGGAGAGGTCGGGCTGACAGGCGAGGTGCGCTCGGTGCTGGCCTTGCAGCAGCGGCTGGCTGAGGCGGCGCGCATCGGGTTCAAAACTTGCCTGATCCCGCGGCATGGGACAGGCAATGTGCAGATCCCGGACGGCCTCGAGGTCGTGCGGGTGCGGAATATCCGGGAGGCGATTGAGTTCGCTCTGCCGGTCTGAAAAAGGGGAGAGGGATATGGAAGCGAGAGCTTTATTGGATGCGCTGCATGTGGCGGAGCGGCTGAAGGACGAGACGCGGCACTGCTATACGTCCGGCGGGCGGCACGAGTCGGTCGCGGAGCACAGCTGGCGCATCGCGCTGATGGCATTCTGGATGAAGGACGAATTCCCGGATGTGGACATCGACAAGGTCATCCGGATGTGCCTCATTCATGACCTCGGCGAATGCTTCATCGGAGACATTCCGACGTTTGCCAAGACGGATGCGGACGAAGCGCGCGAGGAAGCGGAGCTGATGGCATGGGTGCGGAGTTTGCTGGAGCCTGTTTCCGGGGAAATGGCCGCGCTCTACCGCGAAATGATCGCGCTGGAGACGCCGGAGGCGAAGCTCTACAAGGCGATGGACAAGCTGGAAGCCATCGTGCAGCACAACGAATCGGACATTGCGACGTGGGAGCCGCACGAGTATCAGCTCAACATGACGTATGCGGACGACGCAGTCGCGTGGTCGCCGGTCTTGCGCGAGCTGCGTGAAGCGATCCGCAACGACACAAAGGCAAAGATCGCCGCAGCGGAGCAGCAGGCGTAAGGCCGCTGCTCCGCTGATTGACAGAAGCGTGCGGTTCTGATATAATGACAAAAATCGCTGTTTGGAGGTGACGGACCGCGTATGGACGCAGACAGTAGCGACGAAAACCACTTGACTTGTCATATCGATGTACGGGCATATCTACGTTGCTAGGCCAGGTTTGGAGTCTGGCGAGGTAGACGTGTTTTTTTGCACATTTTTGGAATTCTAAAATTTGACAAATCAAGGAGTATTGACATTGGCTACCAGTACATACATCATAATCATGGCGGTTTGCCTGGTCTTATCGGCCTATTTTTCCGCGACGGAGACCGCGTTTTCCTCGGTCAACACCACGAAGCTGAAGGCGCTGGCCGAGAAGGGGAACAAGAAGGCTGCGCTGGCCTGCCGGCTGGAGGAACAGTACGGTAAGCTTATCTCGACGGTACTCATCGGGAACAACATCGTGAACATCGCGATGGCGTCGCTCGGGACGGTGATCTTCGTGCGGCAGTACGGCGATTCGGGTGCGACGATCTCCACGGTCGTGGTGACGGTGGTGGTATTGATCTTCGGAGAAATTTCGCCGAAGAGCATCGCAAAGGACTGTGCGGAGCAGTTCACGATGTTTTCTGCGCCGTTCATCCAGTTCTTGATCTGGGTATTCACACCACTGAATTTCCTGTTCTCGCTTTGGAAAAAGCTGCTGGCGAAGCTGTTCTGCCTGAATCCGGACAGCCGGATGTCGCAGGAGGAGCTGCTGATGCTGGTCGACGAGGTTCAGCAGGACGGAAGCATCGACAAAAACGAAGGCGAGCTGCTGAAAAACGCGATCGAGTTCTCCGAACAGGAGGCGCAGGACATTCTCGTCCACCGCGTCGATCTGGCGGCGCTCCCGGTCGGGTCCTCGCCGGAGGAAATCGCGGCGATGTTCTCCGAGACGAAGCACTCGCGGCTGCTGGTCTATGAGGGCAGCATCGACAACATCCTCGGGACGGTTCATCAGAAGGATTTCTACGTCGGCTGCGGCATTACGGACAAGCCGCTGCGCGAGATTTTGTCGCCGGTCATTTTTGTGCTCGAAAATGAGCCGATCAGCCAGCTGCTGAAGAAATTGCAGAAGGGGAAGACGCACATCGCGGTCGTGGTCGACGAATATGGCGGCACGTGCGGCATCGTGACGATGGAGGACATACTGGAGGAGCTGGTCGGCGAGATCTGGGATGAACACGACGAGATCGAAGTACTGCTGCACAAGACCGGCGAGGACACCTATCTGGTCGACGCGGGGATGGATCTCGAGGAGTTCTGCGAGCATTTCCACGTCAAGACGGATTCGGAGATGGTCTCGGTCAGCGGATGGGTCATGGAGCAATTCGGACGTGTGCCGGAGGCAGGCGAGGAGTTCGAATGGAACGGCCTGCACGTCCGCGTGAAAAGCGTCGAGGCGCACCGCATTGAGCAGATCGAGGTGCGCTGTGATGCGGCTGTGAAACATGGATAAAATAAACCAGACCTCTGAAAAGAGGTCTGGTGCTTTTATCAGCGTGTGTTTGCAGTTTGACAATCCCTCCGTCAAAAATCTTCGATTTTTGACACCTCCCTTTACACAAGGGAAGCTATCCGCTGCGGCGTGGATCTCCCCCAGTCACCTTCGGTGACAGCCCCCTCTTGGTAGAGGGGGCCTTTGGGCCGATGAGGGCATCGGCCCCTACATGTGCGGATCAGTATTCAATTTCCTCGGCGGCGGGGGTCTCGAGGAGCTCGGGGTTTTCCAGGAGCTTTTTCAGCAGGCGGATGGTCTTGGAATAGTAATAGCCATCAGCCAGGCGCTCGTCGATGGTAAGGCCGAGATCGAGCATTTCGCGCATTTCGACCGTGCCGTCCTCGTGGAAGACGGGGCGCTTCGACTTTTCACCGATGATGCAGAAGATGGAGCAGGTGCCCCAGTTCGTCAGATGGTGATAGCCGGATCTCAGCTTGATCGAGCCGAGATTCGAGAGGACGACCGAGCAATAGTACGGGTCGGTCTCGATGAGGCTGGCGGGGACGATGCCGTGGACATCGAGCCGAGTCAAGATCCAGACGATGAATTTGCCGAGCCAACGCGGCATGCGGTTGAACATGTCCATGCTGTCGGTCGAGGAATCGACCTTATTGACGTCTCTGCAATCGAGAATTTGGTGACGCAGGTCTTCATGCAGGGTATCCAGCGTGGAATCGTCCTTCGCATGGACAACCGCAAGGGCTTCGGCGGCGTTGTCGGCAAACTGCTTCTTCACGACGAAGGAGGCCGAGACCTCGTTGCGCTGATAGAAGTTCTTGTTGGCGATGAAGCGGTTCATCTTGGGCCGCAGCGTGATCGTCTTGATCAGAGCCGCGACGATGAGATGGAACATCGTGTAGGGAAATTCCGTCTCGGTTTCGTTTTTCTGTTTGAGGTAGGCGTTGATATTCGTGAGATCAATCGTCTCGGAAATGTACGCCTCGTTGTCGCAGCGGTTCGGATAGATCAGCGGCGTGATGAAGTGCATGCCGTCGAGATCACGCAGCAGCACGCCGTCCTTCCGGTCGCCCCAGCGACGTTTTCTCTTTTCCATTGTAATCACACACCTTAATTGACGGAGATCCGCCAAGAATGTCTATAAGATACCAGACAGCGGCATAAAATGCAAGCCTGAACCGCAAAATGCAGAGCAAATCAGCGGAGATGTACACATCTGTTTTCTGCACACGGGCACTTGTCAGGAATCAGGAATTGAAGTTGTGAAAGTTCAACAAAAGAAAACTCGAAATTTGAGGCATTTTTCATATTTCAGCACTTGACATCGCTAAAGTATGTGGGTATAATGAGGCCATCATTTCAAGGAGGTGCGCACCATGATGCAGTTCACAGCAAAGCAGAATACCGCTTGTTCCGATGCGTCCAGCTGCGCACCGGCTACCTGCTGTGCAGCATCCGCCTGCACGGCTGATTCTGCCGCAGTCTGCAAGGACACTGCCATTCTGGCAGTGTCCTTTTTTATTTCCATTCTGGTGCTTGTATCCATTTGCATTCGCGTATTCTCCATTATTGGCCTGCTGGTACTTCTGGTACTGGCATGGGGCCTTGTAAATGGAATGCTTCTTATGATGAACGATTTCAAACGCGCAAAAGGCAATAGCATTTGGATTCCTGAGGCGGCCTGAAGGGTCGGAATCGATTAGGCATTCAAAGCGGCTTTGCTTTTTGCAGAGCCGCTTTTTGAATAACAAAACCAGCAAAAACAACAAAAGTGAGGTAAATGAAAATGAAAAAAGCAATGAAACTCGTAAGCCTCGTTCTGGCAGTCGTGATGCTGCTGGGCTGCCTGACAGCCTGCGGTTCTAAGTCCGCCACCACGGATACACCTGCGTCTACCGATGCTTCCAACACGTCCTCTGACGGCGGCGAGATCGTCATCGCTCTCATCAGCAACACGACCGGCGACTATGCCCAGTACGGCCAGCCCGTCCGTGACGGCGCAATGCTCTATATCAATCAGCTGAACGCCAATGGCGGCATCAACGGCAAGCAGGTCAAGGTTCTGGAATACGACGACAAGGGCGACGGCGTTGAGGCTGTCAACGCATACAACCTCGCCTGCGATAACGGCATCACCGCTGTCTTTGGCGCTACACTGACTGGCACGACCATTGCACTGGCCGACGCGACCTACGAGGACAACATGCCGCAGGTTACCGCTTCCGCAACCGCTACCGGCGTCACCGTCATCGACCCGGCTGACCCCGAAAGCGAGATCCGTCCCAACGTCTTCCGCGCCTGCTTCATCGACCCGTATCAGGGCGAAAAGATGGCAAACTACGCCGTTGAAAAGCTGAGCGCCAAGACCGCTGCTGTCTTCTATCAGACCGGCAACGACTACTCCGAGGGCCTGATGAACGCGTTCGTGGCAAAGGCTGCCGAGCTTGGCCTGGAGATCGTCGACACCGAGGCATTTGCCGAGGGCGATAAGGACTTCAAGGCCCAGATGACCAACATCGCCGCTGCCGATCCCGACGTTGTCTTCGCTCCCATTTACTACGCTGAGGCTGGTCTTGCCATCACGGCAGCCCGCGCGGCTGGCTGCGACGCAGTTTTCATGGGCGGTGACGGCTTCGGCTCCGTCAAGAACTACGCTTCTGCAGAAGACCTCGAAGGCTCTGTCTATTGCTCTGGCTATGCACCTGGCACCGATTCCGTCAAGCAGTTTGAAGAGGATTTCAAAGCTGCTTACAACGTTGATGAAATCCCCAACATGTTTGCGCCTCTGGCATATGATGCTGCCATGCTGATCTGCGAAGGTCTGAAGGCTGCCGAAGAGCAGGGCCTGACTGCCGGCACGGAAGAATACAAGCAGGCTGTCATTGACGCCATCAAGAACATGAACGGCACTGAGGGCATCACCGGCTCCTATTCCTTCGACGAGTACAACAACCCCATCAAGCCCGTTGCCATCATCGAGTTGACCGGCGGCGACGAAGTCTATCAGGAAATGTACTAAAATCTGCTGATTTCCATTGCATCACGCAGAGAAACACGCTATAATCAGTAAGAATTTATCGGTTCCTGCCGGATAAACAGCAGAACCAGCCGGACAGGTACGGAGGATATCTCCGTACCTGTCCACGGCGGACATCGGATGGACGGTTCCAAGCGTGCTTGGCGCCGTCCATCGGGTGTGGCGCAAAAGAGAAGGAAAGTGAGGTATCAACATGAACCTGTCCCTGCTGCTCTCGCAGCTGTTCAATGGCCTCCAGACAGGCTCGATCTACGCGCTGGTGGCACTTGGCTACAGCATGGTCTACGGTATTATCCTGCTTTTGAACTTCGCGCACGGCGACATCATCATGGTCGGCGCATATGTCGCCTTTTACGCCATGACGAACTTCCATCTGCACCCCATCGTATCTGTTATCATCGCGGTCATTACCAGCACGCTCCTCGGCGTTGTGATTGAAAAGGTCGCCTATACGCCGCTGCGCAAGGCGCCGAGACTGAGCCTGCTCATCACTGCGATCGGTATCTCGTTCCTTCTGGAAAACGGCGCGCAGCTGCTCTTTGGCTCCGATACGAAGAGCATGGATCCCATTGTTCCGGGCAATATCTCGCTCGGCTCTGTGACCATCAGCAACGCAGCGCTGTTGACCATTATTGTGACTATCATTGCCATGGCTGCCCTGACCGTCGTTGTGCAGAAGACGAAGCTCGGCAAGGCCATGCGCGCCGTGTCTGAGGATATGGGCGCGGCACAACTGATGGGCATCAGCCTGAACAGAACGATCTCCTTTACGTTCGCCATCGGCTCGGCGCTTGCCGGTATCGGCTCTGTCTTGTATCTGTGCGCCTATCAGCAGGCGTCGCCCACGATGGGCTCTATGCTGGGCCTGAAGGCGTTCGTTGCCGCCGTCCTCGGCGGTATCGGCTCGATCCCCGGCGCGATGATCGGCGGCTTTGCCATTGGTCTTCTCGAAGCGCTCGTTTCGGCAGTTGGCCTTTCCATCTGGAAGGACGGCGTCGTGTTCGCAATTCTGATCGTCGTTCTGCTGGTCAAGCCGACCGGTATTCTTGGCCGTCCGCAGACGGAAAAAGTGTAAGGAAGGGGAGACGGACTATGAAGAAAACACGATCTGCCATCCGCATTCCCATGCCGCTGCGGTATCTGATCAATCTTGTGCTGATCCTCGCGCTGTGGTTCGTGCTGTATACGCTCATTCAGAACGGAACCATCACAAACTATTGGAGCGGCATTCTCATCACTGTCGGCATCAATATCATTCTTGCGACTTCATTGAACATTGCAACCGGCTATCTGGGCCAGCTGCCTCTTGGACATGCAGGCTTTATGGCGGTCGGTGCATACGCAGGCGGCATTTTCATGAAGGCCGTTCCGGTGCAGGAGCTTTTGAAATCCGGCAATACGGGCGCTGCCATTCCTTATATCCTTCTGGCGCTGCTGATCAGTGCAGTGGTTGCCGGTATCTTCGGTATTCTGATTGGCATCCCGGCACTGCGTCTTCGCGGTGACTATCTGGCGATTATCACACTGGGCTTCGGCGAGATCATCCGCGTCATTCTGACGAACATCGACTCTGTGATCGGCAAAGATTTTACATACGGTGCAGCCGGTCTGAAGCGCATCCCGAAGTATTCCTCATTTACGCTGGTGTTCATCTGTGTGGTCGTGTGCTGCTATATCATCCACACAATTATGAAATCCCGCCATGGCCGCGCGATTTTGTCCATCCGTGAAGACGAGATCGCGTCCGAGAGCGTTGGCGTACAGACGACTTATTATAAGACGTTCGCCTTCGTCGTATCCGCCATGCTGGCCGGTATCGCGGGCTGCCTGTACGCAGGCTATATCGGCTCTCTGTATCCCTCGACATTCAAGTTCATGAAGTCCATTGAAATCCTGGTCATGGTCGTGCTTGGCGGCATGGGCTCCATGCTGGGTTCGATCCTGTCGGCAACCGTGCTCACCATCCTGCCGGAGCTGCTGCGTTCGTTCTCGGATTACCGCATGGTCGTATACTCTCTGGCACTTGTCGTGATGATGATCTTCCGGCCGAAGGGACTGCTCGGCAGCTACGATTTCTCGCTTTCCCGCAGCCTTGAAACCTTCCTGAACCGGCTGACCGGACGCACAGAAAATCCAAAGAAGGAGGCGGCAGACAATGAGTAACAAATGGGTCAATCCACAGCCCAAGCTTGTTCCGCAGCCGTACACGAACCTGCTGACGGAACGTGACATCGGCAAGCCTCCGATTCTGGAAACGCGCCACCTTGGCATTGACTTCGGCGGTCTGACCGCTGTTGCCGACTTCAACCTCGCCATCGGCCGCACGGAGATCACCGGCCTGATCGGCCCGAACGGCGCAGGCAAAACGACGATTTTCAATCTGCTGACCAACGTGTATAAGCCGACCCGCGGCTCCATTCTTCTGGATGGCGTTTCAACAGAAGGGAAGAGCACGGTCGAGGTCAACCACATGGGCATTGGCCGAACCTTCCAGAATATCCGCCTGTTCCGCAATCTGACGGTGCTGGACAACGTTTTGATCGGCCTGAACAATGAAATGAAATATTCCGCCGCCTCCGCCATTCTCCGCCTGCCGGAGTATTGGAGACGCGAGCGCATTGCAAAGGAGCGTGCGCTGGAACTGCTGAGCATTTTCAACATGGAAAATGTGGCAGATCACCTGGCGGGCAGCCTGCCGTATGGCGCGCAGCGCCGGTTGGAGATTGTCCGCGCACTGGCGACGAATCCGTGCCTGTTGCTGCTGGACGAGCCTGCCGCCGGCATGAACCCGTCCGAAACGAGCGAGCTTATGGAGAATATCGTGAAGATTCGAGACACCTTTGGCATCGCAATCATGCTGATCGAGCATGATATGAACCTTGTTATGGGCATCTGTGAGGGCATCTGCGTTTTGAACTTCGGCAAAATCATCGCAAAGGGCACGCCGAACGATATTCAGGCCAATCCGGCCGTTATCGAAGCGTACCTCGGCAAAAAGAAGGAGGGCTGAGATATGCTGCTTTCCGTCAATGATCTTCATGTCTACTATGGCGCAATTCATGCGGTCAAGGGCGTTTCTCTCGAGGTCAACGAGGGCGAGATCGTCACGCTGATCGGCGCAAACGGCGCAGGCAAGAGTACTGTTTTGAACACGATTTCCGGCCTGCTCCGCGCGAAGACGGGCACGATCGAGTTTATGGGTACGCCGATCAACAACATGGCCCCCAACAAGATCGTACAGCTTGGCCTTGCGCAGTGCCCGGAGGGCCGCCGCGTGTTTGCGCACATGACCGTCGAAGAAAACCTCGAAATGGGCGCATATACTCGCCCGAACAGCTCCATTGAGGGCAATCTTGAGCACGTATATGAGCTTTTTCCGCGCCTGAAGGAGCGCAGCAAGCAGATCAGCGGTACGCTCTCCGGCGGCGAACAGCAGATGCTTGCCATGGGCCGCGCCATGATGTCAGAGCCGAAGCTTCTGATGCTGGACGAGCCGTCTATGGGCCTGGCCCCGATTCTGGTCGAGCAGATATTCGATATTATCCAGGAACTCCACAAGGCCGGCGCGACGATCCTGCTTGTCGAGCAGAATGCACAGATGGCTCTTCAGGTTGCCAATCGTGCCTACGTTCTGGAAACCGGCAAGATCACGCTCTCCGGCTCCGGAAAAGAACTTCTTGAAAGCGATTCTATTAAAAAAGCCTATCTGGGCGGTTGATCGTAAAGTAAAACCAGGCAGTGCGACTGCGCATTGTCTGGTTTTTCTATTGCTTGCAATACGGTGAATCTCCTGCTATAATAGCGGCAGCAGGCAAATTTGCGTGAAAAATGAAACAGAAAGGGTGGTTTTTTATGAAAATGAAACGTGTATTGAGGGTTCACGCTTCCTAACCCTCCGAATCAAATTTTGGAGGAAACAGCATGAAAAACCAGATCACCATTCGTGAAGCAAATTCAAAAACCGATACTGCAGCCTTTTGGGAGCAGCTTCACAGCTACCACGAGCGTGATATTTTTCCTAACCCGAAGGACGAAAGCCTCAAGCATTTTTTGAATGATGCGGAATACCGTGCGCAGATTGAACACGTTCACAACCGGCCGCAAGACAACTGCTATTATCTGTTCTTTCAGCGGAACGGACAGGACATTGGCTTTGCACTGCCGGTGATTTTCACTTCCGAGGACGGAAAGTGCTTTATCATGGAATTCTGCGTCTACCCGGAATTCCGAGACAATGGAACAGGCCGAGCATGCGCTGCTGTTCTTCTGGACTGGGCAAAGGCGCGCGGCGCACGCTACGCTGAACTGAATTACGGCGGAGACGAACGCCGTCTCCGGTTCTGGAGACGCATTGGATTCGTTGAAAACGGCGTTGACGAATGGGGCGAGCCGCTGATGCTCCTTCCGCCCGCAGAGGCAGTGCCATTCACCGTGGAACTTTTGAACGATCCCACCGATTGGCAGCTTTTGAAGCTGGAAAACGGCTTCAAGCGCGAAATCGGCGAGGAAACACTTATAAAATTCCAGCAGAAACAGCTTCAGCAGGCCGTCCGAGAGGGGCGAATTACATTCTTCATGGCCAAGCGCGGCTATCGTGCCGTGGGCATGTGCAGCGTCGCTGCATACTATTCGACTTTTTCCTGCTCGAATACGGGTGTATATGAAGATTTTTACATTGAACCCGCCTTCCGCGGCAAGGGAATTGCACGAATGCTGGCGAGGGCAGCACAAAACTGGTGCAGAGAAAACGGCATCACGAGTTTAACTGTATGCTGTGCTCCGTGCGATGAGGCAATGTACCAGGCGCTGGGGTTTTATACCAGCCTTGGGGCAACTTTCGCACATACGGAATAACAAACTGAGCAGGCAGTGCATCGCTTCAGCTGTGTACTGCCTGCGTTTCAATTTTTATAGCTTCAGCTTGGAAAGGGGATTGGCCTCTGCCGCGATTTTCTTATCTGTGTTTTCAATGTGCGTGTAGATCTGCGTCGTATTCAGATTTTCGTGCCCCAGAACCTCCTGCAGCGTTTTCAGGTCAACGCCGTTCGCCAGCATCAGCGTTGCGGCTGTGTGCCGCAGCTTATGCGCGGAAAACTGCGACGCGTCAAGCCCAGATTCCAGCAGGTGCTTTTTGACCAGACGATGCACGGCAGAAACACTGATACGGTTTTTATCCCGTGAGCCAAAGAGCGCTTTATTGTCTGTCAGCACGATCTGTTTCCGCTCATCCAGATACCGGTCGATGGCTTTCCGGCAGGAAGAACCCATGTAGACAATTCTTTCCTTGTTGCCCTTGCCGACAACACGGATACGATCCTCATAGACGTCCGTAAGATTCAGCCCGACCAGTTCCGAACGGCGGATCCCACAATTCAGAAACAGCATCAAAATTGCAAAATCCCGGTTTTTATTCGGCCCATCGACAGCCTTCAAGAGCGCGGTAGATTCTTCCAGTGTCAGGTATTTCGGCAGGCTGCGGCGAATTTTGGGGAATTCGATGTCCTTGACCGGATTGTTCTGGATCTGCTTGGTGCTGATGGTCAGATACTTATAGAATGCCTTAATGGCCGACAGCTTCCGCGCGCGGGCAGCGGCCGCGATCCCGACATCAGCCGGGCCTTCACGGTTCTGACGGTCGTTTGTGAGATAGGACAGAAAATCAAACACCTCAGACGATGACACCGTATCGAGAACGGGTGCGTCGATCCATTTGATGTCGATCTCATCAAGCGGCGTCTGATACGGAAGTTCCTTGCGCATCAGCGTCAGAAACCGAAGAAACATCCGCAGATCCAGATGATATTCCGAAACCGTACGCCGTGATTGACCCTTGATAGATTCATGATACGATAAAAAGTCCCGCAGCACCTGCGGACATTCAGAATACGGCTGCATACATAAAAACTCCTTTAGAACAGCTTTGATAAAGGTATTATAACACACCTGCCCTCTGAACGCAACAAAATCTTTATTTTGTTGCGTTGTGAAAGGCCAATTAAAAAGGCTAAAGTGTAGCCCTTCCCCAACGGCGGCGTTCAAAGTCAAAATTGAAGCCTCAACAAAAAAACGGTTTTGTAGCGTTCACTCGTCTGAACTTCATAGCTGATTCAGATTTGTGACGTTCATCTT
>ENA-UESC01001279-UESC01001279.1-human-gut-metagenome-genome-assembly--contig:-NODE-1279-length-19713-cov-4.221736_pt1 | contig 19713 bp, 19 predicted proteins | sample MGYA00242998_ERZ507999 | MGnify/ENA primary metagenome ERZ507999 (study PRJEB26167, sample SAMN06115465) | human gut metagenome | host: Homo sapiens | place: China:Hubei | collected 2016-04-27... | reverse complement strand
ATTACTGATGCTGCCTGAAGGTACCTCCTGAGCAGATGCATTAGCAAACAACTTAATAGTTGCAATCTCAGCATCCGTGAGGTCACTAAGGGTATCATTAAGAATTTTCTTAGCTACTTTGTCGTCTTCAGAGTACACAATAGTATCAAAAGAAACATCAGGAACTGAAGGCTTAGTAGTAAAAAGTGTACGCCTAACATCATACTCACAGGCACCTACATTGCCATCCCAATAAACTTGTATATTCATTTACTTAGTCTGTTAGATAGACTCAGTAGTCCTACGTTAATTACTGTGCGTAAATCCTTTAGGACTACTGAAACACCCGAATTACGTGCTCTTCTCAATGCTACTGAAAAGCATAGCATTCTGAGAGGTAATTTAGAGTGCACCTCTCGGGGCACTATAGAAGATCACTCTTCTATCACTATACTAGCAGACTGTGTAACGTCCTCTATCCATAAAGTCATGAGCCCCACCTCGGCCGCATAAGGTTTAATGGGGCTATCAATCAAATTTTTGGTTGTAATGTTCACCGAGTATAGGTCGTACCTGATGCCGATACTAGAAGTTACGTCTATCTCAGAGAACTTGAACGTCTTCCTCTCTGTATTCTGAGGTGTTAAATATATTTCGTTTCCAGAAGAAAGCCTAACAGACACAGTTACGTGCGCCGAATTCCCTGGCGAGATATAAATAGACAAAACAGGCCCTAAGCCTTCACCTACAGCCATAAGCAACTCTTTATTGAGCATGCTACACCCCCACCTTAGCAAGACCAACAGTAGCCAAACCCTTGTCTCTACTAAGTACATTCGGAAGGGAAGGCCACTGTACATTCCTAGGGAATCCACTCTGAAGCGTAATATCCCTAAGATCCTGTCTGTACTGCTTCACAGCTTCAATACCGTCAGGGGTACTAGGATAATCAGGGAGGATGTAGTAGTCCGTACCAGAGATCAGGGAGTCTCGCTTTCTACGAACCATGTCAGCCCACTGATCCTCAGTCCACTCATCACGAGGATCGTATTCTTCTTCGGTGATGTTAAAGCGCGTCTTAAGCTCGTCAGTGAGATCACCAAAGATAGTGTGATCGTTATTCCAAATAGCCTGACGTAGAGTGTACAGACTAGTGTACTTCTTATCTTTGTATGTGTATCTAATCATAGTTAATCCCACTGACCAATAAGCATACATTCAGTATACAAGTCATGAAAGAAAAACAGCAACACGACATTAGATTTATTAAGGGTGGGAGCATTTCCCCCAAACCAACCGACATTACCTTTAATAGTGATACTCTTATTAGATTTAGACACCCAAACAAGTTTAGTAGCTACCTGACCAATAGAGGCCACCTGCACAGTGATAGTAGCCGCCGCACCTGCAACTTCCATCAGCAACGAGTCACCACTAGAAACATTGAGAGTTGTAGTAGCGCCTGCTTTAGTCCACTGCTCATAACCTGCAACAGACCCTCTATTGCCCTTTTTAAGAATGGCATCAGGGATCGTAGGGAAGTCCGTAATCTGACTCTTAGTATGCGTATGGGAGCTATTAGCCTTACTTGCAAGACCTTGAGTAAGAGCAGTGTTAGTAGCGTAGTCACCCTTAGGCTGCTTCTTATCAAGCTCAGCCTTCACATACGTCGTATCAGCCTTACCAGTGATGTCAGGAATATCAGTCCTGTTAGCAAGTTCCGTAGTCGTACCTGCAGTACCACTAAGAACATGCAGATGCTTGGTATCCGTAGCATACGCTAGGACACCATTGTGCCCTGCATAGCCTTTGATTTGGGCTTCAGTGCCCGTAATTTGTTTTCGTTCTTTAATAGCCATGTTAAGAACCTAAATCTCCATAATCAATATAACCGTTGAAGGTAGCAACATCAAGTTTAGCATTCAACTTCGTCGTCAAATCAGTGATCTGTGCAGTCGTATGAGTATGACTTGCATTAGCCTTCTTAGCAAGCTCAGTAGTAAGGGTAGCAGTAGTGACGTACCCAGAGAGCGTGCTATTCAGGTTGGTAATCTCAGCTACAGTATGAGTATGCTTAGTGTTAGCCTTACTGGCAAGACCCGTCTGAAGCTCTTGCTTAGTAGCAAGACCGCTAAGATCTTGCTCAGGAGGGGTACCAGTGATCTCACTATACGCAATGCTGTCCTTAGATGCAAGAGCACCAAGTGTAGGCTTGTTCAGAATGAATGCCTTAGAGGTCGCACTGGTCTCAGCCCAGTCAGCCTGTAACTGACCTGCAACAGCCTGATCCGCATATTGCTTAGCAAGATCGGCTTGTTTCTTGGCTTCAACTTCAGAAGCCTTAGCGTTAGTCTCAGAGGTACCTGCCGCAGTCTTAGACAAAGCCGCATTATCCTCAGAGAGCTTAGCCGCCTTAGCTGAGTTAGCACTTGCAGTAGCCTGTGTGGTAGCTGACTCAGCACTCTTAGCAGAACTCTTTGCACTAGCATCTGCTTGACCAGCTGATGTACTAGCAGATGTTGCACTAGCTTCAGCTTCAGAAGCCTTAGTAGTAGCAATGGTAGCCTGAGCAGTAGCCTTAGTTACTTCAGCTTTAGCTAAGTTAACCTGCTTAGTACCTTCAGCCTGTACGGACTGCACAGAGGTAGCTTCAGCATCAGTCACCTTCTTTACAGAGCTAGTACCTGCATCAGTAACTCTAGTTACCTGTTTGTTGCCTTCAGCAGTAACCAAGGTAGTCTGTTGCTTAGCAATATTGGCCTGCTCAGTAGCCTTAGTTACTTCAGCCTTAGCTAAGTTAACCTGCTTAGTACCCTCATCAGTCACCTGCTTGACAGCTGAGGCAACAGCCTGATTGACCGCCTGACCACCATCAGTCTTAGCCTTGTTGGCATAATACTTAGCAGAATACTCAGTATCATCAACAGTGCCATCCATCTTGTTAGCCCAGTCCTTAGCAAGACTAGCACTACCTGATGCACTCACCTTAGATGCCTGAGCGTTAGTCGCAGAGGCACCAGCATTAGTAGCACTTGTTTCAGCACTCTTAGATGCCTTCTCAGCTCTTGTGGTAAGACTAGTGACAGTGTTAACTGACTCAATAACCGTCTCAAAGTCAGGAGCTAAGCCTGCAACAGTACGGACTGACTCAATGTTGTCTGCAACAACCTTGATGTTACCACCAGTGATTGTCGGTAAGGGAGCACTTGGGTTCCCTAAGTCACCATAGTCATCATAGAGAGTACCTGAAAGAGACCCTGTAAGGTCGTTACCTACAATGTTAATGTTGCCAATACTATTTGAGTCAGTAACAACACTATCAATGTTATCAGCTACTACCTTAATCTCAGGAGCAATCGGGACAATGACATTAGCTACTGAAGTAACTGCCTCTTCGGATTTCTTAGCATTAACTTCAGAGTCCTTGGCGTTCTTAGCACTAAGGACAGCCTCATCAGCTCTTGCTACAGTGGTTGCAGTGTTATCTTTGGTTTCCTTATGGAGAACCCGATCCTCTGCAATGATCTCTCTAGCTTCCTTAATGATAGCTCTATTCTCAGTCCTTACTTCATCAGCATGAGCAGAGGCACTTACAGCATTCTCTTCAGAAGTCTTAGCCTTTGTCTCAGACAGCTTAGCATTCTCTTCGGACTTCTTAGAGTTAGTCTCAGCTTCAACAGCTCTGTCTCTAGCTTTCTCTGCGGCAATCTTTGAGTGAAGGGCACCTAATGCATCAGCTTTGTAGATGCCATAGGTCATAGCATCAGAATCAGCTTCAGGAGTACCTACATTGACGATACGTTTACCCTTAGCGTCCCAGTTTCCCTCTCGGTTGACACTAAGGGAATCCTCAAGGATATCTCGACCCTCTTCAGCGATATGAAATGCCTGCACCTGAGACGTATCCAAGTCAGTAGCCTTAAGAATGGAGGCATCCTTAAAGGTGACTACTCGTTCAGTAGCTGAGGTATGTCTTCGGATTGTTAAGGATTCTCCTGATGAAGGAGCTACCTTAAGTCTAATCGTAGTTTTATCTAGAAAGTAATAGTCACTGCCGGTATCACCATAGTCACCCCCAGTAAGAGTAGTGCCAGCGCCTAATCGTACAGTAACGAAAGACTTCTTTAGATAATCAAAGGGAACGGTAAAGTCAGTAGTAGTACCGTCCCCCTCATAGATGATAATAGTGGAAGCCATTAAATATTAATATCCATATTTGTAGTCCTCTAGATCGTCATTAACGAAGGACTTAATTGCATTAGTTATCCCCGGTATATTTGGGATAGTTGATGTAGACCTCTTGATATACCTAGCGATATCCCTTCGATCCTTATAGGTAGAATCATTAAGAACCATATCCTGAATTCTGCTGTATGTACCCAAGCCCCCAAAGGCAAGAGATTCGCCATAGCGCAATGCAGGGAACATATCTAAGACAGTATTAGCGATACCATTCCACTTGATGTAGTTAGAATCTTCACCTAAGGTATCTCTAGTTTGAGCTGTAGTCTTAGCTGATGTACCAATACCTACAGAATTCAATGCAAGAGCCATAGAGGCTGTATAGGGGTTTCTATTAAAGAATGCCTGCATCAAGAATGTAGTAAGTGCATCAGGGTCACTCAAGTCATCTATAGAGCCAATACCTAAGGTGTTCTGAAGGTACTGCTCTTTAGCTTCATCCTCCATACCCAAGGCTCTAAGGTTAACCTGAGCTAACGTAATTGCACCTGTAAGAGCACTAGAGGTGAGATAGCTATTCAATGCAGCAAGGTTACCCTCTTCTTCCCAGCGATTCATTAGTTTAACGAAACGCTTATTATAGGACTGCACTGAGAAGGTCTTAAACTGGAGAGCCATAGACACTACAGGATTATTAGCTACCTGCCACGTAAAGACATCATCTAATTTGCGTCTCTGAAGGGTCTCCTCAATAGCGTAGTTAGTGAGCTTACGCAATACACTCATAGCTTTATCGTCATCTCTGAAGTCAGCCAATCGTGTACCTTTCTTGAGCATAGGTGTCTTAGCTGTCTCATCGTACCTAAAGAATCTCTTGCTGGCCATCAGGGTATAATCAAGATCAGCTTTAGTAATCCCTACTCTCTTAAGATCGATATCTCTAAGGAATCCTCTGTGAGCCGCAGTACGCCCATAAGCCTTCTGCATGAACTCCCCAAGGAAGCAACTAACGACTGTATCAATGATAGTGTTATTAGTGTACCTCTGAATCTGAGCAGCAGGGGAGTAGTCTGCAATAACATTAAAGATCCCTACAGCCTTAGCCATATAGGGATTAATGTTACGATATTTCTCTGCGTTACGCCTCATGATCTCTGCGGCATCTAAGGTATCATAAAGCTCTCTGCCAATAAGGTGATCCTTAATAGCAGTAATATCATTCTTAGTGAATAAACCGTTGCCCCATCTTTGGACAGTCTCATGTACCCCTGGGATCATTCTAATGAGAGCACCTGCACCATATGCCTGAAATGCTGCTCCAACTTCACCGTAGTTAAGGATACCCATGAGAGTACCAAAGGATGAGAAAGCTAACTGCTTCATGATATCTGCAAGAGCATCCCCAGTAGTGAAGTTAGCTCTGTTGGGATTAATAGCCATACCATAGGCACGCCTATGCATGACATTAAGAGCCTCACGAAGTTCATCCTCACCCTCAGGACGTCTATTGGTATTCTTTACCCAATAGTCATCAGCCATCTTATTGATATGCTCAAGTCCCTCTGAGAAGTCTCTGTTGTATACTCGTTTCTCTGCAAGTAACCCCGCAGTACGATTAAAGTATCTACCAGAGACATCAACAATATCTCCTCTGAGTTTATTCAGAGAGAAGCCAGAATGATCTTTATAAGAGGTATCCCAAGGCATCCTTCGTTTCTGAAAAGAGAAGTCTCTAGCATCATCACTAAAGTTGTCTACAGAGTGACCAGAGTGATTCTGATCTCTATATCCATATCCTGCCTTTCTAGCTTCATCCCAGAGCCACGCATTGAATTGAATATCTTCTTCCTCAGGAGTAAGCTTTACTTTGTTTACTTCAAGTCCCTGAGCTTCAGCTTTCTTAGCTTCCTTCTCTGCCTGAGCCTGTAGTTCCTCTTTCCAAATCCTACGGAACTCTGCAAGCCTTTCTGCGGAACGAGTTACGCCTGTATAGAGGTAACTCTGAAGATAGATACCTGCCTGCTCATCTCCACCTACTCTAAGCAGGAAGTCATGCATCTTCCATTTGTCAATAACTACTGGAACATACTTACCAATTCTATAGGCAGAATCAACTAGACCAAGATGATGAAGCTTAAGGCCACGGTGTCTATAGGTATCTGAGATTCTATCGGCCAGTGCTACAGCTTCAGGATCTTTACTAAGTGGATTCTTAGAGACATCATAGCCACCAATCTTGTCATAAAGAAACTCATTAGTCTCCTCTCTTCCGTACCTGTTGGATAACTTCTGTACATCATGAGGAAGGGTATTCATGAGGCTATCTGTTTCAACCCTAAGGCCCTCTACTTCATCAAAGAGAGTATTCTTAGCAGGGCTATTCAGTCTCTGCTTAAAACCTTCATCAGTACGGATACCTTGTTCCCAATGAGTGAGGTTACCAATGTATTCCTTAAGATCCTCAGATTTATCTCTATAAGACAATAGCTTCTGTTTGAATTCAACTGAAGGCAACTTAGAGGTAAGCTGTTCTCTAAGGTCATTCATCTTTCTAGCAAGAGGTAAAGTCTTATTAGCAAGTGTTCTCTCGATAGGGGTAAAGACAACATCCTCAGGGGGTTTCTCACCCTTTAGCATAGCATCATGAGCTATAGCAACCTTACGGTTAACTTGAGAGACTGTACGTAAACCTTTGCCTAGTCCCTCAAAGCCTAACGTAAGACCTGCAATAGCACCTACGTCTGCCCAGACATCATGATGAATACCTGTAACGTAATCCTGAAGCTGATTAGCTGCTACACCTGAGACAACATTAGCAGTGACCTTAGTGGCACCTAAAGCTACCTTAGAGGAGACACCAATAGGAGGAGCTACAACTGAAGCAACCGTAGTAACAATATCCACTGGATTACCTACAGCACTCCCTAAGCCCCCCACTAAAGACATGTACCAAGGGCTGTTAGCAAACTGAGCTTCAACCCTTCGGTTCTCTGCAAGTAAGTCTGCATTCCTCTTAACGTCCTCCATAGAAGAAGCATTATCTAAAACAAAGTCAATATCATCTTTGTCATAATTGAACTGCTTATACAGCTCATCCTTCTCTTCTTCGGTAGGCTCATATTTCTTGGTAGTAAATCCCCCTCTGCGAACCCACATGCCAATAGGGGAAACCTTAACACCATCTACAAAAGCACTCTCGTTAAAGTTAAAGAGACTATAACTCTTAGTGTCTCCCTTAAGTACATCCTTTTCAGGAATGTTCTCAATAGGAGTAGTAGTTACATAGGCTTCATACTGAGGCTTAGAGGCTCCTAAGAACCTCCCTAGGTTAGCTACAGGATATTCCCCAGTGTCTACCGGAACGTATGAATTGTCGGCCATTTAAACTTGGAACCCTCCTCAATATTCTTAACAATCTTAGCTTTAATTCTAGCAGTGAAGTCCTTCATAGGAATAACCATATTCTCAGTACCATCAAGAGCAACTACAGAAATATTATCTCTATTGACATCATAGAAAGAACTATCATAAAGCATAGGTGTATTAAGACCTCTCTCACTCATGTAGTCTTTAAAGACCTCATTGGCATACTTGGCTAGATCCTCAGGAGACTGAGGGGTAACTCCAACCTCACCTAACCCCTGCTGAATAGAAGCAATTGGGAGGACAAAGCCACGGACACCTACGAATTCATTGGCTACCTTTTCCATAGCAGCCTTACCGAGCTTACGGATAGAGGTATCATCTGTAGGATTGGCATCCTTATAAGCTTGAATCTCAGCCCACACAAGGGTATCCAACATATCCGTAGTAGCTCTGTTGAGACCCCCAGTGCCAACTAAACCCTGAATCTCATTCTTGTCTACTCTGAATCTAGGCAATAGCTGCTCTAAAGGAACACCTGATTCTAGTGCCTTTCTCTGTTGCTGAGCCTTAAAAGCCTGAGCAGAAGCGAGAACCTGAAGGGGATTCTTACCAAGCCTAATAGCCATATCTACAGTAGACAACTGTGAGTATACACGAGTGTCACCATAGGTGCCATTAGTGAGAACCTGTCGTACTGCTGAAGGATTAGTACTATAGAGGCTCATTAAAGTTTGGAACCCTGGGGATAACCCTGAGATAGAGATTGCTCTAGCTTGACCCGGGATATTATACTGGAAGTCACCTGCTTCCTTATCCGTAAGTAAATCTACAGCATCCTTAGATGAGATCTTACCGGTCATAGCAATTTCATTAAGTCTATGATCTAAGTCCTGATAGTACTCTTTAAGCATCTCAGTGACAGGCTCTCTAATGGAATTAGGAGTACCCTTAGAGGTAGCCATAGTGAGTAGCATTGAGACCTTCTTTGGGTCACCTTCAGTAAAGAGCTTCTGGACAAACCCTTGCCCGATAACCTTCATATCATTGGAATTCAGAGAGATCCCTGCATCCTGAAGGACTTTCCTAAAAGCCTCTTCAGTAGGAACCGCAGTACCCGTAAGGTTAGCTATAAGAGTATTACCTAGGTACTCCTCATAGAGGGCATCCCCTCGCATCTTCCCAGCTGCCTTAAGGTTAGCTTGAGCAGTTCTCTTAGCGTTCCTGATTGCTTGATCAAGATACTTAGTTCTAGGTGTCTCTACATTGTTATTAGAAAGATACTCTTCATCCTTAAGTTGACTGAGGAGAACATAGTTGCCATCCTCAACATACTTGTCAATATCATCACACCAATGAGAGAACTCCATAGCATTGTCAGTAGCCTTTACAGTCTCTGCATTGACAAGCCATGCCTTAAGGTTATCCTCACCCAATAGCTCTCTAAAGGTAGTTCCTTTGATAAATGGAATCTCTTTATCTGCAATACTCTCAATAAGCTGAGAACCATAGCGAGACTTAGAGGCCATCTGGAAAGCATTGTTGAGAAGCTTATATTGCATCTCAGGGGAATAGTTAGCCCCCGTAGTTCTCCCCATTTGATCAAGGTAATTCAGGAAAGCTTGACCTGCATTAGGTGACCCTGAATTAATGATCGTAGCAATGTTAGAGGAATCAGCAATAAGAGATTTCTCAGTTTCCCATTTATCCTCTACAGCTTCCTTCTGAGCGATTACCTTTAGACGACCCTCAGGAGAAGTCTCAAAGAAACCCTCCTTAAAGAACTCATCATCCATAGAGTAACCAAAGGAATCAGCAAGATCCTTTTGGCTCTCTTTAGCGTACAGATAGAACTCTGAATCTACTTCAACCTGAGACTTACCAGCAAGCTTATTCGTATTAACCTGTTCATTAACAAAGTCCTGATAGGTCAGGTTGTATGCCATTCGACCATGCAGATACTTAAGTCTAGACATAGCAAATGGATTGTCCTGAAACGGAATACGATTATTCTTGATATCCTGCTGATACTGCTCAATAGAATGACTTTGGAAATACTTATCAGCTAAGTCCTCTACTTCTTTCTTCTTTACCTGTTGCCGCTTTACTTCATCAATCTGATACTGATCGAAGTCTTTAGATGCCTGCTTAAAAGCTAGACCTAAAGCATTCACCCAGTCACCTTCGAGGTCTGCAGTAACTCTAGAAGAATCAATGTTAAGGTTTGCACCCTTATATTCCCCGAGCTTAGCTAAGCCAGAATTGAAGTACCTCCAAGTACCCATCTCATTAGCAATGGACGTAGTACCTGCTGTATTCTTATAAGCCATTAGTAGTAATAACCTCCATAGGAACCTCTACGGTTATACCCCTGATTCATCACACCTGTAAAGTTCTGCATGTAATCAAGGAAGTTAAACATGCCTTGGTTTTGTGTCTTAAGGGTACTGTAGTTAGCTATAAAGTTATTCATGAAGCTAGTACCGGTACCCATAGTAGACGAAGAAGTAGTAACACCTGCAGTAGATGTACCTAAGACATTCGCACCTGCAATACCAGATAGACCCGCAGAACCCCCAACACTAGAGGTACCTGCAACAACCGTCTCTCCACCCACAGTACCCGCAATGGTACCACCAGTACCACCTACGGTACCTGCAGCACCTGCAAGAGCACTGCCTGCACCTGCTGTAGCTGCACCAATAGCTGCACCTTTAGCGGAACTATCGAGGAATTCCATAACGTAACTCATGCCACCCTTATATTGGCTCTTGAGTTGATCTCTAGCCTGCTCTACAGAATTCTTCATCTGGACATATAGAGCATCCTTCTGAGATCTAATGTTAGTTACATCAGTCTCATAGGCATCCTTAAGAGCAGTCTTTTGTCGCAACACTGCACCTGAGATTGATCTTTTGATTTGTCCTGCAGTACGTCCTTCGTAACCTGTCTCAGCTAGAGAAGCTTCAACTGTAGCGTTATTCTGCAGGGCACTATAAGACAACTGAAACAGGTTGCTCACAGCATTATCATAGGCACTCTGCTCTTGTCTAGTCAATTGGTTCTGATTCCAATTGTAGTTCATCTGAGCATAGTACATCTGTTTCTTGAATGCTTTAGTGAGAGATCTGTTGTACTTTGATTTCTGCCACAGGGAACTGCCACCACCTGCAAATGCGCCGATTACTGCACCTGCAGCAATTATTCCTGACATAGTTCCTCTCTATTGTTAGTTAATAACTGCCACTCATCAGTAAACTCTTTCTCTGCTTCCTCTACAGTAGATGCGTTACTAGCAAAGAACATTGTAATGTAGGTGTCCTCAAAGGCACTAAAGACCTGCCTACGGCCATCCATACCTTTCAATACAGAATAGCCAGAGATCTCCTCTAGGTGATCCCCTACGACAACCTTACAGTCCCCACTAACGATAACCACTGTAGGAATCTTAATGAAAGCACCTGCACCAATCTCACCCTTTCTCAATAGAATGGTTCTAACGTAACAGCCTGCCCACAGGAAATGATCTACTTCAATAGGTGCCTCAGGCAGAGACAGAGTAGCCATAACAAGACCTTTACCAATCTCTTGCTCCATAGGCGCCATACTAGGCAGAGCACCTACCATAGCTTTCTTAAGAGTTAATCCCTTTCTCACGTCTGACTATTCCTCCGAATATAATATCCTTCCCAACCACCAGAGATAAGGTTCACAGGCAACGGATTATCTGAAGTAACTGTAAGCTTAACCTCAGTACTATTGTCCTGCACAGGGAACTTAAACTTACCTGTTGCTACTCTATAGGATCCTAAGACTAATGGAGATTCACTTAAGACCTTAGATGTACAAGTGTACTTGAAGTGCTTATTCTTGACATCATTGTCTACAGACACATCAAAGGTACCAGAGTTACTATAGTTAAACCAATAGTATCTCAGTTGTAATCTGCCTTCATCTTCAGATATTGTAGCACCATCAGAAGTAGTTTTCTTAAGCGTTGGTCTAGACAATACAACATTAAATTCATATTGCCTGCCTACGAAGTAAGTCATGCCTCTGAGATCCCCAGTTACCTTAAAGACACCATTATCATCCCAATCGGTTACCTGATGATAGTAGCCATCAGTACCAACTAGACAATACGTAGCTGAGCCAATCTTAGGAACAGCACCATAGACATCCTTTAGGGAGACCTCGGTATAGTCATTGTAGGCACTGTACTTATTAGTATCAGGGATGACATAGCGTACCTTACGAACCATAAAGTATCTTACAGGCTCATCAGAGAAGTCTACTGCCTGACCTGTAAGCCTGCTCTTCTCTAAGAACAGTCCGCCATCAGTGTTAATAAGGAAGTAGATTTCAGAGCCTACGAACTCTGCAAGTAAGACCTGAGTACCTTCATATCGGAACGTCCATTTGCACCATGACTGCTGCATACTCTGGGAATTCTGAATGATGTACTTAAAGATCCATACAGTGTTAGGATGAGAACGTGAACACAGTGTGATTACATTGTCTGCAGCATTACCAGAGAGCCTAAAGATTCCCTTAGGAATATACGTAGGAACATGTGCAGCTACGTCCTCAGCATCCTTAAGATCAGCTACGTCCTGTACCGTATAGTATCTCATAAGAGAGCAATAGTTAACTCTGTTAGAGATAAAGAAAATACTTTGTCCTACACCTAAAGGCTGAGCATCATCACTGTAATCAAAGGAAGTGATTTGATCAACCTTAGCACTCTTAGGGGTCATTACGCCATCGCTAGAGAGCACAAATTGCCCCTCTCTAGAGAACAACATTAGTTCCCTGCTGAATGGTACTGCATGTGTTAGAATACAGACTTTGTTTGAAGATACAGCAAGGTCAATTGGATCAGTATCAGCAATAGTAGCTGCTGATCTAAACCAGAAATTAAAGAAATCAGCAGAAGCACTGAGGATAACATTTTCACCACTGATGAACCCTAAGCGATTTCTGTAGAAAAACATATCATTCAGCGTTTCCCCTACGAAGCTAGGCTCAGGATTGCTGTCCTCATCACCTACTGCTCTATCAGTCCAAGTAAGTCTTTTGAAGTGGAAGGAGCCATCAGATTCTCTTACGAGAGCATGAGGCATACTAGAGTAATCAAATTTATACTGAATGTTTGGTGCGGCACACTCTAGCCACGCATTCTTACCTTCATCGTAGTTAACGTAGTAGTCATCATCAGCAGAATTAGATTCACCCTTAATGCGCATGATGTAACCATTAGGAGCAGCAGGGGGAAGCTTAGAGACACTGTTAACGTAACCCTTCAAGACATATGCATTAGTGTTGCCAAAGCCATCCTTAACAACAATATTAGGCATATCCCAGCCAGTCTTAGATTGGATGGAAACTACGGAATCACCAAAGACATAGAAGTTATAAGCACTGAAGTTGAAATTAGGATTCTTAGCGAACCCCATAGAGTCTCTGCCTCCAAGCTGTCCTAATAGCCAATCATAGGTAGTTGCTCCATTATCAGCACTCTGAGAACCTGTAGCTAAGTCTACAAGTTTCTCTGCAATGTACGCAGAGGTAGTCTGTACAGCCTGCTTAGGTTCACCACCATCAGGGGTAATGACACCACACATAAAGGTACTGCCCATAAAGAGAGCATAGGTCTTAGCATAGGAGGCATTCTTAATGTACGCTAGTGCAGTGTCCTGACCTTTTTGAGGGGTAGTAGAACTAGACATACCAACGGTTTTACTACGGTTCAGAATGAACGTATAGTCTGCAACAGTGACTGCTCTAAATTCATCATTAGCGTCCGTGACATTAAGATAACTAGCATCATTGTCAATAACAACTTTCTTTTCATTACCTTCAAAATCCCATACCTTTAGAGACCCGCTGGACATACCTAAGATATACTGCTCAGTCTCGTCTCTGTTAATGACATGATACTTAGTAGTGAGTGGATTTACTCTGTCCCCAAGTCTCTTAATGTGAACTGTAGGAGGTCTCTTTTGCAGGCCATCGACTTCACTAGAGAAACCATTGATCTGCTCCTCTACCTGATCAGCAAACCTAATGATATCCGGTTGCTGAGATACGCCACCCTTATAGGATACTGTTGATTGCGATACTAATGGCATCCCTATTAGCTCCTCTGGATATACTGAGAAATGTATTGGTCATCATTGAGGATATTATAGTTACCCGTAGTTAGATCATAGTCAATGATATCTGCATAGGCACTAGATTCCTCAGTCATCAGATGCGTATTCAGGTCATCTGAAGTAAGATATCTCATCTGGAAGATTCTAGCTGCACGACAAGTAATGAACTTACGGAATACCTCAGGTAACTCCTCAAAGTCTAATCCTCTAACCAGAGTATCTAAAGTCAAACCCTCAGGGAACTCATTGGTCTGCGAAAGAATGTCGAAAAAATAGCCGGATCGTCTGATCAACTTATAACCACTGCTGACAAACCTAAGATAATTATTAGGGCAGGGAACTAAGTTAGTATCAGCGTCCGGCAATAAAGCTACTGAATCTTCAATATTAAAGTCCCATCCTCTTGATTGAATCTCTTTAGAGACACTATCGAGAATCCTCACTGCATTCAGAACGTCTACATTCAGTTCATCTTCAAGTGAGTTGACAGGACTAGAGCCTACAGCAGATAAAATCTCATTCACTGCATCTAGTTTGTTAGAAGGAGTGACAATCATAATTTATCCTTTGTAGTAGTATTTTATAGTTGTTATTATGTATTATTTGGGAGCTGCAGGGATCTTAGGCTTCCTAGAGACTACCTTAGGTTTAGCAACTGGAACCTCCTTAACTAAACCTAATTTAATCTTTTCTTCTACAGTCAAACGGGAGCCTTTCTTAGAACCCCCGTTGACATAGAAATAGGAATCCTTAATGTCGGATTCCGAGTACATTACGCACCAACCTGAGCAGTCTTAACGAAGAGACCCACGGCTTCAGGACGAAGGCCACCGTGACCCACAGCCATCTTAGCGATGATCTGATCAGCCTGATATTCAGCTCTGCGAGCACGTTCCATAGCGAGATCCTTCAGCTTAAGGGCACCCACAGCGGAACGGTGGAAGGCGATACCCTGAAGGACAGCCGTAGAGATCTGATCCTTAAGAGCGTGCTTACCATCAACACCATTGTTCAAGAAGTTCGGGGTTTCCACAATTTGGAAGCCACAGACATTCTGGAGCTTGCCCGTATTCGGATCAAAGATAGCAGCAAAGTTAGCAGCATCCGGCATAAGGGCACGGCAGATAGCCGAATAACCTTCGGGGGAGACAAGGAAATAACGGTCACCTGCCGGAACCCAATTCTTCGTAAACTGAGCACGGGCATCAATCAGACCCTGCAGGAGGATGTTGCCATACTCCACAGTCGTAGCTTCATCCTTACCCGTAACATACTCAAATGCCTTGCCCGTACCCGGATTTTCAAGAATAGTATTATCAGGGATGTTCTCAGGCATACCCGCGGCAGTCTTAGCACCCGTGTTAGCAAGTTCATTGATAGAGGCACAGTCGAAAGCCTGAGCAAGAGCTTCACCAAGCTGCTTCGAGTATTCCGTACGGACATCATAGTGATTCATTGCATCATCGATATCCGTGATAAGAGCATCAGCCGTGAGGAGACCATCGATAGCAATCACTCGCTCCGTGTTCTCCATCTTCTTACGCTGATCATCTAAGGAGTTACCCGGGGTAAGATACTTAGCATGAGTACGACCCATGACAGCGAATGAGGCACTCTTCAATTACCTCATGTTTCACCTAGGACGCTACTCCTAGGCTCCCCATAGAATGCTGTAGTTTCTATAGGGCACATAGTTTCCTATGTGTTCAGACTATATCTTAACAATGACAGCCATGTATTGATTTTTTCATTGTTGTTACCATTTCGAGTACGCTTGTACCCTACGTATTTCTACTAGTCGTTGAACCTTCTATCCTTTCGGTATAGCTTGGCTGCTGATTCCCATTCTACAGGGTTCCAGCAATTAAATAACTTTTAGCACAGCAAGAGATTTTCAACCGTGCGGAATAGTACGAACAATCTGTTTGTCCATCATGACAGACGTTCTCGTGAAAGCCGTAAGGACTTCACAAGAGAAGATCTTCATGAACAACTCATCACGATCACCAGCGCTCAGATTCTGACCAGGATTAGAAATAGAATTAGCGGTTAACGCAGCCATTTTATTATATTCTTATTGTAGTTATATTATTGTTATTAGGAAATGTTTTTATTATGGGTACGTTACAACTGAGTATAGTACATCTTCATTTCGATAGCTCTAGTGTAACTGGGGTCAGCACCATAGCGGGGGTCACTCATAGCCTCCACTACTTCCTGCTTACTTGAGAAGCCCTTATAGCCACCCGTAGTAACCCCACCACCCATAATAGTAGGATTACGTGTTCCTTGCTTAGCAATCATCTTAGCTTTCATACCCTCAAACATAAGAGTAACAGCTTCAAGATTGTTGTTGTCAATAGCTCGATTAAAGGAACTCAGAACCTTATTAGAGAGGTTTCCTTGTGCCCACTCAATAACCTTGTTGTACGCCTGTTCTCCACCTGCTGAATTATAGACAGCATTAGTGAACTCACTCTCAAGGTTCTGTCGTGATTCAATGAAACCCTCAATGACCTCTGAAGGATAACCTGCCTGAGCAAGGTCAGCCATAGTCTTACTAGACAAGGCACCATACTCATTGTATTCCTTAATGGCCTGATTGAAGTCCACACCTTTAGCCTTAAGATCCTTACCAAGGGCATCTAAGGTTTTCGTGTGCTTATCAATCTTTACATTAAGGTCACCCTCAGGTTCCCCCTGTTGTGGTTCTGCCTGAGGTTCACCCTGATGTTCGCCTTCAGAAGGCTCACCCATAGGGACAGCAACATTACTGCCGCCATCCTTAAGCATACCCGTAGCTTCATCATCATCAAGGGTAAGCTGCTGAGTACCTGAGATCATAATATCGACACCATTGTCGACACTAAGACCATCACTATTCAAGTTTGTTGTTTCTTCGCTCACCTGTTACACCCCCTGTTCCTGTTGAGCTTTGTTGTTATCTACTGCCATCTGAGCCTGAGCATCAATACCCTGCTGGGCAGCATACTGTTCCATCATTGCCTGCTGTTCCTTAGCAACCTGTTCAGGAGACTTAACGAGACCCGTAGCATCAATCTGAGCACTCGTGAAGATACGCATAGCTAAGTTCTGCTGATTGATCATCTGCATGATATCAGGGAACTGAGCAAGTACCTGAAGTGCCTGAGACAAGTTAGCAAAGTCATGACCACGACCCAAGGCATCAACACCAGTGATGACCGTAGGTTCAATCGTAGCGAACTGCTCAGAGATAGTCGGAAGGCTGCCATTAGACTGCATCTGATTGAAGATACAGGACACTAAAGGCAACTGAAGTTCCTGAGACAGGAGACTATAGACACCCCCTAAGGTATCCTCAAGTTCCTGAGCAATATATCTGATCTCCTCTGCTGTCACTCTATCTCTTGTGATTTGAGCAGTAGTGCTAGACAACATGAAGCAATAAGACAATCTCTGTTCTATACCCTGAGATACCGCATAGCAGCCCTGAAGGTCAGTCTGTTTGTTTGTCTGCATTGCAACAATATCGTCCTGTCGACCTCTTACGAAAGCCCCATTCTCAGCTTTAGTAAGAGCCTTAATGTTAGTCTGACAGGAAGGAGACACTAGGTACAATACCTTAGCACAAATCATAGCCATATCGTTAATGGCATGCTGAAGGTTCTCTAAAGAGATCAAGTCACCAAGGTAATCTTCAACAAAGGATCGACCATAGGATTCCCCATCTTTCTTAGTGAATCTCACAGGGATCCAAGGACATTTGCCATAGGGATACGTCTGTTCTGATCCGGGGATAATGGTGTTATTTACTTCCTGATAGGATTCCCAAGTGGATCCCTCTAAGGTATCCCCACGGACAAGATAGGTATGAGTGTAGATGTTAACCTTCTCAGAACGATTAACCTCATTACCTGCATTGCCTAAGAGACTTAAGATACTCGGAGGGATAGTCCCCTGAGCTAAAGTATCTCTAGCGACAATCTGAAGTACATTGCCGATAGCATCTCTTTCAACTACAAAGTTTCTGAGAGTGTAGCACTTCATGCCACCCTCTAGAGGAGGCAGAAAGAGCAACGCATTGCCAGCAATCAGGAGCTGCTTAATGCACTCAAAGAGAGTAGGTCTAAGACCATTGTGCTCCATGTACTTCACCATAGCAGCCTCCATCATAGACAAGCCGTACTCTATGGTATCCTTAACCTGATCATTGCCAGATGCCTGTAGTGCCTCATTAGATGCAGTATCTAACCCAAGTCTAAAGAAAGGCTGACCCGGGGGAAGCAAAGATAACAACAACTTAGATGCTAAGTTATTGAGACCTCTAGCCCCAATAGAATTATAAGGTGTCGTATAGGCAGTGCCACCATCGTCAGATTCCTTAGGGAACAACTGAGGGATAGTATAGGTAGCATTCTTCTCTGCTCTCTGGGTATACTGATCTCTGTCCGTAGACAATCTTTCGTATACCTTTTGTGCACCTTCAGCAGTTTGATTATCTAGTTTAGTTTCTGCCATTATTACACAATATTACGTCCCGTACCCCCGGCACCATTAATGTTAACCTTAAGACTGCTCTTACGTTTCTTAGAGGTTGTCGACTGGGTGATAGTAGAGACAGCTTTAGATCCCTTAGAGAAATTATAGGTCTCATTAGCACCTGTACCACCACTGTTCATGATACTCTCACCAACCTGAGGTTTTCTAGGGGGGTTAACTGCAGTAGTGGCCTTAGTATCATCGTAACCCTCAGTACCAACCGAAGTGTCTACAGAGGGAGTAGTCTCAGTAACCTCTTCATTTTTCTTAAAAAAACGATCAATCGTACCGGTAGATGTTTTCTTATCACCTCTTGGCTTACCGCTATTATGATTACGATCCTGCCAAGATGAATCTCCACGTCCCATTAGATAATATTCCTTCCGCTAGAGGTACCAGTCATGTTAACCTTAAGAGACTTCTTGCCTCTCTTCTTTCCTTTAGTTAACTGTTGCTTCTCTGATTCTGATTCAGTAGTGTGCTGCGTATCTGCATTCACAAACCCTAACTCAGGAGCAGGAACAGTCTCTTCAGTAGTCGATTGACCAAAGTTACTGTGGCCACCAATAAGGCCACCAGTGGAGATATTAACTACTTTCTTAAAGGCTTTACTGATTTTACTGAATATGCCCATTAATATCCTCTTTACTTAAATAATAGCAATTATAAATATGGAATCCTTTAGAGACATAACTATTCTTTAACATAGGAGCACACCAATCATTGACACTCCCAGTTTGAATATAGTCACACTCATCATTCTTTAGACAATCAATTAAATAATCAGACAACGCTCTAGCAATGCCTGCTCCTCTTTTAAAAGATACAGTCCATTCTTCATTAAGAATTCTTTGCTTATCAGAATACCAAGGGTAACCATAGGATAACAAACAGCATCCCACTAGTTCATCTGCAGATTGACTATAGAAACCAATAATACGATAATCATATTGGTTATTATTCAATACTACATCTTTAACAAAAGACCTAATATAGTCTTTATCTAAGTTTCTTATGAAGGATAAATTATTAGGATTATCTATAATAGATTCCATACATTTATCTAGAGCCTCCATAGCTGTCTTTAAGTCTACAATAGGTTTAACATAAAGTTTACCTATAGACCCCCTATAGTCCCCCATAGTATTCGTCATTCTTTTTTAATTTTTTACATTACGTTAGTGCCTACACCCTTAGCTTTGTCTAAGGATACCTTAAGACCTTTCTTACCCTTACGAGCCTTCTGTTCTTCAGTCTCCTGAGCACCAAGCTCCGGTTCCTGAGGTTCAACTACAGGGTTGTCTAAGGCAGGTGCCTGAACTTTCACTTCAGGTGTCTTAGGCTTTGAAAACAGTGCACCGATTTTAATCACCTATATGGTTTTGTTCATTGAACTTATTTTCAAGGAAGTCAAGTACATCCTGTACACCACCACAGTAATCAATGGTAGGCTTATAGCGGATCATCTTGCGTACATCAAAGATCTTCTGAAGTCCCTCCAACAAGTCTTTCG